>Ga0335073_10004319_pt1 | contig 19886 bp, 17 predicted proteins | sample Lox_Sample_22_FD_207093 | JGI IMG/M metagenome (GOLD analysis project Ga0335073, IMG submission 207093) | Soil microbial communities from Loxahatchee National Wildlife Refuge, Florida, United States - Lox_Sample_2.2 | ecosystem: Environmental > Terrestrial > Soil > Wetlands | place: USA...
GAACAGCGCCGCCGAGGCGGGGAAGTGGCCGATCGTCGAGATCGCGCCCGTAGCCGGGTTGAGCTCGCCGACGGTGCTCTTGAAGAGGTTCACCGCGAAGATCGTGTCGTTGCGCAGCCAGCAGGTGGGGTGCCAATTGCCGGTCAGGAACGAGCGGACCGGGCCGGAGGACGAGCGGATCACGGCGCGGGGGCCGGTGATCTCGTAGCTCAACTGCCCTTGCGGCCCGAACCAGAGGCCGCTCTGGACGTCGACGGTGGCGCCGGGGTTGATCGTCTGCTGCTGCGGAGTGCCCGGATAAAGCACGAACTTGGTGTTCGTCTCGCCCCCGCCGGCCGTGCTCGTGCCGATCATCGCCGCGAGCCGGTCGTCGGCGCTCCATACGTCGCCGATAATCTCGCCGGGATGGGCGAGGCGATAGATCACACGGTCGGGTCCGAGCAGGCTCGGCCGCACCAGGAGCGCGTCGCACCGGCATCCCTGGTAATTCGGGACGACGTGGGCAAACCGTCCGTCGGGCGCGAACGCGACCGCGCCGCCCACGCCGAGCACTGTTCCGGGAAGGCCGCCTCGGAGATTCAGGTCGAGCTTTTCGATGTACATCAGGCCGCCACAGCAGATCCGCTGGATGGCGACCTCGTGCTCGTTGGCGCCGAGCCCGTTGATGCCCAGCCCCACCGGGCTGTAGGTGAGCCGCTCGGCGTTGGTCAGCGGTCCACTGAGCCGGTAGGCGTCGAGCGACACCTCATCGGGACCGGCGCCGACGTAGACCGTGCCCGGGAGACTCCCGCCGGTGAAGCGGACGGTGGGGCCCTGGCCGGCACCGCGGGTCGTCGTGGTCCGCATGGACCTGGCGGCGCCACCGCATCCGGCGAGCACCAGCACCAGCGCGACGGCGCATCCGATCAGCCTCCCGATCACAGGAGCCGACGATACGCCGCGCGCTGGTCACATGTGCCTACGGAAGCGGGCTCTTGCCCTTGTGCACGACCGTGACCGTCCCCACGCTTGCGGGCTTGGCCGCGGGCGCGTAGTCGAACACTTTGCCGGTCGAGAAGTTCATGACGAAAACGTCGACGAGGGCGTGGGTCTTCGGATCGAGCCAGGTCACGTACACCTCGTGATTGCCGATCGACATCGCCACGTAATCCTCGACGGGGAACTGCGTCCCGACGTACGGGCCCTTGATCGGGACGCCGTGGACCGTTCCGCTCTTGTATGTCTGCTGGAACGTGTTACCGGTGTTCCGGCCCTGGGTGTACGCGGTGTCGACCACGTAGCCGTTCAGGTTGAACGTCCTGACGGCGCCGGCCTGTGCGGGCCGGGCGGGCGCGCCGGCGGCGGTGGCGCTCGCCACGGCGGCATATGCGCCGATCGAGGCGCCGGCCGCGACCACTGCTGCTGCGAACTTGGTGGAACGCATGCATCCTCTCCTCTGTGGACGATGAGGCGCGATCGTACGGCGCAACCGCACGCTGCTCTAGCGCCCCGTTGCAGTATGTGCGCTCACGATCAAGGAACGCGTCTCTGGGGTTCATGCCCTTTACGCTTGTGGCATGTGCCGAAACATCAGAACGCTCTACAACTTCGATCCACCCGCCACCACCGAGGAGGTCCGCGCCGCGGCGCTCCAGTACGTGCGCAAGATCAGCGGCTTCACCAAGCCGTCGCGCGCCAACGAGGAGGCGTTCGCGCGGGCGATCGACGCCGTCGCTCACGCCTCGATGCACCTGCTGGCTGAGCTCGAGACGAACGCGCCGGCGAAGAACCGCGAGGCCGAGGCGGCCAAGGCGCGAGCCCGGTCCGCGCAGCGCTACGCCGCCTGAGCTCGAGATCGTGGCGACTGGGGCAGCTCCGCGTCGATAATGGTTCCCTTACCGAGTAGGCTCTACATGATCCCCGGGGGGTCTAGTGGAGTCAGAGCAGCATGTGCGCGCACTCGTTGGTCGTGCTCGCGAGCTCGCTGAACTCGAGGGAGCGCTCGAGCAGCTGGCCGCGGGCGACCCCTGGTGCGTGGAGATCGTCGGCGAGCCCGGGATCGGGAAGTCGCGCCTGCTCGGCGAGCTGTGCCGTCGCGGGGAGGATCGCGGCTATCTCGTCCTGAGCGGCAGCGCCGCCGAGTTCGAGCGCGACATCCCGTTCGGCCTGATGGTCGACGCGCTCAACGACTACTTCGGCTCGCTCGAACCGGCCGTGCTCCGTGCGCTCGACGAGGACGTCCCGCGCGAGCTCGCCGCAGTTTTTCCGGCGCTTCCGCGCGAGCCCGACAGCGCCGCGAGCGGCGGCGAGGGCGCCGAGCGCTACCGGCTGCACTACGCGGTCAGGAGCGTGCTCGAGCGGCTCGCGACCCGCCAACCGGTATTGCTGGCGCTCGACGACGTCCACTGGGCCGACACCGCATCGATCGAGATGCTCTCGCATCTGCTGCGGCGCTTCCGCGGCCCGCTGCTGGTGGCGGTGGCCTACCGGCAGGCGCCGCCCCGGCTGCTCACCGCGCTCGAGGGCACCGCGCGCGGCGGACGGGGGAGCCGCCTGGAGCCGGCGTTGCTGACGCTCGAGGAGGCGGGGTCGCTGATCGGGTCCGGCGTCGACGAGGGCGCCCTGGCGATGCTGTACCGCGAGAGCGGGGGCAATCCGTTCTACATCGAGCAGCTCGCGCGTGCTGGACATCTGGGCGCCGGTGGCACGGCTCGAGGCTGGGCGCACTCGCCCGAGACCGTTCCCCAGGCCGTGATCGGGGCCATCCGGGCCGACGTCCTCGCGGCGTCCGACGGCTCGCGGCGGGCGCTCGAGGCCGCCGCCGTGGCCGGCGAGTCGTTTGAGCCCGAGCTCGTCGCCGCGATCGCCGAGCGGAGCGTGCCGTCGGTGATCGACGCGATCGACGAGCTCTTGCGGCTCGATTTCATCCGGGCGGCCGAGGCGCCGCGCCGTTTCCGCTTCCGGCATCCGATCGTGCGGCGCGCGGTCTACGACGGGATGCCACGGGGTTGGCAGATCGGGGCGCACGCTCGTGCCGCGGACGCGCTGGAGGCGGCCAACGCCCCGGCGAGCGTGCGTGCCCACCACGTCGAGGGGTCGGCGACGGTCGGGGATGAGCGGGCGGTGTCGCTGCTCATGCAGGCGGGACGCGAGGTCGCGCCGCGAGCGCCCGAGACGGCCGGTCGGTGGCTGCTCGCCGCCGCCCGGCTGTTGCCGCCGACCGAGCGCGACGACCGCCGGTTGCGACTGCTCGGCCTCGCGGCGAACGCGCTCACGTATGCCGGCGCGTACGACGAGGCGCTGGGGGTGCTCGCCACGGTCAACGGCCTGTTGCCGCCCGATGGGGTCGACGAGCGGGCGGAGCTGGTGAGGAGGATCGCGTTCGCCACGCGGATGAACGGCCATCCGTTCCAGTCGCGGGAGCTCATCGAGGCCACACTGCGGACGCTTGACCCCGACGCGCCTGGAGCGCTCGCGCTGACGCTCGAGCTCGCGCTCGATCACTACTGGCGCGGCGAATTTGGCGATGTATACGACATCGCGCGGGATGTCGCCGATCGCGCTCGGTTCGGGGGCGACACGCTGTGCTGGGCGTGGGGCGCGGGGCTGTGCAGCCTAGCCAGCACCTCGCTGAGCCGTCCCGGGATGGCGCTGATCGAGCTGCGGGAGGCTGGGGTCGCCTACGACGCGCTGCCCGACGAGCAGCTGGCCGAACACATCGATGTCGGCGGGTACATCGCCCACGCGGCGCAGCTACTCGAGCGGGCCGACACCACGCTCCAGTACGTGAGGAGGGTTCTGCACCTGGCCGAGCAGACCGGTCAGAGCCAGCTGATCCCGGGGCTGCTGGTGATCGAGGTGAACGCGTTGGTGATGAAGGGAAGAGTCGCCGATGCGGTGGCGCTGGCCGAGACCGCCACCGACGCCGCGGCGCTTGCCGGCAACGATCAGGTCGCAGTGTGGGCGCTGTGGGCGGACGCGATGGTGTGCTCGCTTGCGGGGGAGACCGCTCGCGCGCTGGCGAGCGCACGCGAGGCGGTGGTGCGCTCGGAGCACCTCACCGAGACGTTCTTCTCGAGTCTGTCGCGGCTGCACCTCGCGGCCGCGCTGAATGCCGCGGGCGACCCCGCCGGGGCGCGGTCCGAACTGGCGGAGTTCGAGGCGGACCCCGGCCAGCGACTGCTCGACCTGCGCGCCGGCAACGGCTGGGAGCTCCTGACCCGCACGTTGCTGTCGCTGGGCGAACTCGACGCGGCGGCCGAGGCGGCGGCGACCGCCGACGCCCGCGCGCGGACGAGCCTGCTGCCTCAGCGCGCGGCGACCGCAATGTGTGCGCGGGCCTCGGTCCTGCTCGCGCGCGGCGATGCGGCCGCGGCGATCGACACGGCGCGCGAGGCGCTGCCGCTCGCGGCCTCCGCCGACAACCCGTTGCTGGATGCGCGTGCCCGAGCCCTGATCGGCACCGCACTCGGGCGGGTCGGCTCGACGGAGGAGGCCGTATCCGAGCTCGAAGAGGCCGAGCGCACACTGTATGCGGCCGGAGCGCTGCGCGAGGCCGACGCGGCCGCCCAGGAACTGCGGCGGCTCGGCCGGCGCACGCCGCGGAGGATCCGGGATGCTCGCCATGTTGCCGCGGGCGCGGTGGACTCCGCCGCAATCGCGTCGCTGAGCGCGCGCGAGCGCGAGGTCGCGACGCTTGTCGCCTCGGGAATGCGCAACCGAGATGTCGCAGCGGCGCTGTTCGTGAGCGAGAAGACCGTCGAGAGCCACCTCGCGCGCATCTACGACAAGCTCGGCGTGCGCTCTCGGACCGCGCTCGCGACGATCATCGCCGGCGAGCAGGCCGAGCCGGCGCTCCGTTAGAGACGAGCGCGGCTAGACAACGGTCGCGGCCGACTCGGTGAGCGCGCGGGCGATGTGCTGGCGGCCACGGTGCAGGCGGGTGGTGATCGTGGCCTCGCGGGTGCGCAGCGCCCGAGCGGCCTCGCGATAGGAAAGGCCGACGAGGTCGACGGCGATGACGGCGTCCCGGTACGCGGGAGGTGCGCTCGCGACCGCCTCCATCAGCTCGCGGGCCGTGATGCCGTCGGCGTCGAACGGAGCCGCCGGATCGTCGTCCTCGAACAACTGCCGCTCGGCCGGCCGGCGTGCCGCGGTCCGGTATCGGCTCGAGTACGTGTTCCGCAGCGCGCGCATCAGATAGCCGATCTCGTTTCCGTCGCGGACCATCCGGGGGCGCTTGAGCACGTTGAGGAACGTCTCCTGGACGAGGTCCTCGGCGTCGTGCCGCGATCCGCACAGCGCCCAGGCAGCGCGGAACAACGGGTCGAAATACTGCCCCAACCGTTCCGGCTCGAGGATCACGGCAGCCGCACCTCCTGCACCTCCTCGGCGACGGTCCGCTGCGCGACGTAGTGAGGCAGCAGCGACAGCGCGCCTGCCTCGGTGTCGGCATCGACGGTCCACCAGATCTGGTGCCCGCCGCGAGCGCACGATCCGAACGGCCGGCCGTGGCGAAGAGGGCTCACGAACCCCTTCCACGCGGCGATCGCGATCGCGCATTCCTCGGGTTCGTGCCGGTGGATGAGGACGTACTTCGCCATGACCTCAGCTTGCCGGGCATCCCGCAATTGCGGTATAGGGAGATTCCCTGGTCTTGCCCCTCATCGTCCCTGAACGTGACTTAGGGGTCAGGCTCGCGGCCGCGCGGCGACCGCGGTGGTGAGGTCCATGCGGGTGCGCACGCCGAGCTTGCGATAGCCCGCGGCCAGGTGCGTCTCGACCGTCTTGATGCTGAGGAACAGCTGCTGGGCGATCGCGCGGTTGGCCGTGCCGGCCGCCGCGAGCTCGACGATCTGGCGCTGGCGGGGAGTCAACGCTGAGGCGCCTTCCAGCGCGGCACGGCGCGGCCGAAGCCCGCTGGCGACGAGCTCCCGGCGAGCGCGGTCGGCGAGCAACGACGCGCCGGCGGCATCGGCGTCGGCGAGCGCGGGGCGGAGCAGCCCGCGCGCTTCGACGCGCCGGCCCAGGCGCGTCAGGGTGCTTCCGAGCTCGAGCCGGAGCCGCACGGACTCGAGCACACTGTCTCCGCCAGGCTTGAGCGACGCTAGCGCGCGCCGGCAGATCGCGATTCGCGCCTCGTCGTCGGGCTCGGCGACCGCACGCGCGACGAGCGCCCTGGCGATCGGGACCGGAGCTCGAAACCGCTCGGCGATCGCGAGCTCGGCCTCGGCCAGCCTGACGGCCTCGTCGCGGCGGCCGAGGTGCGCGAGCGCGAGCGCGGCACCGGCCTTATCCGCGGCCTCGCATGCGTGGCCGTAGGCAGCGTCGAAATCTCCTTCGGCGAGGGCCAGTCGCGTACGAGCACCGGTCACGCCTGCGACGTTGTCCAGGAGCTCGTGGGCCTCTTCGAAGGCCCCTCGCTCGGCTAATGCCTCCGCCAGTAGTTCGGCGGCCCTGGTGGCGAACGCGGTGTCGGGGGCGAGCTCGAGCGCGTCGCGTGCCTGCATCTCGGCCTCGGCGACCCGGCCGGTCCGGAGCGACAGCTGAGCCGCGGAGGCGGCCGCCGCAGCTCGCATCGGCATGGACTCGTTGGCGAGCGCCTCGGCGTCGAGCGCGGCGATCGCGCGGCGAGCCTCTTCGAAGCGGTCGGTCACGATCAGGACGGCGACGCACAGGTGAAATGCGCCGCGCTGTCGGGCCTCGCGGAGCAGGAGGCCACGGTCCAGTGCAGCGTTAGCCATCGCGGCACACATCTCGGCGTCTGCCGTCCCAAGCCGGGTGGCGACCCACGCGCGGTGCCCAAGCACCGCACGATGGAGGACCGGGTCGTCCGTCGCCGTCAGTTCGGTGGCCAGGCGCGCATGCTCGGCGTGCCGTTCGGGGATCGCAACGAGCGCATCGAGCAGCGCCACCTGCATGCCGGCGCCGCCGGTCGGGTCCGCGAGCTCGCTCGAGAGCAGATCCGCGTCGGCGGTGTCGCCGCCAAAGAACACGCCGTAGGCGGCCAGGCGGGTGAGAGCGTCGATCCGGGCGCCGGGATCACGCCCCTCGCAGAGCGCGTCCCGGAGGTGGCGCCGGGGATCGGGGAGGCCCGCGTCGAACGCGGCCGCGGCCAGCGCGGAGAGCACGCGCCCGCGGCTCTCGCCGGCGCCAAGTTCGTCGTGCGCTCGCTCGAGATAAGTGACCGCGTCAGAGGGCGAGCTGTTCCCGGCGGCGCGCTCGAGCCAGTAGGCAACGTCGGGGTCGCCGTGAGGACGGGTGTCGAGCAGGTGACGAGCGACATTCTCAGTTGGGGCGGCGAGCGCCATCAACGCCCGCGCGGACTCTCGGTGGAGCCGCTCATGCTCGGCCGCCGGAAGGCCGTCCCTGATCGCCGCGGCGATCAGCTCGTGGGCGATGCCCTCGCCGTCGGGAGTCACGAGGCCGGCGGCGGTGAGCGCGTCGCGCGCCGGCCCGAGCTCGTCGAGTGTGATCGCCGCCACCCGTGAGATCGCCCGTGGGGCGCCGTCGCCGAGCACCGCCAACGCCGCCGCCACCGATCGATCGCGGGACTCGAGCTGCGCCATCCGCCGACGCACGACCGGGCGCCCCGAGCCCGCGCGGGCGAGCTCGCCGATCAGCCATGGGTTGCCGGCGGCGGCAATGTGAATGTCGGCGCACGCGTGGATCGGGGTTCCGGGCGCGAGCTCACGAATCAGACGGGCGGCGCCCATCTGACTCAGCGGGCGCGGGTGGAGCACGGTCGCCGACCTTGCGCTGCCAAGGAGGGTGAGCAGGTCCGTCGCGGCGCGGGTGTCGCCCGTGCGTGCGGCGGCCACGATCACGAGCGGCAGATCGGCGATCCGGCCGGCGAGGTAGGTGAGAACGGCCAGGGACGCGCGGTCGGACCACTGGGCGTCGTCGACGATCAGCAACAGCGGGCGCACGCCGGAGAGGCGCGCGCACAGCCACATCACGCTGTGGGCGATCGGCGCGGCGCAGTCCGCTTCGCCATCCGGGCAGTCGGCGGTGCCGTCGAGCAGCAGTGCGCCCGCGAGCGTCGCTGCCCCCGCCAGCAGTTCGGCGCGCTCGGCTTCCGTGGCGTCGCGTAGCGGCGCCTCGAGCAGCGTCCGGATCACGCCGAAGGCAAAGTGACGGTCGCCAGGATCCGGGGACGCGTGGCGGACGAGGCACCCCGCGTCCGCGGCGAGCTCCGCGGCCCGGTCGAGCAGTGCGGTCTTGCCGAGGCCGGCGCTTGCCTCGACCACGACGACGCTGCCGGTGTCGGCGAGGAGACCCGCGACCGCGCGGTCGATCGCGTCGAGCTCGGCGGCGCGCTCGATCAGCACTGTGCGTACCCGCGGGCCCCGAGCCGCCACGCCGAGACCGGCTCCTCGACGCCGCGCAGGAAGACCTCGCACCGGCTCCGCAGCGGCCAGGCGCGCTCGTCGTGGGTGGCGGTGCGGGTCGACCAGCTGATCAGAGCCTCGTTGGGCCGGGCGTGTCTGGCCAGGCGGGCGGCGAGGTTGACGGCGCTGCCGTACCAATCGCCCCCGCGCATCACGGCCTGTCCCGTGTGCACGCCGACGCGCACGGGGAGCAAGTCGGGTCGCACGCTCACCTCCTCGACGACGCGCGCGGCGAGCGACACCGACCGCGAGGGATCCGGGGACCAGATCATCGCTCCGTCGCCCATCGACTTCACCTGCCAGGCGCCGTGCTCGCGACAGAGGCGGGAGATCGTGCGCCGGAACTCACGCGCGAGGCGCGCCGCCGCCTCGTCGCCGTGCGCTTCGGTGAGCGCCGTGTAACCGACGAGGTCAGCGAACACGAACGTCGGCGCCGGGTGGCGGGCCATCCAACGGCGCCGGCGGACGACATGGGCCTGTCGCAGCCCGACGAGCCCGGCGCCGGCGGCGCAGCCCGACATGGTCTGGATGACCGCCAGATCAATCATCGATCGTGCTCGTCTCGCTGCATTCCTGGTAAGGACGCTACCTACCGCTGGAACCTTCCAGACGGCGAGCGGACCAGGGACGTTGGGGTTCGTCGTGTCGGGGTCGGACACGGAAAAAATCAGGGTTGGGTCCCGATTGCCGCGACGAGAAGCGCGATCTACCTTCGGCCGCTACTCGAACCGAAAGGGAGCAAACGACGATGTGGATTCAGCTTTACCACCGCCGGCGGAGCGCGCTGATGGCGAGCGCTGTCAGCGGCGTCTGCTTGACGGCCATGCTCGCGTTCGCCGCCGGTCCGGCGGCAGCCGCGTACAAGGCCCAGGTGCAGTCGGGGACTCTTCAGATCGTGGGCGACGGCGCGAGCGACAAGCTCGAGCTCGAGACCGCGCCTGACAACCCGAACGTCCTCGATCTCGATGTCGGCGAAGACGGCACGATCGACTTCGCATTTGACCGCAGCACGTTCAGCGCGATCGACGTGCAGGCGGGTGGCGGCAACGACGAGGTCCGCGTCGGCCCCGGGCCGCCGATCGGCGACGTGACGATCGACGGCGGCGCGGGTGACGACACCCTGATCGGAGGCGACGGGAACGACACCCTGATCGGCGGCCCGGGCAACGACACGATCGTCGGCGGTCGTGGCAGCGACACCGCGCTCATGGGACCCGGGAGCGACACGTTCGTGTGGAATCCCGGTGACGGGAGCGACACCGTCGAAGGCCAGGGCGGCAACGATGCCCTGGATTTCAACGGGTCGAACGCCTCCGAGCACTTCGACATCTCGGCGAATGGTTCGCGCGTGCGCCTGTTCCGCGACGTGGCCAGCGTGACGATGGACCTGAACGGGATCGATACGCTGAACCTGAACACGCTGGGCAGCCCCGACAGCGTCACGATCGGCGACCTCACCGGCACCGATCTTCGACACGCGAACATCGACGAGAGCGGCGTTCCCGGCTCGGGCACGGGTGACGGCGCGGCCGACACCGTGACCGTCGACGGCACGGACGGCGCGGACAGCGTCAACGTCGGACCCAGCGGTAGCGATGTCCTGGTCTCCGGCCTGTACACGGCCGTGGACGTCGCGGGTGCCGACCCCACGGGGGACAAGGTCGACGTCAGCACGCTCGGCGGCGACGACACGATCAAGTCCGGTCTCGGACTCTCGAGTCCGGCGGAGGTCGAGGTCGACGGCGGCACCGGAAACGACACCGCGGTCTACTCGGGCACGTCGTCGGACGACACGATCGGGATCGCCCCGAGCGCCGACGGGGTCGCGACGTTCGGGACGACCGGCGGCCTGTTCGTGGCCGCGGGCACGGTCGAGAACCTCGACGTCAACGGTCTCGCCGGCGAGGACACGATCACGGGACAGAACGGCATCGCCGGTCCCACCCATCTGACGATCGACGGCGGTGCCGGAGATGACACGATCCGCGGCGGCGACGGCGACGACACGTTGATCGGCGGTGGAGGAAACGACACCATCGACGGCGGCCGCGGGAGCGACACCGCCCTGATGGGCGCGGGCAACGACACGTTCGTGTGGGATCCCGGTGACGGAAGCGACACCGTCGAAGGCCAGGGCGGCAACGATGCCCTGGATTTCAACGGCTCGAACGCAGCCGAGAACATCGACATCTCAGCGAACGGGTCGCGCGTCCGGTTGTTCAGAGATGTCGCGTCCGTGACGATGGACGTGAACGGGATCGAGACCCTGAACCTCGCCACGCTCGGAAGTGCTGACAAGATCACCGTGGGCGATTTGACCGGGACTGAGCTTCGCAACGCCAACATCGACCTGGGCGGCACTCCGGGCTCGGGGATCGGGGACGGCGCGGCGGACACGGTCGTCGAGAACGGGACGGCGGGCGCGGACCGCGTCCACGTCCTGCGCTCGGGCCAGCAGGTGCAGACGACCGGGCTCGTGCCCCGATTGAGCATCTCGGGCAGCGAGCCGGCGCTCGACACGCTCCAGGTGAACACGCTGGCCGGCAGCGACCGCGTCACCGTGGATCCTGACGTGAGCCAACTGATCTCTCCGATCGTGGATCTCGGAGCCGATCAGTAGCGCGTCGGCGGGTCTCGGGGCGCCGCCGCCAAGCGCGGTGGCGCCCCGATTCCTTCTTACGGCGACCCCGGTGGCGCTGCGGCCGTCACCGTGATCGAGGAAAACAGTGCACGGGTCGCGCCCGCGATCTCGACGACCGCGTCCCGCGCCGTCCGGCTCACGCCCGCTCCGTTTACGAAGCCATGGATGAAGCCCGGGAACCGGCGGAGCGTGACCGGGGTGCCGGCCTCTCCGAGGGCCTTGGCGTACGCCTCGCCTTCGTCGCGCAACGGGTCGAACGCCGCGGTCACGACGTACGCCGGGGGAAGCCCGGAGAGGTCGTCCGCGAGCAGCGGCGACGCGCGCGGGTCGCTTGCGTTCATGCGCTCGGTGCCGAGGTAGTGGTCCTCGAACCAGTCCATCTCTGCGTCCGTGAGCAGGAATCCGTCGCCGAACAGGTCGCGGGAGCGGCGGCGGGTCGTGAAGTCGGTCACCGGGTAGATCAGCAGCTGCAGCGCGGGCGCGGGGCGGCCGTCGTTCGCCGCGAGCAAGGAGGTCACCGCCGCCAGGTTGCCGCCGGCGCTGTCGCCGCCGACGCCGATCCGGCTCGCATCGGCCCCGAGTCGCTCGGCGTTCGCGTACGCCCAGCGAAGTGCGGCGCCCGCGTCGTCGACCGCGGCCGGAAACGGGTGCTCGGGCGCCAATCGGTAATCCACCGCCAGGACGTGCGCGCCGGCGTGGCGGCAGAGGATGCGGCACACCCCGTCGTGCGTGTCGAGGTCGCCGTACAGGAAGCCGCCGCCGTGGTAGTAGACGAGCAGCGGATGCGGACCGCCGGGCTCGGGGGGTTCGTAGTGGCGGCCGGGGATCCCGTCGATGTCGACATCCCTGACCGACCCCACCGGCACCGGCTTGCCGGCGTACGCGGCGGTCAGGCGCCGGCGCGCCTCCCTGGCCGCGGCCGGGGCGAGCGTCTGGAGCGGCGGCTCGCGCCGGCGGTCGAGCACCGCGAGGAGCAGTTGGGCCTCGGGCGCCAGCGTGTCGCCGTCGATCTGTACGGGCGGCTTGCCCGACAGACGGACCTGCCAGCGGGGCGGAAGCGCATCGAGGACCTGCGCGCCCCACTGCTCGAGCTTTGGCGGCAGGGAGACTTGGGGCACGCGGCGATGCTAGTGCAGGGCCGCGCGCCCCGCGTCACCTCAGCTAACCGCCGACCGGGAGAACATCCGGATCGAGATCGCCGTGAGCGCCGCCGCGAACAGCGCGACCACCGCGAGGCTCAGCCAGGCCTCGGTCGTGACGTTGCTCATGCCCCAGATGTCGTGGAGTCCCCTGCCCGACGGATCGACGAACGCGTAACGCATCAGCGCGAGCGCGTGCGTGAGCGGCAGGAACTTCGCGATCGTGGTCAGCCACGCCGGCATCGCGCTGATCGGGAACAGCGCGCCGGCGAGGAAGAACGGCAGGATCGCGACCGCCGGAACCGCGCCGACGTACTCCTCCTGCTTCTGGATGCGGCTGGCGAGCGTCTCGGCGATGCCGTACATGAACACCGTGAACAGCAGGGCCGCGCCGGCGAACCACGCGATGCCGTCGGCGGTGATGTGGAAGACACCGCCGCGCAGCGCCGACAGGCCGATCAGCACGATCACCTGGAGGGCCGAGAGCACGAGCGCGACCGCGAGGTTCCCGAGAACCAGGTACGAGCGCGGCACCGGCGCCGCGAGCAACTCGCGCTGGGCGCCGCTGTGGCGGTCGACGATGACGCTCAGCCCGGCGAAGATGCAACTCAGCGGGACGACGAGTCCCACGGCTCCGACTCCGACGAACGACTCGTAGTCGATGTGCGAGTGCAGGCCGCCTGTCGCGACCGTCAGCGCCGGGGCCACGACCAGCGCGAGCAGCGCCGGGCCGATCAGCGGCACGAGGATCTGCCGGGGGTTGCCGGCGGTGAGCGCCGCGCGCCGGCGCGCAAGGGTTGCGAGCGCGCTCGAGGTGCGCGCCCGGCGTGGGGGCTTGAGTGTGACTGGAACGGGTTCGGCTATGGCTGACATGCGTGTGTCACTCCTTGTGCTTTCTTTGACTCGTACGGGTTCATGCGGCCTCGCGGATCGTGCTGCCCGTCAGTTGGAGGTAGACGTCGTCGAGGTTCGGGACGCGAGTGGCGATCTCCGACGCGCGCAGGTGCTCGGACTCGATCGCGGCGAGCGCCTCGGTGGCGGCGTGGCGGTGAAGCGGGACCGTGATGCGGGCGCCGATCGCGAACGCGTCTCCGGTTGCGATTCCTCGGTCCCGCAGGGTGACGAGCGCGCGCTCCGGACTTCCGTCGACGCGGAACTCGAGGATCTCGCGGCCGAGCCTCGCGAGCAGCGCCTTGGGGCTGTCGAGCGCGACCAGCGCCCCTTCGTGAATGATCGCGACGCGGTCGCAGAGACGCTGGGCCTCGTCGAGGTAGTGGGTGGTGACGAGGATCGTGAGGTCGTCGCGCGCGCGAAGCCCCGCGACCACGTCGAGCAGTTCGTGGCGGATCCTCGGGTCGAGCCCGACCGTCGGCTCGTCGAGGAACAGCACCTCTGGCTCCGAGCACAGGGCGCGGGCGATCTCGAGTCGCCGGCGCTCACCGCCGCTGTAGGTGTGTACGGGCCGGTCGATCAGGCTGGACAATCCGAGCGCTTCGATGAGCTCCGTCGTTCGGCGCTTGGCCCGTTCCGGGGGCACCCCCCAGAGCTTTGTGTGAAGCTCGAGATTCGCGCGGCCTGTCAAGCCGCCGTCGACCACAGCCTCCTGGAAGACGACGCTGGAGACGCTCCTGGCGAGCAGCGGCGATCGCGCCACGTCGTGCCCGACGAGCCGGGCCGAGCCCGCCGTCGGGACGATCGTCGTCGTCAGCATCCCGACCGTCGTCGACTTACCGGCGCCGTTCGGGCCGAGCAGCCCGAACACCTCGCCCTCTGAGACCTCGAAATCGATCCCCTTGACGGCTTCGACTCCGCCGGGGTAGGTCTTGCGGAGGCCTTGTGCCTCGATCGCATACATGTTCAATTCCTCCTGTCACTTCCGTGGTGTCCGGTACGTCACCCGTTTGACGAACGCCGACGAGAGGATGTGACCGATGGAAGCGACCGAGCAGTTCGAACAGAACCGGGATCATCTGAGAGCCGTCGCGCAGCGGATGCTGGGATCTGCGGCCGAGGCCGACGACGCCGTGCAGGAGGCGTGGCTCCGGCTGAGCCGATCGGACACGGCGGAGGTGGAAAACATGCGCGGCTGGCTGACGACGGTCGTCAGCCGCATCTGCCTGGACATGCTCCGGGCGCGGCAGACCCGCCGGGAGGACTTCGTCGAGGACTGGAGCGACGAACCCGTCGTTGCCGTTTACGGTGATGACGATCCGGAGCACGAGGCCCTGATCGCCGACGGGGTCGGGCTCGCGCTGCAGGTCGTGCTCGACACGCTGTCACCCGCGGAGCGGCTCGCGTTCGTGCTCCACGACATGTTCGGCGTTCCGTTCGAGGAGATCGGCCCGATCGTCGACCGCAACCCGGCCGCGGCGCGCCAGCTGGCTTCTCGTGCTCGCCGACGGGTCAGGGGCGCGCACGAATCGGACGCCGTGAGCCCGGGGCAGCAGCGCAAGGTCGTCGACGCGTTCCTCGCGGCGTCACGCAACGGCGACTTCGAGGCGCTGCTCGAGGTGCTCGATCCGGACGTGGTGTTCCGGGCCTCGAGCGGCGTGTCCGGGCCGCCCGTTCCCGTGTCGGTGCGGGGCGCCAGGGATGTCGCCACGTTGGTGCTCGAGCGCGGAACGCCGTTCGCCCCACTTGGCCGGCCCGCGATCGTCAACGGCAGGCCGGGCGCCGTGGTGGTCTTGCCAGATCGCGTGGCGTCGGTGGTCGCGTTCACGATCGTCGGCGGGCGCGTGACCGAGATGGACCTGCTGGTCGACCCGGTCAGGCTGCAGAACGTCCGGGTGCAGGGCGCGTAGCCCGGGGTCCGATGCGACTGAGCGGCGGCGCGGACGCCTGCTCGGCTGGGATACTGCGGTGCGATGGCGCGCCAGCAGACTGTCCGGCGCCTCGGGGTTCTGCAGCAGGCACCCCGGTCGTCGCGGCGGTACCGTCGGCGGTCGTATCGTCGACGGCGCGCGGTGGCGTTCGTCCTGGCGTTGATCGCCGCGGTGACGTTCGTCGTGGCCGCGGTGCTCGTCGTTCGCTCGTTGGGGACCGACACGCACGGCGCTCACGTCGTGCGGTTCACGATCAAGAGCCCGCTCGTGCACCAGTCGATCCCGGTCGCCGCCGTTGTTCCCCCCGGCGCGAGTGCGGGTCCGCGCCCGCTGCTGGTCTTTCTCCACGGCAAGGGGCAGGACGAGAGCACCTTTCTCGACGACGCGATGTTCGCGGCGCTCGCCCGGCTCGGCTCGCGCGCCCCCGACATCGTGTTCCCGTACGGCGGCGCCGATTCGTACTGGCACACCCGCGCGAGTGGAGCGTGGGGCGCGTACGTGCTCGACGAGGTGATCCCGGAGGCGATCAAGCGACTGGGTGCCGATCCGAAGCGCGTCGCGATCGGCGGCGTGTCGATGGGAGGGTTCGGCGCGCTCGACCTCGCGCGGCTGAGCCCGCGCGGCTTCTGCGCCGTCGGAGGGCACTCGGCGGCGCTGTGGGTCAGCGGCGCGCAGACCGCCGCCGGCGCGTTCGACGATGCGAGGGACTTCGCGCTGAACAACGTGATCGGGATCGCGCGGCGCGGCGATCCGTACCGGCGGATGGCGGTCTGGGTCGACGTCGGCAGCCAGGATCCGTTTCGAGCCGCCGACACGACGTTCGTCGACGCGCTCCGCAAGCACGGGCAGCAGGTCGCGTTTCACGAGTGGCCCGGTGGGCACGACCAGGCCTACTGGGACAGCCACTGGACGGATTACCTCGGGTTCTATGCGGGCGCGCTGGCGGCGTGCCACCATTGATCGGGTGGGCGCCCGGATCAACCACGTCAGCGTGAACGCGCGCGATCTGCAGGAGTCGGTGGACTTCTACGTCGATCTGCTCGGGGCCGAGCCGATCCCGACGCCGAACTTCGGACTACCGGTGCAGTGGCTCGCGCTCGGGCGGACGCAGCTGCATCTGTTCGAGCGGGAGATCGAGCCGACCAGCCACCATCACCTCGGGATCACCGTCGACGACCTCGAGCCGGTGTACCGGGCGGCGGAGCGGCGCGGCGCGTTCGACGGCCAGGCGTTCCGCAACCACCTGGTCGAGTTGCCGGGGGACGTGGTTCAGCTGTACGTGCGCGACCCTGCGGGGAACCTCGTCGAGTTCGACCACCACGGCGTCGACCGGCTACCCGAGGACATGCGCGCCCAGCTCCGCGGGCTCTGGGAATTCAACCCGCAGAGCGAAGAGCAGATGCGGGGTCGCCTGTTCGTGCCCGACTGAACCAGCGCTCTCTCACCGCTCGGCGGTTGGCGGCGCCCTCGAGCAGGAGCAGCGTGAGCGCGATCGGCACGGTCGCAGGCAGCAGACTCTCGAGCGGCAGGAGCAGCAGTCCATAGGCTGCCCCGATCGCGGTCACGAGCAGAGCCGCGAGCAGTTGGCGGTGGCGGCCGGCGAGGAACCCGCCGAGCACGGCGGCGAGGACGAGGTCCGGATAGTCGGTGCTGACCCGTCCGATGTCCGCCTGGCTGAACACGGGACCGTGGACGTCGGCGGTGGCGGAGGCCATCAGCATCGCCGCCGAATGGCCGATGCCCGACGCCAGCAGCGCCACGTCTGCCAGGCACATGCCGATCACGCCCAGCACGAACCAGCGGCTGGGGATCAGCCGCGCGAGCGCCGTCCCCAGCGCGAGGCACCCGAGCGCGGTCAGCGCAGTGGCGGAGAGCTGTCCCTCCCACCCGCTGATCAGCGCGGCCGTCAGGCCGAGCACGGACGCGATCAGGAGGAGAGCCGTCCGCGGACCTCGGACGACGTGGAGGATCGCGATCGCGGCGAGCGCCGGAGTGAGTACGCCGGCGAGGACAACGAGTCCGAACGCCATCGACGGCATCGCGAGCGGCACGAACGTGCCCGCGAGGATCGATCCGGGTAGGAGAGCTGCCCACGCGGGAGAGCGAAGCGTCTTGAGCGGCGCCAGCGCATCGGCCCGGGGGAGGGCGACGAGCCCTCCTTCGAGGGTCGCCAACGCGATCACTGCTGAGTAGCTGGAGAGGGTCATCGTGCCCAGCGCCTTGGCTGGCGGAGACCCGCTGATTCGATGGGCACGACACGGGGTCTACCCGAAGTTGCTAACGCAAACCTAACACACCACTAAAGATCGCTAATGAGGCTTCTTCGGTTGGTCCGAAGCTCCCCAACCCTGGTGGTTCTTGGGGTGGAGGGCCGGCGGTTCTTGGGTGCGGTGCGGCTGGGCGGGCGCGGCCCTGAGGGTTAACTACCCGGAGTCGGCCTCGAGTGCCTGCTTGGTGAGCGCCATGTAGTCGGCGGCGCTCCCCTGCGGGAACGCCCAGCCGTCTGCCGGGCCCTTGAGCGCGAGGACCGTGCCCGTGTCGAGCTGCTCGGCGATGTCGGGAAAACGGACCGTGGAGACCACCAGGTAGCGGGCGGGGTTGCCAGAGGTGTTGCGCAGCCGGTGCGCGCCCTCGGCGCCGGCGGGGAAGGCGACGACCTCTCCCTTGTTGACGTTGCGCGTGCCGTCCGGGGTGCGGAGTTCGAGGTCGCCATCGAGGACGATCAGCAGCTCCTCGTTGCCGTGGTGCATGTGATACGGCGCGGCCTGGCCGCCGGGGTCGAGCTCGTACAGCGTGCAGCCGAGCTCCCGGGCGCCGGCGGCGGCACCGACGCGGGTGCCTCGCGCCGCCCCGATGTCGCGCTCCCAGAAGGTGGTTTCGAAGACATTGGTGTCGTTGGGCATGCGCCGAAGGATCGCGGATCGGTGGCGCGGGGCGCCGGCGTCGGGCCAAGGCGGCGGCGCCGGCCCAAGCTGGGCCGCCCCATGGTTAACGTGACAAATCGGCCGGCCGGCCGATCATTCGTCCCACATAAGCATGCCTACGATGCTTATGTGGCCTGGCCTGCCGTCCGAGGTCGTGGTTTGTCACGTTAAGCAGGTCTCGGAGGGCAAGCGCTCGTCGCTGCCGGTGCCGCCGCGGCTCCCCCGAAGAGGCAGCGCTCCGACGAACATGTGCCGGCCCCTCCATGCACAAGTCCCCCTACCACCCCCGGATCGCGGAACCTTGGGGACATAAGCATCCCCCAGATGCTTATGTCCCCGAGGTCGGGTTGGGGCGGCCGCTTCGGGGCGGTTTACAGGTGCGCCGGCGGCCGGGCGGCTAACGGACCGGCCTGATCACGGGGTGCGACTTGTCGATGCGTGCACGGATGCCTCACCGTGGGTCCGAAACGCACCCGGCGCCGGCGCCCGGTGCGGTAGAAGTCGAACACGCCCTGGCCCAGACGAGAGAGGTGGAGAGATGCCAGATCGAATCCTGACCACGCACGCCGGCAGCCTGCCCCGCCCCGATGAGCTCGCGGACATGGTGTGGGCGCGAATGGACGGCGAGGAGGTCGACGAGGGAGAGCTCGAGGCGAAGATCGACGAGGCGGTTGTCGAACTGGTCGCCAGGCAGCGCGAGGTCGGCCTTGACGTGATCAGCGACGGCGAGATGAGCAAGCCCGGGTTCAGCACGTACCTCAGCGACCGCTTCTCGGGCTTCGGTGGCGGCGCATCGGAGTTCCAGTCCGACGACGTCGCCCCCTTCCCCGAGCTTGCCATGAAGCTGTTCGCCAACCCGCAGACGGCGCACCTGGGTTTCTCCTACTGCGTCGGACCGGTCGAGCTCACCGACAAGGACGCGGTGCACCAGGACATCGCACGCTTCAAAAGCGCGCTCGGCGATGCGGATCCGTCGACCGCGTTCATGGGCACGATCAGCCCCGGCCAGATCGCGTTCAACTATCCCGACCAGTACTACGGCTCGCACGAGAAGTACCTGGCGGCGTGCGCGGACGCGCTGTCCCACGAGTACCGCGCGATCATCGACGCCGGCTTCAACCTCCAGATCGACTCGCCGGACATGGCGATGGCGGCGCACGCTCGCTCGGTCGGGTCAAGCGTCGGCGACTGGCACCACCACCTACCGCTCGCGGTCGAGGCGCTGAACGGCGCGCTCGAGGGCATCCCGTCCGATCGGATCCGGTTCCACGTGTGCTGGGGCAACACCGGCACCCCGCACCACCTCGACGTCCCGCTCGCGGACATCATCGACCACGTGCTCAGGGTCAACGCGGGCACGATCTACGTCGAGGGCGCCAACCCGCGCCACGCGCACGAATGGCGCGTGTTCCGCGACGTTCCCCTCCCCGACGACAAGTCCGTGATCCTCGGCGTGATCGACGTCAAGACCAACTATGTCGAGCACCCGCGCCTGGTCGCCGACCGTCTCGTCCAGCTCGGCCAACTGGTCGGGAAGGAGCGGGTGATGGCCGGCACCGATTGCGGCTTCGGCACGTTCATCCGGTGGTCGCTGGTAGACCCGGGCGTCATGTGGCTGAAGCTCGGGTCGCTGGTCGAGGGCGCGGAGATTGCCTCCGCGGAGTTGTAGAGCCGGCGCGCGGCACGGGATAATCGCATCGTGGGCCAGGAGGTCGCCGCCAGAACCTTCAGCCGCGAGGACCGCCAGCGCTATCGCCTCAAGGTGCGCGCGTCGCTCGACGTGTTCGCCCGGATGCTGTCCGAGGCGAGGTTCGCTCCGGAGCGGCGGTCGTTCGGGCTGGAGATCGAGCTCAACCTCACCAATGACGCCGGCGACCCGGCGCTGATCAACGCCGCCGCGCTCGACGCGATCGCGGATCCCGCCTTCCAGACGGAGCTCGGGCAGTTCAACGTGGAGATCAACGTGCCGCCGCGGCTGCTCGAGGGCGGGG
>Ga0335073_10004320_pt1 | contig 19885 bp, 21 predicted proteins | sample Lox_Sample_22_FD_207093 | JGI IMG/M metagenome (GOLD analysis project Ga0335073, IMG submission 207093) | Soil microbial communities from Loxahatchee National Wildlife Refuge, Florida, United States - Lox_Sample_2.2 | ecosystem: Environmental > Terrestrial > Soil > Wetlands | place: USA...
TCGGCCCCCCGGAGCGCTGGCCTCAATCGCTCAAGACGATCGTGCGCGTCATGCTCGATTCGCGCTATGCGATGTGGATGCTGTGGGGACCGGAGCTCACGTTCTTCTGCAACGACGCCTACCTGCCAACCGTTGGCATCAAGCGCGACTGGGTGCTCGGTGCGCGCTCGGACAAGGTATGGGAGGAGGTCTGGCCCGATATCGGTCCACGGATTGCGCAGGTCCTCGAGCAGGGGCAGGCAACCTGGGATGAGGCACTGCTGCTGTTTCTCGAGCGCAGCGGCTTTCCCGAGGAGACCTACCACACCTTCTCGTACAGCCCCGTCTACGACGATGCGAACCGCATCGCCGGCATGCTTTGTGTCGTCACCGAGGTGACCGACCGCGTCATCGGCGAGCAGCGCTTGCGCATCCTCAAGGAGCTCGCCGAGCGGGCGGTCGGCTGGAAGAGCGTCGAGGAGTGCTGCCGCGGCGCCTGTGAGATCCTCGACCGGCACGCCCTGAGCATGCCGTTTGCCGCGATCTATCTGCTCGACGGGGAGTCCGTGCCGAGGCGCGCGGCCTGCACCCGCGGCAGGATCGAGCAGCTTCTGCCGCGCGCGCTCGATGCAGCGAGCGCCCGCTGGCCCTTTGCCCGGCTGCTCGGGGGCGAAGTCCCGGCGCACATCACCAACCTGCCCGCGCGCGGCGTCGAGATCGCCGCCGGCTCCTGGCCCGACCTGGTTCGCGATGCCGTCGCGCTGCCGCTCAAGGGGGCAGGCGGCGAGGGGCTCGCCGGATTTCTCCTGGTCGGGGCGAGCCCACGGCGCGCGCTCGATGAGCCCTACCGCAACTTCTTCGCCCTCGTCGCGGGGCAGATATCGGCCGCCATCGGCGATGCGCAGGCCGCCGAGGCCGAGCGCCGCCGCGCGCAGGCACTTGCGGAAATCGACCGGGCGAAGACGATCTTCTTCTCGAACGTCAGTCACGAGTTTCGAACTCCGCTGACCCTGATGCTCGGACCCGTGGAGGAGGCGGCCGCCAATCCCGCCGTGCCCGCCCCGATCCGCACGCAGCTCGAGCTCGCGCATCGCAATTCGGTACGGCTGCTCAAACTCGTCAACAGCCTGCTCGACTTCTCCCGTCTGGAGGCCGGACGCATGGCCGCCAGCTACGAGGCGACCGATCTGGCGGCCCTGACGCGTAATCTCGCAAGCGCGTTTCGCTCGGCAATGGAGCGTGCCGGTCTCGATTTTCTCGTCGAGGTCGCCGATCTCGGTGAGCCGGTGTACGTCGACCGCGAGATGTGGGACAAGATCGTCCTCAACCTCCTCTCGAACGCGTTCAAGTTCACGCTGCGTGGCTCGGTGAGCGTGCGACTGCGGCGTGCCGAGCGCAGCGCGCTGCTCGAGATCGAGGACACCGGCGTCGGCATCCCGCGCTCGGAGCTGCCGCACCTGTTCGAGCGCTTCTACCGGGTGGAGGGCTCCGCCGGCCGTACCCAGGAGGGCTCGGGCATCGGGCTCGCGCTGGTGCAGGAGCTGGTGAAGCTGCACGGCGGCAGCGTGCGCGTGCAGAGCGTGCTCGAGAGCGGCACACTGTTCGCCGTGGAGATTCCCTTCGGCGCGGCCCACCTGCCGGCCGCGCAGATCAAGCAGCCGCGCGCGCTCGCCTCGACCGCGGTCGGCGCGCAGGCCTTCGTCCAGGAGGCCCTCAGATGGATGCCGGAAGACCTCGCGGCGACTTCACGCGGGCTGCATGTGCTCGATGAGAGCCAGGTCGTGCCGGGCGTGGACCGGCGCTTCGCAGATACCGCCGGTGCGCGCGTTCTGCTGGCTGACGACAACGCCGACATGCGCGCCTACCTCTGCGAGCTGCTGTCGCCTTCGTACGTCGTCGAGTCGGTCGGCGACGGCGAAGCGGCGCTTGCCGCGATGCGCGCCACGCGTCCCGACCTGATCCTCTCGGACATCATGATGCCCAGGGTGGACGGACTGGAGTTGCTGCGGCGCATGCGCGCAGAGCCGCAGCTGCGCGAGATCCCCGTGATCCTGCTCTCGGCCCGCGCGGGCGAAGAGGCGCGCATCGAGGGACTCGATGCCGGGGCCGATGACTATCTGATCAAGCCGTTCGCGGCGCGCGAGCTGCTGGCGCGCATCGGGGCGCTGCTCGAGCTGACGGGCATGCGGCGCCAGAGCGAGGCGCGGCTGCGCGCCTTCCTGGCGATGCTCGCCCACGAGCTGCGCAATCCCCTGGCGCCCCTGACCAACGCGACCGAGCTGTTTGCGCGCACGCTGCCTGCCGACAGCGGCGCGCGCGCGGCGCTCGGGATGATCCGCCGGCAGGTGACGCAGTTGACGCGGCTGGTCGACGATCTGCTCGACGTTTCGCGCATCACACAGGGTCTGGTCAAGCTGCAGCGGCTGCCGGTCAACCTGGCCGACGTGGTCCATCAGGCCGTCGAGAACGTGGAGCCGCAGCTGCGCGAAAAGCGGCACCAGCTCTCTACGACCACCGCGAGCTACGAGCCGCTGTACGTGAACGGCGATTTCGCACGACTGGTGCAGTGTGTCGACAATCTGCTCACGAATGCCATCAAGTACACCAGGCCCGGTGGGCAGATCAGCGTGCGCATCCACGGTGAGCGCGACCGCGCGAACATCGAGGTATCCGACAACGGCAGCGGCATCGCCCCGGAATTGCAGCCGCTGGTCTTCGAGCTGTTCGTGCAGAGCACCCGGACTCTCGACCGCGCCGAGGGCGGGCTCGGGGTCGGCTTGGCCGTGGTGAAGCGGCTGATCGAGATGCATGAAGGGCAGGTGCGCCTCTACAGCGCCGGAATCGGCCATGGGTCGACCTTCGAGATCGAGTTGCCGCGCATCGCCCGTCCCTGCGCGACCGCCTCCACGGTGAGCGAGGTCAGGGCGGAGCCGCGGCGCGTCCTGATCGTGGACGACAATGTCGATGCGGCGGACTCACTCGCGGCATTGCTGCAGGCGCAGGGTCACGCGACGTGCGTCGCCTACAACGGCAGCGAGGCGCTCGTTCGTACCGAGGCCTTCAGGCCCGACGTCAGCCTGATCGACATCGGGCTGCCCGGCATGAACGGCTACGAGCTCGCCAAGAGATTGCGGCGCAGGAGCGGGTCGGGCCGGCAACGCCTCATTGCCCTGAGCGGCTATGCCCAGCCGGATGATCGTGAGTACAGCCAGCGCGCAGGCTTCGATGCGCACCTGGTCAAGCCGGTCGATCTGGCGGTGCTCGAGCAGGCGCTGGGCGAGCCCGCGTAGGCGCCGGTCACGGATGCAGGTCGCGTACCCGACCCCCGAGCGCGGCGGATACGCAGGCGATGAACGCCCCGATCACCATCGCCAGCGCCGCAAAGATGGACGCCAGCTCACCGCTGCGACGCGCCGAGTCGGCGGCGGTTTTGATCTGCGTGATGTCGTCGCTGACACGCCGTTCGGCCTCGGCCTGGGAGACTCCGGTCCGCGCGGCCACGAGGCTCGCGAGGTAGGTGCGATCCTGCTCGGAGACCTCGCCGGGCGCGCCCTTTGCCAGAATGTGCAGCGACTGGGCGCGCGCGTCCGCCTGCGCGCCTTGCCCTTCGCCGCCCGCGCCCGACCGGAACAGCAGATCCAGGTCGTACGGGCTGATGCTGCCGCCCGTCGGGCTCGAGGCGCCGGGCATCGCGGCCGAGGCCGCAGCGCCCAGCTCGCGCGCCCCGGCGCCCATCACCGCCGTGGCGCCGGAAGCCACGATGGCTGCCACGGCGACCGTGGCAACGGCCCAGGTGAGCAACCCATGCGCGGTATCGCGAAAGAAGATCTCGTGGGTGTGCGTGCCCACCCACCGGGTCCGCAACCGGCCGGTGAGATAACCGCCGAGCGCGGCGGAGAGCCACTGGATGACGACCAGTGCAACGCCCGCCACTGCGGTCGCCGACGTTGCCGAGAGGCCCCGGCCGGCCCACGGCGAGACCGACGCGAGACCGAGTCCCGCGGCGATCACTCCGAGGAGCAAAGAGGCCGCAGCAGCCACGACGGCGCCGGCAAGGATGGCCGCCCACGAGACCGCCGACACCCTGGATTCCGTGGTGAGCTGCGCAGCGGGCGGAGTTCTCCACGCAGTCGTCGACTCATCCATGCGCAGCCCCCGTCAATGGTGCGAGCACAGTGCGAGCAGCAGGATGATCGGAATCGGCACCCCCAGGAGCCACAAGAGGATTCCACGGGCCATGACAGCTTCCTTTCCCGGCGTCGATGAGAGAGCCGCGTAGTCGCCATGATCAAGTACAACACCGCGCCGCGTCGGTCGGCCGTGCTGTCCGACGGTTGTCAGCCGTCGCCTATCTGTTGGATGTTGGTCTGACGGGCGCGCGACTACATCAATGGGCGGCCGTCTGCGCTATACCTGCAGCTTCGCACCGCAAGCCGTCTGCAGATGAGATTCGCCGCACTGATCCTCAGAGCGCCATTCGGCCGTTTGCCATCGGGCGCCCCCGTCGCTCTCTACACCCTGACGAACCGCCGCGGGATGCAGGCGCGCATCGCGACCTACGGCGCAACGCTGGTCTCGCTCAGCGCACCCGATCGTCACGGGCGCTTCGCGGATGTGGTCCTCGGACTCGACACCCTGGAGGGGTACCTCAGGCAGAGCGCCTACCTGGGTGCGGTCATCGGTCGCTACGCGAATCGCATCGCCGGCGGCCGGTTCACGCTGGACGGGCGCTCGTACGCGCTGCAATGCAATGACGGCCCGAATGCGCTGCATGGCGGGAAGGTGGGCTTCGATCGGGTCCTCTGGGAGGTGCTGCGCGCGTGCGAGTCGCCCGCGGGGCCCGAGCTCACGCTGCAGTATCTCAGCCGCGATGGCGAAGAAGGATTCCCGGGAAACCTCGAAGTGCGCTTGACCTACAGCCTCACGGACGACAACAGCCTGATACTGGCGTTCGAAGGCACAACCGACAAGCCCACGGTCATGAATCTCACGGCGCATTCGTACTTCAACCTCGGCGGGCACGGCAACATTCTCGGACACGTCCTGCAGAGCGACGCGCAGCGCTTCATCGCGGTCGGCCCGACGCTCCTGCCGGTCGCGATCCACTCCGTGGCCGCTACGCCGTTCGACTTTCGCACGCCAACCGCGCTCGGCGCGCGGATCGGGACCGACACGGAGCAGCTGCGTCTCGCGCACGGGGGTTACGATCACAACCTCATCCTCGAGCGCACTGCTCCCGGGCTGACCGTCGCCGCGAGTGTCTGCGAGCCGGACAGCGGGCGGGTTCTCGAGGTGCTCTCGGACCAGCCCGGACTGCAGCTCTACACCGGCAATCTCCTCGACGGGTCGATCACCGGCAGGGGGGCGCGCAAGTACACGCGGCACAGCGCCCTGTGCCTCGAGCCGCAGCACTTTCCCGACTCACCCAATCACGCCGACTTCCCCTCCACTGAGCTGCGGCCCGGTCAGGTCTACCACAGCACGATCGTCTATCGGTTCGGTATTCGCTAGCCATGCAGAACGATGCCTTGCTTCGCGCGCGGGCCGGCTTTGCCGGGCACTTCGGGCACGCCCCCCGCCTGGTCGCATCCGCGCCCGGGCGCGTCAACCTGATCGGGGAGTTCACCGACTACAACGAGGGGTTCGTACTGCCGATCGCCCTGGAATACCGCACCGTCGTGTGCGGGACGCCGAACGAGTCGAACCTCGTCACGGTACGCAGTGAGGCAACGCAGGAATCCGTCTCACTCGATCTGCGCCGCGCGCTCGAGCCGGACGCGCCTGGCCGCTGGAGCAACTACATCCGCGGGGTGCTGGCGGGCTTCGGCGGGATCGGCACGGCGCTGCGGGGCTTCGATGCCTTCATCGCCTCCGACGTTCCCATGGGGGCGGGGCTTTCGAGCTCGGCGGCGATCGAGGTCGCCTTCGCAACGCTGCTCGAGGGCATACACGGCGTAAAGCTCGATCCCGTTGCCAAGGCACTGCTGTGCCAGAAGGCCGAGCACTCATTCGCCGGCGTCCCCTGCGGGATCATGGACCTCTTCATCGCGAGCCTGGCCAGGGAGGATCACGCGTTGCTCCTCGACTGCCGGTCGAACGAGGCGGTGTGGCTGCCGTTCGCGGATCCCGCCGTGGCGGTGCTCATCCTCAACACCAACGTGCGGCACCAGCTCGCCACGAGCGCCTATGCCATCCGTCGCGAGGAATGTCAGGCCGCCGCCTCCCTGCTCAAGGTGGGCTCGCTGCGCGCCGCCACCCTCGAGATGCTCGCGCAGCACGTCGATCCGCTCGAGCGAACCGTGATGCGCCGCGCGCGCCACGTGGTCGGCGAGATCGCGCGCACGCTGCAGGCTGCCGAGGTGATTCGCGACCGGGACTGGATCGAGCTCGGGCAGCTCATGTATGCCAGCCACGACTCACTCAGGAACTACTACGAAGTGAGCTGCCGGGAACTGGACGCGGTGGTGCATGCGGCGCGCGAGATCGGCACCGCCGCAGGGGTCTACGGCTGTCGCATGACGGGCGGGGGGTTCGGCGGCTGTGCGGTTGCGCTCATCGACGCGCCCCGCCGCGAGGCGATCGAGAGGGCCATTCGTGAGAGCTACGGCCGCTCGATCTCCACGCCGCTCACCTGCTTCACCTCTCGCCCCGGCCGTGGGGCCGAGCTCCTCGAGGCCTGACATGAGCGCCGCCGGGAGTCTTCTCCTGGAGCAGCCACATCGGCGGCTCAACGCGCTGACCGGCGAGTGGGTCTTCGTCTCCCCCCAGCGCCTCATGCGCCCCTGGCAGGGAGCGCGCGATGAGCCCGGCGGCAAAGTGCGCCCCGTCTACGACCCCGCCTGCTACCTGTGCCCGCGCAACCGGCGGGCCAATGGCGAGCGCAACCCGGACTACGCATCGACCTACGTCTTCGATAACGACTTTCCCGCCTTCCTCGACCGGGGCGGCGCGTCGGCGCCGCCGCCGGGGGAGTCGGCGGAGGGGCCGCTGCGGACCCCAGGCTCTTCGCTCCTCACCGCGCACAACCAGAGCGGCGTGTGCCGGGTGATCTGTTATTCGCCGCGCCACGATCTGACCCTGGCCGACATGTCCGAGGGTGAGGTCGCCGGAGTGATTCGGCTCTGGATGGAGCAGGCCGCGGACCTCGAGGGGCGCTGGACATGGGTGCAGATCTTCGAGAACAAAGGCGAACAGATGGGCTGCTCGAACCCGCACCCGCACGGGCAGATCTGGGCTGGGGACTTCATCCCGACCGAGGTGGCGCGCGAGCTGCAATGTCAGGATCGATGGCTCGCGCAGCACCAGTCTTCATTGCTGCTCGACTACGCACGACTCGAGGAGGAGGAGGGCGGGCGCGTCGTCGTGCAGAACGAGCACTGGCTCGCGCTCGTGCCCTGGTGGGCGGCATGGCCGTACGAGACGCTGATTCTGCCCCGGAGCGCGATCGCGAGCCTCACCCAGCTGTCGGCGGCGCAGCAGGCGTCTCTCGCGCAGCTGCTCGGCCGGCTGCTCGGAAGCTACGACCGGCTGTTTGCCGCGCCTTTTCCCTACTCACTCGGCTGGCACGGGGCGCCGCGCAGCGGCGCAGCGCGGCACGGCGCCGAGGGCCGGCAGCTGCATGCGCATGTCTACTCCTCGCTGCTGCGCTCGGCGTCCGTGCGCAAGTTCATGGTGGGATACGAGCTGCTCGCCGAGGTGCAGCGGGATCTCACGCCCGAAGAGGCCGCCGCGCGGTTGCGAGCGGTCAGCCGGACGGCCTGACTCTACCTGGTGGGGTGCCTGGCGCGGTAGGCCCGAATCTGCAGGTTGAATTGCTCGGCGATCGCCTTTTCCCGATCGATCGCGGCGTTGTGCGCCCGGGCGCCGAAGGTCTCGAGCGCCTCGAGATCGGACGGCGTCGTGGCGCCGGCAAACTGCTTTGCCGTCCGGGCGATCGTCGTATCCACGCACTGGGTGTAGGTGTTGGTGGCCGTGTCGTACGCCTCAAACGCCGCACGGGCGCCTGCCATCTCATCCAGAGACGCTTGCTCGCCGTTGGGCAGCGCAGGCGGGGCGGGAAGCGAGCAAGTCTCGAGGGCGGTGGCTGCGGACCCGACCAGATCCCGTGCGGATACGGTGCCTGGGGCCGCATGCGCCGCGGGGCTTGCAGCGGCCAGCCGCGCCGGCGGCGGCAGATAGGACGCGAGCGCCCAGAGCATCAGCACCGCGCCGGCCACGACGCTTGCCGTTCTGGCAACGCTCCAGGGTGCCGAGCGTGCCGCGGCGCGCAAGATCGTGTGCAACAGGATCGCGGCGACGCACAGGCCGGCGCCAAGCGCCAGGGCGGCGATTCGCCACGCGGGTGCAATGAGGAGGGAGGCAGGCATGGAACCACCCGCATTGTAGCCTGACGCCGTCCCGAAGCGACGCGCTGTCAGGCAGCAGGTCGCCCCTCAGCCCCCCGTAATGGACGTCTCAGGAGTATTTCTTGCGCGCGGCGCTCGCACGCGAGCGCCCCTCTTGCTCCGCTGCCTCGAGCTCCTCAGCCTCGGCCTCGTCGCGTGGCTGCGCCGCGCGCGCGGCCGCCTCGACATCGGCGGTGCGGACATAGCGCTCGACCCCGGCCCGGTAGCGGCGCGCGGCCTGGTAATTGCCCTCGCCCTGCATCCCGTCTCCGTTGCCGGAGCCGGGCGAGCCGTCCGTCCGCCCCTTTCCCGCGAAGTGCTCGCGGAAGCCGGGGACCATGTCTGACAGGAGGCCGCTCACCTTGCTGGTGGCCACTCCGATCAGCGCACTCTGAATGGCTTCCCAGGCGTTCAGCAGCTGCCCGCGGCCGGATCCGGAGGCGCGCGGCGCGGAGCTGACATCGTGCGGCGTGCGGCGAAGCACGCCGGCGAGCAGCAAACCGCCGGCGAAGGCGAGGCCGATGCCGGCCAGAGGGTTATTGCGGAACTGCCGCCGCCAATCGGTCGCCGAGCGCACGCGGGCGCCGAGCTCATCGAGATTCGCGCGCAGCTCGTCACGCTCGTCTTTGATCTGGCTCTCTATCTGGTCTGTTCGTTCGCCCATTCCACGCTCTCCTCCATACGCGCAGGTTGGTCCATCAAGCGCGCTTCGCCGACCGGGGGAAGTGCCCGAAAGCGCTTCAGGCCGAGGGAAACGGCAACGGCGCACACCACCGCCAGCACCGCTGCGAGGCACAGCGCCGCTGCCCACGGCGGCATCGCCAGCCGCAGTGCCTCGAAGATGGCGACCAGCGCGAAATACACACTCAGAAGGGCGGCGGCGACGCCCGCGCCGAGCAGTATCGCTGCCGGGCGCGCGCGCGCGAGCTCGTCCCGTGCCTGCGACTGCGCCAGTTGGATCTCCGAGCGCAGCATGTCCTGCAGGTTGGTGAAGATGGCCGCCACCACGTCTGTGAGGGGGCGATCCGCGCGACGCACGTCCATGAGTGTCTACCGGTCGCGCGTCAGCACCCGCCCCACCATGAAGCCGAGTGCGGCGGCGCCAATCAGCGCGACTCCGGGATTATTCCTCACGACGTCCATGAGGTCCTCGAGCATGTCGCGGACATCGCGGCTCTCCAGGTAGTGCGCGCTGTCGGAGAGCGCATCGCCGGCGCTGTGCCCGACGCTGGCCGCGCGCTCGGCGCCGGCGTGCACGGACTGCGCAGCACTTTCGAGGCCGGCAGCCGCGCGCGTGCGCATCCGGTCGGCCTTGTTGGCCGCGGAGCGGCCGAGAGCCGAGGCCGCCGTCTCGGCCTGTTCGCTGAGACTCGGCTCGTTGCCCGCGTTGGACGACGGATTGGGGTTTCCGGTGATATTGGGATTCGTGGATTCTTGGGCCATGGCAGTGCTCCGTTCGGTGACAGAGTGCTGTTTACCACTGTGTGCACGAAAACACTGTCAGCAAGCGCCTGCGGGTGTGCAGGCGCCGACGCTCAACCCCGTGCTTGCGCTTGGCCCAATCGGGGGCTTGGCAGCAGCACCGGATGGCCAGCCCAAAGTCAAAGGTAAGGCGACACCAGCCAGCACAGGGCGTTACGCACCCGCGGGAGAAGGGGCACGGATTGGGTCTCGCGCACACTCAACTCCGGAGCCGCGCGTTCGCGCTCGGCAATGAAGGCCGCGAGGGCGCCGCAGAACTGCTCGTCATAGATCTCCACCGCCACCTCGAAATTGAGCCGCAGGCTTCGCGTGTCGACGTTTACCGATCCGATGTGGGCATAGCGGCCGTCGATAACCAGCAGCTTCGCATGGGAGAAGGGCGGCTGCTGCCGGTGCACTCGGACGCCGCGCGCGACCAGAGCCGGGATCCAGTGCAGCGTCGCCCAGTCGATGTAGCGCAGATTGCTCCGCTGGGGCAACACCACCGACACAGTCACGCCGCGCAGGGCAGTGGCCTCGAGTGCGGCGACAAGCTCGAGTGGCGGGATGAAATAGGGGGTCATGATCTGGACGTGGCGTTCGGCACTCGCGAGGGCGCTCAGCAGGATCAGGAGCAGCTTGTCCACGTCCTGGTCCGGACCGCCGGTGATCACGCGGCAGATGGACCTGCCAGGCCCATGCGGGGCGGCCGGCAACGGCAGCCGCTCGCCGGCGGCGAACTCCCAGTCCTCCGCGAATGTCTGGGCGAGTTGGGCCACTACCGGGCCGTGGAGTCTGAAGTGGATATCCGTCATGCGACCCGAGCTGCCGCCGACCTCGCGCCCGCCGAGGTTCATGCCGCCGATGAAGCCGGTTCGGCCATCGGCGACGAGGATCTTGCGATGGTTGCGGCAGTTGAGCGAGAGGTTGGGAGGCAGGAGGCGCGGCGGCAGGAAGCGCGCCGTCGGCACACCCGCGCCACGCAGCAGTGGCACCACATGCGGCCAGTCGTACCACTCGCCAATGCCATCGACCAGCACCCGCACACACAACCCGCGGCGCACTGCAGCCCCGAGTGCGGCGACGAATTCTCCGCCGACCGCGTCGGTCTGAAAGATATAGGTGGAGAGCCAGACCGACTCGCGCGCCGCGTCGATCGCGGCCAGCATGGCCGGAAACGCCAGTTCACCGTTATGCAGCGGCTCGATGAGATTGCCCGGCTCGAGGGCCCGACGCGTCAGTGCGTCTCCGATATGCACCTGGGCGGCGAGCGGCCCGGCGAAGGGCGCATCGCGATGCTTGTCGGCAGGCGCGCGCGCGCCGCGGGAGAGCTGGCCGCGCCGTACGCGGTTGATCCCGAACAGCCAGTAGAGCACAGCTCCGCCGTAGGGGACGAAGAGGCAGAGGGCCATCCAGCTGAGCGCGCTGCGCGGGTCCGACTTGGTAAGGAGCGCGTGCAGGCCCGAACCGAGCGCGGTGACCAAATACAGCCCGAGGGTAAGTAGTCCGGCCACCGGCACGACTGTAACACCGCCGCCGCACGCTGCGTCGCGGCTGCGGCGGCACCCAGCACCCGGATCGAGGATCCGAAGGTTGTCGCTATCAGGACCTCACGGGTGAGCAGCGGGCTTCATAGCGTCGGCCGGGTCATGCCGACCTCTGCAAGTCAGCGGAGCTGGCCCAGGTGGTAGCCGAGGCGATTCTCGAGGTCACCCGGTTTCTGGAAACCAAGCTCGAACAGCGCCTTGAAGTTGCGCTGCGGTGTCGCGCGAACGATGGATTTGATGCAGGCGTCCCACCCCTCTGCGATCTCGACGTCACGCGGCAGGCTCGCGTTGACCAGGCGCTTGGTATTGGCAATGGCCCATTTGTCGAACGAGGCAATACGGGCGGCGAGAGCGTCGACGAAGGCATCCAGCTCGGCATCCGGCAGCGCGCGGTTAACGTACCCGTAGGCCTGCGCCAGCTCCGCACGAATATCGTCCGAGCTCAGCAGCACCTCCATCGCCCGGCTGCGCCCGATCAGCCGCGGCAGCCGCGCCATCGGACCGCCCCCGGCGACCATGCCGACGCCGACCTCCCACTGCGACAGGATTGCCCTCTCGAGGCTGGCGAAGCTCATATCGCATGCCAGCGTGATCTCGCTCCCGTTGCCGGTTGCGCGGCCGCGGATGAGCGCAATGGAGATGAACGGCGCGCGGGTGAGGCGCACCAGCACATCGGGCCATGCTTCCAGGCCCGTCGGACCCTGAGGGATGGCGGTCATGTCCTCGAGCTTCGCGGTGAAATCGCTGTGGTTCAGGAAAAACCCCTCGACCGCACTGTCGAACACCACGACCTTCAGCTGTTCGTTGGCTTCGAGCGCGTTCATGATCCCCCGGATCTCGAGCACGAACTGCGGCCCCATGAGGTTGAGCGGCGGGTTGTCGAACGTGACCCGCGCGTAGCCGGGAGAGCGCTGCGTCAGGCGGATCTGCGGTTTCTTCGGCATCGGATCCATAGGCGCCTCCCGGCGATGAGGTGCTGATGGAGTGACTTTCAGAGGATCGCACCGCCGCAGCTATTGGACGTTGGTATGGCTGCGGGCGTGGCGCCGGGTGAGATAGTTTCCGCGGGGGCGAGCGGGAGTACCTGGTGATTGTCACGACCTTTCCCAGAACCGTCCGAGTGATCGAGCATGTGCCGATACCGCTCAAGGATGGCACGGTACTGGCGGCACGCATCTGGCTGCCGGAAGACGCCGAGCAGGACCCGGTCCCGGCGATCCTGGAGTATCTTCCCTATCGAAAGCGCGACGGCACCTATGAGCGCGACGCGCTGACCCATCCGTATCTTGCCGGTCACGGCTATGCCGGTGTGCGGGTGGACATCCGCGGCAGCGGTGAATCGACCGGCCTCCTGCTCGATGAGTACGCCGCCCAGGAGCAGGACGATGGCGTGGAGGTCATCGCCTGGCTGGCGGCCCAGCCCTGGTGCAACGGCTCCGTCGGCATGATGGGAATCTCATGGGGCGGATTCAACGGGTTGCAGATCGCCGCACGCCGTCCGCCCGCGCTCAAGGCCATCGTGACCCTCTGCTCGACCGACGACCGGTATGCAGACGATGCGCATTACATGGGCGGCGCGCTGCTCACCACCGCGGCCGTCGAGTGGGCGTTTTTCTTCTTCGGCCTGATGTGCCTGCCACCCGATCCGACGCTGGTGGGCGCTCGCTGGCGAGCCATGTGGCTGGAGCGTCTGGCGAGCATGCCGCTGTTCCTCGAGACCTGGCTTCGGCACCAGCGACGCGATGCGTACTGGAAGCACGGGTCGGTCTGCGAGGACTACGCGGCCATCCAGTGCCCGGTGTACGCCGTCGGCGGCTGGACCGATGGCTATAAGAATGCGATTCCGCGGCTTCTCGAGGGACTCAAGGTGCCCCGCAAAGGTCTCATCGGGCCCTGGGCACACGCTTACCCGCACTTCGCGCTTCCCGGGCCGCAGATCGGCTTCCTGCAGGAGATCCTGCGCTGGTGGGACCACTGGCTGAAAGGCATGGATACGGGCGTCATGGAGGAGCCAATGCTGCGCGCGTGGATGACGGAGAGTGTCAAACCCGCGAACCACCACGACGCGTTGCCCGGCCGCTGGGTCGCGGAGGTCTGCTGGCCAGCGCGCGAGGTCATGTCGCGGCGGTTGGTTCTGACGGACGAGGGATTGCGGGAGGCGGCAGCGCCGCTGACGGCCTGCTGCCTCAGCTCGCCGCAGACGCTCGGCAAATGCGCCGGCGACTGGGTGCCATTCGGTCGCGGACATGATCAGGCGCGCGATCAGCAGGAAGACGATGCGCGCTCACTGCTGTTCGACACGGCGCCGCTCGCCGAGACAATCGAGGTTCTCGGCGCGCCCAGCGTCACGCTGGAGCTGGCTTCCGACCGTCCCGTCGCGACTCTGGTGGCTCGGCTATGCGATGTCCACCCATCGGGCGAATCGCTGCGCGTCAGCTATGGCGTGCTCAATCTCACTCATCGCGACAGCCACGAACAGCCGACTCCGCTCGTGAGCGGGCAACGGTACCGGGTGCACATCAGGCTCAACAACGCCGGCTCGATCTTTCCGCAGGGCCACAGGATCAGGCTTGCTCTCTCTACCACTTACTGGCCCATGATCTGGCCCAGCCCCGAGGCAGCGACACTGCGGCTTTTTGCGGGCGCGCTCGATCTGCCGCAGCGGCTGCCAAACGCTGCCGACGCACAGCTCGCGCCCTTCCCGGAGCCGCAGACCGCGCCGCCGGAGAAGCCGGCCATCACTCGCCGCGACGGCGTGCGGATCGAGCGCATCGAACGCCTGGGGCTCGAGCTCGGGACGCACTATGAGTCGGATTACCGGATCGAGGACGCTGACCCGCTCAGCGCGATCGCACAGCTGCGCAATACCCAGACCATGTCGCGCAGCGAATGGCAGGTCCGGGTCGAGACGCAGCTGCAGGTATCCTCGACGGCGAGCTCGTTCCTGCTGCGCGCGAGTCTGCGTGCCTGGGAGGGCGCAGACGAGGTCTGTCATCGCGAGTGGGATCGCAGCATCCCGCGGGACTTGCTATGACGGACGGGTTGATCCTTGCCGCGCGTTTTCTGCTTGCGCCATTGTTCGTGATTTTCGGCATGAGAAAGCTGCGCGATGAGCCGGGCACGGTGGCTCAAATGGTGCAGCTCGGGCTGCCGACGCCGAAACTGGCCGCCGGCGTGTCTACGTTCATGGAGGTGGTCGTGGCATCGGCGATTGCGCTTGGCGCGTGCACGCGCCCCGCGGCCTTGCTCATGTTCGCGTACACGCTCGGAACTGCGCTCATTGGCCATCGCTATTGGACGGTTGGAGCCGCCGAGCGGGTGGACAGCATGGACAGCTTCTACAAGAATCTCGGTATCATGGCTGGCTTCCTGCTGCTGTGTGTTACCGGCGCGGGAAAGTACTCACTCGATGCGTTGTGGGGTGAATGACATGGATAGCGAGGACACCAAGCTCCACGGCGCCCATCTCAGGACGCTCGAGGCGGCGTTCCGGCACCCGCCGGCGCACAACCTCGAATGGATGGATGTCGTTGCGCTGATCGAGAAGATCGGCGGCGTATACAGAATGGGCGGCAACAGCTTCAGGTTCGACGTGGCAGGGGAGCGTCTTCTCATGCGCGAGCCGCATGCCAAGGAGCTGACCACCTCCGACGTGATCGACCTGCGGCATTTCCTCGAGCGTGCCGGCTGGTCATCGGCGGGACGATCCCATGCGGGGGCTGCGGCCGGGACGCCGGCGCCGATGCTGGTGGTTGCGATCGATCACCATGGAGCGAGGATCTACCGGGTGGACGCGGTCCCGCAGGGCGGCGCGCAGCGACAAATCAAGCCCTACGACCCGCATCACTTCCTGCATCACCTCACTCACCTCGGGGAATCGCGGGCGCAGGGCCAGCGCGCGCCCGAGGAGGCCGGATATTACGAGGCGGTTGCTGACGCGCTGACCCCCGCGGCCGCGATCGTCGTGGTCGGCCATGCAACGGGAAAGAGCAACGCGGCAGAATACCTGACGGAGTACCTGCGCGCTCATCGCCGCGAGACTTACGACCGGATCGTGCGTGAAGTCACCGCGGACCTCTCTGCCATCACCCCGGCACAGCTGCTGGCTCTGGCGGAGGAAGCGCGGACCGGGTAACGCCGAGGCGAGGCGCGCAGCGGTCAGTAATGCAGCGGCGAATATCGCCGCCGTCGAGTCAGCTCCTGCTTGCCGTGCAGGTGAACGGGGACTTCGGCCTCGCGCAGCGCCCGCCTTCCCGGGGCGTGGCTCCTGAGGGCGCGCGACACCAGATACGCGACCACCCAGCTGACAACCACCAACACGACTCCAACCGTCTGGTTCGTCATGGGATTCTCCTCCTCCCTCATCTCCGCGCCGATTTCATCTGCGGCCAAGGCGCTCATCGATGCTCCACGTGCCGGGTCCGGCGGCCGCAAGGAATAGAAAAATGAAGCAGTAGAGAATTGCCAGCTCTCCCTCATTGAGCGCCGGCATGAAGAAATGACCCTGCGGGGCGTGCACCAGGAAGTACGCCACGGCCATCTCTCCGGACAGAATGAAGGCCACCGGACGGGTGAACAAGCCGAGCAGAATGAAGATGCTTCCGACGATTTCCAGCATGCCCGCGCAGCCGTCGAGGGACCACAGCCGCAGCCCGTCAAACATGGCCACGTGGGGTACGTGCACGAGCTTGGAGGTCCCGTGCTGCAGATACAGAAAGCCGGTCACGATGCGCAGCACCGCCAAAGCCCGCGAGCTCCACAGCCCCTGCAATGATGGGACGACAGCCATATGGCGACTGTCGCGGAGGGACGCGCCTCAAACCATTGTCCGATGGTATCGATCCGCGGCACTTGATCGCGGCGCAGCCTGGACAGAGAACCAGATTGCGTGCGTACTCGCGCAGTCAGGAGGGACCATGGAAAGCTGCCGGCACCTCGAGAGTATCCGACAGATCAGGAGCGCCGCGCGCCGCGAGTGCTCCGAGTGCGTCAAGATCGGCGGCACCTGGGTGCATCTGCGGACCTGCCAGAAGTGCGGCGTCACGCTCTGCTGTGACAGTTCGCCCAATCGGCACGCCCGCAAACACGCCGAAGGCATGGGTTACCCGGTGATCGCGTCGGCGGAGCCTGGAGAGCGTTGGATCTATTGCTATGTGGACGACCTCATGAGCGACTATTAGGAGACCGCCGTGGTCGGCGACATGCTGCTGCGACAGGACGTACTGGATGAGCTCGATTTTCGTCCCGACATCGATGCGAGCCACATACGGGTCGGTGTCGAGGGCGGGGTAGTGACTCTTACCGGACGTGTCGCGACCTATGCCGAGAAGGTCGCGGCCGTAAATGCCGCCAGGGCGCTGGCCGGCGTACTCGCCGTGGCTGAGGAGATCGAGGTGCGTTTCACGGGCGACACTGCCAGTCGGGATGAGCGCGTGGCTCAGCGCGCGCTCGACTCGATCGCGTGGAATACATCGATCCCGAGCGGGGCGGTGCAAGTCGCGGTCGAGAGTGGCTGGGTGAGGCTCTCGGGGGAGTTTCCTGGCAATTCCAGAAAGCGGCCGCCGAGAATCTGGTGCGTGGCCTTTGCGGCGTGCGCGGCGTGACCAATGCCATCAATCTCAAGAGTCAGCCGCAGCCCGCAGATGTGCGCGAGCGCATCGCGAAGGCACTGCGACGCTGCGCCGGCGTCGACAGTGGTGCGATCACGTTCTCGATATCCGACGGGACGGTAACCCTCGAGGGCACGGTAGGTACCTGGAGCGCGCGCGAGCGTGCCGAGGCGGCGGTCTGGTCGGCACCCGGGGTTCGGACGGTGGTCGATAACCTCGCGGTCGGCTGATCGTGTGTGCGTGATACACAGGTATCGACGAGACCTTCGGGCAATTCTCCGCGTCGGGAGTAGTCTGGTCTGATTAGCCCGAAGTGCGCGGCAGCGCGCGCGGAGGGCGACCGGCAAATGACATGCGGAACGATCCCGGCGGGGGCCCGCGGCCGAGCCATCGCGGGAGTTCACTACCGGGTACACGGATGCGGCGAGCCCGTATTACTCCTGCATGGGCTCGGAGGCTGCGGTCTCGACTGGTCCCTGCAGATCCCGGCGTTGGAGCGGGCCTATCAGGTCCTGGTCCCGGATCTTCCCGGCTGTGGGTGCAGTCCGCCACCGCCAGAGCCGTATTCAGTCGCGGTTGTGGCGTCCATGTTCTGGTCGTGGCTGGAGCGGCTCGAGGTGCCGCACATCAGTATCGTCGGCTTTTCGATGGGCGGCGCGATCGCGCTCGAGATGGCGCTACAGCGGCCGCGACGCGTGCCGCGACTGGCGCTCATCAACAGCCTCGCCAGTTACGGGGATCGGTGGCACAAGTGGCTGTGCGCCCGCCGCTGTTCCGCGCTGATACGCGTGATCGGCATGCGCAGGGCGGCGCGCATTTTTGCGGCGGGACTGTTCCCGGAGCCGTGGCAGCAGAGCTTCAGGGATCGAGCGGAGGCGGTCGTCGCGGCGGTGCCTGCGAAAACCTACCTCGCCATGATCAGGGCGCTCGAATCCTGGGATGCACGTGACCGGCTGCGGGAGCTGCGCAGCCGCGTCCTGGTCGTCGCGGCGGACCGCGATTACACCTCACTGGAGGAGAAGCGCGCACTGGCGGCGCGGTTACGCGCCAATCTGGTGGTGGTGCACGGCTCTCATCACGGCACACCGTTCGACGCCAGCGAGGCGACCAATGCGAGTCTGCTGGAGTTTCTCGGCGACCGGGCGCGGTCGCCATACCAGAGATTGTTGTGCGACGCGCCTACCCGCTCACAAGCCCAATTCATGCGCGTCCGGAGACAGGTGATGGAGCTGCTCGAGGATGCGGGGGCGAACACCCTGGTGCAGTAGCGCCCGCAGGGCTGCGCTACGCGATTTGCTCGATACCATCGTTCAATGGCCCGGGCGTCCCGAGGGTGCTCAGATGCCTTCATGGATTTATCGGTCCTGGTGCAGGGCGCCCACGCGCCCAATGCGGCGCTGACGCTCAACCGCGTCGCGCTCGGTGCCTTCTTTGCGACCAGCGGCTACCACAAGCTGTTCAATGCCTCGCGGCACGCGGGACTGAGACTCACGCTCGAGGATGACGGCGTGCACATCGTGCCGGTGATGCAGTGGCTGCTGCCGAGCGTCGAGTTCGCCGGCGGAGCTGCCCTCATCCTCGGTCTGCTCTCGGTGCTGGCGGCCTTCGGGCTGTTCGTAATCTGCGTCGGTGCGATCGCATTCGACGCCATGAAAAGAATCCGCGCCTGGAAGCCGGTCGATCGCGCCGACTGGCTCGGCGATCTTCTGTATCTCCCGGAATCGCTGTACTGCGTTGGACTCGCGGTCGTGATGCTGGCGGGACCAGGGCGGTGGAGCCTGGATGCGACGCTCGCTGGAGGCGCGCGGGCCGCACCGTATTCGCAGACGAGCCTACTGACACAACCAGACGGGAGTCCCCAATGAGCAGCGTGCAAGTCGGACAGACGAGCTATCAGATGCCTCCGCGCGAGGGGTTCACCGTGGCGCACTTCATCACTGTGGCCGACATCGACAGGTCGCTCAACTTCTACGAGAAGGTCTTCGGCGGGCGCATTCTCAGCCGCGGCGACAAGGAAGGCGCGCCGGGCTACATTCAGATCGCCAACACGTGGCTCATCGTCAACGTCGGCGGTGGACCGACGCCCGACAAGCCGACGGTAATCCTCAGCGTCCTGGCCGACCCGAACAAGGTTGACAGTTTCATGAACGTGCGCGTTGCGGACATTCAGGCCTGCTACCGGTTGTGGAAGAGCCGCGGAGCACAGTTCATCACGGAGCCGAAGGACAAATACGGCGAGACCCGCTGCTATATCCGGGATCCGGACGGCTACATCATCGAGGTCGGACAGAGCAAGCCGGATTTCACCTACGGTTAGGGGCGATGCTCTGCGAGCGGGTGGAAGGCAGGCATGGTTGAGTCCGTCGCCTCGGATGGCGTTGCGCAGGCGCCGATCCCCGCCGCGCCGCTCGAGGCGATTCTCAAGACCGATGAGCTGCTGAAACGGCCGCAGCGTTCCCCCGATTACGCGCGCGAGACTGCCGCTCTCGCGGCGCTGGTGCGTGCACTGGCCGAATCGCCCGGCGACATCCTGCAAACCCTGGCGGACAAGGTTCTCGAGGTGCTGCAGGCCGATTCAGCCGGCCTGAGTCTGCTCACCAAGGATGAGCAGAGGTTCTACTGGGCGGCGATCGCCGGCGCCTGGCGGCCGCACATCGGCGGTGGTACTCCGCGCGGATTCGGCCCGTGCGGCGACGTGCTGGACCGCAGGGCGCCGATGCTGTTCACGCGTTGGGACCTGCGCTACCCGTACCTGGCGGCGGCCCTGCCCCTGGCGAACGAAGGGCTGCTGGTTCCGTTCTGCGTCGACGGCAGGTGCGTCGGCACCATCTGGGCGATCGCGCACGACGATCAGCGTCAGTTCGATCGCGAGGATCTGCGGCTTCTCGAGAGTCTGGGCGGGTTC
>Ga0335073_10004321_pt1 | contig 19884 bp, 11 predicted proteins | sample Lox_Sample_22_FD_207093 | JGI IMG/M metagenome (GOLD analysis project Ga0335073, IMG submission 207093) | Soil microbial communities from Loxahatchee National Wildlife Refuge, Florida, United States - Lox_Sample_2.2 | ecosystem: Environmental > Terrestrial > Soil > Wetlands | place: USA...
CTTCGCGACCTCATCCGACTGCCGGTACAGTTCCATCGCTTGCGAAGGGATGGGCCGGTCGCTGCTCTCGACCACGCGCAGCGCGGAACTCAGACCCATGCTGGCCGCGTCGAGTCCGGAAATCGATCCGGGCTGGCCATGTTCGCCCTTTTCGATCTTCTCGATGGCCGCCTGCACCGCCATCACCTGGCTGAGCAACTCGGGATGCTGCTTCAGGCTTTGGGTTTCGATCCCGGTCAGGTGCTTCTTCACCGCGCCGATCTCGGCCAGCGACTGGCGAGCCGCGTGAACCTCGTCAAAGATCTGCAATCCCACGCGCAGCTGCTCGTCCAATTCAGCCTTGGTAACCTGCGCGCGGGGGTCCATGCTCAACTGCAGCGGTTGTGTTTCGACTGTGCCGTCGACGGTGAGCTTGACCTGATACCTTCCCGGCACCGCGCGCGGACCACGCGGCGCGCCATAGCCATCTTCGTCAACTTCGGCGGCAGATCCGGCGCTGGCCCATCGCAGATCCCAGATGAAACGATGCGCGCCGGCCGAGTTTTCCAGCACCTGCGGCTTGGGAATCCAACGCTCGGCAATCGCCAGCGGCGGATGCTTTGGTTCTGGGGGCGCGCCGCTTGCGAAGCGACGCACGAGCTTGCCGCCGGCATCGTCGATTTCGAGGGTGACGGTTTTTGCCGCCGATGGCAGGTAGTAATCCAGGATGGCCCCGTCGGGAGGGTTCTTCGCGATCGGCTCCTCGGGAGGCAACGGCGACCCGAGAAACACATCGTTATCGATGCGAATTGCCGGGGACGGTTTATAGAGCGTCGCCGCCGTCTGCGCGGGCGCCGACATCTGTCGCAGCGAGGTGATGTCGTCCATGATCCAGAACGAGCGGCCGAAAGTAGCGATCACCAGATCGTCGCCATGGATGGTGAGATCGCGAACCGATGTGACGGGCAGATTGAGTTGCAGCGGCTGCCAATGATCGCCGTCGTCGAACGAAACATAGGCGCCAAGCTCGGTTCCGGCGAAGAGCAGACCTTTGCGCTCGGTGTCCTCGCGGACGGCATTGACGAAATGGTTTGCCGCGATGCCGTTCACGATGGGCTGCCACGTCTTGCCGTAGTCGCGTGTGCGATAGATGTAAGGCGTTTGATCATCGAGACGGTGACGGTCGACGGCAACGTAGGCGACCGCCGGATCGAAGCGCGACGTTTCAATCATCGCGATCTTGCTCCAGTCGCTCAGGCCCGGTGGCGTGACGTTTTCCCAGTTCTTGCCGCCGTCGCGCGTCAGGTGCAGCAGACCGGTATCGCTGCCCGCCCAGATTTCATCAGCCTTCAGCGGCGACGGCGCAATGCTGAAAACCACGCCATAGCCACGTTCCTTAGCGTTTTGCGTAGTTGTCGGGCTGGTATATTTCGTGGTCGCCGCGTTCGGCGCAGAGCCGGTCAGGTCGGGGCTGATCTGCTCCCAGTGCAAGCCCTCGTCGGTGGTCTTCATTACATATTGCGTGCCGAAGTAGATGGTCTTCTTGTCGGCGGGCGACAGCACCAGCACCGGCGTCCAGGTGTCGCGATAACGGCGCTCATTGATGTCCACCGTGAAGCTGGGCATCGGCCACGGGGTGATCTCCTGGCTGAGCGAAGTGCGCATGTCGAAGCGCACGACGCTGCCATAAACTCCGCTGGCGAAAAGAACGTTGGGATCGGCAGGATCAGGCGCGATCCAGCCGCTCTCGCCACCGCCGACCATGAACCAGTCGCGGCCGGTGATATTGCCGTGATCGGTGCGGTCGGGTACCGCAATCGATCCGGTGTCTTGCTGCGAGCCGTAAACGTGATACGGAAACGCGTTGTCGGTGATGACGTGGTAGAACTGCGCCGTCGGCTGGTTGTACCACGAGGACCACGTCTGGCCGCGGTTGACGCTTACCGTCGTTCCCTGGTCGGTACCGAGCACCATGTGCGAAGAATCTTTGGGATCGACCCAGATCTGGTGATAGTCGTCGCCGCCGGGCGCGCCGCGCACAATCGAGATGGTCTTGCCGCCATTTTCCGATTTGTACAGCGCGATGTTCGGCATGTAGATGACGTCAGGATTGTTGGGATCGATGGTGATGCCCATGAAGTACCAGCCGCGGCTGGTGATGCGCGGATCGCTGTTGGCGAGCGTCCAGGTATTGCCGCCATCGTCGGAGCGATAGAGCCCGGATTTCTTGCCCGCTTCCACGAGTGCGTAAACGCGCTTGCCGTCAGGCGAAACGGTGACGCCAATGCGTCCCCAGTCGCCATCCGGAAGGCCGTTGCCACTGAGTTGCGTCCAGGTCGCGCCGCCGTCGGTTGAGCGATACAAGCCCCCGCCGGGACCATTGATCACCGGGTAGGTGCTCCATGGCGGCCGATGGGCGTTCCAGGTTCCGGCAAAGAGAATGTTTGGACTGCCGATAGCAATCGCAAGATCGGAGACACCGATGTTCGATCCCTTATCGAGTACACGCGTCCAAGTCGCGCCGCCGTCGGTCGACTTGTAGACGCCGCGCGTGTCGTTTGGGGCATAGGCGTGGCCAAGCGCGCCGACGTAAACGATATCCGGATTCGTCGGATCGATCACGATCTTGCTGATCTGCCGGGAATCTTTCAGCCCGATATTTTTCCAGCTACGACCGGCGTCGGTGGATTTGTACACGCCATCGCCGGAACTAAGCGAGGAGCGGATGTCGGACTCGCCGGTGCCGACATAAATCACATTGGGATCGGAAGGTGCGACTGCAATCGCCCCAATTGAAGCGATCGGTTGACCATCGAAGACCGGATTCCAGGTGATGCCCGCATCCGTGGTCTTCCACACCCCGCCATCCACTGCGCCGAAGTAGAACGTGGCTCCGCCGCCAGGCACGCCGGTAACGGCAGCCACGCGGCCGCCGCGAAACGGACCGATCAGCCGCCATTGCAGCGCACTCAGCATCTGCGGAGGCACCGTCTGGGCGACAGCGGCGATATTCAAAATGAGTGCAGTGAAAACAGAAACAGCGAGCGTAAAACGACGTGCGCTTTGCTTCAATCGAAAGTCCTCTACCCTGCAATACTTTTGCAAATAGATTACATTACATTGTCGCGGCACGACCGCGTGCAGGTGATAGTGAATTGATTTCGATGAAGCGATTCCTGATTCTGCCCACTGCTTTTCTGTTCCTCAGCATCAGCAACCTCATCCCGCTCCACGCACAGCAGCAAGCCGACACCAGCATCATGACGGAGATGCAGTGGCGGAATGTCGGCCCGTTTCGCGGAGGCCGCACCCGCGCCATCTGCGGCGTGCCCAGCCAGCCCAATGTTTATTACGCCGGCGCGGTGAATGGTGGCGTGTGGAAGACGACCGACTACGGGCGCACGTGGACGCCGATCTTCGACCACGAGCCGACCGGTTCGATCGGCGCGATCGTGGTTGCGCCTTCGGATCCGAACGTGGTGTACGTCGGCAGCGGCGAGGGACTGCACCGCCCCGATCTGTCGGTCGGCGATGGAATCTATAAATCCACTGACGCCGGCAAGACCTGGACGCATCTCGGTCTGCGCGACGGGCAGCAGATTTCGTGGATCGATGTCGATCCGCAAAATCCCGACCGCCTGTTCGTCGCGGTCGCAGGACATCCTTATGGGCCGAATCCCGAGCGCGGGATCTATCGGTCGACCGACGGCGGCAAGACGTTTGAGAAGGTCCTCTACAAGAACGAGAACATCGGCGGCAACGACGTGAAGATCGATCCCTCTAACCCCAATGTGGTATATGCTACGTTGTGGGAGGCTCGCGAAGGGCCATGGGAGAACGGCGAGTGGAGTGGTAGCGGCGGAGGGATTTTCAAATCCACCGACGGCGGCACCACCTGGAAGCAGCTCACCGGCGGCGGATTGCCCAGCGGCATCGTGCAAGCCTACGTGGCGATCTCGCACAGCAATCCGCAGATATTGTTTGCCTCGGTGGCGACCAAGGACGGCGTCGATCTCTATCGCTCCACCGACGGCGGCAGCACGTGGACAACGCCGACCACCGATCCCCGCCCCCGGATGCGCATCGGCGGCGGCGACCTCCCGGTTCCCGGAATCGATACGAAAAACCCGGACGTGCTCTATGTGACCAGCACGGTAACGTGGAAGTCCACGGATGCCGGCAAAAGCTGGATCGGCTGGCGCGGCGCACCCGGCGGCGATGACTACCAGAACATCTGGATCAATCCCAACAATCCCGAGATCATTCAGCTCGGCAGCGATCAGGGAACGATCATCACGGTGAACGGCGGCCAGAGCTGGAGCTCATGGTACAACCAGCCGACGGCGCAGCTCTATCACGTCAACGCCGATAATGCGTTCCCGTATCGGCTGTGCAGCGGGCAGCAGGAGAGCGGTTCGGTGTGCATTTCGAGCCGCGGCAATGACGGCGAGATCACCTTCCGCGATTGGCATCCCGTCGCCGCCGAAGAATACGGCTACGTGGTGCCTGACCCGACCGATCCCGACATCATCTTCGGCGGCAAGCTGACGCGCTACGATCGCCGGACGACGCAAGCGCAAAACATCATGCCGCTGCCCTATGGCAGCCCGGACTTCCGCGTGGTGCGCACCGAGCCGATTGCCTTCTCGCCTTTCAATCCGCACCTGATGTACTTTGCGGCGAACACGCTGTGGGCGACCAGCGATGGCGGCCAGAGCTGGAAGCAGGTGAGCCCCGATCTGACGCGCAAGACTTTCGAGTTGCCGGCAACGGTGGGCGAATACAAATCCGAAAAAACCGCGCAGCCGACGCAGCGCGGCGTGATCTACGCGCTGGCACTATCGCCAGTCGATCCGAAGGTGATGTGGGCAGGAACCGATGATGGTCTGATCTGGCTGACGAATGATGGTGGCGATCACTGGAACAATGTCACCCCGCCGCAGCTCTCGGCGTGGCAGAAGGTCTCGGTGCTGGAGGCGAGCCATACCGACGCCAACACTGTCTATGCCGCGGTCAACACGTTGCGCCTCGACGACCTGCGCCCGCATATTTACCGCACGCGCGATTTCGGCAAAACCTGGACCGAGATCGTCAACGGAATTCCCGACAATCAGAATGTGAATGCGGTGCGCGAGGACCCATACCGCAAAGGTCTGCTCTTTGCGGGAACCGAGGGCAGCGTTTACGTCTCCTTCGACGATGGCGATCACTGGCAATCGCTGCGCTTCAACCTGCCGGCGACTTCGGTGCGCGACCTGTTCGTCAAGGGCAACGATTTGGCGATCGCAACCCATGGCCGCGGCTTCTGGATTCTCGACGACATTACGCCGCTGCGCCAGTGGGACCCGAGCATCAAGAACCAGACCGCGTATCTGTTCGGGCCCGAGCCTGCGCTGCGCGTGCGCTGGGACACCAACACCGATACGCCGCTGCCGCCGGACTTTCCTGCCGGGCAGAATCCGCCGGATGGCGCCATCATCGACTATTACTTGAACGCTCTTTCCTTTGCGCCGGTAACGCTGCAAATCTGGGACAAGGATGGAAAGCTGGTTCGCAAGTATTCCAGCGACGATTTGGCCAAGGCGAATCCGATGCTCGACATTCCGGAGTACTGGGTGCGGCCGCCGGACCGCGTGTCGAAAGAACCGGGACTCCATCGCTTCGTCTGGGACCTGCACTACAACCCAGTTGCGGGCATCAAGCCGGAGTACCCGATCGCGGCGGTCTACAAGAACACCGCCCCCGTGCCGACTTCACCGTGGGTGATGCCGGGCAGGTACGCGGTCATTCTGACGGTGAACGGACAGAAATACACGCGGCCGATCATTGTGAGCATGGATCCACGCGTGAAAACATCCGAGCAGGATCTGCAGAAGCAGTTCGATCTCTCGTATCAGGTCTATCAGGACCTGAAAAAAATACAGCCGGTCGTCGAGATGGCGGAGTCGGCCGAGGCGAAGCTCAAAGAAGTCCGCGCCAAGGCGAGTGGATCAGAAGCGGTGAAGCTCGACGCCGCCACCCAGCAACTGGAGGGGCTGAAGGGAACTGGCGGATGGCGCCGGCGCGGACAGCCAACCGAGACTCTGATGGGAGTGCGTTCTTCGCTGCAGCTGGTACTCTCGGCTTTGCAGGAGGCCGACGTGGCGCCGACCGCGCAGCTCGCCGCCCAGGTTCCCAAGCTGAACCAGCAGACCTCTTCGATCATCGAGCAGTGGACGAAGTTTGAGAGCGAACAGCTGACGCCCCTCGATATCCAGCCGTAACCGGACGAAGGCCCGGCGCTGGGCTGAAAGGTCGTGTCGAGGCGCGTGCTCCCACCTTGTCAGAGCCGGCGCTCACGCGAGGTCCGGCCCGTTCCATTTGGAGAAACCCTGTGTACTTTTCCGGCTCTTCCGCCATCTTATTGTTGTAGCCAAACTGGTTACGAGGTAAGTTGCTGGAAGACGCCGCTCCCGTGCGGCGTCGGATTGGGACACCGCGATGCGCCGCTGGTATCTGTCAATGACGGTCATTGGACTGAGTGGGATTGGGGCCTTGTTGCTGACCGAGCGAGGCCGGGCCACACTTCACAAGGTGCTGGAAAAATTCTGGGAAGCGCCCGACCGGCTGCTGGAGTGGAACGACAACCTGCAAAGCGAGTTGGATCGTATTCAGGTCGCACTCGATCAGATTGCCGAGACCATCGACCCGCGCCCGGAGTTGGGACGGTAGCGCCGGCAGGTTTCACCCTGCGGTTACATCTTCGAACAGATCGGTCTCGAGCTTGGCCTCGCGCGAAGAGCTCGTCGCCGCGAGATGATACATCTCGACCGCGCCCAGCTTCTGGCCGAGGTTCTTTCTCACCCGTTCGAATAGCGGCGCCTGCGTACGGTGCTGCTGGAACGCCTGCACTTTTTTCTCGAAACGCTCCTCGCCGATCTCGATGCGCGCCGTAACCGTAGGTTGCGAAATCGGCTGCCGGTCGGGCAGAAGGAAATCGGCCGTGTGGTAGTAGAGCTTTTGCACCCGGTGCGGCGTCAAGCCCTGCTCGAGCTGTTCCTGGTAGCGATCCGGTCGCCCTGCCCATTCGAACGCCATCGTGGCAAAGTTGCCGGCCATGGCGTGATCGACGTGCCCGGTCAGGCCGCCGTCCGGACCGAAGGTTACCATGACATGCGGGCGAATACGGCGAATGCGCAGCGCCAGCTCGCCCACCGCTTCGTACAGGTTCACGCGGTCCATGCCGCCGTCGGGATAATCGAGCACCTCACCATGGCTGACATTGAGCACCTGGCAGGAGGCGGCGAACTCAGCCCGGCGAAGTGCGGCCAGCTCTTCGTTGGTCTGCGCAGCGCCACGATTGCGCGCCGCCGTTCCCTCCGTCATACAAATTACGTAGGTTTCCACGTCGCGTTCGCGATACAGTAGGAGCGCGCCACCGAAGGCTCCGGCCTCATCGTCAGGATGGGCGGTGACACAAAGCAATTTGCGCATAGGGCGATTGTATGAGATGCCGCTGACGGCTTCGCCGACGCACCGTGCGCAACCTACTCTGCTTTTACGGAATCCAAGTTTGGAAATGGGCTATCGCTGAGGAGGCGAAAATGTTCATCCTTTGGTGGATTATTGTTGGATTGATTGCGGGCTGGATTACCGGAAAATTAATGAAGGGCTCCGGTTACGGCGCGCTCATGGACATCGTTGTCGGCATCATCGGCGCGATCATCGGCGGCTTCATTATGCGGTCGCTGGGTTTCGCCGGACAGGGCGGAATGATTTACACCATCATCGTGGCCGTATTCGGAGCAGTGATCCTGACGTGGATCATTCGGTTGGTAAAACGCGCATAGCAATCACCAGAGCTGCTTCCGTAAACGCGGGTTTGTCTATTGTCCCGCGAGATCATCAGGGGTCCGCCGTGACAGAGCAGCGTCTTGGGGCGGAAATCCGGCAGCCGGCCCACTTCAGAGTCTTTGACTGTAATTACCTGTACCTAAATAGCTTCGTCCGTCTACAAGACGCGATCAACACGGCCAAGGGTCAGGGAAGCGAGCGAAAAAAGATGAAAAGCGAAGCAGGGAAGCGATCGTGGACGTCACTCAGCGGTGGAGCACAACAGGAACTGGCGGGGTGGACGGGACTCGAACCCGCGGCCTTCGCCGTGACAGGGCGACGTGATAACCAGCTTCACCACCACCCCCGCATGGCCTATGTTAAATGCTTTGTATTCACACGGTCAATTGCCCGCATTGCCGGCAGCGTTCTGCAATCAGGAACTCCGCGGCAGGGCTTCGATGATCGGAACGTGCGGAGCGGCGGAGCGCGGGATCTCTCCCGTTAGCCGCGGGTCGTCCGCAATTTCGACGGCGCGCTGGTAAGCCACGAATCCGAACTTCTGATAGAAACGCAGCGCCGACGGATGATCGGCGGTGCAGGTATGCAGCCAGATGCGCTGCGGGCGCCGCTCCCACTCGCGTGCGAGTCCGTGTGCCAAAAGAGCACGTCCTGCACCCTTTCCGATGAGATCGGGCGTCACGCCAACGAAAGCTACTTCAATATCCGGAAAACTGCGCCGGTCGAACTCCAGCAAACCGCGATCCGCGCCCTCATGGGAGAGCGCGAAAATGTCGACTGCCGGATGCCGAATAATCGCGCTCAATTCGTCATCTGCCATGCGAAGGCGGCTGAACCACAGCCACGGCTCACCGATCTCGCGAAAGATGCGGCGGTACCACTCAACTGCAGGCTGGTCGATCAGGCGGATCGTGAACGCGGGATGGTTCGCCGGCGAAAGCGCCGCCGGAGCGCGCAATTCCAGATAGGTCACCACATTCGCAATCTTTCCCCGCGGCACATCCGTATAGCCGTCTTGCATACCGGGGAAGTATAAACACCGGTCTTCTGGAAGCTCGAGGACCAGCGAAAACTACAGGCAAAATACCCGTCGAAGAGGACAGAGCTATCGGGCCAGAGATCATTAAACGTCGCAGAATTCAGCGCACTTTTGTGGTCTTGACTTTGTTTCAAAATGGGAGCAAGTTCACACAATAGCTCCTTGTCTGAGCTCCAAGAAAACTAAAACTACCCCCATCGTTTAGGCTCTCCGCTCCCGACCTACGGCTCAATCTAAAGCACGCCAGGCTTGCAGCAATCGCAGGCTGTGTGGCGACTTTCTGTCCGTAACCTCGTAACGATGAAGAATTGAGGAACAAGTATGAGTAATCCAGTCAATGTGCGATCAAGTATCACTTTAGCGGACGACTTCGTATTCGATCAGGTTTCATCCAAGCCGAATATAGTCGCCCCGTCTTCTCCACCCACTCTTGGACCGCTAGCAGCGTTTGTAGGAGATTTTGCGGGTAACGGTTTCAACACCATCTTCCGTCCCGACAGCCCGGTCACGCCGACGCCGCTACCCATTCCGGCAGGTGGAGATAACATTCTCGAACTGAACCTGACGGCGGAGCATCTGTCGTTCTCGCAAAGCTTAGGGTCTGTTCCGAATCGGGGTATGGTTCAAGCTGACGCCTTCTTGAATGGGGTGCCATATGTGCAGTCCATTCAAGACGTCACAAATCCCGCCCAGCCAGTAGGTATCCATTTCGAGCCCGGGCTGTGGATGATTGTTCCAATAACGACGGACCCGGCTGAGCCCCAGTCGCTGGTGCGCATGGCCTCAATTCCTCACGGCACAACGATCGAGGCTCAAGGTACGGCGACGACGATTGCGGGTCCTCCCACCATAGCACCCGTAGACATTACTCCGTTTCCGACCGGCGGAGGAGCTCCCATTCGATTCCCAAGTCAAACTGCTGCAACACCGGGGACACCCCGCATCCCGCAGGATCTGACCCCTTTCATCGCAGCCGGAACCATCACCCAGGCCATTCTGGACGACCCCAACACGGTGTTGCGCAATCACATTGCGAAGCAGAAGATCGTCTCTACCACAACGATCGTCATCTCCACCAACCCGGCCGCGCCGCTTTTCGGTGGAGGCACCGACAACATTGCGTTCCTCTTGGGCGACAACAACACGCCTCCCCGACAGCCCAACGCGCAATCTCTGCAGATGTCAGCCGTGTTCTGGATCGAGACCGTGGAACAGACAATCCTGGTACCCATCTTCAGGGCGGGTCAGCCACCCCTGACGATTAAGGGGTCGGCGAGTGTTCCCGGGCAGCCTGCGCCCAGGTTTTCCGTGACACCTCCCATGGAGCTAACGGAACCGAAGGAAATCACCGTTAGGACTACACAAATCCAGTACTCCCAAAAGGTGTTGCTGAACTTCAACGGTCTTACGTGGCCGCATGTCTCTGTGGCTACGCTCGTCCCGGCCGACGCTGTCGTGGTTCCTCCTTCGGTTTGGTAGGAGACGAAGTCTCGGAACGAATCTCGTCGGGAATCCAAACTGGGCATCGCGCCGCTGTGGTGAAGTGCTTCTATTGCCGTCTGGGCACCGAGAGTGCTGCCGCAGTAGCAGCAAGACGCTACAAGTGGCGCGATTGCACGTTGACGGCGTGAGCTTTTATTCGATTGGCTTCAACCAGGTCTAAAGCCTGCTGATGCAGACGTTTGCCCTCCAGTTCGCCATCTTGCAAGGCCGCCAGCACGATCGTATAAAACTCTTCCCGGCGCTCAGACTCAATGTATTTGCAGCGATAATTTTCCAGAGCTGAGTAAACTAGCGCGCGCGCATGCTCCGTTGGACTGTAATGATCCGGATATCGACCGATTTGCACTCCCAAAAATCGGACATAATCGAGGAGCTCATTGGACAAATTCATATCATCTCCTGATCGAGAAAAGCAGGGCGCAAAGCCGCAATTATATTTAGGATTTGAGAGCAACGTGCTGGGCTAAGTTGTCTACTATGTACTAGGTTTATTCCTGCTCTCAATCACGATCAGACAGTTTTTGCGCGTTCGCCTAACGGCTGTCCCGATGATACAGCTGCTTAGTGGCTGAAGGGTTTCAACGGAAAGGAAGCGGCTCATGGAAGTAAAATCCGCAGCGCGGGAACGATTCGACTCTGCACGCGAGGAATTAATCCGGCTCAGCCATCGCATCCACGCTCACCCCGAGCTCGGCTACGAGGAAGAGAAAGCTTCATCGTGGTTATGTGAGTCGCTGGATCAAGCCGGCTTTGCGGTCGAGAAAGGCATCTGCGAGCTGCCCACGGCGTTTCGCGCGCGTGCCGGATCGGGGCCGCTGCACATCGGCATCTGCGCCGAGTACGACTGCCTTCCCGGCATCGGTCATGCCTGCGGGCACAACATCATCGCCGCCTCGGCGGTCGGAGCTGCGCTGGCGGTTGCGAAAGTTGCCGACGAGATCGGCGTCACCGTCAGCGTGATCGGCACGCCGGCGGAAGAAGTCGGCAATGCCGGAGGCAAGATTCTCCTGCTGGAGCGCGGTGCGTTTGCCGGAATTCATGCGGCCATGATGGTCCACCCCGCGCCGTTTGACATGCTGAAGTCCAAGATCATCGCCGCCTCGATGTTCGAGGTCCACTACACCGGCAAAGAGTCGCACGCCTCGGCATTCCCCGAACTGGGCGTGAATGCCGCCGACGCGCTCACGGTCGCGCAGATCTCGCTAGGACTATTGCGACAGCACATCCGCTCCACCGACCGCATTCACGGCATCGTGACCCATGGCGGCCTGGCGCCGAACGTTGTTCCGGCCAAAACCTCGGCCAAGTACATCATCCGCTCGGAAACGCTCGACCAACTCGCCGACCTGAAGCCCAAGGTTCACCGCTGCTTCGAGGCCGGCGCGCTCGCCACGGGTTCGAGGCTGGAAATCACCGGCGGCGACAAGCCTTACGCCGAGATGCATCACGATGCCGATCTTGCGGCACTGTACCGAAAGAACTCGGAAGACCTGGGCAGACCATTTCCGAATCTCGGCGAGTGGGAGACCCGGCCGACCGGATCGACCGACATGGGCAATGTCTCGCGGGCGATCCCGTCGATCCATCCTCTGATCGGTATTAATTCGTTGCCCGCCGTAAATCATCAGCCGGAATTTACCGCGCATTGCATCACCGCGGACGCAGACAAGGCGCTGGTGGACGGAGCATTGGCGATGGCCTGGACCTGTATCGATGCGGCGAGAGACACCGAAGTTCGCGAGCGCCTGCTGCGGCAGGCGTAGCTACTCCTCGCGGAGCAATACCAGCGGGTCGACCTTCAGCGCACGGCGCGCGGGGATCCACGTCGCCACCAGGCCCAGCAGAGCCATAGCGATCACAACGCCGGCCAGCACGATGGGATCTTGCGGCGTTCCCAGATACACGATGAATGCCAACACCCGGCTTGCCAGAATACCCAGGGCCAGGCCCGCGAGCGAGCCTATAGCCAGCAACCGGAAGGCGCGTCCCAACGCCGCCTGCAAGACCTCCTCGCGTCGCGCGCCGAGCGCAATGCGAATGCCCAGTTCCTTCATTCGCTTGCTCACCGAGTAAGCAGCCATTCCGAAGATGCCGGTGATCGCCAGCATCGCTCCCAACACGCCCAGTACGCCGAGTGATGCAGTAGCTGCCCGCGCGCCGAACAGTGCAGTATTCAGCTTCCCGTTCCAAGTCTGGATGTGGACGGGCAGCCCGGGATCGAGATCGTGCAGCGTGTTCTTTATGTCTGCAGCCAGTTGCTGCGGATCGCGCTCCGAGCGCACGACCAGAAACATCTGCGCCGTCGGCCACTGCAGGGTAGGCAGAAACAGCGCCGGATGCGGAATCTCCGTTACATTCGTGTATTTTCCGTCTTCGACGATTCCCACTACCTGCAGTCGTTCTCCGTTGGGCATCTTGAAGTAACGGCCCATCGCATTCGCACGTGAGCCGAAGAGCCGGCGCGCGAACTCGCCATTGATGACCGCCACGCGCGGCGAGTTCTTGTCATCGTGCCAGGTGAACGTCCTGCCCAGGAGCAAGGAAGTCCCTGCCGCGCGGAAATAATCTGGGCTGATGATGTATTGGATGGCCTCAGCCGCGGCGTTTGCCGGTCTTAGGTCCGTGGTCTTGTCGGTGAAAACATTCACGGGATTCCAGCTATCGTGCAGCGGCGGTACGTCAATCAGTCCCACATGCTCGACCTCGGGAACCGCCGCCAGCGCATCGATCATGCGCTTCTGCATGATGGGCGTTTTGTCGGCGCTGTAACCCGCCCAGACCAGGCCGGTATCCACCAGCAGGGCGTGGTTTGGCTCGAATCCGAAATTGCTGTGCAGCGTCCGAATCAATCCACGAATCGCGACAAACGAGGCCGTCACCAGTACGGCACAAATCATGATCTGCATAACCAGCAGAACATCGCGGGCCGTGACGCGTCGCCCCACCGGCGCCGTCGATCCCGACTTCACCACTTCGTAGGGATTCGTTCGCAACACCTGCCTCACTGGCACGGCGCCGAACAGAAAGCCGCTGGCCAGGCTCAGCAGCAGCGCCACCCAATACACCTTCGGATCGGCGAGCACGGGAAGGTGAAGGGGATACTGCGGAATCGGCTGCCAAACGTTCATCGCCCGCAGCAGCATCATGCTGCCCCACAAGCCAACCGCACCGCCGATCAGCGAGATCAGCACGGCTTCGGTGAACAGCTGCCGCAGAATGCGGCGACGCGTCGATCCCAACGCCAGCCGCAAAGCAACTTCGCGCGAGCGATCGGCTGCGCGTGCCGCAAACAGACTGCCGAGGTTCGCGCACGCCGCCAGCAGAATCAGTCCCGCCAGCAGCATCAACCCGCCAAAGAACGCCTTCATGGGGCGGCCAAGATAGTCGCCATAGAGACTTGGCCGAGCGAGCAGGAAATTTTCCTTCGCGTCATCATCGGGATAGGCAGCCGCCAGGTACGCGCCAATCGAATTCAGTTCGGCAACCGCCTGCGCCTGAGTTACCCCGGGCTTGAGATGGCCCATCACCATGAAGACCCAACGATCCTTGCGCGAATGCAGCGTGTCGTTACCGTCAATCTGTTCTTCATTCACCATGGGTACAAACATGTCCGGGCTGAAGAACAGCAGCGTGCCGCGAAACTCCGGAGGCGCCACACCAATAATCGTGTAGGGATGCTTGTTCAGCTCGACGGTGCGGCCGATGACGCCGCGGTCATCCTGAAAATGGGTGTGCCAATAGTCGTAACTCAGAACGATGTAAGGCGCGCTGTTGGGACCGTGTTCGTCGGAGCTGTGGAAGAATCGGCCGAGATAGGGCTGAATGCGCAGCTCGTCGAAATAGTTTCCGGTAGCGTCGGTCGCCCAAACCGTGGATGCACTGTTGCTCACATCCAGGGCTGCTTCGCTGATGGTGTAGCCTGCCAATCCGTCAAAGCTGTGTTGGCGCTCGCCGATATCCAGATAATCCGGATACGACTGGCTGGGGTCGCGAAAGCTCGCATTGCGCTCGATGGCGTACAGACTCTCCGGCTGGGGCACATTCAGCGGGCGCAGGATCATCGCATTCATCACCGCAAAGACGACGGCGTTCGCCCCGATCGCCAGCGCCAACGTAATAACCGCCGTGAAGGTGAATCCAGGCGACTTGCGCAGCATGCGCACGGCATAGCGCACGTCGTTCATCATGCTGTCGATGAAGTTGCCGCCCATCGCCTCATGGCACTCCTCCTTGAATCGTGCCTCACCACCGAACTCGATGCGAGCCTGCCGCTCGGCCTCGAAACGGCTCAGCCCGGAGCGCTCCAGATCGTCGGCACGAAGCTGGATGTGCGCCGTCAGCTCCTCATCGGTGTCGTCGGCGGTCTGCGAGCGGCGAAGGAACTTCCCGGCAAGCGAGCGGAAATATGCCAGAAGCTTCATACTTCCTCCGGACGGGCCGACAGTGCCACCGCAATCGCGTCCGCCAGACGATTCCAGTCCTCGGTCTCTTCGCGCAGGCGCTTGCGCCCGGCAGCGGTCAGCTCGTAATACTTGGCGCGGCGATTGTTCTCCGAGGTGCCCCAGCTCGCCTTGAGCAGGCCTTGCCGCACCAGGCGAAACAGTGCGGGGTAGAGCGCGCCCTGCTCGATGAGCAGCGCCTGACCGGAGATCTGTCCGATGCGCAGCAGCACGCCGTAGCCGTGCAGCGGGCCGAGCGAGACCGCCTTCAAAATCAGTAGGTCGAGGGTCCCGGGTAGGATCTGAGCTGGTTCCGGCATTCAGTCTCCTAAAACGATTAGGAGAATAACTCTCTTCTCCTAAGCTGTCAAGGGGAAAGCGAAATATTCCTGCCGCGGACGGCAAAGCAGAGCTGCCGCGCATCATTTCTACGGGTGAGCTGCGGGGGCCGGCAATCGTACCTTGAGTAGCTGGAGCAGCTTGCCCACCGATCCAACATGTTTGCACTGGTAATCCGTCGGGCCGCTCCATGGGTCCTGGCTCTCGGAATTCTCGCCGTCGCGGTTTCTTTGCACGCCGCCGAACCCCAATCGCGACCCTTGAACTCCGGATGGGAGTTCCGCGCCGTCAACGCCGCGCAGCATCCGGAAGTCAGCGGTTGGCACGCAGCGCAAGTTCCCGGCGTCGTGCAGACGGACCTGCTGGCTGCGCACCTCATTCCCGACCCGTTCTACAGCGACAACGAACCGCGGCTGCAGTGGATCGGCCTGACCGATTGGGAATACCGTACTACGTTTCAGGTTGACGCCGCGACGCTGCAACACGAGCATGTTGATCTTGTCTTTGATGGCCTCGATACCTTTGCCGATGTCTTTCTCAACGGCCAGCCGATTCTCACCGCTGACAACATGTTTCGCCGCTGGCGCGTTAGCGTGAAGCCGCTGCTGAAGCCTGGACCAAACACGCTGCGCATCGTCTTCGGTTCGCCGATCACCTCGATGATCCCCAAGGTGAAGGCGCTGCCGTACATCCTGCCGTCGGTATCGACTGTGAACGCCGGCAACGAGGAGAACGTAGCCACGCTGCCCTACACGCGCAAGGCGGCCTATCAGTATGGCTGGGACTGGGCGCCGCGGTTCGTCACAATGGGCATCTGGAAGACGGTCTGGCTGGAAACGTGGGATGACGCGCGCGTCGAGAATTTTCATATTCAGCAATCGAAGATCACGCGCGATGTTGCCGAATTAAATGCCGAACTCGACATTGAGGCAAGCCGGCCGATGACGGCGACGGTGACCATCTCATACAAGGGTCTTGCGATCGCAGAAACAGCAGGTCCCTCGACTCCCCCGCCCGTTCCTGGAACGAGCGGGGCCTCTGGGGAGGACAGACCGCGAACCAAGCCGCTGACGCAAACCGTCCAGCTCGACGCCGGCACGAATCACATCTCCATTCCGCTGCGGATCGCATCGCCGAAGCTGTGGTATCCGGCGGGATACGGCCCGCAGAATCGTTATCAGTTTTCAGCGGTGATCAAACAGGGCAAAAACATCCTCGCCGAGGCCTCGCTCAACACCGGCTTGCGTTCGGTTGAACTGCGCCGCGTCCCCGACCGGTGGGGCAAGAGCTTCGAGTTCGTCGTGAATGGCATTCCGATCTTCGCCAAAGGCGCGAACGTTATTCCCTTCGACAGCTTCCCCAGCCGCGTGACGCCTGCCGACCATCGCCGAATCCTCGAAGCTGCGCGCGACGCGCATATGAACATGGTCCGAGTGTGGGGCGGCGGCATCTACCAGAGCCAAGATTTCCACGACATCTGCGACGAACTCGGCCTTATGGTGTGGCAGGAATTCATGTTCGGCGGCGACATGGTGCCCGGCGATCTCGCCTTCCAGCAGAACGTTCGGGCAGAAGCCATCGATCAGGTGAAACGGCTGCGCGATCATCCCAGCATCGTGCTGTGGTGCGGTAATAACGAGATCGAAGCCGGCTGGCTGGCGTGGGCCGACCGCATCAGCTTCAAGGAATCAATCACGCCGCCCCAGCGCGAGCGCGTCTGGCAGGATTACGTGGTGATGTTCCACGACATCATCAAGAGCGTGGTCGAGCAGTACGCGCAGCCGACGCCGTACTGGCCCAGCTCCCCCAGCGCTGATTTCGAGGCGCCGCCCAACAGCGACGATAACGGCGACATGCACTACTGGGGCGTCTGGCACGGGCTCGACCCCATCGAAGACTATGAGCTGCAGAATCCGCGCTTCATGTCGGAGTTCGGCTTCCAGTCGTTTCCGGAGATGCGCACCATCCTCAGCTATGCTCCGCCCGACGACCTCGCGATCGACTCCGTGGCGATGATGGCGCACCAGAAAAATCACGGCGGCAACGAGCGCATCCTCACCTACATGCTGCGGGAGTATCCCGAGCCCAAGGACTTCGCGGCGTTCGTTTACGTGAGCCAGGTGCAGCAGGCGGAGGCGATCAAGGTTGGCGCCGAGCATCTGCGGCGCGACCGGCCGCGCATCATGGGCGCGCTCTTCTGGCAATTGAATGACTGCTGGCCGGTGGCCTCGTGGTCGAGCATCGACTACTTCGGCCGCTGGAAGGCGCTGCAGTATTACGCGCGGCGATTCTATGCCGATCTGCTCGTCTCGCCGTTTGCGCACAATGGAATTGTCGATGTGTACGTCGTCTCCGACAAGCTGCAGGCGACAGCGGGGCAGGTTCGCGTGCGGCTGCTGACCTTCGACGGCAAGACACTGCTCGATAAAACTGAGCCGGTCCAGGTTCCCGCGCAGTCAAGCGCAGTTTACGCCAGCTTCAACGAAAAAGAACTGCTGGCCAATACTGATCCCGATCAAGTTTTTCTCACCGTGGAGCTGAACGCCGGCGGACAAACCATCTCGCGCAACGAACTCTTCTTCGATCACATGCGGAATTTGCAGCTGCCGCTGAAGCCCGCGATCCGGAGTACGATCAGCAGCAACGGTTCGACCTACACGATCACCCTTCGCTCGCCGATGCTGGCGCGGGACGTCTATCTTTCGTTCGGAGATCTTGATGTGAAACTCTCGGACAATTATTTCGATCTGCTGCCCGGCGAAGAGAAGACCGTCACATTGACCTCCTCCGCAACGCTGGCGGAGCTGCAGCAGGCGAGGAAGATCATGTCGCTGACCGACGCCTTCTTTGCGGAGCGGCCAAGGTATCGCGAGTACGTTGTCATCGGAGCTGCGCCACCGGAGTCGACGAAGTGACCCGAGAGCCTAGGTAGAGCTGGCCTTCAGGCCAACGTCTATGTCTTTTGTTCATGAACCTGAGCCGGTTTCAGCCGGCGGGTTCTATGTGAAACTAGTCGGAGGAGTCGTCGTCCTTTGCGAAGCGTTCGAAAAATTTCCTTTCTTCTGATTGCGCTTTTTCTTTGTCCCTATCTCGCCGCGCAATCCAAGCCCACCCCGAAGAAGCCGGCGCCGGAGAAGCCGAAGCCGCCGGCGGTCGATGCCGCCGGTCATCAGTGGTGGCAGAACGCGGTTTTCTATGAGATTTATCCGCGCAGCTTCGCCGACAGCAACAACGACGGCATCGGCGATCTGCCCGGCATCACTTCGAAGCTCGACTATCTGAAGCAACTTGGAGTGGACGCCATTTGGATCACGCCGTGCTTCCCGTCGCCGCAGGTCGACTTCGGATATGACGTCTCGAATTACGAAGATATCGACCCGATGTACGGCACGCTCTCCGATTTCGACGACATGGTGGGCCAGGCCAGGCAGGACAATATTCGTATTATCCTCGACTTTGTGCTGAACCACACCTCAGACCAGAATCAGTGGTTCATCGACTCGCGTTCCTCACGTAATTCCGTCCATCGCGACTGGTACATCTGGCGAAACGGGCGGGCACCCGGTCAGCCGCCCAACAATTGGCAGTCGCTGTTCGGCGGATCGGCATGGCAGTTCGATACCAAGACGAAACAGTATTATTACCACTTCTTCTATCCGCAGCAGCCCGACCTCAACTGGCGCAATCCGGCGGTGAAGGATGCGATGTTCGGGGTTACGCGCTGGTGGTACGACCGCGGCGTCGCCGGCTTTCGTCTGGATGCCGTGGGCGCGCTCTTTGAAGATCCCAACCTGCGCGACAATCCCATCCTGCCCGGCAAGAACGCTTTCGGCGATCCCAACATGCAGAACCTGTACAACTTCGAGTTGCCCGAGGTGCATGACGTTTTGAAGGGCCTGCGCAAGGTTGCCGACGACTATAACGCCGTGCTCATCGGCGAAACCGCGACCGCGGATATTCAGCAGCTCGACCGTTATTACGGCAATGGCGATGAACTGCAGATGCCGATGGACTTGATGTTCACCAAGATCAACAAGCTGTCGCCAGCGGACTTCCGCGCGCAGATTGCCGCGGTGAACGCCGGCAAGGGCTGGCCGGTGTACGTTATCGGCAATCACGACCTGGAGCGCTCCTATGACCGCTACGGCGACGGCAAGCACAATGACGCGATCGCCAAAGTCATGGCCGGCCTTTACCTCACGCTACGCGGCACGCCGATCCTGTATTACGGCGAAGAGATCGGCATGGAGAACAACGATCCAAAGTTAAAGAGTCAGGTGAAGGATCCCATTGGAAAGTTAGGATGGCCAAAGAATAAGGGCCGCGACGGCGAGCGCACTCCGATGCAGTGGACGGACAAGGTCAATGCCGGGTTCAGCAAAACCGCGCCGTGGCTGCCGGTGGCCGACAACTATCGCACGCACAACGTCGCCACCGAGCAGAAAGATCCGAACTCCATTCTCGTGTTCTACGAACATCTGCTCGCGCTTCGGCACTCCAATGCCGCGCTGCTTGACGGCGATTATGTCGCGCTGAACGAAGACGATCCTAACGTCATGTCGTATTTGCGGCGCTACAAGGACAAAGCCGTCCTGGTGGTGCTGAACATGTCGGCCGTGCCGCAGAAGGTGAGCTTTCACCTCGCGCCGGATGGATTTGCGACGCAGGAAGCCACGACCTTGCTGACCACCATGAAGTCCATGCCGAAGAGCGCGAGCCTCAGCGGGATGAACCTCGAACCGTTCTCGGTTT
>Ga0335073_10004323_pt1 | contig 19883 bp, 15 predicted proteins | sample Lox_Sample_22_FD_207093 | JGI IMG/M metagenome (GOLD analysis project Ga0335073, IMG submission 207093) | Soil microbial communities from Loxahatchee National Wildlife Refuge, Florida, United States - Lox_Sample_2.2 | ecosystem: Environmental > Terrestrial > Soil > Wetlands | place: USA...
AAGACACTGGATACGCCAATTACAACGCACTGCTGCTCGAATTCCAGAAGCGCTTTTCGAATTCTCTGAACACCATCGCTTCCTACACCTGGGGCAAATCTCTCGACAACAGCAGCGGATGGTTCAACGCGGAGAACGGCACCGGCGGGGGCTCGGTGGTGCAAAGCTTTTTTCTGCCCCGCAACGCCTATGGCATTTCTTCTTATGACGCGCGCAATACATTCAGCTGGAGCACCGTCTACGCTTTGCCCTGGGGTAAACAACAGCGCTGGCTGCACTCGGGTCCACTGTCGTACATCGCCGGCGGCTGGACGACTAACTTTCTGGTGCTCATGCACTCCGGCCAGCCCTATAACCTCGGCGTAGGAGGCGACGTAGCCAACATCTCCGGCGACAACGGATCGGTGACCGGTTACTCCCGGCCTAAAGTTATTGGCGATCCTAACCAGGGCGGATGCGGTTCAACACCGATCGGTAAACGTGGGCTTACTGGATTTTGCGAATACAACCCATCGGCCCTCGCCATTCCATCCGGCTCCTTCGGAAACTTGGGCAAGATGCCGTTTCGCATTCCGTATTACAACGACCTCGACTTCTCACTGGTAAAGGAGACGCCGCTCTTCGAAAACGTCAACCTGGAGCTGCGTGCCGAGTCCTTCAATCTGTACAACGCCCAAATCATCGGCAGCCCGGGCACAACAATCGGAAACAGCTCAGCTGGACTGGCGACGGGAATCTCCAATACCCCGCGTGAACTGCAGTTCGGAGCCAAAATAACATTTTGATGCCTCCCTTCTGTGCCGCGGATCCGATTCCGCGGCACAGCTTTTTCCATTCGCCAGACAGGACCGCGATTCGCGCGCAGCAGCGTCGCAGGAAACTGAAGCCACCAGCCGCGGCCTGCGCCGCAAGGGACCCCAGGAATGCACAACGATCCGCAACGCTTCAGCCGTCGTCATTTTCTTCAGTGGAGCGCAACAGGCACAGCGGCTGCTGGCAGCCTCTGGTTACTCCCCACCCCGGAAGCACAGGAAACGGCCTCGCCAACAGGCGAACGCGCCGAACCGAAGCTGACAATTGTTCTGCAAAATTCTCAACTGGAAGTCAGGCTCGATCCTCAGACTGGGTTGCCCTGGCGTTACAGGCTGATCGCGACTGATGCGACTCTTCGCGGAGAAGATTACGACGAACCCGTCACCGCCACTGTCTGTCGCACCGCCCCCCGGAGTTTCCAGAAGGTACCCCTCGCCCCCGAAAGCCATCGCGCCACCAGGACTTCCGCTACGTTTCGCTTCGCTCTGACTTTCGGCGGCACTCCGGCGGGTCATTTCACTCTTCACTATCGACTCGATGCGGCAACACTGTTCGTAGAAATGGCTGCGGTTGAGGAGACGCTGCCCTTTCAATTGATCGATGTGGGCGTGCCGCATCTTGTCACCGTGCGCGAGACGGACGAAGGCGCGTGGCTGGCTCATGGCGACGAAGGAGGCAACCTCGCGATGCTGTCGCAGGCGCATGCGGGCAGCCTTCCCCCGAATCGATTCTGGGGCAGAGTGCTGGGCACCCTGCCGGTCGTGATGGTGGGCACAGCAAAGGCGCTTTGTGTCCAGGAAACCACTTCTTACATGGATGGAACAACGCTGGGAGTCACCGGCGAAACCGGCGAACGTCGCGCGTCGCTGGGCACAATCAAGGTGCATCGCGTGAACGGCAGCGATTGCTACGATCTGAATCTCGAACGCGGCGCCCCCCTGAACTGCGGAAACCAGAACACGCTTAATCTCCTCGTCGGGCAGGCTTCCTCGTGCCGGCTGGACTTTCTCGCTGTCACTGGCGACCCCGCCAAAGCCTGGATCGCAGCGGGCGAAAGTGTACGCCGACGTATGCCCGCGATCCCGACACATTTTTACGACGACAAATATGTCTATGGCATTCGCTGCGATGAACCCCTGTATCCAGCCGCTTCCGCCACGTTCGAGCAGTGCCAAGAAATTATCCGCCGCGTGCATGCGCTCACCGACGGCGCACCGCAGGTTGCGCATCTGTGGGGATGGCAGTTCCGTGGCAAGGACACAGGTTATCCCGCAGTGAACGTCGTCAATGAGCGCATTGGCGGTTACGACGGCATGATGCGTCTGATGGAGCTGGGTCCCGCGCTCAACACGACCATCACACTTTCCGATAACTACGACGATGCTTATCGCAGCAGTCCGGCCTGGGATGACGCCATCATCGCGCGGCGCCCGGATGGAGAGTTGTGGAAGAGCCGTTCCTGGACCGGCGAGCAATCCTACATTCTGGGACTCGCCAAGTATATGGATGGCCCCGGAACCGAGCGCGTCCGCTACACCTGCCAGCGCTACCGGTTACGGCACACCACGCACGTCGACGTCCTGTCCTATTACTCGATTCGCAATGACTGGGATCCACAGAACCCGGCCAGCGGTATTCGTAACCTCGAGCAGGGGCGGTACCGGGTCCTCGACGAGTTTGCTCAGCGCGGTGTCGATGTCAGCTCCGAGGCACTGCGTTATCCAATGATCGGACACATCAGCTGCTACTGGTACCTCACCGGTCCTGCTCCCTGTCCGTTTGGGGGAACCGCGATCCCTCTGGTGCCGCTCATCTACGGGAACAGCGCGGTGTGGGGGCTCTCCGGTGCAGGTGCGCGAGGCGACGCCGCCGCCGTTCGAATCATGCAGCGGTTCTTTGGCGCCTGTCCCCACAGCATTCTCCGTGCCGACAGCGATCCGGCAGAGTTCCTCGATGCCTGGTATCTTGGCATGGTTCCATTTTTTGTTCTGCGCGGCCGCACCGTGCGGGACTTTGAGCGCGAGGGCAGCGCCACAAGGATCCACCTCGAGGGCGGAGCCGTGATTGAGAGCAACCTCGAAGCCCAAACGCTGCGAATTGCGCTGGGCTCCCGGGATATTCTCCGTGACGATGCCGTCTTTTGTCCGGTCGGTACGGAGAAAATCGCCTGCTATTCAATTACGCCTCGCACCGTCGCCATCCCTATACCCCTGGGATGGAAACCGGCCGAAGTTACTGCCGCCGCCTTGTACCCGGATCACCGTGAAGCCGTCTCTATCGCATGGCGCGACGGAGCAGCCGAACTGAACCTCGAGGCCCGCCGGCCCGTGATGGTCTATCCGGGTCAAATCGCCACATAAAGTTGAGCAGCAGGCTTCCATTCGGGACGACTGGCAGCAATTGCGAAGCCTTCTTCTCGGTGGGGATGAGGCCTGCGGGTACCCGCGGTCGCCCGGATACCGCAAGCCCACGGGTGCGTCGGGCAGAACCTGCGACTTTTTCCCCGGTTCAAAAGGTTCAAACAGTGACATTCGGTTATGAATTTTGGTGCACGGTTCGGGCAGTTTGTGGGGCAGTCCGATTCACGCAGGCCTTGCCAAGACTGGCGACGGTCGGTTCAATCACCTCGACGCCGGCGCCCACCAGCACCTGCTCCTTCTCCGATCCCACTTCAAGATGGGGCGACAGCGAAGCGATTTCGTTCACGTTGAGCGCAGCCATCCTGTAGCTATTGCTGGAGCCCTTTGGCATCCAACTGCAGGTGATAGTGTCCCACCAGGGGTTCCAGTTCGATGGCCGTGCTCTGCGAAACCCTTTAACTACGCATACATCGACTCATCGCGTGGCTGCCAGGTACCAAGGCCGTCAACTTAGCGGTTGTGCCTGCAAAAGGCCGAGGTCCCGACTGGACTTGATCCACACGTCATGAGCGAACCATCGTTCAGGAAGACAAATATCTCACTGTGAGAGGTAGCTCGATGAGCATTCATCGCGTAGACACGGCAACATGAGCCCTGGCTGGCAAGCTTCCTGGGGCTGTTTACTTCTGTGCAGCAGACAAGGGACGAGAGGCGACTAAGCGCTCCATCAGTACTCCTGGGATACGGTCCAGAGGCAGAATCTCCTGGGCCGCGCCCAGCCGGATCGCTTCTTTCGGCATTCCGAAGACCACGCAGGTCGCTTCATCCTGGGCGATCGTGTAGCTTTCTGCTTCCTTCATGCGCAGCATGCCCTGCGCTCCATCGTTGCCCATTCCCGTTAGTATCACACCGAGAGCGTTGCGCCCCATCTGCTGCGCACAGGAGTTGAACAGGACGTCGACTGACGGGAGGTGCCGGTTAACACGCTCGCCGCGGTAGACGCGCACTCCGTACTCGGCGCCGCGGCGCACCACGGCCATCTGATGACCACCGGGAGCCAGGAGCGCGTGGCCGGGCAGGATGCGATCGCCGTCACGCGCTTCCTGGACGTGGATTTTGCAAATGCCATCGAGCCTTTTGGCGAAGGGTCCGGTAAAGGCCTCAGGCATATGCTGCACCATCACGATCCCGGGAAAGTCGGCGGGCAGCGGCATCAGCAGTTCCCTGAGAGCTTCTGTGCCACCAGTGGAGGCGCCGATGGCGACAACTTTGTGCGTAGCCGCAAACGACATCGGCCGGGATGCGACTTCACCGGAAGTGGAAGCCGCCGCCGGAGCGCTCCGGATCCTGGCCCGAGCTGCGGCTTTCACTTTGGCGACGATTTCTTCGGCCTGTTCGACCGTGCCACTAGAGACATCCAGTTTGGGTTTGGATACATAGTCGACGGCGCCGAGGCTTAGAGCGCGCAGTGTGGTGTCAGCGCCCTTTTCGGTGAGCGACGAGATCATCACCACCGGCATGGGATGTGCACGCATCAGCTTTTCGAGGAAGGTAAGGCCATCCATGCGCGGCATTTCGATATCGAGCGTGAGTACGTCGGGGTTCAGGGCTTTGATCTTGTCGCGGGCGACGAACGGATCGGCCGCGACGCCAATGACCTCGATCTGCGCATCGGACCCGAAGATCTGGGTGAGGAGCTGGCGCATGAGCGCCGAGTCGTCGACGATGAGAAGGCGGATCGGATTGGGCATGGGCTCTCCTGCAGTCAGAAAAGTACGGGCTCCTGCGCCGGGAAGCGCTCCGCTGGAGGAGTATTGAACCAGGTTGTTTCCTCCCGCACGATCTCCGGCAGGCGTGAGCCGTCAACCGTATGAACGAAGGCGCGACCGGAATGGGTGTGAAAAACGACGCGCACGGCACGATCGCCGCCCATGCGTTCGCCCACCAGCGGAATCTTCTCGGTACTCAGGAACTCGCGGACGAAGCGGGCGTTCAGCTCGCCGACCGTTGGGGCTTGAAAGACACGCAGCACGTTGCCGGCTCCGAAGGCTTTGGCGACGAAACGCCGGCGATCGCCGCCCTCCTTCATCACCGCGTTGATAAGCAGCTCCATCGCATGAACGCCGCAGCGCGAGCCGCACTCGGCAGAGCCCGAATAGGGCACGAGAATGTGGTTCATGCCGCCGGCTTTGGCAACCGGGTCCCACAGGCAGACCGCGACGCAGGAGCCTAGCACGGTGTGCAGGCTCACCGGATGACGGCTGGCAGAGACATCGCCAATGCCGACATGGCGCTGCGCCTCGTGGTGGGCACGCAGAAAGCTGGGGCGGGCCGGATGCGTCGCCGTCCGTTGGGCGCCGTGCTCCATCGTCTGTCGTTGCAGGAGAGGCGTCATCGCGGCGCGCTCCGCAAGCGATAGATTGTCTGCTGCAGCGGTTCCAGCACGTCGTGGAGCCAGGGAATGTGCTCGGAGTGACCGAGGATGAGATAGCCGCCCGGATGCAGGCAGCGGATCATCCGGCGCAGAAAGAGGTCCTGCGTATCCTGGCGGAAATAGATCAGAGCGTTGCGAAAGAAGATCGCGTCGAAGAGACCGCTGACCGGCCAGGCGCGCTCCATCAGATTGATGCGCTCGAACTGAACCAGGGCGGCGACCTCCTTCTTGATACGGACCTGGCCGGCCATTTCGCTGGTGCCGCACAAAAAATACTTTTTGACGAGTTGCGTGTCCATGTCCCCGATTTCCTCGGCGGGATAGATGCCGCGCGCGGCCTTCTCCAGCACCGCCGTGTCAATGTCGGAGGCCATGACGGAGAGGTCCCAGCCCCGCAACGGAGCATAACGTCCGCGGGCTTCCTGCAGCGTGATGGCGATCGAGTACGGTTCTTCGCCCGTGGAGCAGGCCGCGCTCCAGATGCGCAGAGCGTGGCGGTCGGTGGAGCGGCGGCTCACCGCAAGGGTTTCAGGAATCATGGTTTCCGCGAGGAAACGGAAGTGGTGCGCCTCGCGGAAGAACGAGGTTTTGTTCGTGGTGACGCAGTTGATCAGCTCGCCGAGTTCATGGTGATTGTCCGGAAGCCTTTCGAGGTAGCGGTAGTAGTCCGCAAAGTTGGTGAGACGGTGGGCGCGCAGCCGGCGGGAAAGACGGGAGGCCAGCATGACCTGCTTGCCGTCGCGCAGCCAGATGCCGGTGTGGCGGTGGATGAGATCGCGGAAGAGACGAAACTCGGAGGCGCCAATGGCGGTAAGCGAGGAATCAAGGACTGCCTGCGACACGGGATTTCGCTCCTTTCCGCGCCGGCGCGGCTCTCGACGGGAGAGCAGCGCGGTTTCGCTGCGCCGCCCGCTCAGGCGCCGGGCAGTTCCGGCAACACCAGCTCGTTTTCCGTGAGCAGCTTCTCCAGGTTCAGGGCTACCGCCAGATGGTCGCGCGTCCGGAAGATTCCGTTGATGAAGTCGGTATCGACCGCCGGTCCGAAATCCGGCGCAGGCCGCAGTTCGTCCTGCTTCACCTGCAGCACATCGGAGACGGCATCGACCAGCAGGCCAACGGTTTTCTCCTGGACTTTGGCGATGACGATGACGGTGAATTTGTTGTAGGTGACCGGCGGCAGACGGAACTTCATGCGCAGGTCGATGACCGGCAGCACCGTGCCGCGGAGGTTCATCACGCCGCGCACATGCGGCGGGAGATTGGGAATCGGGGTAATGGGCGCGAATCCGCAGATCTCCTGAATGCCGAACAGTTCGAGGCCATACTCGCGCTCTTCGAGCAGAAACGTCAGGAAGCGGTGCAGCGAGGGTGCCGGCTGTTCGCTCTGAATGCTCATGGTGAATTCCTTTCCTCCCTCGTATGTCCGCGCCGGTGGGTCCGGCGCGGATACGGCTGGCGCCACGCGTCAGAATTCCTGGAAGCTTGCGTCGCTGGCTTCAGCGCCGGCGTGCACCGCGGCTGTCTCCGGCTGCAGTTTGGGTGCCGGCTGCGCCACCTTGCGGGCCGCAGCAACCGCGCGCGGGACAAAGCCCTTCCGCGGCTTGCTTTCCGCCTGCACTGCGACAGCCGTGTGCCGCGGCCCGGAGCCGGTGTGCGCGGGCTTCCTGTCCCTGCTCAGGGTGAAGGTCTTTACCAGTTCCATCAGGCCCTGCGACTGGTCGGAGAGCGACGCAGCGGTCGAGGAGAGTTCCTCGGTCTGCGCCGAGTTCGACTGCGTGACCTGATCCATCTGGGTCATCGCAGTGTTCACCTGCTCGATGCCGGTCGACTGCTCGCCGGCGGCGGCGGCGATTTCGCCCACGATATCGGTGACGCGCTTGACCGAGCTGACGATACCCTGCAGCGTTTCGCCCGACTTGTTCACCAGGTCGCTGCCCTTTTCCACCTTGCGCAGCGAATCCTGGATGAGGCCCTTGATCTCCTTCGCCGCTTCGGCGCTGCGCTGCGCGAGGCTGCGCACCTCGGCAGCGACCACGGCAAAGCCGCGTCCTTCCTCGCCGGCGCGCGCCGCTTCGACGGCGGCGTTGACCGCGAGCAGATTGGTCTGAAAGGCGATCTCGTCGATGGTGGAGATGATGTCGGAGATCTTTGCCGATGCGGCGTTGATCTCGGCCATGGCGGTGACGGCGTTCGAGACCACCGCCTGCCCCTGCTCGGCGGCGTCGCGCGATCCGGAAGCCAGCTGACTGGCCTGGCGCGCGTTGTCCGCGCTCTGCCGCACGGTCGCTGTAATCTCTTCCAGCGACGCGGACGTCTCTTCGAGGCTCGCCGCCTGCTCCTGCGCGCCGGAGGCGATGGCCTGGGAGGCGGCCGCGAGCTGCTGGGAGGCGGCACTGGCGTTCATCGCGCCGTTGCTGACTTCTTCCAGCGTCGAACGGAGTTTTTCCAGCGCATTGTTGAGCGCGGTGGCCATGCGGCCGACTTCGTCCTTCGTATGGACCTCGAGCGCGGCCGTGAGGTCGCCGGCGGCGACTTTCTCAAGCGCATCGACCGCGTTGCCGAGCGGAGCCGAGAAGCTGCGGGCAATGACGAAGGCGAGGAAGACTCCCAGACCGACCGCGACCAGTGCGGCTGTGATCATCAGCATGCGCGAGGACTGATAGGCGCGCGCATTCTCGTCCAGCTGCTGCTTCGCGTGTTCGTCCTTCAGGCTTCTCGCCACGTTGCTCGCGTCGAGGACGACGGTCCGGTACTTGACTGCCGCGGCCAGCGGCACCTCGACGGCTGCCATATTCTTTATCCTGAGCGCCTGAAACAGCTCGGCTTGTGCCTGTTCGTAGGCGGGCAGGGTCCGCCGGATGATGCCCAGCTGCTCTTTGCCCTTCGACGTCACAAACAGCTTGTCTGCCTGATCCAGACTGGCATGCAGATCGGCCATGGCGGCCTCTTCATCCTTCTCCGCGGCGGCGACTGCAGCCGTATCGGAGATCCGCGCTACTCCATTCAGATCATCCCCCTTAATGGCGTAGATATCGAGCGTGATGGCGTTGGCATAGGTCGAGCCAACCATATCGGTGTTGAACAAATAATCGATCCGTTCGTTGGCGCTTGCCAGGTTGGAGATGGCCAGCCCGCTGACAACGACGATCAGCACCAGGAGGATACCGAAGCTCAGCATCAGCCGCGGCCTCGCGTTGAGATTCTTAAACCATTGCATGGGTGGATTCCCTTCTTTCCCCGGATGGAATGCCGGCAGGTACGAGTGCTGTGGACCACGCGCCGGCATCGAGCGCGTAAAGATTCATGCCGGCCAGACAGGCAACATCGACGATGGGCGCGACACAGCCGTCGCCGAGAATCGTGGCCCCCATCAGACCGTCCACTTTGCGCAGGTGGCGCTCGAGGCTTTTGACCACTACCTGCTGCTGGCCGAGCAGCTCATCGACCACAAGACCGATCTTTTTGTGTCCCGCCTCGACCACCACCACCAGGCTGCGCTCCGTTGCAGCACCGGCCGGCGCGGCATCGAGGCCAAGGTAGCGGTGCAGGTGCAGCAGCGGAATCGATTCGTCGCGGATGACCACCACCTGACCCTTTTCTGCGACTCGCTGGATCTGCCCGGCGCGCGGGGAAACCGTTTCGATCACCGAGAGCAGCGGCAGCACCAGCGTGCGATCCGCAACGCGCACCAGCAGCCCTTCGAGAATGGCCAGCGTGAGCGGCAACTCGATCGAGACCGTCGATCCGCGGCCGGTTTCGCTCGTCAGCGCGATGGTGCCGTTCAGCTGCTGCACGTTCTGGCGCACCACATCCATGCCCACGCCGCGCCCGGACAGATCGCTGACCTCGTCGCGGGTCGAGAAACCCGCTTCAAAGATGAGCATGCGCAGTTCCTGATCGCCGATCGCCGCGTCGGCGGCGATCAGGCCGCGTTCGACGGCCTTGGCGCGCACGCGTGCCGGTTCGATGCCGGCGCCGTCGTCTTCGACCTCGATCACGATCCGTCCGGCGCGGTGAAACGCCCGCAGCCGGATCGAGCCTTCGGCCGGCTTGCCAGCGGACGTGCGTGCCTCCGGCGACTCGATGCCGTGATCGGCAGCATTGCGGATCAGGTGCGTCAGCGGATCGGCGAGCAGCTCCAGCATGCTCTTGTCGATCTCGGTCTCCTCGCCCGAGGTCGTAAGCACAATCTGTTTTCCGGTTGCCTGCGCAATGTCGTACACGGTGCGGGTGTAACGCTGGAAGAGCGTACCCACTGGCAGCATACGCACCGCCATCACCCGCTCGTGCAGTTCGCGCGTGTTGCGCTCCATCGCCGCCACCGACTCGCGCAGTTTGGGCAGACAGCCGGGCGTGAAGCGCTCCACCATCTGCGCCGTCATCACATGCGCGATCACCAGTTCGCCCACCAGATCGATCAGCCGGTCGACCTTTTCCGTGGCCACGCGGATCGAGCCCGAGTCGCCGGCCGCCCGCGGTGCGGCGCTCTTCTTTGAGGCGCGGCCGGCCTCGGACCCGCTCGCAGCAGCAGGAGACCCAGGAGAAACTGCAGCGGCACCTGCGGGCACCCCGGCCGGCTCGGCCGCACGCGACGACTGCGGAAGCACCGATGCCGGAGGGTCGATACGCAGCACCGTGATCTCCGCCAGGTGCTCGACGAACTCGAAGACCTCGCGCAATTCCTGTTCTCCCCGACTCGTCGCGATCTCGACCGTCCAGTTCAGGTAGCACTGCTCCGCATCGAGTTCCTCCAGCGCCGGCAGGTCGCCAGCATCCAGATGCGTCACCATCCCATCGCCGAGCGCCGCCAGATTGCGCAGCAGCACGATCGGATTGGTGCCGCTCTGGAACATCTCGCGATCGGGGCGGAAGCTGACGCGGTACGCTGCCACGGTGCCTGCCCCGCTGTCGGCTTCGGCTGGCCCATCCGGCACCGATGCCGGCGTCCCGGTTTCTCCGGCGGCCAGCGTCTCGATGCGCCCGGCCAGACCGGCGGCCTCTTCGGTCAGCTCTGCCCCCGGCTCAGCGCCGAGCAGCGTCCGGAGGGCATCGACCGCGGTCAGCAGCAGAGCAATGATCTCTTCGGTGACCGCCATCTCATGCGCGCGCAGCCGGTCGAGCAGGTTCTCCATGCCGTGCGTGAAGCGCGCCACGGCTTCGAGGCCCACCGATCCGGCGCCTCCCTTGATCGAGTGCGCAGAACGGAAGACTGCATTGAGCGTCTCGTCGTCTTCCGGATGAGTGCGGAGCGCCAGCAGGCCCACTTCCATAGTGGCAACGTGGTCGGCGCTTTCCTGCAGGAAGGTCTGTCGAAACTGGGTCAGGTCGATCTTCATGGCATCACGGCAGAACTTTCGCGAGGACGGCCAGTAGCTTTTCCGGATCGAAAGGCTTGACGATCCACCCGCTGGCCCCCGCGGCCTTGCCTTCTTCCTTCTTCGCCGCCAGCCCCTCGGTGGTCAGCATCAGAATCGGTTTCGATTTCATGGCGGGCTGGGCGCGCAGGCTACGGATCAGCGTGATGCCGTCCATCACCGGCATGTTCAGGTCGGTGATGACCAGGTCGACGGCGGCGCTCTTCAGCCGGTCGAGCGCTTCCTGCCCGTGCCCCGCCTCCACCACTTCGAAACCGCCCTGGAGCAGCGTGAAACTCACCATCTGCCGCATGGAAACCGAATCGTCGACGATCAGAACTTTGCGCATGTGCCGGCCTCCTCCGCCGGAGCCTGTCGGCGCGCTTCCGCGAATTCAGGCAGCTCCGCGGCCCCCGCCCACGCGAACCACTGCCGCATTCCGGCCGAGACGTTTTCCAGCCGCAGGACGCCGCCGCGGCGTTTTTGTTCCGAGCCGATCGCGAGCAGAACCTGCAGCGCACTGGCGTCGAGGTGTTCCAGGCCTTCCAGATCGATGATCATCTCCGGCGGCTGGCCCTGGCCAAGTTGTCCCATCACCCACCCACGCAGTGCCGAGGCTTCCATCCATCCGCCCGCCTGCCCTGCGTGCAGCCGCGCCACCGGCACCGCAGCGGCCGTGTCTGTATCCTTACCTCTACCTCGCCGGGCCCGCGCTTTGCCTGCCACGTCTTCCCTCGCTTTTCTCTCGCCACGCCGTCTGAAGTTACCCGCGGCACCCTGGGAAGGGTGAACGGTATCTCCCGCAAGACTTCTATCGGCGCGGATTGGGGGAGCATCGTTGCCGGTAGGTGCAGTGTCTCCGTATGCGACAGGCGCGCCAGGCGCGCCGGGCGCGACCAGCAGTTCTTCGAACTTCGCGGCCGGCAGTGGTTCGCTGAACAGAAAGCCCTGCCACGCGTCGCAGCCCAGCCGCGCAAGATACGCGCGCTGCTCCTCCGCATCCACGCCTTCGGCGATCACCTTTAGCCCCAGCGCCTGTGAGAGGGAGATCACGGCGCGCGCGATCGCGCTGCTGCCCGGATCCACGAGCATGTCCCGCACGAACGACCGGTCGATCTTGAGCTTGTCCAGCGGCAGCCGCTGAAGATAGGAGAGCGACGAGTACCCCACACCGAAGTCGTCCACCGCGAAGCGGAGCCCGTGCGCCTTCAGCTCCGCCATGCGCGCCACCACCGCTTCCACGTCGTTCACCAGGGAACTCTCGGTCAGCTCCAGCTCGAGGTTGGCCGGATCGGCGCCGGTCCGCACAATCGTGTCGAGCACTTTTGCCGCGAAATCCGTTTGGCGAAACTGCCGCGCGCTGATGTTGACGGCCACCCGTATCTCCGGCAGCTGGCGCCGCCCGGCCCACTCCGCCACCTGGCGGCAGGCGGCCTCCAGAACCCAGTCGCCCAGGGGCACGATCAGCCCCGCCTCCTCGGCCAGAGGAATGAATGCGGCCGGTCCCAGCAGTCCGCGCACAGGATGCTGCCAGCGCACCAGCGCTTCGGCGCCGAACAGCTGCCCCCGATGGATCTGCGGCTGATACCATAGCACCAGCTGATCGCTGTCGATCGCCCGGCGCAGATCGGAAAGAATGGCCATCCGCTCGCTGACGGCGGCCTGTAGCGCCGGAGAGAAGAAACGCAGGGTGTTCCGTCCCGCCATCCGCGCGTGATCAACGGCGATGCCGCTCTGCTGCAGCAGCTCTTCGGCGCCAGGGGCTTCCTCCCCAAAGATCGTGATGCCGATGCTCGCCGTGCAGTGACACACCTGCCCGGCCGGAGAACAGGGCTCGCTCATCGCGCCCAGCACTCTCTCGGCGATGGTCCGCGCCTGGTCGGCGGCGTCCTGCTCCGATTCCCCCACATGCTCCAGCAGCACCGAGAACTCGTCACCGCCGGTGCGTGCCACCGTATCGCCTTCGCGAACGCAGGCCGCCACGCGTTGCCCCGCTTCCCGCAGCAACCGGTCTCCGGCCGCCGGGCCGAACGAATCGTTGATCGCCCGGAAGTGATCGAGGTTGATGCTGAGCAGAGCGCTCCGGGCGCGCCTGACTGGATCCAGTTGCCGCGCCCGCAGATGTTCCAGCAGATGCCGCCGATTGGGCAGCGCAGTCAGGTCGTCGTAGAACGAGAGGTTGCGAATCGCGTCTTCGGCGGCTTTCGCGGCTGAGAGGTCGCGGGTGGCCAGCAGCATACACGGCACCCCATCCAGTTCGATCGCCGAAGCCGAGATCTGAACCCAGATCGGGTCGCCGTTCTTTGCGGAAGCGCGTCTCGAAATTGCGACACTCCCCTTCCCGCCGCAGGATTGCGACGAGCTTCTCCCGGTCGGCCGCTTCTTCCCACAGATGAATCCTCAGCGACGAACACCCCGCGACATCGATGAACTGATTCGCATGGCTCTCCCCGGCGCCATCGGTCCAGATACAGGGCTCCGTCGAGGCCTGACCGACCAGTTCTTCGCGGGTGTAACCCAGCATGGAGAAGAATCGCCGGTTGACGTCGACGAACATCCCGTCATCGACCCGGCTGATGCTGATGGCATCGAGGCTGGTCTCGAATGCGATGCGGTAGCGCCGCTCGCTGACTCGGAGCACCTCCTGGGTCGCGGCCAGCTGCTCACGAGCGATCCTGCGCTCAACCTGATTCACAACCACCGGATCAATGCCACCCGCAGGAAAAGATGACCAGTCATACCCGCCTGTCGATGTTTCCTCGGCTGGAATCAGCGCCGGAGACACTGCTTCCCTAATCGGCCCGAAGAGGCAACGGGTTTATGTCGGCGTTTCTCATCGAAAACGAAATGACCAAAGCGCTCCATTGCAGGGTGCGCAACGTCTGTCGCCGCGGCTCGTGAAGTTGCAGCTATAATCTCCATCACCCCCCAGAACAGCCAGCCTTGCAGGATCAGGAGTGGCGATGGCACCGGGCCACGAACGGCTCAGCCTTATTTTTGCAACCAGCGATGACGGCGCGCTGACGGATATTGGACAAGAGCTGGCTCCTGCTTTCTTCATCAACCTCGCCCCCGATGCGGATGCCCTGTTCCGAACGCTTTCTGAGCAGGCGCCGGAGATCGTGGTGGTCGATCTGGACACAATCGTTTCCGGAGGAACGGATGTATTCGAGTGGACCGCCTCGGTGCGGGTGAAGCATCCGGGAGTCCTGCTGATCATCATCTCGCGGACGCCTCTTAAGAGCGCGCGGCAGAGGGCGAAGAAGGCCGGAGCTGACGAGTTCCTGCTGGCTCCGGTGGATTTTGGGGAGTTGCGGGAGTTTCTGCTGGAGGCGGGTGAGGAGCGACGAGCCAGGGTGGAAGCGCAGCAGCTGCGGGACGACATCAGCCAGAAGACATCGTTCAGCGGGATGATCGGCGGCAGCGAGGCGATGCAGCGCGTCTACGAGGCGCTGCGGCGGGTGGGGCCAAGCAACACGACCGTGATGCTGAGGGGGGAGAGTGGGACCGGCAAGGAACTGGCGGCGCGCGCGATTGTGTCTCTGAGTCCCCGGCGAGAGGGAGCATTCATCGGCGTCAACTGCGCGGCGTTGCCGGAGACGCTGATGGAATCGGAGTTGTTCGGGCACGAAAAGGGATCGTTTACCGGAGCGCACGCCACCAGGCCTGGGCAGGTGGAGCTGGCGGATGGGGGCACGCTTTTTCTGGATGAGATCGGATCCCTGGGGCTGGCGCTGCAAAGCAAGCTGCTGCGGGTGTTGCAGGACCGCGCGGTGCAGAGGATTGGGGGCAAGAGCCCGCGCAGGATCGATTTTCGGCTGATCACCGCAACGAATGACGATCTGGAAGAGATGGTGAGGAAGGGACAGTTTCGTGAGGACCTGTACTACCGCATCTGCGTGGTGCCCATCAGGCTGCCGCCGCTGCGGGAACGGGATGGGGATGTGCCGCTGCTGCTCGACCACTATATAAGGATGTACTGTACGGCGAGCGAAATGCCGATGAAGCGATTTTCGCCCGAGGCAATGCAGGTTCTGGAAACCGGGGCGTGGCCGGGCAACGTGCGGGAACTTGAAAATCTCACGCAGCGGCTGGCGCTGATGGTGGATGGCGAGGTGATCCAGTTGGAGCACCTGCCGGAGAAGGTGCTTCTGGCCAGCGCGGCGACCAGCGACCAGATTCTGATTCCGGCCGACGGCGTGGATCTGGACGAGGAACTGATCCGGATCGAGCACGGCTACCTTGAGGCGGCCATCCGGCGCGCGGGCAGCAAGCGGGGCGCGGCGGGGCTGTTGCGAATCCCGGTGCAGAAGATGAAGTATCTGTGCCGCAAACACGGAATCTGAGGCGAGGCCGAGCCGGAGGGTTAAAAGTTGACCCTGCAGGGGGTCAAATTTTGTACCGCGACCGGAGATTGTCTCCTCTTGCGACGACCGTCAGGGGGAGCCAATGTCCCGTGAAGCCCCGGATTTGAGGGCAATTCGTGAGAAAATCCCGCACCTGTGAGTTTGGCAATCAAATCGCAATATGTCAGGGTGCTAGCGAACTGGAACGATCCAGGAGCTAAACAAGAATCGAGGAGAATCGAAATGGCTATCCAGAAAAAGTCCCTGATCAGCAATCTGAATTCCGCGAAGAAGTCGATTCCCGCCAACTCCGCCGCCCCATCGGCCGCCCCGGCCGTTTCAGGCAATGTCGCTGCAAGTTTCCGTCTGGCGAAGAAAGCCACGCTGGCGAAGGCCGGGACTCTGTCCAAGGTCGGCGCCCTGTCCAAGACCGCGACGCTCTCCAAGACGGCGACCCTGTCCAAGACGGCCACGCTCTCGAAGACGGCGACGTTGTCCAAGAAAATCTACTAAGTTGCCTTCCCCCACAACTGCCTTCTCTCGTTGTGAGGAACAAAAGCAGGAGCGCCACCCCCCCAGGCGCATCCTGCTTTTTCCTTTGAGAATCACCAGATTTTCCGATCGACGAAATCGCCGACGGTCCGCCAGGCGAACCTGGCGATGCATTCCCTGCGAATCAAAATTTTCGCAGTCCCCGTCATGCCGGTGTAGAGCGAGCCGTCATTCTGCAGGACGACGTCGGCGACATAGTAGGTGAGCTTCGAGCCACCCTGGGCCTGGCGAATACTTTCCACCGCGGCTGGAAGTTCGTCAGGACCGGGCTCGATGCCTTCCACAAATGCGGAATCGGGCCGGAAGCTGCCGTCGAAAAGCAGCGTCACCCTTGCTCCCCGCGTTACGCGGGCGACCTGGAACTCGTGGATAAAGATGCGAGCGCGCATCCGCCGGGTATCGTAGATTTCGGCAAGGGTAGTTCCGGCATCGACATACCTGCCCACGAGATCGCTCAACCGTGGCGTCGCCACAATTCCATCGATAGGAGCCTGCGGCGTGAGATGGCCTGCTTCGTCAGCGGTAAGAGCCGTTTCGATACGTGCCCGGGTGTTGTCCTCCAGAGCAGCCCCCAGGTCACCATAAGCGAGCTGGGCTCTCACGCGGCGAATTCCGGTGAGGGCGAATTGCTCGGCTGAGCTGGCTGTTTCGGACATGATCTGCGTGTTCGTCATGTACAGGAGCGGATCGCCGGCGCGAACGAGTTGACCTTCCCGAACGGCCGTGCCGACCACCTGACCGGGAACGACAGAACGAACCACGGCCACGCGAGCGGGTTCGAGAAGAAAACGTGCGGAAACTGTCTGATGCCGAAGAGGGACGAGCAGCACAAGGGCAGCGGCGACGCAGGCGGCGGCGAGGCGCGGCGCGGTAAACCAGGAACGGACGCGATCGCGCTTATCGAGATAGACGGTTTGCATAAATTTCACCAGGGTGCGGAGGCGGGATCGGAAGATGAAAAGGCCCAGGATGAGGGCGGGGACAAATGCCCACTGCGGGCTGAATTTTGCGAAGACGTTGCTGCAGAAGCGGAGCACTGCGAAGAGCAGAGCATAGCTGTAAATACCGGAGAGAACGGCGTAGATAAGAAGGCCGGCGCGGCGGCGGCGGGGGACGAAATCCACTTCGACGGGAAGATGGAAGACGTGCCTGCGCACAAGCTGAGAGAGGAACGCTGTGGATTTTTCCTTGATGTCGGAAAAGCCGATCAGTTCAGAGAAGGCATAATAGCCGTCCAGCTTGATGAGGGGATTCATGTTCACGACGACCACGACGACGCCGGTGATGAGCATGATTTTGTAGGCGAGGTCGTGAATATCGCTCCCCGCTGGCGTTCCCCACCAGATGAAGGTGGCGACGGCGCAAAAGATCATCTCGATGCCGATACCGGCAAGGATGGTGACGAGGCGCTGCCACCGGCTGGCGTAGACCCAGGCTTCACTGACGTCGACAAAAAAGGCAGGGGTGAGATAGATGAGATGAAAACCCATGGCGTGGACCTGGCCGCCGTAGTGTTTGCAGGTGAGGCCATGGGCCGACTCGTGAAAGAAAGCAAGGACGAGGAAAAGGATCCAGAACTCGGCCAGATCAGCCGTGCTTTTCTGAGTGAAGTTGTAGAACTGCAGCGAATCTGTGCCGATGTAACTCCAGTTGACGACGAATATCCACGTCATGAAGGCGAACATCACGGCGCAGGCGGCGGCAAACCACGGAGTGTACGCCCAGCGGAGCCAGGGATAGATGCGATCGAAGTATCGATCCGGGTCCCAGGCGGAGAACTGCATGTGGGCCACATCGAACTTTGATTTGCGATGGGCATGATCATGCCGGCTGGATTCGAGCTTTTGCTGCAGGGCGATGTTTTTTTCCAGGGGTGACTTGTACCAGAAATCGATTTCGTCGAGGCCGCTGGTGAATTCGCGGAGATCGTCGACGCTGTAACGAACGCCGTAGAGCTCGACATGAGCATCGGCCACATCGTCCCAGGAGCGATGGCCGTCGAATAACTCGATAATGTGCCATTGTTGCGGAGTAAACCGGAAGATATTGCTGCGGCCGCGAATCATGGCAACGATGACCGGCTCGTCGTCTTCGACATTCTCGCTGGCGATGAGATCGGGATCGAGCTTTGGAAAGCCCGCGCGCGCGCGCCGAGCCGGCAACTCCGGCAGGGCGGCATTGAGAGCCTCTGCAAGATTCATCGCGCGCGCGAGACCCGGACCGAGGCCACCATTCCGGGCACCAGGCCAGGGAGATTGTGCGTCAGCTTCGCTGTCACCTCGATGGTCCCGCTACCGGGATCGACAACGGGACTGAGATGCGTAACTGAAGCGGTGGTGGTGTTGACGAAATCCGGCGCAGGCGAGACTGTGACCAGGTCGCCGCGGCGAAGGACTGAGATATCCCGCTCTGGAAGTGTGAAGCGGACTTCCATCGGCGAAGTGCCGGTGACCTGAAAGAGCTTGTCGCCGACGTTCACATACTGGCCGAGGCGCACGTAGCGCTGCGACACGACTCCGTTAAACGGGGCGCCAATTCTGGTTTTCTCCAGCTCCAGTTCGAGCGATTGCTGAGTGGACTGCGCGCTGCGCATTTCATTGTTCTGCCGTTCGACTTCGAACTCGGTGGCCGCGAGGTCGTACCGGACATGATCGAGGGCTTCCTGGGTGTTGATTCCGGCCTGGCGCATAGCTTCGGCGCGCTGCAGATCGGCCTTTCTGACATCGACTTCGGCCTGCCAGTTCTTCAGGTCCGACTCGAGGCTGTGGACTTTGAACTCGGCCGCATTCCGGTCGGCGGCGATCTGCCGGTCGTCGAGGCGGGCGAGGATCTGGCCCTTGTGAACGCCGGAGCCCACGTCGGCGTCGAGTTCGGCGATGATTCCGGCACGCAGCGCGACCAACTCAATCTGCTGCTCGACAGTGACCGGGCCGGTTGCGACGATGGGGCCGGGATCGAGGCGTGCCGGCGAGGGCGGTTTCGGGGCGTCGACCGCAGCAGCGGGCTGTGATGCGGCGGCGACCGATCCCGGATTGCGGCCGCCCGACGAGCAGCCAATCGTGAACAGCATTGCAGCCACAGCGGCCAGAGCCGCGACAGGACACCTCACAGGAAACCTCACCATCCGAACCATCCCCAGAGTTTGGACCACAACCACAGGGCGGGGTCGCGAAAGATCACATAGCCGAGGGGTCGCAAGCCGGTGCGAACCTTGCCGAAGCCCTGCATTCCGGGACGAAGGCTTCCATTGGGATTGGGTACGGCGACGCGCGCATAAAAAGCGCGGTTTTCGCCAACGACCTGGCCGGCGGGGCTCACGACATTCACGATTCCTGAAAACGTTTGTGCAGGAAATGCCTCGAGCTTCACGCGTGCCGGATCCCCGACTCGCAAAAGACCGATGTCGCGCTCCGGCACAGCTACATCGGCAACGACGTTTTCGGTGCCGACGATTTCCATGACCGGATCTCCGAGGGCCAGCTTTTTGCCGGTGAGGTCTTCGACATGAGGCGTGGCGACGACCCCGGCGACCTCGGCCCGGAGGGTCATGCGGGAAAGATGTTCGGTGGCTCGAGCCAGTTCACCACGGAGGAAATTCGCTTCGAGCTGATGCTGTCCGGTGGCGGTGGTGTCGTTTCGCACCAGGGCATCGGCCGCCTGAGCCATGGCGGTGTTGTAGCGTGCCTGAACGCCGGCCAGTGACGCTCGGGCGCTCCACTCCGCCATCTGCGCCAAAGGAGTGCCCGGCTCAACGCGCTCGCCTTCATGGACGAGAATCTGCTGCACGACCCCATCTTCTTCGGCACGCACGTACTGCGTGTGATCTGGGGCGACCTGGGCGTCGCCGGAGACCCGCATGGGAACCGGCACGACGATCAGGATGAGAACCAGCGCGGCAGCCAGCGTGAGAATGAGTGCGCGGCGGCGCCGGTCAATGGCCATGAAGCGGCGCTTCTTTTCGATCAGCGGCTCGAGGATACCGATAAACGGAACTTCCTTATAAAGAGAGGCATTGCGCAGAGCC
>Ga0335073_10004326_pt1 | contig 19876 bp, 18 predicted proteins | sample Lox_Sample_22_FD_207093 | JGI IMG/M metagenome (GOLD analysis project Ga0335073, IMG submission 207093) | Soil microbial communities from Loxahatchee National Wildlife Refuge, Florida, United States - Lox_Sample_2.2 | ecosystem: Environmental > Terrestrial > Soil > Wetlands | place: USA...
GGGCGGCCGCTGGGGACAGTTGGCATACGCGATCCGTCAGGTGATGTCGTCAGTGCGGCTGCGCGCAGTGCTGAGATCCCCGCGTCGCCGGAGCGCGGTACCGTGACCGGCGCGGTCACGCATGTGGTCCGGGCGATCGGCCCGCTGTCTGTCGTCGCCCTCCTCGCAGCACTTGGCCTTCCGGCAGTTGTCACAGTCGCCGGGGTGGCGGTCCTGGTGCTCGCGGCGGTCTGCTGGGTGCTCGGCAGCAACGAGCGCTCAGACCGGATGACCCGGATCATCCTCGGGATCCGCGGAAACGAGCGGTGCCTCGACCGCGCGGAGCCCCCGGGTTCTGCCTACGGGATGCCTGAGCTGACCTCGAATTCGCCGGGGACAGTGACGACCAAGGCGACACCGCGCGGGCGCAGACGACTGAACCGGCGCGCGGCGGGAGCAGCGCGCGGCGGCGGTCAGCCCGCCCGGCCGACGGAGTCGCCGCTGCTCGAAGGACGCTCCTAGAAACCCGTATCGACCTGCACCAATTAGCCCCGATATCGACGCCTGGGCGAACAAATAGTTACGGTCTATAGTCAATCCATGCTGGACGTAACGAGGCTCCGCGTGCTGGTCGCTGTGGCCCGGCACGGCTCGGTGACGGCCGCGGCGCACGCGCTGAACTACGCGCAGCCCTCGGTCAGCCACCACCTCGCCCGGCTGGAAGCGGAGACCGGCACCAAGCTCGTCCAGCGGGCCGGGCGGGGGATCCGGCTGACGGACGCCGGGCGCCTGCTCGCCGAGCGCGCCGCGGAGATCATCGGCCGGCTGGACGCGGCGGAGAACGAGCTCGCGGTCTACAGCGGGCTGCGCACCGGACGGCTGCGGCTGGCCGCCTTCCCGTCCGCGCTCGGCACGATCGTGCCGACCGCCGCGGCGATGCTGCACAGCCAGCACCCCAGCATCGACCTGCGGCTGACCGAGGCCGAGCCGCCCGAGGCGATGCGCATGCTCCGGGCCGGCTACGTGGACGTCGCGCTGATCTTCAGGCACGAGCCGGAGACCGAAAGCGACCTGCTCGCCGTCGGCGACAACGGCGACATCCGCGAGCAGGTGCTGCTCACCGAGCCGGTGGAGCTGATCGTCTCAGCGACGCCGCCCGCCAGGGGCGAGCCCGTGCTCGCGCCCGCGGTGACCGAGGTGTGGCCCGCCGACCTGGCGCGGTTCTCCGGCCAGCGCTGGATCGCTGGCTGCGACCGGTGCCGCGAGCACTTGCTGCGGCAGTGCGCGGTGGCCGGGTTCATGCCGAAGATAGCGTTCACCACCGACGATTTCGTCGCCGTCCAGGCGCTGGTCACGGCCGGACTGGGCGTTGCCCTGCTGCCGGCGCTCGCGCTGCGCGCGGCGCGCAACCCCGGCGTGCGCACGGTGCGACTGCGCGGCACAAGGCGCTGCGTGGTGGCGGCCCGCTACGGGGAGCCGCCGGACCCGCCCGCGACCGCGCTGCTGCTCGACGTGCTCAGGGCCTGCGCCGCCGAGGCGCCGCTGCCCGTCGCGTAGCGCGCCCCGGATCCGGACCTGGCCAGCCTGCGGTCAAGCGCACGGCCCAGCCGCTGCATCGGTTTCTCCACCGTGTAGTAGGTGAGCGCGCTCGCCGCGATGATCACCGCGAGCAGCCCGCCGAAGTACAGCACCTGCCCGGTCATCGAGTGATGCCGGTGCAGCGCCGAGAACGACCGGTAAGCGTTGAAGACGAGCGGGTGCAGCAGGTAAACCGAGTAGCTGATCATGCCGAGCCAGGCGACCGCCCGCGGGATCCTGCGGTTCGCGACGGCCAGGCCGATCACGAACGTCACGGCCGCCAGGACGATGGAACTGACCCACTGGACCTTCCACTGGTGATCGTGGGGCTCCTTCACGCCATGCCACAGGCCCGCCACGATGATCAGCGTCAGCACGGCACCGGCGATCCAGGCGGCCGCCAGCTTCCCGGTCTGGCCCTGCTGCGCGCGGTACACCAGGGTGCCGGTGAACATCAGGGCCAGGATCGTGCACTGCGACCACGGATACGGATACGACTGGTTCACCGTGGCAAGCACCAGCGCCGTGAGCGCGGCCACGGTGGCGCCCGCCCTGACCGTCCAGCCCCGGCCGGCGACGGCGAACGCGATGCCGCCGAGGATCAGCACGTCCGCGGTCGCGTCCAGGGCGAACATGCCCGAGCTTGAATGCTTCGTCCAGTGCCAGAGCGCCGCCATCGGCAGCAGCCCGCCGAGCACGACCGCCCCGGCCGCGAAGCCGAGCGCGTAGCCGCCGCTGTGCCTGTGCACCCGCCAGGTGAACAGCGCGGCGAGCAGCAGGTAGAAGAGCATCTCGTAGGACAGGGTCCATGTGACGTTCGGCACATTGGGGCCGGTGAGCATGTCGGGCATCATGACCAGCCACGAGGCCATCGCTGTCAGCGGGTGGTGCTCGGCGCCGGCGAGATCCCCGTGCCTGGTCGCGTAGCCGATCGCGGCGAGGACGATGGCGAGGGCGTACATCGGGTACAGGCGGAAGGCACGGCTCGTCCAGAAGCTGCGCACGCTCCCCTTGCGCTCCAGCGACGCGGGCACGATGTAACCGCTGACCAGGAAGAACACGAAGACGCCGTACTGGCCAAGGTTGAGGACGTTGTACAGCACGTCCCTGACGGATGTCAGCAGGAGCTGAGAGCCATGGTCGAAGACCACGCACAGCGCCGCGAAGCCGCGCAGCGCGTCCAGCCACCCCAGCCTGGGGCCGCCCGGCGCCGCGGCCGGCCCCAGGCTGGGCGCGATGGCGGACGTCTTCGGACCGGAGCTGACGCTGGACATTGCGCCTGACCCTACCGGACCCGCCGGCATGGCGCAGGCGAGCCGCATAATGCGAACGCAGTCACCGCGAGGTAGGTTTGCAGTTATGCCGACAGAGCCCCGGACTGACGGTGAAACCCAGGCGACCAGCGACGTGCGCTGGCTGTCCGACGATGAGCAGCGGGCGTGGGGCACGTACATCCGGCTGGCGAAGATGCTGATGCGGCAGCTTGACAGGGACCTGCACCCGTTCGGCCTGTCCACCAACGACTACGAGATCCTGGTGGAGCTGTCCGAGGCGCCGGAGAACCGGCTGCGGATGACCGAGCTCGCCGACCTCACCGCGCAGTCCCGCAGCAGGCTCTCGCACCAGATCACCCGCATGGAAGTCAAGGGCCTGGTGCTCCGCGTCGCCTGCGACGGGGACAAGCGCGGCACCTTCGCGGTGATCACCCCGCGCGGCATGGCGGTGATCGAGCGAGTCGCCCCCTCGCACGTGGACAGCGTCCGGCGCAACTTCATCGACCACATCTCGGCGGCCGACCTGGCCGTGCTCACCGACGCGTTCCTGCCAGTCATGGAGCGCATAAGGCTGACAAGGGACCGCGACTAGCCACGCAGACACGTGCAGCGGGCACCGCAGTCTCCCAGTGGCAGGTGCGGCGTCAAGCCGCAGCCGGGGGGCTCCGGGGGGGCGTCCCCCCGGGCTAGAACAGCACCGACATGAACTCGCCGACTTCGGTGAAGCCGGCGCGCAGGTAGGTGGCGCGGGCCGGGGCGTTGAAGTCGTTGACGTAGAGCGAGACGACAGGCGAGATCGCCTTGCGGGCCTGCGCCACCACGGCGGCCATGCCGGGGGCGGCGAGGCCACGGCCGCGGCATTCCGGGCGTACCCAGACGCCCTGCACCTGGCAGGCCTGCGGGGTGGCGGCGCCGACCTCCGCCTTGAAGATCACCTGGCCGTCCTCGATCCGCGCGAACGCGCGGCCCGACCTGATCAGCTCCGTGACGCGTGCTCGGTAGGCGGCGCCGCCGTCGCCCGTCAGCGGGGACACCCCGACCTCCTCGGTGAACATGGCGACGCAGGCGGGCATCAGGATGTCGATCTCGTCAGGGCGGACCCGGCGGACCGCCGGGTCCGCCGGCACCGCGGCCGGGCCGTCGATCGCCATCAGCGGCTGGGCGGCGCGCACGTCGCGCGGCGGTCCCCAGTGCGGACGCAGTTGCCCCCACAGCATGGCCACCGCTTCCGACGAGCCGACCAGGGAGGAGCATCTCCTGCCCTGGCGCAGCGCGCGCTCGGCGAACGCGAGGATGGACACGGGGGACGCCTCGACAGGGACCAGGTTCGCGCCCGCGTAGCACAGCGAGGTGAGCTGGCCGGCGTGCTCGAAGCCCCACATCTGGGCGCCCAGCCGGCCGGGATCGAGGCCTAGCATGCGGATCCGGGAGGCGACGAACACGTTCGCCACCGGATCGGTGTCGCAGATGGCCAGCGCCGCGTCCCGGTCACGGTCGTCAAGCAACCGGGCTTGCTCCGAGCGCTGCCTTACGCGCAACATGATGCCAGCCTAGCCGCCCTAGCCGCCTGGCGTGGGCGCAGGGACCGGTGCGCACGTGGCGTTCACAAGACCAGGGCGCTCGGGCACCGCGCCGGTGGCCAGGTAGCTGTTCAGGTAGTTCTGCACGCAGCTATCGCTGGGCGACTGGAGCGACTGGCCGTGGTCGCCGCCGCCCTCGACGACCACCATCCGCGCGCTCGGCAGCAGCTTGTGGGCGTCCTGCGCGCCCGCGTACGGCGTCGCCGCGTCCAGCGTGCCCTGCAGCATCAGGATCGGCGGCAGTCCCGCCCCGTCGATGCGCAGCGGCCGGGCCGGGCCGCGCACTGGCCAGAAGGCGCACGCCGCGTTGTACCAGGCGTTATCCCAGGCCTCGAACGGCGCCGTCTTGTACACCCGCTCGGTGTCGGCCTGCCATTTGGCCCAGTTCCGCGGCCAGTTAACGTCCGCGCACTGCACCGCGTTGTACACGGCGAACTCGTTCTCGTTCTGCACGCCGTATTCCTGGTATTGGGCGATCAGCGCGCTCGCCGACCCATTGTTCAGGTACTGCGACAGCGCCGCCGCGAGGGCCGGCCACAAGGACTCCTCGTAACCGCCGAGCAGGTACGTGTCGTCGAATTCGTCGGGCCCGATCATCGGGCCGCCCGGGCCGTCGACCGGGTTCGCCTCCAGCCGGGTGCGCGCGGTATACCAGGCGTCCTGCACCTGGACCGCGGTCGTGCCCAGGTGATAAGTGCTGTCGTATTCCGCTATCCACGCGAAGAACGCTTCCTGTCGCTGCTGGAAGGCGTAGTCCTGGCCGATGTTGTCGGCGTACCAGACACCGGTCGGGTCCACCGTGCTATCGAGCACCATCCTGCGCACGTGGCCGGGGAAGAGCGTGCCGTACACCTGCCCGAGGTACGTGCCGTAGGAGAACCCGTAGTAGGTGATCTTCGGCACACCGAAAGCCTGGCGGATGCTGTCCATGTCCTTGGCCACGTTCACCGTCGTCATGTACGGCAGCAGCCAGCCGAACCGCTTCTCGCAGTCCGCCGCGTACGTCTTCGCCCGGTCGATCAGCACCTGCTCCGCCGCGGGGCTTGCCGGGACGTAGTCCGGGCGCACGCCTTTGAAGAAGTCCGGGTCACAGCTCAGCGCGGGCACCGACGAGCCAACGCCGCGGGGGTCGAAGCCGACGATGTCGTAGTCGGCGGCCACCTGCGGGCTGATGCCCAGCGCGACCGCGGCGGCCAGCGACAGGCCCGATCCGCCGGGCCCGCCCGGGTTGACGAGCATGACCCCCTGCTGCTGGCTCACCGGGGCGGTCGCGGGAGCCATGGACAGCGCCAGCGTGATCGCGCGGCCGTGCGGGTCGGCGTAGTTGAGCGGGACACGCAGCGCGGCGCACTGGAGCCCGGCCAGCGCGCCGGTGCACGCGTGCCAGTGCAGCGTGCTGTGCGCGGGGACGATCCCGCCGCCACCGCCCGCCACGGACGGCGCGCCCCCCGCGCCGCCGGTCGGGCCCTGACCGGTCGACGGGGCCGCCGGCGAGCAGGCGGTCACGGCGGTCAGGGCCAGCGCGGCGAGCGCGGCAGCCGTCCGGGCGACCCGGCGGGAAACCCACATGACCCCCATCTTGCCCCATCTCCCGGACAGCTTCCGCCAACAAGCCACCGCCGGCCGTCACTCGTTAGCACGCGGCCTAGCGCAATCCGTGACGCTGTCCGCCGCGAATTTTCCACATGGGCGGGCATCAATTCGACACGCGCCGCCGGCGAATTAAACACGTGGCGCTACCGGGTTACCCCTGTGTCGTAACGAGGTTCGGGCGCATCATCTGGGGCCGAATTCCGGCTCGTGTTCAGGCGCAGATTTCCGACACTCCAAGTCGTAACCAAACAAGGCGGTTAGGCGGCATACTTTAAAGTGTTCGGACACTATTGAGGGGGTAGTGAATGCTGGCTAGACACCGTCAATCGCTGATTCTGCAAGCCGTCAGAAGCGACGGCAGCGCACGGGTTAGCGACCTTACGCAGCAACTAGGCGTCTCTGACATGACGATAAGGCGGGACCTTGAGGTCCTCGCCAGGGACGGGCTCGTGGAGAAAGTCCACGGCGGGGCGGTACTTCCCGGCTCGCACAGCGCCCACGAGCCCGGCTTCGAAGACAAGCTGGTGCTCGAGCGCCCGGAGAAGACGTCGATCGCGCGCACCGCCGCCAGCCTCGTCAGGCCTGGCACCGCGGTCGCGCTCGGGGCCGGGACCACCACGTTCGCGCTGGCGCAGTGCCTGCTCGACGTGCCCGGGCTCACCATCGTCACCAACTCGCTGCGGGTGGCGAACCTGTTCAACGGCGGCCGCGGGCCCGAAGGCGGGTCCGTTGTGCTGACCGGCGGGATGCGCACCGCCTCGGACGCCCTGGTCGGCCCGGTGGCCGACCTGACGATCCGGTCGCTGCACTTCGACACGCTGTTCCTCGGCTGCAACGGCATCGACCCCGATGCCGGGCTCACCACGCCGAACCTGGCCGAAGCCGAGACGAACCGCGCGTTCATCAAGGTGGCGCGCCGTGTCGTGGTGCTCGCCGACCACACCAAGTGGGGGGTGGTCAGCCTGGCCTCGTTCGCGACCCTGGACGAGGTCAGCGTGCTCGTCACCGACAACATGCTGTCGATAGACGCGCAGGCCGCGCTGACCGGCCGGATCGCCGAGGTCGTCGCCTGAGAGCGGGAATCCCGCTTCCCGCTCAGGGCGCCGCTCAGGGGGATTAGTAGGTCGACACGATGGGCTGGCCGGGCTCTTGCTCCCCGGCCTGCTCTGCCAGCCGCATCGCCTCATCGATCAGGGTCTCCACGATCCGCGACTCGGGCACGGTGGCCACCACCTTGCCCTTGACGAAGATCTGCCCCTTGCCGTTCCCCGAGGCCACTCCGAGGTCGGCTTCCCTCGCCTCGCCCGGGCCGTTCACCACGCAGCCCATGACCGCGACCCGCAGCGGAACCTCAAGGCCGGTCAGCCCGGCCGTCACCTCTTCGGCGAGCTTGTACACGTCGACCTGGGCGCGGCCGCAGGACGGGCAGGAGACGATCTCCAGGCCGCGCTGGCGCATCCCCATCGACTCCAGGATGCCGATGCCGACCTTGACCTCCTCCACCGGAGGCGCGGACAAGGATACCCGGATGGTGTCGCCGATGCCCTGCGACAGCAGCGCGCCGAACGCGGTCGCCGACTTGATCGTGCCCTGGAACGCCGGGCCCGCCTCGGTGACGCCGAGGTGCAGCGGGTAGTCGCACCTGGCCGCGAGCAGCCGGTAGGCCTGGATCATCACCACCGGGTCGTGGTGCTTCACCGAGATCTTGATGTCGCGGAAGCCGTGCTCCTCGAACAGCGAGCACTCCCACAGGGCGGACTCGACCAGCGCCTCCGGCGTCGCCTTGCCGTACTTGGCGAGGAGCCGCTTGTCCAGCGAGCCCGCGTTCACGCCGATCCGGATCGGGATGCCCGCGTCGGCGGCGGCCCTGGCGATCTCGGCGACCTTGTCGTCGAACTGCTTGATGTTGCCTGGGTTCACCCGGACCGCGGCGCAGCCGGCGTCGATGGCCGCGAACACGTACTTGGGCTGGAAGTGGATGTCGGCGATGACCGGGATCTGCGACTTCTTCGCGATCGCGGACAACGCGTCCGCGTCGTCCTGGGACGGCACGGCCACCCGGACGATCTGGCAGCCGGAGGCCGTCAGCTCGGCGATCTGCTGCAGGGTGGCGTTCACGTCGGCGGTCAGGGTCGTGGTCATCGACTGAACCGACACAGGCGCCCCGCCGCCCACGGGCACGCTGCCCACCATGAGCTGGCGCGACTTCCGGCGCTCCGCTAGCTGCACCGGAGGTGTTGCTGGCATGCCAAGGTCAACGCTCATTTATCCCATCCCGTCGGTCGCGCACCGTTTGGCGAGCACTGCGTGGCGGTCACTGCGCTCCCTATTGTCGCTCAGGAAGCGGGCTCGCCACCTGCGCACCCTGACCCCTACGTCAGGTCGCTACCCGATATTCACCGGATTGATGATGTCGGCGAGGATCACCATCATCGAGAAGAAGACGAGAACCGCGAAGATGGAGAAGCTGACGGGGAGCAGCTTGCGGTAGTCGACGAGCCCTGGGTCGGGACGCCCGCGGAGCCGGGCGAACCAGGCCCTGATCCGCTCCCAGATCACGGCGGCGACGTGCCCGCCGTCCATCGGCAGCAGCGGCAGCATGTTGAGCACGCCCACGAAGATGTTCAGCGACGCGATCAGCAGCAGCACGAAGCTGACCTTGTACTGCCAGCCCACAGGGGCCGAGACCGCCTGGCCGGTGTCGTTGGCGAGGCCTACCACGCTCGTGACGTTGCCTGCCGCGGTCGTCGACCGGTCCTTGGCGAAAAGCTGCGGTATCGCGCGCGGCAGTTGCGCGATGCCGTCCACCGAGCCCGTGACCACCTGGGCGAACCCGGAGCCTGTGTAGCTGATAGCGCCCGCCAGGCTTGTCGGCTGGAAGACCGTTGCCGGGGCGATCCCCAGGTAACCGCCGGCGCGGCCCTTGACCGCCGCCAGCGTCGTGTGCAGCGTCACCGGCCGGCCGTCGCGCTCGACGGTGAGGGTCACCTGGCTGCCCGGCTTGGCGTCCTTGATCACGTTCGCGAGCTGCGTCCAGTTGTTCACCGCCACGCCGTTGAACGACGTCAGGCGGTCGCCGACCCGCAGCCCGGCCAGCGAGGCAGGCGACCTGGCGTCGCTCGCGGTGCAGGCCGCCCCGTTGACCAGCGCCTGCTCCGACGGCGGGACGCAGGCCGCGACCGTGCCAAGCTGCGTCGTGTTGTCGCTCTCTGTGCCGATCGCGAGCGCGAGCCCGAAGATCAGCACGGCCGCGAAGATGAAGTGCATCATCGACCCGGCGGCGAGCACGATGACCCGCTGCCACCCCGGGGCACGGCGGAACGAGCGGGGCTCGTCCTCGGGGTCCACGTCGTCCATCGATGTCATGCCGACGATCTTGACGAACCCGCCAAGCGGCAGGGCCTTGACCCCGTACTCGGTCTCGCCGCGCTGCGTCGACCAGATGGTCGGGCCGAAGCCGACGAAGTACCGCGTGCACTTCATGCCGAACCTCTTGGCCGTCACGAAGTGGCCGCTCTCGTGCAGCATCACCGAAAACATCAGGGCGAACAGGAAGATGAGCCAGCCAAGCAGGTCCACCTAAGTTCCTCCCTACCGGTTGAGCTCGCGTGCCCGGGCCCTGGCCCAGGCGTCCACCGCGAGCACGTCCTCGAGCGTGGTCACATCGGTACGCGACGTGTCGTGCTCAGAGACTATCCGGGCGACGGTGTCAACGATCCGGGCAAACGAGATCCTTCCCGACAGGAAGTCGGCCACGCAAGCCTCGTTGGCCCCGTTGTAGACCGCCGGGGCGGTGCCGCCGAGCCGGGCTGCCTCGCGGGCGAGGCCGACCGCGGGAAAGGCCTTGTCGTCCAGGGGCTCGAACGTCCAGGACGCGGCCGTCGTCCAGTCCAGTCCGGGGGCGGCGTCGGCCACCCGCTCCGGCCAGGACATGCCGAGCGCGATCGGGATCCGCATGTCGGGCGGGCTCGCCTGAATGATCGTTGCGCCGTCCGCGAACTCCACCATCGAGTGCACGATCGACTGCGGGTGCACCACCACGTCGATCCTGTCAAGCCCGAAGCCGAACAGCAGGTGGGCCTCGATCACCTCAAGGCCTTTGTTCACCAGCGTGGCCGAGTTGACCGTGACCAGCGGGCCCATGGTCCACGTGGGGTGCGCGAGCGCCTGCTCCGGCGTGACGGCGGCGAGTTTCTCGCGCGGCCAGCCGCGGAACGGGCCGCCGCTCGCGGTGAGGATGAGCCGCCGGACTTCGGAGTTACGGCCCGCGCGCAGGCACTGCGCGATCGTCGAGTGCTCGGAGTCCACAGGCACGATCTGCCCCGGCTTGGCCCGGCTTGTGACCAGCGGGCCGCCGATGATCAGCGACTCCTTGTTGGCCAGCGCGAGCGTCCGGCCGGCGTCGAGGGCGGCCAGCGTCGCGCGCAGGCCCGCGGCGCCGGTGACCCCGTTGAGCACGACGTCGCAGGGCCAGGCGGCGAGCTGGGAGACCGCCTCGGCCCCGGCCAGCACTTGCGGGGGCTCGGCGGGGGCTGGCGAGGCACCACGACCCGTTCGGGACAACTCTTCTTTCAATGCCGCCTGGACAGCGGGCACGGCACCGGGATCGGCCACCGCCACGGCCGCCACCCCGAACTCAGCCGCCTGCCGGGCGAGCAGGCCAGGGTTCCCGCCGCCGGCCGCGAGCGCGACCACCTGGAACCGCCCCCGGTTGCGGGCAGCGATGTCGAGCGCCTGGGTGCCGATCGACCCGGTCGAGCCGAGAATGACAACGTCACGGGGTTCGCTGGTCGCTGGCGTCGGTTCCACCCGGCCATTGTGCGCCATGGCGGCCCCTGCCGCGACCCCCGCGCCGCCTGGACGCGGGGGCCGGGCAGGGCGGTGACTCAGCTGGACGTGGACGCGGCCAGCCGCTGCGCCTGGGCGATGATGCCCTGGCACCAGACGATCTGATCCTGCGCGCCGAACACGGGGATGTCCCAGTTCTCCGCGCTGAACAACTCGTCCTTGATCTGGATCGCCAGCGCGTCGCGCCTGCGGTCCAGGCCGGTGAGCTCCGCGTTGACGTGCGTGAACTCGCTGTCACCTGGCGTCTTCGACTCGATCGCGTTGGTCGACGCGATCAGCGTCGCGGCGCCGAACTCGCCGACGCTGGAGTTCAGCTGCTTGTAGCAGGCGCCCAGGTCTGTGACCGCGGGGTCGCTCAGCGCGTGGTTCGGGCTGGCCAGGATCTGGGTGATGACCCGGCCGTCCTGTATGTAGTCGGTGTGCAGGCCGGCCAGGTACATCTCGGTCGGCTGGATGTCGGTCTCGTCAGTCCAGGGTCCCTGGAGGCTGGTGTCGACGACCGTCTGCTGGCCGCTGTCCGGGCCGGCCGAGTTCGGGCCGTCCGCGGGTCCCGACCCGTCCAGGCCGAGGTGCCTGACGCCAGGGCCGGCGAAACCGACGTAGTTGGTGTTGATCTCGGCCGCGTAGTCGCCGTGGTCCCACGCGTACGCGTCATCGACCGACACGCAGTCCGCGGGGTAGTCGGCGGCGCTCGTTCCGGTGACTGAATCGTCGCAGGTCGCCGAACCCTGCTCCAGGTAGTAGTCCGGCTTGGCGAACTCGGCGAGCGTCGGGGTCCGCGCCGGGTCCGCGTCCACCATGTGCAGGATCGCCTCCTCGGTCGGGTCGGCCAGGTAGTTCGCGATCTGCTGCGGCGGCCCGCCTGCGTACGGGTTGGTCGCCGTGAGGGAGGCGATGTCGTGGTCGAACTTGCGCACTTGCGGCGAGTTCTCCGCGGGATCGCCGTTGACGTAGTACTCGGGCGCCGTGTCGTACTCCATGCCGAACGGCGTGGTGTCTCCGGTCTCCTCGGCAAGCAGCCCGGTCACGTTGCCCTCGAGCTCGCCGAAGTCGCCGGACGGGTAGGTGCACGGCACGGTCACACCGTCGCAGTTCGACGGAGTCGGCGTGATGGCGCGGCCGGCGTTCGCGCCCGCCTCGTGGTCGCCCTCGTCGGAGGACAGCACGAACAGGGTGTTCTGCGGGGTGATGCCTTCGGCGGCCAGCCGCTTGAAGAAGGTGCCGAACGCCTGGTTGTAGTACGCCGCCTGCGCGAGGTAGCAGGCGCTGCCGCTGCCGAGCGCGTCGCCGGCCCCGTAGCAGGGCTCGCCCTTGCTCGACAGGCCCTGGATGAACTCATTGCCGTGCAGGTCGGAGATGTACATGTTGACGACCTGGACGCCGGACTTGAGCATGTCGGCCGCGTACGCCAGCGACTGGGACGCGTTGATGTCGCCGTAGCCGGGGAAGCCGGGCGTGTACCCGTAGTTTCCGCCGCCGATCGGGACCTTGTACTCCCCGTCGATCTCGTTGCCGTTCTCGTCAACGAGGTTGCCGGCCGCGTTGGTGACCTGGTAACCGTCCACGCTCAGGTTCGGGGTGCCCTGGCCGATCTGCGGCCCCACGTACTTCTGGCCGAACAGCGCCTGGTAGCCGTTGTAGCCGCCCGGCTCGTTGGGCAGCGAGTCGGTCACCGCGGTGTGGCTCGGCGTGGTCTGGCCGTACTTGACCGCCGTGGCGTCCGCGCAGAACGAGCTGCCCTTGGCGCAGTGCACGCCGATGCCCACGTAGTCGTTGGTCTCCTGGTCCTTGTAGGAGTCCGGGTCGTTGATGAGCTGCTCGTCCTCGGGCGAGCCGACGCCGAACACCTTGGGGATGTCCACGGCGGTGTTCTCGAGTTCGACGTTCGCGGTCGCGATCTCGCCCACGTTGCAGCCAGCGCGGGTATAGGGCACCCACGGGGCGGGGGTGATCGTGTCCGGGGTCACCGGCGTCCTCGAGGTGGCCGGCGGGACTGGCGAGTACACCATGTTGGGGTTGGTGTCTGTCGCGGTCGGCGACGTGTCGTAGACCGGGTCGGTCCAGTAGGCGAACGAGCCGGCGTTGTCGGTCGTGCCGAGAGTCCCGCCCGCGCCGTTGGCCTGGTAGACCTCGTAGTCGTTCGAGATCGGCATGCCCTGCCTGTCGCCGTACAGGCCCGTGTACGTGGTCAGGATGTCGTCCGCCGTGTGCGCGATCAGCGGCGTGTGGTTGTTGGACAGGAACGTGCCGTTGCTTGTGAAGAAGTCGAGCAGGCTGGGCATGAGTTCAAGATCGGACGGGACGTTCGGGTTGTCCCTGAAGAAGTGGACGTTGTCGAACGTGATCTGGACGACGTGCTGAATTCCGTTAGCCAAGTGGCAGGAGTTGCCACTATCCGATTTTTCCGCTGTCGCGGCAGGCTTTGCCGCCGCGTGCACAGGCCCGGTGGCGGCGGCGATGCCGAGGCCAGCGAGCAGTGCGGCGGACCCGGCGATCGCCGCGATCCGTCTTCCTGGCATGAAAGTGATCATTTAGTCCTCCCAGAGGGACACGATTTCACGGCAAAAATGTCGAGAAAAGTGTCTCCAGGGTGACTAATGAGCAAATTCTGGTTAGCTGCGAGTGTCAGCCCAGCTCGCTGAGCTCACGGGCGAGCGCGAAATCCTTCGCGGTGAGCCCGCCGGCCGAATGGGTGACCAGGGACAGCGTCACCTTGTTCCAGGAAATGGCGATGTCCGGATGGTGGTTGGCGCGCTCGGCCAGGAAGCCGGCGGCGTTCACGTACAGCAGGGCGTCACGGAAATCCTTGCGCGTCACCGTCCTGCTGAGCTGCCCGTCCGCGACCGTCCAGCCGGGCGTGGCGGCGAGTTCTTCCGCGACCTGCGCGGAGGTGTATGGGGTCGTCATGTCTAAGGCATAGCATTCCGGAGTGACCTCGCACCCCAGAGACACCCCGCTACGCAGCGTGCACGAGCGGCTTGGCGCCACCATGACGGATTTCGCCGGGTGGCTGATGCCGCTGCGTTATGGCAGCGAGACCGCCGAGCACATCGCGGTCCGCACGGGGGCGGGCCTGTTCGACCTGTCGCACATGGGCGAGATCGCGGTGACCGGCCCAGGCGCGGGCGCCGCGCTTGACTACGCGGTCTGCGGCTGGCCGTCGGCGCTCGCGCCGGGCCGCGCCCGCTACACGATGCTGTGCGCGCCCGACGGCGGCGTCCTCGACGACCTCGTGATCTACCGGCAGGGGCCTGAGCGGTTCCTGGTGGTCGCGAACGCGGCCAACACCGCTGTGGTGCTGGGGGAACTGCGAAGCCGCTGCTCCGGCGCGCACGTGCAAGACGAGACCGCCGAGACCGGGCTTGTCGCCATCCAGGGTCCGAACGCTGCCGGAATCCTCGCCGCGGTCACCGATCTCGACCTCGACGCGATGCGCTACTACGCGGGCGCGTACGGGACGGTCGCCGGGCGCCCGGCGTGGGTGGCGCGGACGGGATACACGGGCGAGGACGGGTTCGAGATCTTCTGCGCGCCCGGCGACTGCGAGCGCGTCTGGACAGCGCTGACCGAGGCCGGCGCGGGTTTCGGCGGCGGCGCGCCCGGAACCGCCCTCGTGCCGGCCGGGCTCGCCGCCCGCGATACGCTCCGGCTTGAGGCCGGCATGCCGCTATACGGCAACGAACTCGGCCCGGACGTGACACCCTACGAGGCAGGGCTTGGACGCGTGGTGAGGCTGGATAAGCCCGCCGACTTCGTCGGCAGGCAGGCGCTGGCGGCGCGGGCCGCGGACGGCCCGCGCCAGGTGCTGACCGCCCTGGTGGCCAGGTCTCGGCGGGTGCCGCGGCATGGCTACGCGGTGCTGTCGCAGTCGGGCGGGCAAGTCGGCGTGGTGACCAGCGGCGCCCCCTCGCCGACACTCGGCGTGCCGATCGCGATGGCGTACGTCGCGACAGGCGCGAGCGGGCCGTTCGGGATCGACGTCAGGGGCAAGACCGAGCCCGCGGATGTGACAGAGCTGCCGTTTTACGACAGGAGTAAGCAAGGATGAGCGTTCCCGTCGAGCTCCGCTACACCGAGGAGCATGAGTGGGTGGCGATCGACGGCGACACCGCCTCGGTCGGGATCACGGACTATGCCGCACAGTCGCTCGGTGACGTGGTGTACGTCTCGCTGCCAGCGGTCGGGGCCGCCGTGACCGCCGGCGAGCCCTGCGGCGAGGTCGAGTCGACCAAGTCCGTCAGCGACCTGTACTCCCCCGTGGACGGCGAGGTGACCGAAGTCAACGAGGAACTCGACGACGACCCCGGCCTGGTCAACGCCGAGCCGTACGGCGCCGGCTGGATGTTCCGGGTCCGCGTGGCGGTGGGCACCGGCGGCGAGGCGGCGCTGCCGCCGGGCCTGCTGACCGCGATCGAGTACGAAGAGCTGACGAAGAGCGCTGGGTAAACCCGGGGGGGACGACCCCCCGGAGCCCCCCGGCTGCGGCTTGACGCCGCACTTGCCTCAGTGGTGGCTGCGGTGCGTGCTGCGCCTCGGTGCGCTTTCCCTCAGTGGTTGCTGCGCCTGGGTGCGCTTTCCCTCAGTGGTTGCTGCGCCTGGGTGCTGCGCCTGGCTCATTTGGCTCTGTGGGTGCTGCTCCCCTGGCGGTTACTTGCGGAGGCGGCGCCAGACTAGGTAGCAGGTCAGGCTGACCGCGGCGAGGGCCACGGCACCGCCGATCAACGGGTCGACCTGGCTGATCCGCTCGCGCACCCTGTCGGTGGTGCGGCGAGCCACGTTGGCGGGGCTCACCCGGTCGGCGATCTCGTCGATGGTCCGCGCCAAGTCCGCGCGGGTCCGCTCGATCTCGCTGACTAGCGCCTCCGGCGCCATGTTGGTCGTCTCGGTGTCCGTCTCGGCCATGTGCGTCACCCTATCCCCGGGGTCGCTGCTCCCTGCAGCACGTCGTGCGTGCCGTCAAGGGCACGTAGCCAAGGATGACACCAGCTTCGCGTGGCAGGCGAGCCGGCCCGGTGCAACACGTGCTGACGCATCGCGCCGACCGGGCCAGCCGACGGAGATGTCGCCGGCGGGCCACCGTGACATCACCGGCCACACGCGTTACTGGTGTCCACTTGGCGTACTTTGTGACGTTTTCCTGCCCCAATATGTCCGAAATGTCCATGCGAAAAGTACGCCAAGTCGCGGTTGGCGGCCGTCTCCGGGGACGCCGTTAGCGAAGCGGCAAAATAGATAGGCATGCAAAAGGTAAAGAAGGCTTCTTTCCGGGCTTAGCCGGACTACTCTCTCATGATTGGACGATGGGAGAGTTATGAGGTCCATACACAAGCTTGCATATTCGCTGCTCGTCGCCATTCCCGTTGTCGCGTTGGCCAGTTGTTCAAGCGGAGGCGGCAGTGGCGTGGCCACAGGGCCGCTTGAGCAGTCCACGATTACGGTGGAAGCGGTGCCGACCGCCGACGAAGCAGGCCTCTACATCGCCCTCGACAACGGGTACTTCAAGCAGGAGGGCCTGACCGTGAAGGTCACGCCCATCAACGGCGGCGAATACGGCATGACGGACCTGCAAAGCGGCAAGGCTGACATCGTGGCCGGAAACTACGTGTCGTTCATCCTGGCCCAGATCCAGAAATCGTTCCACAACAAGTCGATCAACATCCGCATCATCGCCGACGGATCGCAGATGCAGCCGGGCAACCAGGCCGTGTACGTGATGCCGAGCTCAAAGTTCAAGACGGTCGCGGATCTCGCGAAGTACCACGCGACGGTCCTCATCAACTCGCCCAACAACATCGGGCAGGTCCTGCTCGGTTCGCTCTTCTCGCAGAACGGGCTTGACCTCAAAACCGCGGTCAAGCAGCTCGTCATCCCCGATTTCTTCACCCAGGTGCAGGACCTGGGGACAGGAAAGATCGTTGACGGTGAACCCGTGGATGCCGCGTGGCTGCCCGAGCCCTTCGGCACGATCGCGCAGGAGACGTACGGCGCCGTGCCACTCGCCGACTTCGACCAGGGCGCGCTGCAGAACTTCCCCATCGGCGCCTATATCGGCACCGACGCGTGGGTAACGAGCCACCCGAACACGGTGGCCGCGTTCCTGCGGGCGCTCGAAGAGGGCCAGGAGGTCGCGGACACCAACCGCTCCCAGGTGGAGCTCGCGCTGGAGAAGAACACCGGCGTGAACAGCCTCCAGGCTGCCACGATGACCATCGACTCCTACCCGCTGGCCATGGACATCCCCACGATGCAGCGCGTCTCCGACGAGATGTACGCGTTCGGTCTCGAGCCCGGGCTCCCGAAGCCGTACCAGATCATCAACATGGTCCAGCCCGAACCTGGCATGATCCGTTAGCCGACCGTTAGCCGCGCTTGCGGCCTGGCACCTCCGAGCTGGCCGTCCGCCTTGGGCACCGGCCTGCCGCAGCATGCCAGGACTTTCCCTGAATCGACAGATCTAGATTCGATCCTGATCTATCCTCACGTGACGAGAAGTACAAAGGCGAGCACCTTGTGCTGGCGTGAACACGGAGTGTCGTCATCCGTGTCGCGCAGGGCGTCTCGGCCCTCTCGCCCGCTGAGGTAAGGGGATTGCGTTGACCGGTAAGTGGTTCCGCGCGGCGTGCGCCGCGGCGGCGCTCGCGGCGCTGGCCGCTGGCTGCTCGTCCGGCGTCAGCGGCAGTGGCAGCGTCGGTGCCGGCAGCCTCCCCACCTCGTTCGGCCCGCCGGAGAAGACCACCCTCAACGTGTCCGTGGTGCCCGCGATGGACTCGGCCGGCTTCTTCGTCGCCCTGCACGAAGGCCTTTTCACCAGGGAAGGCCTGACGATCAAGTACACGCCGGCTATCAGCAGCGAGACCGCCATCGGCGGCCAGTTGCATGGGAACCTGGACATCACCGGCGGTAACTACGTCTCCTACATCCAGGCGGTGGCGCAGAAGCACGACCCGCTCGAGGTCGTCGCAGAGGGCTCGATCATGGAGCAGGGCTCGCAGGTGATCTTCACCATGCCGCACTCGAAGATCAAGACCCTCGCCGGGCTCAAGGGCCAGGTGCTCGGCGTTAACGCGCCGGGCAACATCGACTACCTGCTCGACGTGTCCGTGCTCAGCGAGAACGGGATCAACCCGGGCAACGTGAAATTCCCCAAGACGCAGATCCCGTTCCCGACGATGGCCGCGGCACTGCAGTCAGGCAAGATCGACGCCGCGACCATGCCCGAGCCGTTCGCCAGCATCGCCGAACAGCAGCTCGGCGCGGTCACGCTCGCCGACCTGAACCAGGGAGCGACACAGGAATTCCCGATCGAGGGCTACGTGGTCACGAAAACCTGGGCCGAGAAGAACCCGAACACGCTGCGACGCTTCCTCGCCGCTCTTGAGCAGGGCCAGGAGATCGCCGACACCGACCGCGCCGCCGTGGAGCAGGCCTTCGAGACCATCAAGGGCGGCGCGCCCGACGGCCAGGTGCCCGCGCAGATCGCCGCGGTCATGGCGCTGAACACCTATCCGATCGGCATCGACCCGGCCCGGTTGCAGCGCGTCGCGGACGTCATGCTCCAGTACGGCCTGCTGACGTCCCGGTACAACGTCAACTCGATGCTGCTGCCCGCGTCGTTCTTCAACTTCTCGCAATTCTCCGCCACCTCGCCCTGATCTGGTCCCGGCCGCGTGGCGGCCGCCTTCCCGGACATGTCTAGCCAGGCTGGGCCTTGTTAGGATCCGTCAATGGCTTCGCAGCGGCGCAGATGACAGGGACAGATCAGTTCGGCCTCGCCGTGCTTGTGATCGGCCTCGCAGGAACGGCGGCCGTGCTGTCCAACCGGCTCAGTGCCCGGCTGCGCGTCCCGGCACCCGCGTTCTTCCTCGTCTGCGCGTCCATCGCCGCGGAACTGCGCCCGCACGCCCCGCTCCTGCCGGCCAGCACCGTGCAGCACGTGGTGAGCGTTGCGCTCGCGATCATCTTGTTCGACGGCGGGATGCACATCGGCTGGCGACGGTTCCGCGGTGCCGCGAGTGCGATCGTCTGGGTCGGCGTTGCCGGGACGCTCGTCACGGCTACGGGCGCCGCGGCCTGCGCGCACTTCGTCCTCGGGCTGGACTGGCGGCTGTCCCTGCTGCTCGGCACGGCCGTGGCGGCGACCGATCCGGCCGTGGTTTTCTCGGTCTTCGGCCGCCGTGAGATCGCCGGCCGCACCGGGGTGCTGCTCGAGGGAGAATCGGGCGCGAACGACCCGGTCGGCATCGCGCTGCTTACCGCGCTGCTCGCGGCGCACGGCAGCGTGGCTTCGGCCACCTGGCACGTGGTCAGCGAGTTCGTGCTGCAGATGGCCGTCGGCACGGCCGTGGGGGCAGTCGGCGGCATCGCGCTGCTGGCGTTCATGCGCCGAGTCCCGCTGCCGAGCGAGGGTCTCTACTCACCGCGGGTGCTGGCAGGCGTGCTGTGCATCTTCGGCCTCGCCGTAGTCGCGCAGGGCTCCGGGTTCCTCGCGGTCTTCGTCGCCGGGATTCTCATCGGCGACGAGCCCGCCCCGTACAAGCGGGAAATCCAGCGGTTCCACTCGTCGCTGGCCAGCCTGGCGGAAATCGTGGCGTTCGTGTTGCTGGGCCTGACCATGCGGCTGTCATCGCTCGGCGACAACGGCGCGTGGTCGTCGGGCCTGGCCCTCGCGGCCCTGCTTGCCTTCGTCATCCGGCCGGTCCTCGTCGGGCTGGTGTCGCTCCCTGTGCGGCTGTCCCCCCGAGAACGGCTGTTCTTCCTCTGGACCGGCCTCAAAGGCGCGGTGCCCATCCTGCTTGGCATGGAGATCGCAGAGTCAGGCACGCCCGGGGCCGCCACCGTGTACGGGATCATCTTCGTCGTCGTCGGCTTCTCCGTGACGGTCCAGGGCGGCTTCGTGCCCGCGCTCGCACACAGGCTGCGGATCCCGTTGCGCACGGTTGAGCCGGAACCCTGGTCGCTGGGCGTCCGGTTCAGCCAGGAGCCCGAAGGCCTGCACCGCTACCACGTGGCAGCGGGCTCCCCCGC
>Ga0335073_10004328_pt1 | contig 19868 bp, 14 predicted proteins | sample Lox_Sample_22_FD_207093 | JGI IMG/M metagenome (GOLD analysis project Ga0335073, IMG submission 207093) | Soil microbial communities from Loxahatchee National Wildlife Refuge, Florida, United States - Lox_Sample_2.2 | ecosystem: Environmental > Terrestrial > Soil > Wetlands | place: USA...
TACTACACCCCGGTGATCGACGAGATCACCGCGCAGGGGCCCCTGACGGGACGGGTCGAGGTGCCGGAACTGGCCGGGCACTGGGACTCGGTGTACCTGGCCCGCGGCGTGCCGCTGGCCCGGGGCTGGCTGCGCCAGACCGACGTCCGGCTCAACGACGCGGTGTTCTACAAGCGCCCGCCCACCGCCGACACCTACCGGACGTTCCTGACCAACAATGCCGTGCAGTACGTGGCGATGCCGGACGCCGAACTGACCAAGTACGGCCGGGACGAGGGCGCGCTGATCCAGGCCGGGCTGCCGTATCTGCGCCCGATCTGGCGCAACGCGCACTGGACGCTCTACGCGGTGCTGGGCGCCTCGGCGCTGGTCGACCCGCCCGGCCGGGTGATCAGCCAGCAGCCGGACGCGGTCGTCGTCTCGCTGCCCGCCAACCGCACGGTGCGGGTGCGGCTGCGGTGGTACCGCTGGCTCGGCATGGAGAGCCAGGACAAGCAGGCGTGCATCCAGGCCGACGGGCTCTACGTCACGCTGCACACCGGCAGCGGCGGCAACTACACGTTCAACTCGAAGTTCCCGATCGGCACCGGCCACTGCCCGAAGTAGCTAGTCGGCTGCCGGGCCGGACGCCCGGCTGACCACGATGCCGAGCAGGCCGGGCCCGACGTGCGCGCCGACCGCGGCCCCCACCTCGGACTCGTACAGCTCGCGCAGCCCGGGCAGCGCGGCCCGCAGCTGGCGCACCAGGTCGGCGGCCCGGTCCGGCGCGGCCAGGTGCTGCACCGCGACATCCACCGGATGGCTGCCGGCCGCGGTCACCCCCAGCTGCACCAGCCGGGCGATCGCCTTGGACGCGGTGCGCACCTTCTCCAGCGGCGCGATCCGGCCGTCGGACAGGTGCAGCAGCGGCTTGACCGCCAGCGCGGTGCCGAACCTGGCCGCCGCCGTGCCGATCCGGCCGCCCCGGTGCAGCCACTCCAGCGAGTCGACGTAGAACAGCGCGGTGGTCGAGCGCAGCGTCGCCCGGGCCACCCGCTCCGCCTCGGCGAGGTCGGCGCCGGACGCGGCCGACCGGGCCGCGGCCAGCACGCCGAATCCCAATGCCATGCAGGCCGAACGGGAATCGAGCACCCGGACCAGCCCGGCGTCCAGCTCCCCGGCGGCCAGCCGGGCCGAGTCACAGGTGCCGGACAGCTCCGCCGAGAGGTGGATGGACAGCACGCGCTCGCTGCCCTGATCGAGAATCTCCCGATAGAGCTTGCCGAAATCACCCGGTGTCGGGCGGGAGGTGCTCACCGGCTGCCGGTTGCGCAGCGCGTCGGTGACGTCCTGCGGGGCGACGTCGATGCCCTCCCGGCCGGTCCGGTCACCGAGCTGCACCTGCAGCGGCACGACCCGGACGCCGAGCCGGTCGGCCAGCCCGGGTGGCAGGTAGGACGTCGAATCGGTCACCACCGTCACCCGTGCCGGGCGGTCGGGCGGCTCCGGCGGGCTCATACCGCCAGGTTAGACGACCAGGTTGACCAGCCGGCCCGGAACGGCGATGGCGCGCCTGACCGGCCGGCCGGCCAGGGCCGCCAGCACCTTCTCGTCCGACTCGGCCACCGCCTGCATGGCGGCCGCGTCGGCACCGGCCGGCACCGAGATGACCGAACGCACTTTGCCATTGATCTGCACGGGAATCTCGATCGTGTCGTCGACCAGCAGCCGCTCGTCCACGGCCGGGAACGGCTGCCAGGCCAGCGACTCGGGGTGCCCCAGCCGTGACCACAGCTCCTCGGCGATGTGCGGGGCCAGCGGGGCCAGCAGCAGCACCATCGCCTCGGCCAGCTCGCGCGGCGCGCCGCCGTCCGGATATGCCTGCGTCACCGCGTTGTTCAGCTCCGTGACCCGGGCGATCGAGGTGTTGAAGCGCAGCGACTCGTAGCCCTCGGCCACCGCCCGGATGGTGCGGTGCAGCAGCCGGTTCAGCTCGTCCGGGATCGCGATGTCCGCGACGTGCGGCTGGCCGGTCCGCTCGTCCAGCACCACCCGCCAGATCCGCTGCAGCAGCCGGTACGGCCCGACGATCGCCTTGGCATCCCACGGCCGCGACTGGTCCAGCGGGCCGGAGAACATCTCGAACAGCCGGAACGTGTCGGTGCCGTACTCGGCGATGAAGCCGTCCGGGGCGACGACGTTCTTCAGGCTCTTGCCGATCTTGCCGAACTCCTGCCGCACCGGCTCGCCGCGGAAGGTGAACCGCCCGTCCGTCTCGACGACCTCGGCCGCCTCGACGTAGAAGCCGTCGGCGTTGGTGTAGGCCGGCAGCTGCAGCATGCCCTGGTTGACCAGCCGGTGGAACGGCTCGGAGCTGGCGACGTAGCCCAGGTCGAACAGCACCTTGTGCCAGAACCGCGAGTACAGCAGGTGCAGCACCGCGTGCTCAACACCGCCGACATACAGGTCGACGCCACCCAGCGGCCGGCCGGGGCGCGGGCCGATCCAGTACTCCTCGTTCGCCCGGTCCACCACCGCGTCGTCGTTCACCGGGTCGATGTAGCGCAGCTCGTACCAGCAGGAGCCGGCCCAGTTCGGCATGGTGTTCGTCTCGCGCCGGTACTTCTTCGGGCCGTCGCCCAGATCCAGCTCGACGTACACCCAGTCGGTCAGCCGGCCCAGCGGCGGTTCCGGGTCGGACCCGGCGTCGTCGGCCGGATACGACTTCGGCGTGAAGTCGTCGGTCTCGGGCAGCAGCAGCGGCAGCATCTCGTCGGGCAGCGCGATCGGCTGGTCGTTCTCGTCGTAGACGATCGGGAACGGCTCGCCCCAGTAGCGCTGCCGGCTGAACAGCCAGTCCCGCAGCCGGTAGGTGACCGCTCGCTGGCCGCGGCCGATCCGTTCCAGGGCCGCGACGATCCGGTCCTTGGCCTCGGCGACCGGCAGGCCGTCCAGGTCGACCACGTCGTTCGCGGAGTTGATCGCCGGGCCGTCGCCCAGGTACGGCTGGTCCGCCGGGAAGTCGGCCGGCGGCTGCACGGTCCGCACGATCGGCAGCTCGTAGGCGGTGGCGAAGTCCCAGTCGCGCTCGTCCTGCGCCGGCACCGCCATGATCGCGCCGGTGCCGTAGCCCATCAGCACGTAGTCGGCGATGAAGATCGGCAGCCGCGCGCCGGTCACCGGGTGGGTGGCGTGGCTGCCGGTGAACACGCCCGACTTGGCCTTGGCATCGGCACCCTGCCGGTCCAGGTCGGTCTTGGCCGCGGCCTGCCGCTGGTACGCCGCGACCGCCGCCGCCGGCGTCGGCTGCCCTCCGGTCCACTCCACCGGGATCGGCTCGCCCCACTGCTCGGCGGTCAGCGCCGCGACCATCGGGTGCTCCGGGGCCAGCACCAGGTAGGTGGCGCCGAAGATGGTGTCCGGCCGGGTGGTGAAGACCCGGATGTCGCCGGCCGGGCTGGCGAAGTCGATGTGCGCGCCGACCGAGCGGCCGATCCAGTTGCGCTGCATCGTCCGGATCTTCTCCGGCCAGTCGATGTGCTCCAGGTCGGCCAGCAGCCGGTCGGCGTAGGCGGTGATCCGCAGCATCCACTGCGCCAGCGGCTTGCGGAAGACTGGGAAGTTGCCGCGTTCGGACCGCCCGTCCGCGGTGACCTCCTCGTTGGCCAGCACGGTGCCCAGCCCCGGGCACCAGTTCACCGGCAGCTCCGAGACGTAGGCCAGCCGGTGCCGGTCGACGACGGCCCGCCGCTGCACCGCGTCCAGCTCGGCCCAGGGCTTGCCGAAGTCGTTGGTGCCGGCGTCCGGCTCGCGGGTGCCGGCGTCCAGTTCGGCGATCAGCTCGGCGACCGGGCGGGCCCGGCCCACCCCATCGTCGGCGGCGAAGTCGTAGAACGAGTCGAAGATCCTGGCGAAGATCCACTGCGTCCAGCGGTAGAACTGCGGATCGGTGGTGCTCACGCTGCGGCGCTGGTCGTGGCCCAGGCCCAGCGCGCGCAGCTGCTGGCGGAAGACCACGATGTTCCGCTCGGTGGTGACGGCCGGGTGCTGGCCGGTCTGCAGCGCGTACTGCTCGGCCGGCAGCCCGAACGCGTCGAAGCCCATCGTGTGCAGCACGTTCTCCCCGCGCATCCGCAGGTAGCGGGCGTAGACGTCGGTGCCGATGTAGCCCAGCGGGTGCCCGACGTGCAGGCCGGCACCGGACGGGTACGGGAACATGTCCATCACGAAGGTGTGCGGGCGCTCGGCCACGGCGCCGAAGCCGTCGCTCAGCGCACCCGCCGGGTTCGGGGCGTCGAAGGTGCCCCGGTCCTGCCAGGCCTGCTGCCAGGCGGCCTCGATGGTGTTGGCGATGCGGGCGTCGTACCGGAACGGCGTCTCGTCGGCGGGCTCGCGGCTGGTCATGATCGCGCTTCTCCTACTGTCTCGTCTCCCGGCGGCACCGGGTCTCGTCCCGGCCGCGGGGCCTGTTCGTGCGGGCTCCAGACACACGAAGAGCCCCTGCCCGTCGATGCAGAGGCTCATGCCGCGCTGGCCGGTCCGGCTGGCTCAGCGCGGCTCGGTAAGCACCCGGTGCTGCCGCATGCCGGCAATACTACCCACCATGGCGCCGCAGCGGCCCGGCTGTCGCGCCGCCCGGCCGTCAGGCCTCCGCGTCGGAGTACTCGCCGTCCGGGGCCAGCAGCGGGATGACCGGTCCCGGCGGGCCGGCGTTGTGCGCGCGCAGCGTCCAGCCGGTGCCGGAGTTGCGCAGCTCGCTCCAGTGGCAGTTGGCCAGCGGGCCGAGCACGGACGGGGTCTGCGGCAACCCGAGCAGCGCCGCGGACAGGCACATCGCGGTGCCCCCGTGGCAGACCAGCACGGCCAGCTCCACCGGCGGCAGCTCGGCGACGAGCGCGCCGGCCCGCTCGGCGACCGCGGCCCGGCTCTCGCCGCCGCGGCGGGTCACGTCGTGACCGGCCCGCCACTCGGCGAACTCGTCCGGGAACCGGCTCTCGACCTCTTCCCGGGTCAGGCCCTGCCAGTGCCCGAGGTCGCGCTCGCGCAGCCGGGGATCGGCGCGCAGCTCCAGGCCGGCCAGCGACGCGAGCTTCTCCGCGGTCTCGTAGGCGCGCCGCAGGTCGGAGGTCACGATCAGGTCGGGACGCATCGCAGCGACCAGCGCCGCCGCCTCGATGGCCTGTGCCTCGCCGACCTCATCGAGCGGCGGGTCCTCCTGGCCCTGGTACCGGCGGTTGGCGTTCCATTCGGTCCGGCCGTGCCGGAGCAGGACGATCCGGCGCTCCACCTAGGCCTCGTCCGCCCCGGCGGCGTCGTGCTGGTCGGCGTCGTGCTGGTCGGCGTCCGCGTGGGTCTCGTGGCCCTCAACGGCGGCCGGTCCCACTGCCGACGGGACGGACGGCCCCGCTGCCATCGGGTCGAACTCGATCGCCGGGCAGTCCTGCCAGAGCCGTTCGAGGGAGTAGAAAACCCGCTCCTCGACGTGCTGGACGTGCACCACGATGTCGGCGTAGTCCAGCAGCACCCACCGACCGTCCCGCTTGCCCTCCCGGCGCAGTGGCTTGCTGCCGACCAGCCGCAGCTTCTCCTCGATCTCGTCGACGATCGCCTCGACCTGGCGTTCGTTGTTGCCGGAGGCGATCACGAAGACATCGGTGATGGCAAGCCGGTCGCTGACATCGATGAGCACGATGTCGGTCGCGAGCTTGTCTGCTGCCGCGTGGCCGGCGATCTGGGCCAGGCGGACGGCGGTTTCGGTAGCGGTCACGATGGCCCACAGTACCGAAGCCCGCCGCCCGTCCGTCCCGGCCGGATGCCGGCTACTCGACCAGCCGAATCACCCCGTAGTCGTAGCCGTGCCGGCGGTAGACCACGCTCGGCCGGCCGCTGTCGGCGTCGGCGAAGAGGTAGAAGTCATGCCCGACCAGCTCCATCTCGAACAGCGCCTGGTCGATGGTCATCGGCTTGGCCGGGTGTTCCTTCTCCCGCACCACCTGGCCGGGGCCATCCGGCAGTCCCTCGTCGTCACCGGCCTCGGCCACCGCCACACCGCCGGCCGGCTCCACCGCCTCGATCAGCGCTCCGGTCGCCGACGCCACCGAGGTGGGCGTGTGGCGCCCGTGGTGGACCCGACGCCGGTCGGCGGCCTGCCGGAACCTGCGTTCGAGCCGCTCGACCGCCAGGTCGAGGGCTTTGTAGAAGTCCGCCGCGCAGGCCTCGGCCCGCACGACCGGGCCCTTGACCCGACAGGTGATCTCGACGCGCTGGCACACCGTCGATTGCCGTGGATTCTTCTCGTGATGAAGCTCGACGTCGGTTCGGAGTATTCGATGGTCGTACCGCTCGATGCGGACCAACTTGTCCGCTACGTGCTGGCGGTAGTGATCGGGAACCTCGACGTTTCGGCCCCTCACGACAATATCCATGCGACCTCCAGATGTGCTGGTGGCACCGCACCGCGCTCCGCGCCTGACCTCCCCCCGACTGCCCCGCGCGACGACTCCCGTGCTCGTGCCAATCTCCGGTTGGTCATATGAACGCTAGCGCCTCGGCGACGTTCTGCCCAGTTGAACTTGCCGTACCCGGCACCTCGATCGGCTCCCCGCCGGCGGCCCCCGCGCCGCCGGCTGGATCCCGGCCGCCGGATCGTCGTAGGCGCGGTTCGCGGCGGGGTCACGCCGCAACCGGGTCGCCGCCACCACAGCCGCGCCCGGCCCCGTCCAGCCGGCCGCGACCAGGGCGCGGGCGGCCTCGGCCAGCGTGGTGCCCGAGGTGACGATGTCGTCCACGAGCACCGGATGCAGCCCGGGCGGCGGCGGCCCGGCGACCATGCGGCCGGCGAGATTCCGCCGCCGTTCGCCGACCGACAGGCCCGCCGAATCCCGCACCGGGCCGGCCAACCGGACGGCCGGCAGCACCGGCACGGCATGCCTGCGCTCGACCAGCCGAGCCAGCCGCAGCACATGGTCGCCGCCGCGGGTCCGGGCCGCCCGGCGCGCCGAGGGTACCGGCACCAGCACCGGGCTCGCCCCGGGACCCGCCGCCCGGACCGCGGCGTCCACCGCGTCACCGAGATAGTCGGCAAGCCGGCCGGCGAGCTGCCGCCGACCACGCTCCTTGAACGCCAGGAGCACGGTGCGCAGCTCGCCGGCGTACTCCCCGCTGGCATGGACCGGTGGCACGCCCGGCGCGGCGCGGCCGTCCTGCCGCCGGGGTGTCACCAGCCGTGGCCCGGCGGCCGGCTGGCAGCCCAGGCACCACAGCGCACCCGGCCGATCGCAGCACAGACAGTGCACCGGGAACACCAGATCGATCAGCTCGTGGAGGACTCCCATGCCGCAAGCCTCACCCGGCGACCGGCCCGCCGGGACGCGGCGAACGGATCTGTGGACGGCGAGCGTGCCTGTGGATACCGGCCGGACCGATCACCGATCACCGATCACCGATCAGGGCGCGTACACCGGATTGCTGCCGGGCACCGTGGAGTCGGTGCCGGAGATGCTGCTCCAGGAGCCGCTGTTGTAGGCCCAGATGGCATTCGCCGCCGAGACCAGCGGCGGCTGCTGCTGGCTGGCCGTGATCGAGGTCGGCGGCCCGGGCAGGCCGACATTGGACATCTCGTCGAGCATGGAGCCGTCGGAGAAGACCTGCCACATCCGCGCCTCGGCCCCCGGAGCGGCGGCGACCAGCAGCAACTTCGTGGGGTCCGCCCAGGCCAGGTCGGTCACCGCCAGCGACGGCGGGGTGATCGGCTCCAGCGAATCGATCCGGACGTCCGAGCCGGAGGTGACCACCGAGCCGACCCAGGCCGAGCCGCCTCCTTCGGCGCCGCGCAGCACGATCGCGATCCGCTCCCCGTCCGAGCTGATCCGCAGCGCGACCACCCGGCCGGCCGGCAGCGGCCCCACCTGGCTGGAGATCGAGACCGGGCTCGGCGGCTGGCCGGCCGTCACCCGGTAGATGCCACCGTGCACGCCGGCTCCGAGCCAGACGTCGTCGGAGAACGGCCGCCAGTCCGGGCGGGAGGTCGCGGCCTGGCGCAGGGCGACCGGCGTCAGCCCGCGGGCGCTGCCGATCAGCAGCTGGCCCTCGGCGGTCAGCCCGGCGGCGAGCAGCGAGTCGCCCGAGCCGTTGGCCGCGACCGAGTTGCGGCGCAGCGCCACCGAGCTGAGGTTGCGCGCCTGGCCGAGGGCGTTCGGCAGCGGCACGCCCTTGCTGTCGACCACGGCCCCGTTGTGCACCCAGTACGGGACGACGCCCGGCACCACGCTGTCCGGGCTGACCGCGTTGAAGTCGGCGATGCTGAAGGTGATGCTCGGCGCGGCGGGGACCCGGACCGCCTTGCCGTTGTCGGTCAACTCCAGCTCGCCACCGCTGTACTGCACCTGGCCGAGCGTGAACGCCAGCTGCGCGGCCAGGCCGTTGCGGCCGCTGGCATCGAGCTGGGCGGTGCCCGGCATCTCCACCGTCATCGGGTTGCCCGGTTGGACGGTCGGCTTGCCGACCTGGGAGGGCACCTCGTTCACCAGGGTCTGGGCCAGTTCCGCACGCGGGCCCGCCACCAGCTGGGCGAGCAGCCAGGACGCCAGCGTGCCGCCCTGCAGTGGCGTGTAGCGCAGGTCGGGCACCAGGATCCGCTGCGCGGAGTCGAAGAAGAAGAGCTGCCGCTGGTGGAAGGCGGTCGTGAACGCCGCGGCGCTGACCAGCACCCCGGGCTGCAGCTGATCGATCCGCCACTGGCCGGACGAGCGGGTGAGGCTGAAGTTGAACGTCTCCTGGTCGCCGGTGCCCATCCCCTTCAGGATCGGCGCGAACACCCCGTTGGCGTCGAGCTGGCCGACCCGCCGGCCGGTGACCGTCACGGTCGCGCTGTCGCCGGAGATCGCCGGGTCGCTGAAGTTGGTCTCGTCCAGCACCACCGTCTGGTTGTCCTGCCAGCGCCGCGCCGCGGCGGTGGTCAGGAACTGCCGGGACTTCGAGTGGCCGGCGTCGGCGTCCACCCCGGCCTGGACGAACTCGCGCACCAGCTCGTCGGGTCCCGCGCCGGGCTGCGGGACGATCCGGGGCGCGATGCTCGCGGTGGGGCTGTCCCTGATGCTGCGCACCACCTGGGGCGCCGAGCTGCTCGGGATGCCGCCGCAGCCGGCCAGCACCAGCAGCGCCACGCCGGCGACCAGCCAGCGCCAGCGACCGCTCGCCGCGGCCCGGGTCATCGGGGCACCTCCGCCGGATCGGCCGGCGGCCGGCCGCCCTGCGGCCCGGCCGCGCCGGTGGCCGGCCGCGCCGGTGGCACCCACGGCACCACCGGGGCCGGCATCAGCGGCAGCGGCGACGAGGTCACCGTGCCGCCGGCGGTCCGCGGCAGGGTCAGCCGGAACACCGAGCCCTTGCCCCGCTCGCCCCAGGCCTGCAACCAGCCGTCGTGCAGCCGGGCGTCCTCCAGGCTGATCGCCAGGCCCAGGCCGGTGCCGCCGGTCAGCCGGCTGCGGGACGGGTCACCCCGCCAGAACCGGTTGAAGACCAACCCCGCCTCCCCCGGCCGCAGCCCGACGCCGTAGTCGCGGACGCTGATCGCCACCGTGTCCTCGTCGTGGCCGACGCGCACCTCGACCGGCTTGCCCTCGGCGTGGTCGAGCGCGTTGCCGATCAGGTTGCGCAGGATCCGCTCGACCCGGCGGGCGTCCACCTCGGCCGGCACCGGCTCGCTGCCCACCAGCGCCAGCAGCTGCACCTGGTGCCGCCGGGCCAGCACCTCGCTGGCCTGCACCGCCCGCTCGACGATGCCGATCACGTCGACCCGCTCGGTGTCGAGCGAGGCCGCGCCGGCGTCGTACCGGGAGATCTCGAGCAGGTCGGCCAGCAGGCTCTCGAACCGGTCCAGCTCGTTGTTCAGCAGCTCCGCCGAGCGGGCCAGCTCCGGCGCGAACCCCGACCGGCCGGCGTAGAGCAGCTCGGCCGCCATCCGGATGGTGGTCAGCGGGGTGCGCAGCTCGTGCGAGACGTCGGAGGTGAATCGCTGCTGCAGCCGGGACAGCTTCTCCAGCCGCAGGATCTGCTGCTGCAGGCTGGTCGCCATGTCGTTGAAGGACGTCCCGAGCAGCGCGATGTCGTCCTCGCCGGACACCGCGATCCGCTGCGACAGGTCACCGCCGGCCAGCCGCTCGGCGGTCTGCGCGGCCACCCGGACCGGCAGCACCACCCAGCGGGTGACCAGCACGGCGATCGCGGCGACCAGCAGCACCAGGGCGAGGCCGGCGACCAGCACGGTCCGGCGCACCAGGTCGAGGGTGCTCTCCTCCGCGGTCAGCGGGAACAGATAGTAGAGCTCGAACGCGCCGGCCCCGGTGCTGATCGGCTGCCCGACGACGAGGCCGGGCACCTCGCCGTTGGCGGTGCGGACCGGGGCGTACTCGACGGCCAGCGTGCCCCTCTCCACGGTCCGGCGCAGCGACCGGGGGATCGGCGCCTGCGGCGGCAGGCCGGCGTTGACGGCGCTGTCGGTGGAGAGCACCACCTTGGTGTAGAGCTCCTCGGAGACCCCTGGCGTGCCGGAGGTGTCGGCGGTGATCTGGTCCACCGCCTGCCGGATGCCGTTCAGGTCACCGGGGGTCAGGCCGGCGAACTGATCGGTCGCCACCTGCCGGCCGGAGAAGGCCTGCGCGATCGCGGCGTCCCGCTTGGCGTGCAGCACGCCGTTGCCGATCTGGGAGACCAGGAACAGCCCGATGAGCAGCACGACCAGGCCGGTGACCAGCGCCGTGACGGTGGCGACCCGGGCCTGCAGCGACCGGCGCCAAGCCGAGAGCAGCCGGCGCAGCAACGGCTGCAGGGCATGCCAGGACCGCAGCCAGAAGTACTGCGGCAGGGCGGTGCCGCGGGCCGGCCGCGCCTCGGCCGGACCCGCCGCGGGTGGGCCACCGGTCACGGGGGCCCGGCTTTGTACCCGACCCCGCGCACGGTCAGCACCACCTCGGGACGCTCCGGGTCGCGCTCGACCTTGGACCGCAGCCGCTGCACGTGCACGTTGACCAGGCGGGTGTCCGCGGCGTGCCGGTAGCCCCAGACCTGCTCCAGCAGCACCTCCCGAGTGAACACCTGCCGCGGCTTGCGGGCCAGCGCCACCAGCAGGTCGAACTCCAGCGGGGTGAGCGAGATCTGGTTGCCATCCCGCACCACCTGGTGCGCCGGCACGTCGATGGTCACCGGGGACTCGGGCGGCCCGATGGTCAGCGTCTCGCCGCCGGCCTCGTCGTAGCGGCGCAGCCGGGCCCGCAGCCGGGCGGTGAGCTCCTTCGGCTTGAACGGCTTGACCACGTAGTCGTCGGCACCGGATTCCAGGCCCAGCACGACGTCCACCGTGTCGGTCTTCGCGGTGAGCATGATGATCGGCGTGCCGGACTCGGCCCGGATCGCCCGGCAGACGTCGATGCCGCTGGCGCCGGGCAGCATCAGGTCGAGCAGCACGATGTCCGGCTTCACCTCGCGGAACGCGGCCAGCGCGCGGGCGCCGTCCGGCACGAACGCCGGCTCGAAACCGTCCGAGCGGAGCACGATGCCGAGCATCTCGGCTAGCGATGAGTCGTCGTCGACCACCAGTACGCGAGGCTTCATGCCTCCATCGTGGCATCCCGAGCGCCGGATACGCGGCAGGATGCCGCCCGCCACCGGCAAAACCCGACGAGCCGTCCACCCGGAAACGACGACGCGCGCCGGGCCCGGGATGGGAGCCCCCCCCCCCCCCCAAAACCCCCCCCCCCCCCCCCCCCCTACCCGCCGAGGCGCGCGGGCCGGGGGTGGGGCCTGCCCCGCGTCGTGTCACGCGGTCAGCTCGGCGGTAGCGCCGCCGGCTGGATCAGTAGCGGTGATCGCGCCTGCGGCGCTCAACCGCTACGTCGTCGCTCGGCATCGAAGCGCAAGCGCTGGCGTGCGCTCGCTCCTACGCGATTGAGCGAGGCGGAGAGCTTGCTCTCCGGCCGAGCGATTGAGCGTTGACAGCCGCGAAGCGGCTGGATCAGTAGCGGTAGTGCTCCGGCTTGTACGGGCCGGCCACGTCCACGCCGATGTACTCGGCCTGCGCCTTGGACAGGGTGGTCAGCTTGGCACCGACCGCGTCCAGGTGCAGCCGGGCGACCTTCTCGTCCAGGTGCTTCGGCAGCGTGGTGACGGTGGCCTTGCCGTCGACGATGTAGGCGTCCTTGTTCTTGTGCAGCTCGATCTGGGCGATCGTCTGGTTCGAGAACGAGGCCGACATCACGAAGCTCGGGTGCCCGGTCGCGTTGCCGAGGTTCAGCAGCCGGCCCTCGGACAGCACGATGATCGAGTGGCCGTCGGTGAACTTCCACTCGTGCACCTGCGGCTTGACCTCGATCTTCTCGATGCCGGGGACCTTGGCCAGGCCCGCCATGTCGAGCTCGTTGTCGAAGTGGCCGATGTTGCCGACGATGGCGTTGTGCTTCATCTTGGCCATGTGCTCGGCCATGATGATGTCCTTGTTGCCGGTGGTGGTGACGAAGATGTCAGCCTTGCCGACCACGTCGTCCAGCGTCACGACCTCCAGGCCGTCCATCGCCGCCTGCAGCGCGCAGATCGGGTCGATCTCGGTCACGACGACCCGGGCGCCCTGGCCGCGCAGCGACTCGACCGAGCCCTTGCCGACGTCGCCGTAGCCACAGACCACGGCCAGCTTGCCGGCGATCATCACGTCGGTGGCGCGGTTGATGCCGTCGATCAGGGAGTGCCTGCAGCCGTACTTGTTGTCGAACTTGCTCTTGGTGACCGAGTCGTTGACGTTGATCGCCGGGAAGAGCAGGGTGCCGGCCTTCGCGAACTCGTACAGCCGGTGCACGCCGGTGGTGGTCTCCTCCGAGACGCCGACGATGGACTGGGCCATCTTGGTGTACTTGCTCGGGGACTCGGCCAGCGACCGCCGCAGGGTCTCCAAGATGATCTTGTACTCCTCGGAGTCGTTCTCGTCCGCGGACGGGACGACACCGGCGGCCTCGTACTCGACGCCCATGTGGATCAGCAGGGTGGCGTCACCGCCGTCGTCGACGATCGACTCCGGGCCGGAGCCGTCCGGCCAGGTCAGCATCTGCTCGGTGCACCACCAGTACTCCTCCAGCGTCTCGCCCTTCCAGGCGAACACCGGGATGCCGGCCGGGGACTCCGGGGTGCCGGTCGGGCCCACCACGACCGCGGCGGCCGCGTGGTCCTGGGTGGAGAAGATGTTGCAGGACACCCAGCGGACGTCCGCACCGAGCGCCGCGAGGGTCTCGATGAGCACCGCGGTCTGGGTGGTCATGTGCAGCGAGCCGGCGACCTTCTTGCCGGCCAGCGGCTTGGCGTCGCCGAACTCGGCGCGCAGCGCCATCAGGCCGGGCATCTCGTGCTCGGCGAGCTGGATCTCCTTGCGGCCGTAGGCCGCCAGGGACAGGTCGGCGACCTTGAAGTCGCTGACGCTGCCAGCGCTGTCTTTGGTCAGGGAAACGCTCACGGGTCTTCCTCCGGTCTGCGGGTGCGATGTCGGGTGGTGCTGATCGGTGCTGTCGGCGTGCAGCGGGTCACGGCCGTCGGCCTCGCGGCCCTCGGCCAGCCGTTCGGCCGCCATCCGGCGGAACCGGCCGGCTTCCGGCGACCCCGGTCCGCGGTGGACCGGTCCGAACCAGTCGTCCACCGCGCGGTACAGGTCGAACTCCGTGCGCATCCGGAGCTCGAAGGCGACCTCGGCCAGGCCGATGCCGTGTTCGTCGATCAGCCGCCGCAGGCTGCGCAGCCGATCGATCTGCCGGGCGCCGTAGAGCCGGTGGCCACCCGGGGTTCGCAGGGATGTGACGAGGCCGGACTGCTCGATGTAGCGCAGCATCCGCTGCGACCATCCGGTCGCCTCGGCAGCCTGCTGCATCGTCATCGACTTCATCGCGGCGAACTCTACCAGGGTTGTGTCAGATTTCTGCGCACCCGGCAATCCGACCACCCGTCGCACACCCCGGCCGCCCACCCGACCGCGCGGGCAGCCGGTGGGCGGCGAGCGCGGGAGATCGAATTGCAGGCGGTGCACTCTCACGGTGTTGCAGCCACCATCGCGCTACCGGCTCGAATCGCGCGGCCCGAAAGCACGCGCCCACAGCAGCCGTCGGCCTGCATTCCCGCAGCAGTCTAGGCGACGCGCGCACATTCCTCGACAGACCCCAGAAAAGGCACGAACAGCCGCTGCACGGCACGAGCGACACGCCCACTAGATGGGGGTATTGACCCATTTGGGACGCCTGTCGTAGGGTGGCGTCGGCCGTCAGCCTTAGCGGTGTTTGATGAGTCTCAACGACAGACTTTCCGATGACACGGGAGCATATTGCTGCGGCCGCGAGGCAAAGGACGCAAGCAATGAATACCGAGCAAGCACTCGCCTGGATTCAGGACACCGGCAAGCCGGCCACCCTGCAGCTCGATGAGCTGCGCGACATCCCGGCTGCCTGCGACTGGCTGGAGCAGGTCCGCTCGCAGCTGCGGAGCGCCCTGGACGAATACGGCGCGATCTTCCTGCGTGGGCTACCGGTGGCATCCGTCGAGGACGTCGCACAGCTCCGCAACGTCCTCATCCCGGAGCGCACCCCGTACCGCGAGAAGGCCACCCCCCGGAGCGACCTCGGGCACGACGTCTTCTCCTCGACCGACCTCCCGCCGTCGCAGTCGATCAGCATGCACAACGAGAACAGCTACACCCTCACCTTTCCCGGCCTGCTGATGTTCGCCTGCCTGGTGGCCCCCGCCGAGGGCGGCGCCACGCCGGTCGCGGACTGCCGGAAGGTGCTCGCCGCCCTGCCGCCGGCGCTGGTGGAGCGGATGCGCGCGCACGGATGGTCGCTGACCCGTACCTACTCCGAGAACATCTCGACCGACTGGCGCACCGCCTTCGCCGCCGACTCGCCGGCGGAGGTGGAGGCCTACTGCGAGGCGAACCTCATCTCGTGCCGCTGGGACGGCGACGACGGCCTGCGCACCCGCCAGGTCCGGCCCGGGGTCATCCACCACCCGAGAACCTCCGAGGCGGTCTGGTTCAACCACCTCGCGTTCTGGAACGCCTGGGCCCTCGACCCGGAGATCCGGGAGACCCTGGTGGACGAGTTCGGCTGGGACAACCTGCCCTTCAACACGGCCATCGCCGACGGCGCGCCGCTCACCGAGGACGAGCTGCACTGCATCGACGACGCCTACGCGGCCGCCACCGTCCGGCAGCGCTGGCAACCGGGCGATGTGATGCTCGTGGACAACATCCTGAGCACGCACGGCCGCGACCCGTTCCGTGGTGCCCGCAAGATCGTCGTCGCCATGGGGCAACCGGTCGACCTCCTCGACTGCAGCCCCACCGTCCAGCCGGCTGCATAGCGCCCGGAACCTCCGTTCACCTCCCACCCGGCCATCCGGCCATAAGGAGCCGCAGCATGCCCACCCCCGGCGCTGCCCGGTCAGTCCCCGCCAGCAGGGGCCTCGGCACACCTTTCGAGGACATCTCGGAGCGCTTCGCGCGGGTCGCGGCCGCCGATCCCGACCGCCGGGCGGTGTGCACCGCCGACGACAGCCTCACCTTCGCCGAGCTCGACCACCGCAGCGCCGCCCTGGCCGTGCGGCTGTGCGACCGCGGGGTCGGCAGGCACGACCGGGTCGGGATCCAGCTGCCCCGCGGGCTCGACCTGGTGGTCGCGCTGCTCGGTGTCTGGCGCGCCGGGGCGGTGTACGTGCCGCTCGACCCGGGCTACCCCGCCGACCGCCTGCGCTACCTGGCCGAGGACGCCGGGATCGCGCTGCTGATCGCCGGCGGGGCCGCGCCGCACCGCACCGAGCTGCCGGTGGTGAACCTCGCCGACGGCGCGCTGTGGGACCTCGGCCACGCCGCGCCGGTCGTCGACCACCACCCGGACGATCCGGCCTACCTGATCTACACCTCCGGCTCGACGGGGGCGCCCAAGGGCGTTCAGGCGACCCGCGGCGGGGTTGCCGAACTGGTCGCCGCGCTGGAGGCCGAGGGCCTCTACAGCCCCGAACCCCGGGTGGTCGGCTGGAATGCCAGCGTGTCCTTCGACGCCTCGGTCCAGCAGTGGGTGCGCGTCTGTCGCGGTGACACCGTGGTGGTCCTGGCCGACGAGGAGCGCACCGACCCGGCCCGGCTCCGGGCGCTGCTCCGCTCGCGCGCGATCCAGGACCTCGACCTGACGCCGTCGCACTGGGGCGTGCTGCGCGAGTGCCTGGCCGAGCCGGCCGCTGACGGAGCGGTGCGACGCCTGTTCGTCGGCGGCGAGCCGATCCCCACCGACACCTGGCGGGAGCTCGCGGCCCTCGGCACCGTCGAGGCGTTCAACCTCTACGGCCCGACCGAGTGCACCGTCGATGCCACGACCGCCCGGGTTGCGGGCGGCGTCCCGACCATCGGACGGCCGCTGCCCGGGGTGCGGGCCTACGTGCTCGGCCCGTCCCTGGAGCCGCTGGCCGACGGCGAGACCGGGGAGCTGTACCTGGCCGGCGAGGGGCTCGCCCATGGCTACCACAACCGGGCCGGGCTCACCGCCCAGCGCTTCGTCGCCGATCCGTTCTCGGCCCGGGGGGAGCGGATGTACCGCACCGGTGACCTCGCGTCCCGCCGGCCGGACGGCACGCTGGAGTACGCGGGGCGGGTCGATCGCCAGGTCAAGCTCCGTGGCTACCGGGTGGAACTCGGCGAGATCGACGCCGCGCTCCGCTCGTGCGGCGGGGTGACCGGCGCGGTGGCGACGCTGCACCGGAGCCCGGCCGTCGGGGAGCAGCTGATCGCCTACTACGTCGGCGAGTCCGACGGCGCGCCCACCGAGCCCGAGCTCCGCTCGCACGTCGCGGCCCTGTTGCCGGAGCACATGCTGCCCGCGGCCTACCTGCGGGTGCCGGCGATCCCGCTCACCGTCAACGGCAAGGTCGACTGGGACGGCCTGCCCGAGCCGCTCCAGGGCGCGACCGGCGAGTCCGCCCAGGGCCCGCTGGAACGGCTGATCGCCGGCGTGTGGGCGGAGGTGCTCGGCCGGGACGAGGTCTACGCCGACGACGACTTCTTCGCCCTCGGCGGGCACTCCCTGATCGCGATCAAGGTCGTGGCGCGGGTGAAACGGGAGGTGGGGGTGGTGCTGTCGACCAAGGCCGTCTACCAGCACCCCCGGCTGCGCGACCTGGCCGGCTTCGTCGCGGCGCAGGCCGCCGAACCGCCCATCGGCGCCGGGAAGGCCGGGGCATGAGCCCGGCGCAGGACACGACCGTGGTCCGGTCCCATCGCAGTGCCGAGCCGGAGCGGACGCTGGTCTGTCTCGGCTTCTGCGGCGGCGGTGCAGGCGCCTACCACCCGTGGGGGCCGGTGCTTCCGCCGCACGTCGACCTGGTCACCATCTGCTACCCGGGCCGGGACGGCCGGTTCCTCGAGGACTACGTGCAGAACTGGGACGAGCTGGCGGCGGACGCGACCGCGGCCGTCAGCTCGGCCGGCGAGGAGGGGCCCTACGTGCTGTTCGGGCACAGTATGGGCGGCTGGATGGCCTTCGAGGTGGCCGCACGCATCGAGCGGCAGGGCGGACCCCGGCCGCAGACGCTCGTCGTCTCCTCGGCGAACGCGCCGAGCCGGGGCCTCACCCCGCAGGACATGTTCCCGAACATGCAGGACACCGACGAGCAGCTGCTGGGCTGGATGCGGGCGCACGGCCTCATGCCCGCCCACGTGCTCGACGACCCCGATCTGCAGGAGATGGCGATCGAGCTCATGCGCGCGGACATCAGGGTGCGCGACACCTTCGCCTACGCAGACGGCACCATGGTCTCGATCCCGCTCCAGGTGCTCACCGGCGACGAGGACAGCGTCATCGAGCCGGACACCGGCGAGCAGTGGCAGCGGCTCGCCACGGCCGGCTACCGGCACGACGTGCTGCCGGGCGGCCACTTCTACACCCCGGCGGTCTGGCAGCGCCTGCCCGAGTTCATCCCGTCGCTGACCGACGACGCCGGCCGGTGACCGGCCGGGTGTGCCTTTCGGCGGCGGGATCGGCGCCGAGGGCGAGTGACCCCAGCGAGGAGAACCGATGACCAACCCGTTCGAGAATCCCGACGCGGCCTACCTCGTTCTCGTGAACAACCGCGACCAGCACTCGCTGTGGCCCGAGCCGGCACCGGTGCCGGCCGGCTGGCGGGTGGCCCACGGCCCGGCCGGCCGGCAGGAGTGCCTGGACCGGATCGAGCTGGACTGGACGGACCTGCGCCCCCGCGATCCGCGCCCGGCGGCCGGCGACCCGGAGTAGGAGGGCGCGTGACTCAGGATCGGCTCGATCCCACCGGCGGGCCAGCCGCCCCGCCGGTTCCCGCGACGGGGTCGCGGCCGCGGACGGTGCGGGAGGAGATCCTCTGCCAGCTGTTCGCGGAGGTCCTCGGCGTCCCCGAGGTGGGGATCGAGGACAACTTCTTCGCCCTCGGCGGCCAGTCGCTGACCGCGACCCGCCTGATCGGCCGCATCCGGGCGACGCTGGGGGCCAGGATCGGCATCCGCACCGTGTTCACCGCACCGACCGTCGCCGGCATCGCGGCGAAGCTCGGCGAGAGCGGGCCCGTGCCGCCGCCGCTGGCCGCGGCCCCGCGACCCGCCGTCCTGCCGGTGTCCTATGCCCAGCAGCGGATGTGGTTCCTGCAGCTTTTGGAGGAGGGGGCGGCCTACAACCTCCGCTTCAGCTGGGAGCTGGCGGGGCCGGTGCGGGTCGCCGCGCTGGCGGCCGCGCTCGGCGACGTGATCGCCCGGCACGAGGCCCTGCGCACCATCTTCCCCACCGCGAGCGACGGCGGCCCGTACCAGCGCATCCTCACCCCCGACCAGGCCTGGCCCGGCCTGCCGGTCGTCGACTGCACCGAGCGGGACCGCGACGGCCTGGTCGCCGCCGCCGGCCTGCGGCCGTTCGACCTGCAGACCGAGCCACCGCTGCGGGCCAGCCTGTTCCGACACGGGCCCGACCGCCACCTGTTCCTGCTGGTGCTGCACCACATCGCCAGCGACGGCTGGTCCCTCGGCCCGCTGCTGCGTGACCTGTCCGCCGCCTACACCGCACGCCACTCCGGCGCCGAGCCGGCCTGGACGCCGCTCCCGGTCCAGTACGCCGACTACGCCCTCTGGCAGCGCGCGATGCTCGGCGAGGAAGGCGATCCCACCAGCCTGCTCGACCGGCAGCTGCGCTTCTGGGCCAGCACGCTGCACGACCTCCCCGACGAGCTCGCGCTGCCCACCGACCGGGCGCGGGGTGAGCTGGCCGGCGGCGGGGTCGAACTGGTGCGGTTCGAGCTGCCCGAGCACGTGCACGCCCGGCTGCTGGAGCTGGCCCGCGCGCACGGGGTGACCCTCTTCATGGTGGTGCAGGCGGCCTTGGCGGCCCTGCTGACCCGGCTCGGCGCCGGCGAGGACATCCCCCTCGGCACCGCTCTCGCCGGGCGCACCGACCCCGGGCTGGCCGAGCTCGTCGGGTTCTTCGTCAACACCCTCGTCCTGCGCACCGACACCTCCGGCGACCCTCGCTTCGAAGAGCTCCTCGCCCGCGTCCGCGACACCGACCTGGCCGCCTACGCCCACCAGGACGTCCCGTTCGAACGCGTCGTCGAACACCTCAGGCCGGCCCGGCAGGCCACCCGACACCCCCTCTTCCAGACCATGCTGGTGGTGCAGAACAACGAGCCGGCGGCACTGGACCTGCCCGGGCTGCGGGCGCGGATGCACGAGCTCCGAGCCGACGCCGCGCGGTTCGACCTGATGCTCGAGGTGAGCGACCGCGGCCCGGACCGGCCCCTGACCGGCGTGCTGGAGTGCGCGGCCGACCTGTTCGACCACGACACCGCCGAACTGCTGGCCGACC
>Ga0335073_10004330_pt1 | contig 19867 bp, 18 predicted proteins | sample Lox_Sample_22_FD_207093 | JGI IMG/M metagenome (GOLD analysis project Ga0335073, IMG submission 207093) | Soil microbial communities from Loxahatchee National Wildlife Refuge, Florida, United States - Lox_Sample_2.2 | ecosystem: Environmental > Terrestrial > Soil > Wetlands | place: USA...
CACACCTTCGGGGAAAGGCACGTCGACACGCTGCGGTTCGCCTTTTTCAAGTGCGTAGCGAACCTGGAAGTGGTTATCTTCCAGCAGGGCGATGAAACAGCGTCCGTAGCCCAGAAAATCCGTGGCGTGAACCACGAAGCTCTGGAAAAAATGATCGAGATCGCGGCTCGAACTCAGCGCCGAAGAAATTTCGAGAAGCTGATGCAGTTCGTGAGCCTGTGCGTGCGCCGTGGAGTAGAGTTCGGCATGGGCGACGGCTACGGCTCCGAAGCCGGCGATGGCCGAGACCAGGGCGCGCTCTTCGGGCGTGTAAACGCCGTCGGCACGCGGATAAACCAGGATCGCACCCTGGGTGCGGGAAGTGCGCAGCGGAGCGGCGATCAACATGCCCGCGCAGGCCAGGTTGCCCAGGGAGTGGACTTCGGCGCCAATGGAAAGCGTGATCAACTCGCCGGCGGCCACGGCTCGTTGCGCCAGATTGGCGGCAAAACGCAGGGTTTGCCGGTCGTGGCGGGCGCGCGCCAGGTTGGCGAGCTGCGGCGATTCCGCGGAAACGGCGCGCAGCTCAAAAGGTCCGTCGCGCTTCAACAGCACGCAGACCAACTGCGTGCGCAGCAGCAGCCGCAGCCGGTCGGCAAGCGCCTCGATGACAGCCGAAACATCCGGCGTTCCGTGCAGGGCGTGGGCCACGTCGGCCAGGATTTCGGCCCGGCGGTGTTCTTCCCGCGACGTCTCGCTCAGACGGATCGACTCCAGCAGGCTGCCTAATTGTCCCGCCAGAATTGTCGCCTTGGCGGAAACTCCTTCGTTGAAAAAATCGTCGTCGGCCTCGTGCAGGAAGGTGACGGCACCGATCACATCGTTGAACACGATGATGGGAACCGCCAGCAGAGAGCGGATACCCAATTCCGCCGCAAACGGTTCGGAAGCATTCTCCGAGTGATGGGTAAGACGCGAATGGCTAAACAGCGCACGGCGCTGGCGAAGGGATTCGGCGACGATGGCGCTCCGCTCCTTGCCTAGCCGCATACCAACGACGCGCTCGGCCAGCTTGCCATCGGCCTGTTCGCCGGTCAGTCCTTCCTCTGAATGGCGCCAGAAAGAGACAGTAGAAACTTGAAAGAACTCGCGCACCGCCTGACAGAACAGCCGGATAAGGGCGCCGGCGTCAGAGGGCTCGCCGGCTTTGGCGGCAATCCGCAGTAGGAGTTTCTGAAACGATTCATCGGATCCGGGAGCCAGACTTCGTCCCGGCTGGATGAGCGGAAGGGTGCCAGAAACGCTCAGTGCTTCGCCGATCATCGCGGGAAAATGTTCTTGATTCACAAGTGCTTGAATCTAATGGGAAACTACCTGTCATCTCAATTTGAGTCAAGCGAAATGGGCGAGTAGGTGCCTTTGTGTGAAATCCCGAGACAGGCGTGAGACTGGTGTCTCAGAGTGAGAAGACACTCCCCCGAAATCGGAAATGAGACTGCTCTCAGAGAACAGCGATCTCCCGGCGAGTATCCCCATATCAAAGTAAACCATTGTTTTAGTTACAGATGCAGCTCATTACTTAGGTTTTCCGCATAAGTCGCAGGTGGCCCACCCGTTGCACGCCTCGGATCACCAGCTTTATCGATATCGAGGAGGAACTGTGTCTCGACGAATCGCGGCTGTTGTGGCAGCCGCCTTGTTCTTAGTCGTTGCGGTGAGACCGATATATGTAAGAGGACAAGCCCAGAACCAGGCCCAGAACAACGCTCAGAACAACGAAGAGATCCTTCGCCGGGCCAAGAGCAGGGTGCAGCCGATTTATCCCGAACTGGCTAAGAGGATGAGCATTTCGGGAACGGTAAAGATTGAGGTGGTGGTGGCGCCCAACGGCACGGTGAAGGAAGCGCGGATTGTGGGCGGGCACCCGGTTCTGGCCAGTGCCGCGCTGGATGCGGCAAAGAAGTGGCGATTCGAGCCCGCCGGGGGCGAAAGCACCGGGGTGATTGACTTCAAGTTCGAGCCGCCGCGATAGTGGCGCCAAGTCGGCTCAGGAGACAGGCATGACGATCGGCAAAAAGCTGTACATGAATTTCGGCTTCGTTCTGGCCATGGTGCTGGTGCTGTTTCTGGTGAACTGGACGGCCGTGCAGCGCGAGCATAACGCCAAGAAATCGGCGCAAGACTCGCTCGAGCTGAAAGACGCCACCAACGCCGTCCGTTTCCAGATGATGCAGAACCGTCTCTACCTGAGCAACTATCTTCTCAGCGGCGACACCCGCGAAGTGGACCGCATGAACGATGGCCTGCGCACTCTGAACGAGAAGGTCGAGGACGGCAAGAGCCGGGCCAATTCCGATCAGGTCAGGAATGCCTTGAGCAAGGTGCAGCAACTGGAACAGGCGTGGAGCAAGGAGTTTGCCGAGCCCCTGATCGAGAAACGAAAAGACGTCGACTCGGGCAACGCCACGGTCGCGGAATTGCAGATCTACTATCTGCAGAAGGATGCATCCTCCTGGGTCAAGAATTCCACCGACGCCCTCGATGTGGCGGAAGTGGAGAATGACAAGCTGGTCGATGAACGGCGCAAGTCCGACGACACTGCCGCAACCGCGACCATCATCGTTTCCCTGCTCAGCACGCTGCTGGCACTCTCGCTGGGCGCAATCGTCGCCTTCCGCACGGCTCGGGGCATCACCCAACCGCTGACCAATCTGATGGGCGTGGCGCGCGGCATCGGCAATACCGGCGATCTGGAACACAACATCGACCTCAGCCGCGATGACGAAATTGGCGAGTTAGCCAAGACCTTCCACAAGATGGTCACCTACCTGAAAGAAATGGCCGGGGTATCAGAATCGATCGCCGGCGGCGACCTGCGGGTGGAAGTCAAGCCGCGCTCTTCACACGATACTTTGGGCAACGGTTTCGCCAGCATGGTCGAAGGGCTTACGGGCCTGGTCCGCAGCGTCCGCGACGCTTCCTCGCAAGTGGCCAGCGCATCGAGCCAGGTCGCGGGAGCCTCTGAGGATTCGGCCAAGATCGGTCTGCAGGCGTCTTCCGCTATCGACGAAGTCACCAGCACCATGCACGAGATGAGCGTGAACGTGCAGAACATGGTGAAGAGTACGCAGGTGCAGGCTTCCAGCGTCAGCGAAACCTCCGCCTCGATCGATCAGATGGTCGCCTCGATTCAGCGCGTGGCCGACACCGCCAAGGTGCTGCTCGACATTTCCAACCGCTCGCGCGAGGAAGTGCACTCCGGCATCGCCACCATGGAAAAGGCGACCGACGGGCTGAACCGCATCAACACCACCATCACTTCTTCGGGAGAGATCATCGGGGCTCTGGGACAGCGCGCCGACGACATCGGAAAGATTATCGAAGTTATCGACGATCTGGCCGAGCAGACCAACCTGCTGGCCCTGAACGCGGCCATCGAAGCGGCCCGCGCCGGCGAGCATGGCCTAGGATTTGCCGTCGTCGCCGACGAAGTCCGCAAGCTGGCGGAAAAATCGGCGCAGTCCACCAAAGAAATCTCCGAACTGATTCAGAGCATTCAGAAGGAAGCCCGCAAGGCGGTCGAGAATATGGACCGCTCCACCGGCATCGTGAACGAAGGCCTGGAGCTGGGCGGCGAACTCAACTCGGCGCTGCGCAAAATTTCCAACGTGGTCACCGAGGTTTACAAGTTCGCGCAGGAAATCGGCGCGGCCACCAACGAGCAGTCGCATGGCTCGTCGCAAATTGCGCGGGCCACCACGCGGCTGAACGAAATCACCCACGAAATCAATTCCGCGGTCGAAGAACAGGCGTCCGGAGCGCAGGCCGTGGTCAAGGCCATGGAGCGGATGCGGGAACTGGTGCAGCAGTCGACTTCGGGTTCGACCGAACTGGCAGCTTCATCGGAGCAGATGTCGAAGATGTCGCGCGGCCTGCTGGATTCGCTCAACCGCTTCTCGCTGCAGGATGCGAACCATAACGCCGGCGGAGATTCTTCGGTCAGAAGCGCGCGCCGCGCCGCAGCCGGGTCGCAATTCTGAAACGTGGTTGCAGGAGCGTTCGCAGCATGGCCAGGCCAATCAACGCCGAGCGGGTTTTTGAACGATGAGCCGAGAACTTCATATCGTGGGCTTTCAGGTGGGACGCGAGACTTACGGCGTGCCCATCACTTCCCTGCACGAGATCGTGCGCGTGCCCGAAATCACGGCTGTGCCCGATGCGCCCGAATATCTGGAGGGCGTGATCAACCTGCGGGGAAAAATCGTTTCCGTCATGGACCTGCGCAAGCGCTTTGGAGAAAAGCAGGCCGCCATGCGGAAACAGAATCGCATTCTGGTGGTCGAGCATGCGGGGCGGCTCGCCGGATTGATCGTCGACTCGGCCTCTGAAGTGTTGAAAATTCCCGCCGAGGCGGTGGAAGCGCCTCCGGCGGTGTTTCAGGAAGGCGGCCTGAATTGCGTGAGCGGCCTGGGCAAAATCGGAGGCCGGCTGATCGTGCTGCTCGAAATGAGCAAGCTGCTCGCCCCGGAGAGCCTGCAGGTTGCCAGCACGGCGCCGGAAAAGAAAGCAGCCAAGGCAGAAGCCAAGGCTGCAGCGGCAAAGTAGTGGCCGGTGAGCAGTGATCAGTGGCCAGCAGCGGGCGGTTCTGACCACTAGTCACTGGCCACTGGCCACCGAGTTGTGGATTGTGAAGTGAATTCGTTTTTCAGGCGGAAACGGGAATAAGCATGAGCGCATCCGGAGCGGCACCAGCTCCCGTATTGACGGAAGCGGAATTGAAGCTGTTGCAGGCGCTGGTCTACCAGGAGTGCGGCATGCACTTCGACGAGCGGCGCACGCATTTTCTGCAGGACCGGCTGCTGCGCCGCCTGCGGGAATGCAAGGCGGACTCCTTCTACGCCTACTATCGGCTGCTCATCAGCCAGCAAGGCAAAGAAGAACTGGCCAAGCTGCTCGAAAACCTGACGGTGAACGAAACCAGTTTCTTCCGCCATAAAGCCCAACTCGATTTGTTCCAGAAAACCGTTCTGGAAGAAATCTTCAAGCAGAAGAGTTCGCGGCGCGAGTACTCGATCCGCATCTGGAGCGCGGGCTGCTCGACCGGGCAGGAAGCCTACACGCTCGCCATGCTGGTCACCGACGCTCTGGCCTACTACTACCTGCGCAATCCGCTGCCCATGGAGCTGCCGCTGCCCAAACCGCTGGTCCCGCCGCCGTGGCGGCTGGAGATTCTGGCCTCGGACATCAGCTACTCAGTCCTGCGTGCCGGCCAGGAAGGAACCTACAGCGAGCACCAGATGTCGATGGTCGACTACAGCTACCGCCTGCGTTATTTCGACAAAGTGGGCGAACGCTACGCCATCAAGAAACCGCTGAAAGAGATGGTTCACTTCGACTTTCACAACCTGAAGACGGAATATCTGCCGCAGCGCAACGACGTAATTTTCTGCCGCAACGTGATGATGTATTTCGACGAAGCGGAGCAGAAGCGGCTGATCGAAAAGTTCTACCGCTGCCTGAATACCAACGGATATCTGTTCGTCGGTCATGCCGAAAGCCTGCTCGGCATTACCGAGAAATTTCAGATGGTGCACAAAGACAGCGGCACCGCGTACCAGCGGGTTGAGGTGCGAGATTAAGCCATGACGAATTCCCCCGATGAGCGTGGCGCGGAACTGCGGGAGCTCTTCTTCGAGACTTCGCAGGAACTGCTGCAGGCTCTGAACGACGAAGCCCTGAAGCTGGAGAAGCAGCCGGGCGACGAGGAGATCGTGCGCAGCATCCGGCGCACCGTGCATACGCTGAAAGGCGATTCGGCAGCCTGCGGGCTGCGCGAGTTGAGCGAGTTGGCGCATCAATTTGAAGACGCGTTGTCGGTGGAAGGAACGGCTTCGCACGCCGCCGTAGCCGAAATTGCCTTTGCCGCCGCCGATGTGTTCACAGAAATGATCGCGGCCTACCGAAAAGGCGGCAAGCTGCCGTCGACTAGCAGCCTGAGCAAAAAGATTAAGGATTTGACCGCGGCGCCGAAGACAGTCGGGAAAACGCGGCGCACGCGGAAAGCGGCCGGCGCCAGGACTCCCGGCAAAGCTCCTGCAGCCTCCGACGCGGATTGGACGGAGTACGAAAAGCTGGCCATGACCAAGGCACAGGCCAGCGGCCAGGACGTGGTCCACGTCGTGGTGAAGATCGATCCACACTGCGCCATGCCGATCGCCGGTCGGCAGCTGGTGCACAACGCAGTCAGCGCCATGGGCCCGGTCATTGCCGTGCGGCCAGACCCGAAGTCGCCGGCGGCGGCCAAGCAAGTCGAATTCGTGCTGGCCACCGTGGCGACCGCCGAGCAGATTGCGGCCAAGTGCAAAATCCCAACCATCGTCGGGGAAGTCACGGTGGAAATGATGTTTGCCGCGAATGCGGCCCCGGCCAAACCGGGGGATGAACCGGCTGTGGCGCAGTGCGCGGAAGCTTCTGCGGAAACTTTGCCTGGGCCGGCGGCGGCTGCGCCAGAAACTCCGGCGGCTGCGCCCACGGAATCGCCGGTGACGCCCGCCATGGTCGAAAACATTCTGCGCGTCGAAGCCGGGCGCATCGACAACGTGCTCAATTTGGTGGGCGAGCTGATCATCGGCAAGTCGATGCTGCAACAGACGCTGAACGAATTCGGCAAGCGCTATCCCAAAGAGCTGCTGCGCGGCAAGTTCGCCGACGCCATGGCCTTTCAGGCGCGGGTGCTCAACGATCTGCAGCGCTCGGTCATGAAGATTCGCATGGTGCCGGTCGACCAGTTGTTCCGGCGTTTTCCCCGTATGGTGCGCGACGTGGCACGACAATGCGGACGCGATGTCGAGCTCGTAGTCAGCGGCCACGACACCGATCTGGACAAAGGCATCCTGGACGCGATCGCCGAACCCTTGACTCACTTAGTACGCAACGCCGTCGGCCATGGCATTGAGTCACCGGAAGAACGGCGCAAACAAGGCAAGTCGCCGACCGGAGTCATCCGCTTGAATGCGTATCATCAAGGCAATCAGGTGGTGGTCGAAGTCGGTGACGACGGCCGCGGCATCGACACGCAGAAGATTCGCGCCAAAGCGTTCGAACTCGGACTGGCCACACCCGAAGAAGCGGCACGGCTGAGCGAGACGGAGATCCTCGATTTCATCTTCCGCCCCGGCTTCAGCACCGCCGAGCAGGTCACCGAAGTTTCCGGGCGCGGCGTGGGCATGGACGTCGTCCAGAGCGTGTTGCACCGCCTCAAAGCAGCGATCAGCGTGGAGACCCGTCCCGGGCAAGGCACCACGTTCCGGCTCAAGTTGCCGCTGACGTTGGCCATCATCAAGGCGCTGCTGTTCTGGGTGGAGCAGCGGCTGTATGCCATCCCGCTCAATGCGGTGGTCGAAATTGCGCGCACCTTCGAGGCGGAAGTTCACCAGGTCGATAATTACGAAGTCTTGCAGTTGCGCAATCAGGTGCTGCCGGTGCTGCGCATGGGGCGTCCCGCACCCGCGGGAGAACGCAATTCCAAACTCTTCGTGCTCGTCATTCTAGTGGGAGAGAGGAAGTACGGATTGATCGTGGATGCGCTGGAGGGGGAAGAAGAACTGGTGATCAAGGCATTGGACGACCAGACATTCTCGACCGATCTGGTTTCCGGCGCCTCGATTCTCGGGGACGGGCGGGTAGTGCTGATTCTCAATCTGCCGGCGGTGGTGGAGCACATTGCCAAAACCCGGCCTGAAGCCGCTGGACACGCGAACTCCGGCCTGTTGCTCACCCATGCCGACCGCATGCAGATGGCGATAAGCGCGACGACTTCGGCCACGGGAGGACGGGCATGACGAGGAATTTCGTGCGCGTGCTCGTGGTCGACGATTCGGCTTTGATGCGCAAGCTGATTCCGCAGATGCTGGCGTCGGATGAATCCATCGAAGTGGTGGGCACGGCGATGGACGGCACCTTCGCCCTGAAAAAGATCGAAGAACTGAAACCGAGCGTGGTCACGCTCGACCTCGAAATGCCGGGCATGAATGGCATCGACACGCTGAAAGAGATCATGCGGCGGCATCCCGTGCCGGTGATTGTGTTCAGCTCGCACAGTATCGAAGGCGCTTCCGTCACCGTAAAGGCGCTCGGACTGGGCGCATTCGATTTCGTCACCAAGCCGAAAGATGCCTCGGCGCACATGGCGGAAACGGCCAAGGAATTGATCGCCAAGGTAAAGGCGGCGGCCGAGTGCAAGCTGAAGCCGCGCATGCTGCCGGGAATTCCGCCGAAGCCAGAGAAGGCTTCGGCCCCTTCGGGTGCGCCGAGCAAAGTGGTCGCCATCGGCGTCTCGACCGGCGGGCCGCAGGCGATGGAGTACCTGCTGTCGCAGTTGCCCGGAGATTTCCCGGGAACGATTGTGGTGGTACAGCACATGCCGGATGGATTCACCGACATGTTCGCGCGGCGGCTGGACGAAATATGCCCGCTGCGGGTCAAGGAAGCGCAATCGGGAGACGTACTGCAGCCGGGACGGGTCCTGATCTGCCCCGGGAGCCGGCACATGAAAGTGAAGCGGCTGCCGCTGGGGGACGTAGTGGTGCTGACCGATGAGCCGCGGGTCAATGGACACCGCCCCAGCGTGGACGTGTTGTTCCGCAGCGTGGCCGACGAATTCAGAAACCAGGCCGTCGCCGTGATCATGACCGGCATGGGCGACGACGGCGCGGAAGGTCTGGGGGCAGTCAAGAAAGAAGGCGGCATGACTATCGCCCAGAACGAAGAGTCCTGCGTGGTCTTTGGCATGCCGAAGGCTGCGATTGAACGCGGCTATGCCGTGCGGGTGGTTTCGCTGGATGTGATGGGAGCTACTTTGCAGGCTCTCTGCGGGCGCAACGCGGGATCGGATGGCAGCTCCGCCGGACGGGCGGTTCGCGCCGGAAACTAAGGAATTTGGCCTGGTAAAACCCGTGACCAGCGTGATCTGGTCTGGAATTACCGGCCATGATATGCAGTAGACAGGGGAGGCATGTATGGAGCAGTTCGCACCAGTGAAACGCAGCAAGGACGGGCAGGCGGTCCGGTATCTGATCGTCGACGACTCCGTTTTTGCCCGCAAGAACTTAGCCCGCATGATCGAAACCTTCGGCGGGCAGGTGGCGGCTGAGGCCGGCGACGGCTTGACCGCTATCAGCGAGTTCGACCGCACTCATCCTGACATCGTGCTCATGGACATCACCATGCCGCAGATGGAAGGCATCGAGGCGGCTGAACGGATCGTTCAACAGCATCCGGAAGCGCGCATCGTGATGGTTTCCTCGGTGGGTTACCAGGAAAACATCGTGGCGGCGCTGCAGCGCGGGGCTCGCCATTTCGTCCAGAAGCCGGTGAAGCCGGAAGTGCTTTACGAAGTCATCAAGTACGTGCTCGGCGAAGACGGCGCCGTGGCTGCGACGGCGGGAGCGGGAGCTTAATCCATGAAGATGGAACTGATCCAGCCTTTCATCAATGCGGCCGACGCCGTGTTGTCGCAAGGCCTGCAGGGCTCGACCAAGGTGGGCAATCTGACCATGGAAGAGGACGCTTACCGCCGCAAGGGGGTTGCGGGCATGATCGCGCTTACGGGCGACATCGAGGGCAGAATCGTGCTCGATCTCGAGCCGCAGACGGCGGTCAAGGTCGCGAGCCACTATGCCGGCGCCGAACTGCCCGAGTCCGACACCCTGATCAAGGAAACCATCTTCGAACTGGCGAACCAGGTGGTGGGCAACGCCATCTCGGCACTCAACGACCAGGGCTTCCACTTCCGCGTCCATCCCCCGCTCCTTCTTACTGCGCAGGAAGGCGACAAGACCAACGAAGACACGGAAGCGCTGATGATCTGCTTTGAGACTTCCCTCGGCAATGTCTTCATGAATGTTGCCCTGCGCTACAACAAACGCCGTTTGGCCGATCATGCGGCGGTGGGAGCCTAGAACCCAGTACCCAGTTGCCAGTACCCAGTACCCAGTTTGCCTGGCGGCGTTCTCGAATTGACGGCTTGCGCGTTGGGTGGGAAGGGTGCGGCTTGCGGATGTTCGAATCGGGTATACCCCCCTGCTTCTTTTTTTTAGCACTGGCTTTCAAATCATTGATTCTGCTGTAGTTATCCAGCCAGATCTCCTTCTTTCCCCGTAAAATATTGCCAACAAAAGACTTATCGGCAAAATATTCCAAAATAAGGAGTTAGCTGCGTTTTCCGGCCTCTCGGGCGATGGAGTCTGCTTCTTGACTGTGCCCGACGCTGTCGAACCGCTGCTGATCTGGACCCGCATGCTTCCATTGTGCGCTGTCTGCAGACTCAGTCAAGGTTGTTCGTCACAAGGGAGCGATTTGGGCTGTGGAAGGCTGTGGAAAACCCTTGCGGGGTGAAATCAATGGCCGGCCACACGTCAGATTGGTCGGCATCGGCCACGTCTTATCACAGGATGGGGAGTGCTGTCTGTGACGAGCGACCAAGGCATCGAGGTCCGTCGTGCCCACTCGCCGAAAAGCGCGGCGAGTGGGGCAGCCTTTTTCGTGACGGTACCGGGAGTTAAAATCGAGTGTGTGGCCAGCCCGCCTATTCTGGAGGCTCACTGGTTGGATACCCGTCGAATCCACAAATATGTCCGAAAAAAACCGGTGCTTGTTACGCATCTGCCATTCGTATTAGCATGAATTTTATTCCAAAAGGCGGGTCCAATGTCCTTATGTCCCGTGTTGCGTTAGCACTAGGCCTTCTGATTGGCGCTGTCGGGTCGTGGGCCCAAATCGCAAGACTTCCAGACCCACAAGTCACCGCGCCTCTAGCCCCCCTACTTGAAGCATTGGCTAACGGAGGAGTTTCAGGATCGCTCGAACTCTCGCGCTGTGCTGTCGGTCCCTTCCCCAAATTACAATCTGCATCCGCGAGCCAAGGCTCACTGTTACAGGCTGTGCGCGAAATGTTCGCTAACGATTCGGTCATCCAGATCACGCAAGACGCAGATGGAACTATCCGGATGATCGAGGGTGGCGCTCAAACAGATCTACTAAACGTCAAAATTGGGAGCATCTCATTTGAGATCAATGGTTTACCGCGACAATCGGCCTTCAGTCCGACGACGGTTTTAGCCGAGCTTTTGCAGTCGTCAGAAATAATATCCTTCATGAAAACTCACCAAATGAATCTGGTTATTCGACCACAAGGTTCACTCCTCCACGACCCCTATACTGATAATTCTCCGCACATTGCAGAATCGATGCAGGATGTGACCCTGTCCCAGGCATTGGATCGCGTTCTCAAAACTTTCCCTGGGATCTGGGTTTACGAGAATTGTCCCCAGACCGAGGGAGAAGGCCGGTCGGTGTTTCTGATGTTTCTGAATCTCCAACATCCCGGACTCGTTGAGGAGCCGGGTAAGGGAGGGGGCTGGCGCACACATTCGAATTTTTAGATCCTAGCGCCACCCACCGAAGGATCGCCGCGTTCCGGCTCGCTGAACAAGAGATGAACGTGCTCGGGCATCACAACGTATCCAACCACCACGAAACGGTACCGCCTACGCACCCGCTCCATGATTTCCAGAAACAGATCGCGATTCTGCGGCGAGCCCAGCAGCGCTCTTCGCCGATAACAACTGGTGGTGATGAAGTGAAGATATCCAGCGCCGTAGTAGCGATGCAGATTGGTCGGCATCGGCCACGTCTTATCACAGGATGGGGAGTGCTGTCTGTGACGAATGACCAGGGCATCGAGGTCCATCGTGCCCACTCGCCGAAAAGCGCGGCGAGTGGGGCAGCCTTTTTCGTGACGGTACCGGAGGTTGAAATTCCAGTGTGTGGGCCAGCCCGCCGCTCGGCACAGGCTTTTGGTCACCGTCCTCCGAATAGGCGACGAGAAACTCACGTGACACATAGTCCACGAGTCGCTGCCAATCATCCGCATCCACGTCGAGGACTGTGACAAACAGCAGCGTGCCCTTGTCGGGTTCGAAAATTCTTTTGTACGTGTCGTTTCTTGGGGCCATTTCGATCACCGCTTTGGGTCCGATGAAGCCTATCCAGTTACCATCTAGGACCACCCACCCGCCCGTCCCTGATCACTTTCGCGGAATATTCTCGATCGAAAAGCCACGAAACGGGTTAATTGGCAGGAACGCTGCGCCACGGGTAACGGTAGCACCATCACACACAAGTTCGAAACCCACGCCTCGGTCTGTCACGGTGTATTGTGGCGTCTTGTGCTGTTCCAATACCTGTCTGGTAATCAAGATGTCCGCAGATTTCCATGAAAAAGGCCCCGCGATCCTGCGGCAGCCAGTCGCGATAACGTAGCAGGCCTCGCGCTCTTTGAATCTCGATAAACAAATGGCAAGCTTCACGTGGGTTGCGTGAAAAAGCCAGATCTGGGCACGTGCTCCACGCCAGGACGACAGCAGTTGATTTCCCTCTTCAAGCCAAGACGCTAGCAGTTGATTCCGCTCTTCCAGACTGCGTGTGGGTTTCATGGCATGAAAGTTGGGCGGGTGGCCCAGCTTTTGGTGTTCTTCGTTTCCCGTTCCGGACCTCTGGGTGGCCCGTCCTTGCGTTCTTTGCAAGGGCGGGTACGATGCTGCCTGTACTATGTGGTTTGTTATGCCCGCTGGCTTACATCGCACCTATGGCGCCCAACACCTGCACTTTATCACTTGTTCCTGCTACCGGCGATTGCCGTTTCTGCGCACTGCGCGGGCCCGCGACCGGTTCCTCTCAGCTCTGGAGCAGACCCGCGAACAGTACCGCTTCGTAGTGGTCGGGTATGTCGTGATGCCGGAACACGTCCACCTACTGCTGACCGAACCCGAGGCCGGCACGGTCTCCGCCGTGATTCAGGTGTCGAAGCAACAAAAGCCCGGGCCAGCCGCCAGTTCCGCTCACTGGCATCGGAAGTCAAGACCCCCGCCCTGTCGCACAAACCGCGACAAGGGCGGGGCAACCCCTAAGGTTGATCGGACCGCGAAAGGGTGGGCCAGCCCCTGATTTCTGTGTTCCGAATTGGTAAAGTTCCCAAATATCTACGAGCAGACGGGTCGTTTCACGAGTAAGTGCCCATAAAATGTTTGCATGGCGGGCAATCGTTTAGGAGGGCATTGCCAGTGGGTACTGGACGACGTTCGCCAAATGTCGAGTGGCTTTGCAGCCATTAGGGTTCAACTCCCTTGCCCTCCTCGGGTTACTCGACACTAAAATTTGTTGACAATCGCCTAGGCTTATTTATCATCGAAAGTGTTTGGCGAACGTCGTCTCGTATCTCGAAGCCCCGAGTGATCCTCGGGGCTTTGGCTTTTGAGAACTGTTTCGGCTATACCTACATTTCCGAAATTTCGAGAACTGCCCCGCTCAAGCCAAAACCGGGCTTGAATGGGCCACCCTGATTTCTTAAGCCGCTAATGAGGTTGGCGGCGATGACGAGGCGGCGGCTTTGCGGACTGCCAAGGAGACCATCACTCGCGCGACGCCGCTGAAGATCAGGCTTACGCCTACCAAGGTGCCGATGGCCCAGGCGGAACTGGACGGCCACTGCACGTAGATCATTGCGCCCAGAATCAGCGTCACGATGCCGTCTATAAGAAACCAGCTGGATCGGTGAGCGGAGGGAGCGCGGAAGAACAGGACGATGTTGAAGATTCCCTCGACCAGAAACAGCACTGCCAGCAACAGTGTGAGCGACACCACACCCAGCGCGGGGCGCGCCATCGCGTAGACACCAACGCCGATATAGGCGAGTCCAACCAGAAGTCTCCAGATCACGCTGCCGGCTTCACGCGAATGAAACGCGACCACCAGGTGGACTATGCCCGCAAAAACGATCAGCCAGGCGATGAGCACGTTGACGGCGACCGCCGCTATCATCGGCGAGCCAACGGCGAAGATGCCCAGGCAGATCAGCAGGACTCCCCAGAGGATGGACAACGTGGAAGCCCGACGCACAAGGCCGGAGGAACTCTGCATCATAAAAAACCTCCCTAGTGGACGGGGCGAGTCTATCGCAATGGATTCATCCGATGCAATTGTCGCGGGCCGCTCGTAGCGGTGCAGTTTGCGATATGAGGAGCCAGGTGCCAAGGCGTACAGACGTACTCAGGCGAGCAGCGGGAGTTGCGGGCCGGGAGAGCTTTCCGCGTCCTCGGCTGGATCGGCAAATCTTCTCAGGTCCGGATACTTCTGAAGCAGGGTGGGCGGGGCCGGGACTCGCTTGCCGTTGATCATTGCTTTCAACTCCAGCGCGTTCACTCCGGCTTTGCTCTCGAAATGATTGTTGGTGATGACGTAGGTTTTCTGCGCCTTTTCGGCGACACTCTCGATCCGCTGCTTCCAGGCTTCGAGTTCCTTCTCTTTGTAGAGATAGTTGTAGCGCTGGTTGCGATTGTCGGAGTCGGGCGTCTGATCGACGAACCAGTCGGCGTAGTTGCGTCCGTGCAGGCGGACGTAGGCGATGGGCGCGGTGACGTGTTCGGTGGGAGCCAGGGAGCGGCCCAGCAGGGGCTGATCGATGTTGCAGAAGCCGACATTTTTCCGGGTGAAGGCGGCAAGAGTTTCGGCGTCGTTCCAGCTGGAGTGGCGCACTTCGACCACCCGCGGATATTCGATGAACTGGCGGAGGAGCCGGTCGAGATATTCGCGATTGAGCGAAGTGTTCTTGAACGAGACGGGAAACTGAATCAGCAGCGCGCCGAGGCGTCCTTCGCTGGCGAGTGCGTCGAGACCTTCGCGGGTGCGAGCTTCGTCGTCGTCGGTGGGACGGATGGTCGCGGCGGAAGTGGGCTCCATGACCGCGATTGGCGAATGGGTGAAGGCGCGATAAAGTTTCGCGGTGAACAGGAACGCCGGATTGACCGCCGCGACCTTGCGGCACCACAGCTTGGCGTGTTCCGCCTTCAGCGGGCCGTAGAAGGAGGTATTGATTTCGGTGGTATCGAAAAAGCGCGCCAGATATTCGAGCGGATGCACGCGGCGCTGCTGCATACCCGGAGGATAGAAAATTCCGTCCCAGTCTTTGTAAGACCATCCCGCCGTGCCGATGCGGATTTTGTGCGCATGGCCCTGCAGTCGATCTTGTGCCGTGGATTCCATGGACGGAACCGCAGACGGAGGGCAGAGCAAGGGTAGCACAGGCGGAAGTTGCCGCCGAAAAAGGCAGGACTCGGCAGAAGGAATGGCGATCCGGACTTACTGGGGCGAGGCTGTTTTCCCGGCCATGGCCTGATTCAGTTGGCTGGCCAGCAGGTTGGCCTGCGCATTGGAAATCTGGGTTCTGCCTTCGAGCACAATTTTCAAGAGTCCCGCGCCCGCATTCTGAAAAGTTGCGCTCTGGATTACAGCCGATTTCTCCAGCGCCGGCGGGAGAGAGGAATTGAAGTCCATGGCGGCGCGCAGGGCGGGAAGCAGGCAGAGCGAAATTTTGTCGCGCAGGTCGTCGCCCAGATCTCCCGAGCGAAGCGAGTCGGCGAACATGCCGCTGGCGTCGATGCGGCCGAATTCGGCAGTCAGGTTCAGCGTATTCGACACGTCCACCAGGGGCGTGAGTTTTACTTCTACTGTGCCGTCGCTCTCGGCCAGCTCGCCTCCGCCAGCGCACGACCAGCGCTCGTAGTGCAACTGCAGCACCAGCAAACTGGCCGGCGACGAGGGCGTGAGCGTGGCCTGGCGGATGGCTAACCGCTCTCCGCACGGGCTAGTTGTGGCCAGTTGCGCGGCCAGCAGCGGGCCGATGTTTTGCTGGAGATCCGACAAGTCCTCGTACAACTCCAGTTTGAACGTGCGCTGGCCGTTCTGCTCTTCGATCTGCGAGAGCGCGCCGGATACGGTGACCGCAACCGTGCGATGCTGAATGGTCACCGGACTATTTACCACGGGAAGAGTGAAAGCCAAATCGCGGCCAGTGGCAATAACGATGCTCATTTCGCGGCCGAGCGCGAGCTGCTGATCGGAAAATTCCGTCAGCGCCCGGTCGAGAGTTTCGACGCGGGCCACGACTTCCGTGGGGGCGGCGGATTGCAGGCTTTGCTTGAGCTTTGTCTGTTCCTGCTGGAGATCGGCATCTGCTTTTTCCAAGCGCTTGGCAAGATCTTTTAATCCGTCCTTCTGCGAATCTGAGAATCCAGCGACGAATTTCGTGTTTCTGGTTCGAGCATCGTTCAGTGCCTGGTCGAGAGTGGCCGCTGCCGATTCGGAGCCGGATGATTTTTCTTTGCCCGCCTGTTGCAGGAATGCTTGCAGTTGCGTCTTAGCGTTCTCCGTGATCTTCACCGCTGCCTGAAATTCGGCGATCTGCTGGCTGGTGGCCTGCACGGCCAAGACATGATGGAAATCCCTCAATGCGTCTCTTTCGTCGACACCGTCGGGCCGGCTGTACGTAGACAAACCGGCTCCGCCGTCGGACGCACCGCGCCGTTGGGCGATCGAATGCGCGGGATGGGCGAACAAGACCGCAGCAACCAGCAGCGAGTTCAGAACGCAGACGGAAATCCAGTTCGGACGCGTGACACGAATCTCCAGGCAAGCCTCCCCACAGAATTCAATCGAGGGTATGTAACCAGAAGCCAGTATGGCAGGAACACCATGAGGCGCGTCAAGAACAACCCGCGACGCGGTTCCAGTTTGGCGGAGGCGGAAGAAAAAATCCACAGAGTTTACAGTTCTTTGCAAAATGCGGAGGAATGGTTCACTTCGGCGTGGCGCCGCAGCGGGCCTTAATCCAGAGTCAGCACAACCCAATAGACGCCGCTGGGATAGGTGCCAGTTCGGCCGTAGCACGTTCCTACCGAGAAGCTGCGCAAGTTGTGGCTGGAGATGGCATGAGTCGCCTCTGCCGGCAGAGTCTCGGGATGAAGGCTGGTATAGGTGAGTACGGTAAAGCGTCCGGCAAGATTGCGAACCAGCGGGGTTCCGAGGCGGTCGGCCTGCACCATCGAGCAGGCAGCGTCGTCGGCCGCATCCAGATCCAGGCGGGGCAGGCCGGGTTGCCGAGTCTGGCGCCGCATCGCGTTGACCGCTGCCGAGACCCGGTCTTTCACTTCGGCAATGGAATAGCTGGGGAGAGCGTGGCCGAAATCCTGCACGATATAGAGCCGGTCTCCGCTGCGCACCACGCCGAGCCCGATCACGTTATAGGCAGGGTTCAACAAGTTGGCGCGATGCGGGGGCGAAAGCATGAGATGCTCGTGTCCGTGGTCGGCATCGTAATCGAGCGCGACGTTTTCCCCTTCCTGGTCAAGCTGGAGGGTGGTCGCGTCCGCCAGGCGTTGCGGCAGGGAGGGCTCACCGGTAAATTGATGGGAAAGCTCGCGGGCATCCAGCATGGCCTGGGCATGGATCAGGGCTGCTTGCGAAAGTCCGGAATCGAGAGTGAGAGCGGGCGCACCGGCTTGTTGCCGCGACTGGTTGGCCAATTCGAGCAGCCGCTCTTCCGCGGATAATTCGGGAATCGGGAACCCAGGGTGGAAAGGAATGTCGGGGGCTTTTGCGGCCGCCGGCTGCAGCGTGGCTTTCTGAACGGGCAGGGTGCCGGTTTGGGCGCCCACTGCCGCGAACGCCATGAGTCGACCGGCGGGTTGTACCGTCGCGACTCCGGTTCCCAGCAGGAACGCCAGCAAGAATCGAGATCTCGATCTGGGGGCTGTATGCATCCAGTTTGGGCTACCCTGAATCTCCTGCTCCGAACTTCCTACTCCATTTCCTACTCCGGAGATCCTCGTTCCGGAGATCGTGGCTCCAGAGATCCTGGGAGGGACCGAGTTTCAGGCCGTAAACTATCTATCGACGCCAAACGGTTCAGGCTTAAACTTTGTGGCTGGTGCTACGCTAGGGGTTGGGAGAAGGCGAAAACAGTTACCTGCGTGTATGGAACTAGGGATCAGTGGGGTCATTGGCCTATTGTTTGGAAGCCTGCTTGCATGGCTGGCGCTGCGTTCGCGCGGGGCCGCGCTGCAGGCTCGTTTGTCGTTGACGGAAAAGGAATTAACCGGCGCAAAGGCAGAACTGGCGCGGCTTTTGGCCGATCAGCGGGAGCTGGTGGCGTCCCGCGCCAAGCTTGAATCTGCCCTCGAATTGGAACGAAAGACCAGCACCGAAAAGATTGAATTTTTGACCAAAGCCGGAGAGCGCGCCGCGGCCGACCTGCAAAATGCCTTCAAAGCGCTGGCGGCCGACGCGCTGAAAAGCAACAATTCCTCATTTCTACAGATTGCGCAGGAGACATTAAAACGGTTTCAGAGCGAGGCCAAGGGCGATCTCGATGCCCGTCAGAAAGCGGTCGCCGATCTGGTTGCCCCGGTGCGAGAGTCGCTCAGCAAAGTCGACAGCCAGATCCAGCAGATTGAGAAAGAACGTGGACAGGCCTACGTGGCGCTGCACACTCAAGTGCAGTCGCTGATCACCACGCAGAAAGAACTGCAATCGGAGACCGGCAATCTGGTGCGGGCGTTGCGCACTCCCAATGTTCGCGGGCGCTGGGGGGAAATTCAGCTGCGGCGCGTAGTCGAAATTGCGGGCATGTTGCCGTATTGCGATTTCGCGGAACAGGAAACCATCACGGGCGAGAGCGGACGGCTGCGACCCGATCTGGTGGTAAAACTTCCCGGCGGCAAGGTGGTCGTGGTCGACGCCAAGACGCCGCTGCAGGCTTTTCTGGAGGCTTTTGAAACCACCGACGACGAAGTGCGGCGCTCTTGTCTGGCCAATCACGCGCGGCAGGTCCGCGACCACATCAACACACTGAGCGGGAAAAAATATTGGGAGCAGTTCGAATCCACGCCTGAGTTCGTTGTCATGTTTCTTCCCGGCGAAACATTTTTCAGCGCCGCGCTCGAGCAGGATACCGGACTGATCGAACATGGGGTTTTGAATCGCGTGATCCCGGCCTCGCCGACAACTTTGATCGCTCTGCTGAAGGCCATCAATTACGGATGGAACCAGGAAAAGCTGGCGCGCAATGCGCAGCAGATCAGCGACCTTGGGAAAGAATTGCACGACCGGCTGCGCAAGCTCGCCGGGCACATCACTGGAGTTGGCACAAGCCTTGACCGCGCGGTCGAGGCTTACAACCAAGCCGTCGGATCGCTCGAGAACCGAGTTCTAGTTTCGGCGCGAAAGTTTGCCGAATTGGGAGCATCGGTGGCCGAAGACATTCCCGATCTCGAGCCGATCGAAACCACGGCGCGGGCGCTATCGTTCGACTGGGATGACGAGGCGCGGGAGGATTCCAACGGCGATCAATCTTCTGGTGAACCTGCTGGTGGTCAGCCTATTAAAGATCAAACTGCTAAAGATCAGTCTGCTAAAGATCAGCGCGGCGACGATCTGCTAAGCGACGATTTGGTAAGCGACGATTTGCCAAAAAACGATCGGCTTAGAGCCGGCTAAGGTATCCGCGGCTCCGCTTTCAGGCTCCGCTCGAGCGCCTGCTCATGAGCGGATTGTAAGCATCGCCTCCGTGGGACGTGGTCCACGGTACAGTCCCGACCTCATCTTTCGCGTACTGACCCAGGCTAAAGCATCCACACAGGCCGCCGATACTCACTGTGCGTGTGGGAATCCGCGTCGGTCTGCAAGTCTGCGAGGGAGCGGCTCCGGGCGCCGGGCAAATATCAGGAAAACCAATGAGCCGTCTGGAACTCAGCGACCTGCAAGATTATTCCTCCTGCCGCTTCATCGGCTGCGCTAAAGATAAGGAGCAAACATGCCCATGGAAGGGCACGAAATTCTCTTAGTCGAGGATAATCCGGCGGATGCCACTCTGGTGCGCGAGGCGCTGGGGAAAAGCGTGCATCCCAGCCAGCTGACGTGCTCCAGCGACGGAGAAACCGCCGTGGCCTACCTGCGGGGCCGATCGAAGTCTGCAGCTCGTCCGGACTTGATCATT
>Ga0335073_10004331_pt1 | contig 19863 bp, 19 predicted proteins | sample Lox_Sample_22_FD_207093 | JGI IMG/M metagenome (GOLD analysis project Ga0335073, IMG submission 207093) | Soil microbial communities from Loxahatchee National Wildlife Refuge, Florida, United States - Lox_Sample_2.2 | ecosystem: Environmental > Terrestrial > Soil > Wetlands | place: USA...
ATTCGACTGACATCGAGTTCGGGGTGTTGGCGATACTCCGCGATGTCACGATCACGCTAGATGCCCCGTTCGCCTTCCTCGCGATTCCTGAAGGCCCGTCGCTGCCATCTCCGAACTCGTAACTCGGCCATCCGCCATTGAGTTGCTCGGTGCTGTTCGACCAGGCCGGTAGCTCGGGACTTTCCAGGGCGATTGTGTTCTCGATCTTCGCCTGCAACACCCCACCCGCACCGTACGTCAGATACATCCGTGAGCAGTTGCGAACTCCTCGGACCACGTCGCCCGCGCTACGTCTGTTCTGTAGAAGCAAATTGCATTGGAACCTCGGCAAGGTAATCGCATTCCCGTTGATGTCGCTCGCTGCGATCGGCTCGTCGCAGTACGCCGCTGCGGCGGCGAAACTGGTGAGGTCGATCTCCGTCTCCGACCATCCGGCTCGGCGCAAAACATCCAGCAGGATCCAGGCCGGATTGCTGGAGAATTGATCGCTAATGTAGGTCCCGTCTGCCGCATAAACGGGCACCAAAAGTCCTTGTACTAAAACCTCTACATCGGGAAGTGATGTCCCATTATTCAGTTGATTGGGAACGACTACGGAGAGATACGCCATGCTGCCGTACGGATCTCCGGCCGGCGCCCCCGTCGAGTCTGTGAAGTTCGGGTCTAACATGCCATCCCGTGTGCCCAAACTTTCCACGTTATACCAGCCCGTGCCGGTCATGTTCGTCCCGCTCACCCCGACCGCTATCTGTACGTCGTTCACCAGAACTGTCAGCACGCCCAGGATTGGTCCGATACCCAGCAGCACTTCCATCCTGGTGAGATTGCCGTCATTCCGCGCGAACGTAACAATCGGCTGTTGCCAGACAGTCCCATAAAGCATCGGCACGAAATCGTTGTAGAGCGCCTGGTTAGTGGAGACAGCCGAGGTCGACCACCCCTTGCCATAGCTCCGCACACGAATCGCGGGCGGGATGAACTCGAGCCCTCCGAAGCGCGTAAACATGCCCCGCGCTTGGCAATCGCTGCGCGTGTAACCGCAACTGGTGTAGGGAACTGTTCCGTTCAGATTTCCCATTCCTCCCGGAAGTCCCGCCGAATAGCCGCACCGGTAGTAGAGTGAGTATTTTCCGTTGCTCCCGCCATCTACAGCTTCTGCCTGCTGCGCCGCTGTCGCCGGAAACTGCCAGGGGCACCGCCGCTCGATCTGCACTTCCGGGAGAAAAACCCTTTGCAAACTCATGCGATTGAGCGCCGTCAGTCGGAATGTCGATTCGTCGCTCCTGTCAGGGGGATTGCAGATGCCCTGAAACACCACGGAGATGTCGGTGAGGGCGGCATTGTTCGGCAGATCGTAAAACAATACCCCGGCCGTCAGCTTCGCGCCCTTCCAGCCTACCGACCGCTCGATTTCTGAAAAGTGCGAGTCGGCATTGGCAAGGAGAATCGAAAGTTGGGGACTGCCGTCGATGCCCTGATCGGATGCCGTCTGAATATCGAACGCGCTATGTTGGATCACTCGCGCGGCGTAGGTAGTACCGCCGGCCGTGATTCTGTGCGTGCACCAGGACTCCGTCTGCCCGTTCGAAAGCACGCAGTTGAAGACGATTAACGGCGTGTCGGTGACACTCTGCTCCTTAAGATCAGAGATTGTTTGCATAGAATATGTTGACTGTCGCCGAATGCCGGTTTACGTCCGTTGAGGTGAACGTCAGTGTGTCGTCGCGGAACCGCGCGTTCTCATAGCAGCCGCCCGTGGTACTCGGTTTGTAAATCGACGGACAATCCTGCGGCTCGACCTGCATCCCGTAGATGGCAACATTCGCACCGGTCCCGACGTCGACTCCGAACGTCATCGAGGATGCGGTTGGGTCGCCGGTTCCCGTACATGCGATTCGTTGCCAGTCGGTCCCGAGAGTTTGGTCGTACCGGTTGTTCCCGATCAGCAGTGTGAGCGTTCCGGCGCTATCGGCTCTTGCATAAACGCTGAGGCAGTATAGATAACCCCCGGGGGCTGTCAGGGTCTGCGTCAAAGCTTGGGGTGCTGCTCCCGGGTTCGTTACTTGCCACGCATTCGTTCCACCCGTTGGATCTTGAGATCCTCCCGCCAGAACCAGTAACGGTGCGGCGTTCCAGACGGCATTGCTCAAGTCGTCACTCCATGCCAGTAAATTGGCCGCCGGATCGACAAACGTGAAGCTATTCAGCGACCCTTCAGCTGCCGTAAAGAACGCCAGCAGCGCCGCGAGTTCTGCGTCGCTCAGCCCCGCATACTTCAGTTGCCACTCCACCGTGCCGGCTCCCGCATCGGCCAGCTTGATCACCGTCCCGTCTGCTGCCGTATTGACGATCGTTCGCGCCTGCCGCCGCCGCTGAAGCGGGAACTGAGCCAAAGCCCCGCTTGCGAGCTGAGGATAGACAAGCATCGTTAGGCCCGGTTCTCCACGATTGTCAATGAGATCTTGGTGCGCATTTCAGCCACGCATCGTAAAGCCAAATCGTCGCTCTTGAGGCTGCAGTTCTGGTATTGTGTCCCGTCCCACGGATCGATGAACTCGAAGCTGCCCAGCCGGCCCTCGTTGTCTTCGAAGAACTGCTCAAACGCCGCCATCTCCCCCTCGTCCAACTCGCTCAATCGGATGGTCCATTGATGCAGCGGCGACGCTGCATCCCGATACCGCTGCTCCGTGCCGTCGAGAAATCGCACCGTCTGGTTCTGGAACCGAAGCGACTTACTCGCCGGATACTGCGCCACCGCGCCTGTTTTAAGTTTGGGAAAGCTTGCCATCTTGTCACCGCTCGCGTCTTCGGCATACCAGTTCCGCCGCGAGTTCTTTCTCCAGAAGCAGAAATGCCTCCACCTGCCGCGCGCTCAATTCCTCAGAGCACACACGCAGCCGTTTCCACGTCAGGTACTCATCCAACAATGCCCGGCTCTCGGCCGTAATGTACGGCTTGGGGCATTGATCGAGACCGATGTTCCTGCGCCCCCACACTACCCGTCCCGTCGCTTCCCGCTTGGCAAGCCACCCACACCGGCGCCGTCGTTCCAGGCCGGATTTCCGGCAAGTGCCGCACTCCCAACCGGCCTGGTTCGAGAATTCGAAATGGAAGGCGACAATTAGTTTTTTCGTTCGTCTCCGCTTAATCCTGTTTGCGACCGAACGAGCTCCAAAGCTTCACGATACAGATCCTCCGGTCCCGACTCCGCCAGCGACTCCGGGGTGGCCTCCAGGCCGTCCAGTTCCAGCCCCGAAATCGCTACCAGACCCCACTTCACGTAGAGGCGATCGATCTCCATTCGAAGCATCGCGGCCTCCATCTGTTCTCCCGGAGCTTTTCCCGCCTCGAGGAATTCAACCTTGCCCGCCAGTTCCCGCACCTGCCGCATCAGCTCGGCGCGTCTGCCGAACGACATCTTGGCTATCGTGAACTGGACTCCGATGGCAATCCGCGACGCCACCGTCGCCACACTCTCGTAAATCATTCGTACATTTCCCTCCGCGCCCCGCCGTCTCTGGATGTTCCAATTCCCTGAAGGTCGGGCTCTCCGAGGATGGTATCTTTGGCTGGCCTTCTTCGGTAATCACCTCCTGGCTGAAAGCCGCCGGCGGTGCCCCGGCTTCGGCGCGCTCCCGCACTTTTGTGCCATCGAACAGGTTTTCCGAATATCGCGAGAAAACGCCTTTGCCCGCTGTATTGCCCGGGTGCCGAAGCCAGATCGTCATCCGAAAGCGACCGCAATCTCGTTGTTCACGGTCCCCTGCGCCCGCGACGCCCGAAATCTCCACTGCAATCGGTTCTTACTGTCGTCGAATTCCGGCACAACGGGAATCACGCTCGGTAAGTACACACCCACTAACTGCCCCTCCGATTCTCCCAGCTGAAACATCACGCTGATCGGTGATTGCTGCCGCGCTGCCTGATACAGCGCCTCCGAATTCGGATCGTTTTGGCTGTAGAGTTCGAATGCGGCTGTCACCGTCCTGCTGCCCGGCGAAATTGCCTGCGGCAGGCTCGAACCGAACTCCTGAAAGCGCGTGTCCAGGCCGTTCTTGAGCACCACCGACGCCGACGTGATCGTGAAGAATTGCGTCGGTGACGTACCGAGCCACGCTTCTCCAAGATTGCCGGGCACAATTGTGTAGTCGAACACGCCAACCGCCGGTTCCGCGGGAAAACTCTGTAGCTGTGCCGCTCCCCCCGCCACATTTCCCAGGCTCACACTGTCTATTACATCCTGCGCTTGTCCGCTGAACCGGAATTCGTGATAATCGCCGTTGAGATCGATCTCCATTTGGTCCACGGCGCCGCCGCAGAGCAGCCTCTGGACCGCTGTCGCAGGATCCCAATAATCGAAGATCCCCACGCTGGGCAATTCCGTCGCCGGTGCGTATGTGAGGGCAGCGCCCACCGCCGCTCCTGGTGCTGGTGGAGCCGTGAAGGGCACATTTAACTGCACCGTTTCTGCATCCACGATCGCCGCCACGAATCGTATTTCCCCGCTGCTGCTTACAGCCTGCCCAGTTGACAGCCCGTGCGGCGCTGCAAACCCCAATCGGCCGTTTCCCGTCGTGCTGACGGCTGTTCCTCCGGCGAAATACGCCGGTGTGCCGCCCAGTGCTGCCTGGAACAGTGGACCGTAGCTCGGGTTCGCCGTTCCCTGCGTCCAGTTCGTCAGCAGCGTCCGCAGTTCAAAGCTGGTTTGCCGGCGTCCGCCGGCTGGAACGCCGGTAAACGTCCGGCTTCCGGTCTTATCTTTGCGATCCGTCACCTCCAGTTGCTGCCGCACCATCAGCTTCAATGCCGGAATGCGGTTCGCTGCCGTTATCGCCGGTACCTGTCCGTACGCGCTTTCCAGCGCCGTGTAGAACCGGTTCGCATTAGAGGAAATATACGAGGCCATATTAGCTTCTGCTTACTCCAATCTCGAAGGTGATTTTCGCTATTTGCTGGAAATTCTTCCCGCCGTGCTTCAGGGCCCCGAAAGCCACTTGGTACTCGCCGCTGTAGAATAGGCCGTTTCCCCAATCGCCCCGGTTTGCATTCAGCACTTGCATAACTGCGTCGGCATAGCTTTCTACCGCATCCTGCAACCCGTCCAGACGATCCTGCGAGTGCCGTAACTCCACCGTTGTCTGCGCGTTTCCCGAGAAACTGCGGAACTTTTCCGTTAAATTGTTGACAATCTTGTCGCAGTAAACGTTAATTGCGGGAAACTGCATCGTATCGCTGCGATCGGCGATCTCGGGCGCGATATTCTGTGCCCGTACTTGATTGCTGTTCAGTGGAACCATCGGCTGGCCGTTATCCTGTGTCGCCGCCGTGAGGAACGAATTCACGCCGTTCGCGCCTGTCAGGAGCTGGATTACCTGCCCCGTAATCAGGCTGCCTGTTGTGTTAGTCATCTAACCTCTCAGAATGATCCGAGGCATCGGCATGAGACAGTTGGGCTCTTGCCCCCTGCCTGGCCCAATGCCTCCGCTGACGATCGTGTTCGGCTGCAGCCAACCCTGCTCCACCCCGATAGGCGATCCATTCTGCCGCCATAATCCCTCTGGATCGCTGCCCACATAAACGTTCCATCCGGTCGCGCCGGTCGGCGCCAGGCCCGGCTGCACCGAGATCGTGCTTGACGTCGTCGTGACCGTCGTTGGCACCGATGGCGCTCCCTCTTCCCCTTTTCCGTTGACCCAGGTCATTGACACATAGTAAGTGCTGTCCGCGAGGCTGCCCGCGGCGCTCGCAACCTGTGGCTGCTGCGCCCGCGGAACCGGTGACCAGGCGAGTCCAAGCCCCAGCGCCAGAAGCCGTTCGTAAGCCCAAGCCGCGCGCTGGTGGAATTGGTTCCGCTTTGCCGCGTAGCGATCGTTCAGTTGGCTTGAATAAGCGTCTTCATAAACCATCTCCAGCGCTCGGAACGTGTGCCACAGTTTCAGTGGCGGTGTCACCAGCACGTTCTCCAGCCTCGGTTGCGCCGTCAGCCAAAAGGTCTCCTCCGCCCGCTGTGAACCACTCAACAGTATCTTGATCTCTACCGCCAGATCTTCCTGGGCAAGCGCCAGTTTCTGTGTAGTATCGATCCCCTCAACCGATGCCACGTTCGTCAACTGTGTGTCTTGTGCCGTCAGGTCTTCTAACCCTGAGATTGGCCCGTCTGTAAACAGAGGCATATCGGGTGCCTAGTCCTTCAAACTCTTGGTCCCGGCTTTCAATTTCTGCATGTCGTCCGTGAGTCTTTTTAGCTCGTCCGATGGCACCATCGTGACTTCCAACCTCGCGGCCGTAGCCGCATCGTTAGCCGCTTTCGATGCTGCAGCCTGGGCCTGTCGAAACGCCGTCGCCTGTTGTTCGGGGGCGATCTCTGCCGATCCCTCGACTATCATTTTTGCCGCCAGGTGTCGCGAGACTTCGATTAGCACTCCTTTCTTGCCCCCATCGTCCGTTGGCAGGCTGATGATCACCGCGTAAGGCGTCGTAATGGTTCCTTCCGTTTCCCGAACCTTTTGGTAGTACGTCTTCACATCCATTCCAATCTCCTTTTGCCCCTTTGCTGAGTCACGACCGCAAGCAAGCGGTGCATCTTTCCCGGAACCGCGGAAGCTGCGGAGTCCGGCCCCGCAGCTCCCTAAAGCGCCTTACGTGTTCACCTGCACGCCCGATGTGTTCCGCAGGATCCCGCATCCGTACAGAATGTCGACTGTGAATTGCTGCGCCAGCGTGTCGGGTTGATAACTCATCACCACCCGCATCCCGAAGTTCCCCAGTTCGGCATACTCCGCGATTGCGCCCGTGCCGGGCAACGGTTGCGGTAGCCGCCGTATCACCAGCCCCATCGCGTCCCGTGTGAACGCCAGGTTGTGGGTCGTCACCGGACTGCTCCCCGTGTACTGCACGAACTGCGAGCGAAATACGAAGAAGTCCTTGATCTTTCCAACCGTGCCGTCGATCAGCGCCTTCAGCCCGGCGTCGCCCGCCGTCTGGAACTCGCTGAACCGCGGAATCTGCCGCCACGCCGAGTAAGTAGCCGCGTCCACTACCATGTATTTCTCGGCGGCCGGGGGAACTTTTGCCAGGAACAGTGCCGTTTCTGCCGCGTCGATCACGGTCTCCGTGATGGGAGTGCCCGGCGAGCCGACCGGCGCGTTGGCGCTGAATCCCGCGTAAAGATTCAGCAGATCGCTCTCCACCTTCTGCGCGATCGCCGCCACCGCGGGCTGCATGTAGATCTTGAGCAGGTCCGGTACCGCCAGCACCTTCGTCACGTCTGGAATCTGAAATGTCGCCTCGGCGTGCGTGTTCAGCACGATCTGCGCATTCCCCAGGTTCGGATTTTGCGTTTGTACCGTCCCGCCTTCGAGAATGTTGTTCGCCTGCATTACAGGCGGAATCGGCACGTTAATCGTATCGCCCGCATGCGCTAGCGCCGGCTCGTAATCGCGATTCACGAGGTTCCCCATAATGAGGTTGCCCACGAGCACCGGCAATGCGTCCGCCGCCACCAGTTTTACAATCGCATTGGCGACATTTGCTGAAGTAATTGCTGCCATCTTGTCTCCTTTGTTCTCTTCTTGCCGGGCTGGGTTGCCAGCTTACGGCTCCTCTTCAACTGCTACAGTCCTCGAAGGGTCTGCGATGCCACGCGCACGATTTCCTCTCGTACTCGCTGCATCTCTTCCGCGCTCATTCCTGGTCGGATCTGCTCCAAGCTCACGGCCTCGCGCCCGCCATTCGGAGCCTTGTGCGTGACCGCCATACCCGTCCCTCCGGAAATCCGCGCCGGCAGAAACTCCGGATTCTCGTTGACGAAGCTCGTCAGGTACTCCCGCACCGGAACCTCGCCGCTCTCGCCTCGTGCCACCAGCCGCCCGTCATCGGCGCGCTGAATGACGTCCTGCACCGCCTTAAATGCCAGGTCGATCTTTGCCACTCCCAGCCGTTGAAGTTCTGCCCGCACCGCCGCACTCCGCTCCGCCTCTTCCGCCGCCTTTCGGTTCCGCTGGTTCTCCGCGGCCAGTTCGTTCATCCGGCGCTCCAGTTGCTCCCGGCGCTTGCGCTCTTCTAGTAACTCCGCTTTATACGCCGGCTCGTTGCGGACTTTCTCGGTGTTTGTGAACTCCTGAACCGCCTGGCGCACAATCGCTTGTATGTCGATTCCTTCCATATCTCTCCTTGGGGAGCGCTTACTCCCCGATGCCGATCTCTTGCGTGACCCGACTCTTGATATCCTGCCGCGCATCGCTCAAATACTTCAGCGCCAGCCTCTTGAACACCTCCTTCTTCAGCGTCTTGGACTCGATCCCAAGTCCGAGCAGCTTCTGGGCATCGTCCAACTCCGTCCCGAGGTCGTTAATGTCGAACTCATCCATCCCCGTGACGTCGATCTGGATCCCGTCCTGGCGCGCTGCCGCGATTGCCCATAGCGTCTGTTTCATCGCGTTCTTAACCATGGCTCCATAAGCCCGCAGCACTTCCTCCGTTGTGGCGAAGTCCAGCTGTTTGCTCACCGCCGATTGCCGCACCCCTGTACCCGCCTCCCCGGCCTGAATCATCAGGTAGCAGACACGATAGATCTCGTCTCGCAGCCTCTGTAGGTTGTCCGCCGCAATCTGGTAAACTTTGCCCTCTGGCTCCGTCCACCCGAATCGGTCGTCTTTCCCGAGTTGGATGTAATAGGATTCCCCCACTACCTGCTTCCATTCCCGGTCCGAGTACACCACCGGCGACGCAAAGAGCCCCATCGTAAGCGCCCATGAAAGTGCGTTCGACTTATTGAAATGCTCCAGTTGGAGCGAGGCCGACTTATTCATCAGCCAGAGACCGTCCGAAACCTTCATCTCGAACACCGGAACACGTCCCAGCGGCGCCAACCCGTGCCGGCCCTCATCCACTAGTTCGATTGGGCTCGATTCCCCGGCCCTCCGGTAAATGCGGTAATCTTGGCGGTCGTAGTAAATCCATCGCGTCTCCTTCTCCCACTTGGCATCCGTCACGGTTGGCTGCTGCAGACAGCAGGTCCGCAGTACGATCCAGTCCAGCCCGCCCAGCCGGTCGTGATTCCAATTGATCACCTCGTCCGGACTGTAATCCGTCAGGTACGCGCGTGAGTGCCCGCGGGCATCTTCCTCGGCACGCGTTCGCGCTTCGCCGTCCACCTTCGGAAAATCCACCACCACGTAACTGCTGCCGCAAACCAGCGTTTCCACCAGCCTTTGCCGGAAGAACTCGTTCAGGTTCGTCCCTCTCAGATCGCAATCGTCTGAAAACGCGCCGTAGAACGTCTGTGCCGCCGGGTTGCTACCGCCGAGCAACAACCCCGGCTCGCATCGCATCAGCGTCGCCGCATACCAGTCGATAATCGAGCCGACATAGTTTTCGTAAAATACTCGCGCCAGTCGCTCCAGGTAGATATCGCCCGGCTCTTTGTGTCGCCTCACCAGGTAGAGAGACGCGTTCGACCGGAGTTGCTCGCCACCCGCGTATAGGTCCTTATACTGCCGCCAGATTCCCTTCCGCGCGACATATTCGGGGTGCTCCCGATTAATTGTGTCCATGTTAGAATCCATTTCCTAGTGCCGCGGCCGCAAGAGCGGCTTCCACTCGTCTCGAAGAATTGCCCGGCTGGGGCTTACTCCACTAAAACCAGTACGAAAAGTCTCACTCTGTCAGGCGCCCGGTGCTGCGGCCGCATGATCGTTCTCCTGGCATCTCGGAGCTCGGTCCTTGCAGGCCTTGCAGCGGATGGCCACTACGAAAGATTTTCACGCGGTCAGTTGCCTAGATTCCCGGAAGTCTCCGCATCTGCTCGCCGATCTGTGGCAAGGGCCGGCATTCTTGCCATGCTAGGTAGCCCAGCGCGTCCGACGCGTGAGTCCTCATCCGGTCCCGGTCCTTGTCAATCTGCCCTGTGTCGCCCTTATAACAGACCTGCTCAAAGTCCATGGTCAGTTCCCTGCACTTTGGGTCGATCACAAGTGATATCTCTCCGCTGGCGGACCGTAGCTTTGAGTTCACTAAGTTGATCCGCTCGCGCACGCTCGGGTTACACCGTGGAACTGATATCTTCAACTCAACTTGTGATGCGCTTGCGAATTCCTCCTCCAACATGTCGTAGTCCGATAGCCCCGACGTTTGCTGCGCAAACCCCGACGCGTCTCCGTAGATTCTGACCCCCGCGTGGTGCTTAGGAAACCGCTCCATAAATGCCTGGCACGCCTGTCGTGTGGTCGCGTGGCGGAGAATAATTTCGTCCAATACCTCGATCCGCCCATCGTGGATCTGTGCAACCACCGAGCTCATCGGATCGACGTTGAAATCCAGTGCCCATAGGAGCGGCAGCCGGGGGTCCAGCTTGACATCGGCGATGTTCGCCTTCCGTTCGAAAGCGTGGTAGACAAGGCTTCCGTTCTGGTTGAGATACTCGCCCAGGACCTCCTGCTGGTAAAAGTTCTCGTCGTAACTGTGCCGCAGCCGTGCATAAAAATCGGGGTCGCGGCTCAATAGGTACCGGTTTTCCCCGGCCGTTGCCAAAATCGCTTGGTAGTCTGGCGCCGGTCTGGCGATGAACTTCCGGTATACCCAGTCGTACCCCTTCGGCGTCCAAGCCGCGAATCCGCACTGTCGTTCCGCTTGCGGATCTCGTAGCCTGCCCTCCAGCCGCAGCCAGGCCTCTTCCTGCGTGTAAGTCAGCTCGTCTAAGCCGAACCAGGCTAGGTTTGTACCGCGCAGTCGCTCGAAATCGTCCACCGGCCGAAACAGAATCCGTGACCCGGTGTCCTTCATCACCAGGGTGTTCTCCGCCTTGTTGTGCTCGTACGGAATGTCGTTTGCGCCCAGAATCTCGAACAACGTAGCTTGGGTTGCGTCCCGAAGCATCGGGTATGTTGGTGCCCCCAACAACCCCGTACGGTGAGGGTTCAGGTAGGTCAGCCGGATCGCTTCCTGGCACAGCGCTTGACTCTTGCCGCTCCCGATGGGTCCCGAGTACCCTTTGTATCTTGCCTTGCAATCGTGAAAATTCTTCTGTGATTCGAGCGGATCGTAGACTATTTGCCGGATTCTGACGTCTCGTTCGGACCCACCCATGTCACTTTGATCTCCCTCGTCTCGTCTTCCTGGCCGAGTTCCTGCCCGAGCTGCAGCAGCTTCAGGTATTCCGCTACTGTTGGCTCAAAACCAGCCTTTTTGATCTTGGCGTCGAACTGCGCGATCGCGTCCTCCACCAGTTCCGTGACACGGACTTTCTTGCTGACCGTCGGCCAGTTCTCGCAGTCCCTGCAAGTCCTGGGAGTTGTCTTTCGCGAACCACCCTTCTGCGCCATCCCCGGTTCCCCATAAATGAAAAACGGCCCCGCGTCTCCGCCGGGCCGTGAATCTTTTGACGGCCTGAGAATAGCAGCCGGCCAGTTCGTCCCACCTGGCCTTCGTTTTCTAAGTATTTGAAAGTAAGCTAAAAATAGTTTTGGACGATCTGTGATCGTTAAGGGGGGCGATCGAGGAAAGCAATTTCCTATAACAGTTCGCGCATCTGATCTTCCTGAAACCCCAGCACGATCCCGCCGCCTTTCACCAGGATCGGCCTCTTTATCAGGTTCGGGTGCTCGGCCATCAGTTTCAGTGCTTCCGCTCGGCTCGGTGGGTTGTCCTTCATCCCGCGCTCGCGGTACAGCTCATTCCGCGAATTGAGAAATTCGCGGTAATCGCGCTTGCCGATCAGCCGGTCCAGTTGCTCCTCGGTCAATCCCCGATTGAGGTCCACTTCTTCGAAGTCCGCTCCTTGTGCGCGAAGCCAACTCTTCGCGTTGCGGCAACTCGTTCAATTGGGTTTCAGGTAAAACTTCAGGCCAGTCATTGAGGTCCTTCGATAGTAACCGATCCTCGGCGTGTGCTGCCAGCCAGGTTACTCTCCAGCATGCCTTTCAGGTAATGGCCGGTGTATGATTCCCGCACTTGGGCCACCATCTCGGGCGTGCCCGCCGCCACCACCCTGCCTCCCCGCCAGCCGCCCTCCGGACCCAGGTCGATCACCCAGTCCGCTGCTCGGATCACGTCCAGATTGTGCTCGATGATCAAAAGGCTCCCGCCATTCTCGATCAGCCGCTGAAACGCCGCCAGCAGTTTGGCGATGTCGTCGAAGTGCAGTCCGGTGGTCGGTTCGTCGAAGATAAAGAGCGTGCCCGCGCAACTCGAAAGCGCCAGGTGCGCCGCCAGCTTCACCCGCTGTGCCTCACCGCCCGAAAGCGTCGTCGCCGATTGGCCGAGTCGCAAATACCCCAGCCCGACGTCGTCCAGCACCTTTAACTTCTGGACCAGCCGCGGCGCCGCATGGAAAAAAGCCATCGCCTCCCGTACCGTAAGCTGCAGCACTTGGTGAATGTTCAGCCCGTTGTAGCGGATCTCGAGCACGCCGCTCTTGTATCTTGTGCCCTTGCATTCCTCGCAGATGAGCTCCACATCGGCCAGAAACTGCATCTCCACCGTCACCGTGCCATCCCCCTGGCACGTCTCGCACCGCCCGCCCGGCACATTGAACGAAAAGTGCCCTGCGGTGTATCCGCGTTTTTCCGCCTCTCGTGTCGATGCGAACAGGCTCCGCACCAGGTCGAATGCCTTGATGTATGTCACCGGGTTCGATCGCGGCGTCCGCCCGATCGGCGATTGGTCGATCATCACTGTGCTCGAGATCCGCTCCGCGCCTTCGATCTTTCGGCATGTCATTCGCGGTGCCGCAATCGATTCGGCGTCCCCGGTGTCCGCGGGCGCCTCCGGTTGGCCGTCGCGCGCCTTGTGTAAGGCCTCCAAAGACCGGTACAGCACATCGTGTACCAGCGTAGATTTGCCCGATCCGGAAACTCCCGTAATCGCCACCATCATCCCGAGCGGAATCTCTACGTCGATGTTCTTTAGGTTGTGGGAGTGCGCCCCGATGATGCGCAGCATGCGCCGTCGGTCCACCGCCCGCCGCTCACGTGCCGCGGCCACCCGCAGTTCCCCCGAGAGATACCGCGCCGTCAGCGAGCCGCCGTTCTGCGCCATCAGCGCCTGCATCGACCCCTCGAAAACAATGTGCCCTCCGTGTTCGCCCGCCCCCGGCCCCAGGTCGACAATGTAGTCGGCGGCACGCATCACGTCGGCGTCGTGCTCCACGACCACGATCGTGTTCCCCAGCCCCCGCAACTCCTCGAGAATCCGGATCAACCGTCCCGTGTCGCGCGTGTGTAGCCCGATCGATGGCTCGTCGAGCACGTAACACGCGCCCACCAGCCGCGAGCCCAGACTCGTCGCCAGTTGAATCCGCTGCGCCTCGCCGCCCGATAAAGTCGCCGATAGCCGGTCGAGCGTCAGGTAATCGAGCCCTACGTCGTTGAGAAACTTCAGCCGCTGCCGGATCTCCACCAGGATCTTGTCTGCGATCGCGGTCTCTTCCGGCGTGAGTGTCAACGCGCCGAAGAATTCGTGCGCTTCCGCGATGTTCATGCGCACGATCTCGGCCAGATTCTTGCCGCCCACGCGCACGTAGAGCGCTTCCTTGCGCAGGCGCGCGCCCTTGCATTCCGGGCACAGCGCATAGCCGCGATACCGGCTCATGAATACCCGCACGTGCAGCTTGTATTTCTTGCTTTCCAGGTAATCGAAGAAGCGCCGGATGAAACCCTCCACCGTCTCTCGCTCCTCTTCTGTCAGCTCGCAGAACGGCGTCTTCATCCGCACGGAGCCTTTGGCGTGCTTCTGAAAATTCGCCAGCCACGACCGGTATTTCGGCTTCGTCCAGGGATCCACCGCTCCCTCCGCCAGCGACAGCGTCCGGTCCGGAATCACGCGATCCATGTCGAAGTCGATTGTATTTCCGAATCCCTGGCACCGGGGGCAGGCCCCGAACGGCGAATTGAAGCTGAACAGAATCGGTTCCGGCGCCGCGAACTCGCGGCCGCACGTCTTGCATTGGAATTTCTCGTTGAAGCGCAGCTGCCGGTCGCCCGCTGGGCTTTCGAATATCGCTTCGCCGGCTTCCCGGTAGCAGGTTTCAATCGTATCGACCAATCGCTGGTGCAGGTCTGGACCGATCGTCAGCCGGTCCGCCAGCAGGAAGACCGGCTTCGAAAAATCGATCTCGAGCAGCGACTCCGGCGTCGAGAACTCGAAGACTTTGCCGCCCTGAAACAGGCGATTGAAGCCCTTCTTGCGGAGTTCGAAAAGGTGATCGCGCAATGCCTGCGGAGTGGCGTGCTCGCCGCACGGAAACAGCGCATACCACCGCGATCCCGCCGGCAATTCCAGCAATCGCGCCGCCACTTCGTCCACCGTATCCTTGCGGACTCGCGTTCCGCAGTTGGGGCAAAACGTCTGCCCCACTCGCGCGAACAACAGCCGCAGGAAGTCGTAGCATTCCGTCGACGTTGCCACCGTGGACCGCGGATTCCGCGTCGTGTTCTTCTGCCGGATCGCCACCGCCGGCGCGATGCCGTCGATCTCGTCCACCTCCGGCTTTTCCATGCGCTCCAGAAATTGCCGGGCATATGCCGAAAGCGACTCCACATACCGCCGCTGGCCCTCCGCGTAAACCGTGTCGAACGCCAGCGACGACTTCCCCGAACCCGAAACGCCCGTCACAACCGTGAGCTGATTATGGGGAAGGGAAAGCGAAATGTTCTTCAGGTTATGGACTCGCGCACCACGAATCCGGATGAAATCTTGCACGGGAAATTTTAGTATAGCGCGGAGGCCCACGCAGGGCCGGCGCCCGCCGGGGGGCGTGCCTTTCTCCTGTAACACGGCTGTCACCCGCCTGCCGCGGGAACGTAGTAGACTGCCTGAATATGCCTGATCTGACCATGGCGTGGAGCGACGGGGCTCTCGAAGGAGAACGCGTTCTCAAACTCTCCGGCCCTTTCACCATCTCCACAATGTTCGAGTTTCAGAACGCCATGCGGACCATTCATCCGCCCGTCATCATTGTCGACCTCACCGATGTGCCTTATATGGACTCCGCCGCCATGGGCGCTCTGATGGGCCTCCATGTCTCCTGCCAACAGCACGGCCGCCGCTATGCCTTGGTCGGTGTATCGGACCGCTTGCAAACGGTCCTGCGCGTTACCGGTGTTGCTTCCATTCTGGCTCTCTATCCGGCCGTCGCTGAGGCCGAGGCAGTGCTCGGTCGAAAGGCGGCCTCAGCCTGATTTGCGGCGCGGACTGGCGATGAGGGATTCGATCGCGCGCCGGGCCGTTACCGCTGCCACGTTGCTGGCGGCTCCTCTCGTCATCCTCATTTTCGTTTTCGTCGCGGACGTGCGCATCCGCCTTCTCTCCGTCGCCCTCGCTTTCGCGGCCGCCGCCGTCGCGTGGGTCTTGGCCGAATCTCTCGCGCGCCGCATGAACGCCCTTACCGCCTTCGTCGATACCATGCTCGACCAGGAGGGCACGCGCCCTCCTCTCATTCACGACGACGACGAACTCGGCGAGCTCACTCGTTCCGTCGCGCGCATGACCCCCAAAATCGGCGAATTGGTCAACCGCCTCAGTATGGAACTAACCCGCCGCGAAGCCGTTCTCGCCAGTATGACCGAGGCCGTCCTCGCCGTAGACGCGCAACTAAATGTCACCTTCTGCAATCACTCCTTCCAGAAAGCCGTCGGTGACCACGGCGCCGTGCAGGCGGTCCCCCTGATCCGCATGGTCCGCGAGCCCGACCTCTTCCGGGTTCTCAAGCAGGTCGTCGATAGCGGAGAGCCCATTCGTCAGCGCATTCAACTCCACGGCCGGTCGTTCGACGTGAATGCCGCGGTCCTGGCCAACAGCACCTCCCGAGGCGCCATCGCCATTCTTCACGATGTTTCGCCCGAAGAACATCTCGAACGCATCAAGCGCGATTTCATCGCCAACGTCTCGCATGAATTCCGCACTCCGCTGGCTACCATTCGCGGATACGCGGAAACTTTGCTCGACGGCGGCCTGGACGATAAGAAGAACCGCCGGAAATTCGTTGAGATCATTCAAGCCAATGGCATCCGCCTGAACAATATCGCCGCCGACCTGTTGACGCTTTCCGACCTGGAAGCCGGACGCCCCGAACCCGAGCCCGGCCCCATTCCGGTGGCCGACGCCATCGCCAGCGCCGTACGGGCCGTGGAACCGGCGGCTCGCCTCCGCGGTCTGGTGCTCCATGTGGGCCAGATTCCCGACGTCGTCATTCTCGGATACGGCATCCGCTTCGAACAGGCAGTCCTGAACCTGCTCGATAATGCGGTGAAGTTCAATCGCGAGAACGGTGAGGTCGGCGTGGATGTCGCGCGGCGCCCGGATGGCCGTGTGGAAGTCTCCATTTGGGATACCGGTGTCGGCATTCCCGCCCTCGACCTCACCCGCATTTTCGAACGCTTCTACCGCGTCGACAAAGCGCGCTCCCGTCAGGTCGGCGGCACGGGCCTGGGGCTTTCCATAGTGAAACACGCCATCGAGCAGATGAACGGTACCATTACGGTGGAAAGCACCTTGGGACAAGGTTCGCGCTTCACCATTGCACTATCGGAATATACTCCCAGGTAAAGCGAGTCTTAACGGTCCGTTCATCGTACCGTAACAACCCTCCGTTAAGCTCAACCCTTGGCCCGACATTCACACTTCACCAGTTGCCTGAGACAAGTGTGTCTCAGCGCTCACATTCTTACGACTTACCACAACCAGGAAGGAAGGAAATGACGCGTACACGAAGAGTAGCATTCATGTTGTCCATGCTGGCAATGAGCTTTCTTACGGTCGGCTACGCCCAGGACAACCAATCCAGCCAGAGCGACGATGTCGCCAGGCTTAAGGCGCAGCTCGCGGAGCAGCAGAAGCAGATCGAACAGTTGAGCAAAACTTTGGCCGACCAGAAAAAGGTTCTCGATAAGATCGCCTCTTCGACCGGCTCCGCGCCCGCTGCGGACGCCAATGCTGCCGCGGCGGCGCCGGCGCAGCCCGCACCCGCTCCCTCCAATGGCGTTCACATGCTCCCGAACAACGGTGAGGTGGCGTCTTCTACGCCCATGGTCCCACCGCCTCCGCCTCCTCCGGCGCCCAGAGTGCTCGATCCCCAGGTCCCCGCCGGTGAGCCGAGTTCGCCGCTGCAACTCCACCTCGGCGACGTCACCATCATGCCTGTAGGCTTCATGGACGCCACGGCGGTTTGGCGCAATGTGGATGCCGGCTCCGGCATCGGCAGCAACTTCGGTAGCATCCCGTTCAACAATGCCAACCCCGGCGGGCACCTTTCGGAATATCGCTTCAGCATTCAGAACAGTCGCATCGGCTTCCGCATCGATGCCAACATCAAGGGAGCCCACGTCATCGGCTACAACGAGTTTGACTTCCTCGGTAAAAGCGCTGACAACGGTATCGGAGTCACCAACGGCGCCTTCGTTCCCCGCATCCGCCTGTACTGGGTGGATGTTCGCAAAGACCAGTTCGAGTTTCTGGCCGGCCAGAGTTGGAGCATGTTGACCCCCAACCGCAAGGGCATTTCGCCTTTGCCGGGTGACATCTTCTACAGCCAGGTCATGGACGTGAATTACGTCGCGGGCTTGACCTGGACCCGTCAGACCGGTGTCCGCTTCATTTATCATCCCAGCGATAAGGTCGCCATCGGATTCGCGGCCGAGAATCCCAACCAATATGCCGGTGGCAATGCCGGCGCTTCCACCATCACTGCGCCCTCCGCCTTGGCCGGTTTGATCGGCACTCAATTGGATAACACTTCCGGCGGTTATCTCAGTACCCCCAACCTGACACCGGATTTCATCGCCAAGATCGCTTTCGATCCCAGCTCGCGCGCGCATGTCGAAGTCGTTGGCATCGAACGCAACTTTAAAGATTGGGTCCCCACTACCAACATGCACTTTACCAAGGCCGGCGGCGGTGGCTCGATCAATAGCAACCTGGAAGTCGTCAAGAATTTCCGCGTGATCGAGAATGCCTACTGGAGTGACGGCGGTGGCCGCTACATCTTCGGCCAGGTCCCCGACGTAGTGATCCGCTCCGACGGCAGCCTCAGTCCCATTCACGCCGGCGGTACAGTCGATGGCTTCGAAGCCCAGTTGAGCAAGAATTTCCTGCTGTTTACCTACTACGGAGCCATCTATGCCGGCCGCGACGTTGCCTTGGATACCAACGGCAGCCTCGTTGGGTACGGCTTCCGTGGCGGCAGCCAGAACCGCCTGATCCAGGAATTCACGATCGGCTACCAGCATGTTCTCTGGAAAGACGCCAAGTATGGCGCGCTCAGCATGATCACGCAGTACGAATGGCTGAACCGCGATCCGTGGTATGTCAACGTAGCTTCCGGCGCCCCCAAGAACGCTCACGACAATACCGTGTACGTCGATATTCGCTACACTTTGCCCGGCTCGGCACCCACCATGACGGGTTTGAAGTAGCACAACACACGGAATTTAGCGGATCGTTAACGGGTTTGTAACATTGCGATGGGAAAATGAGGTAAACAAATGAAAAAAGAACTGCTAACGTGCGGGGTACTGGCGGCGGCGGCTGTGTCGCTAGCCATTGCCGAAGTCAAAATCAATGCCTGCGGAGCGAGTTTCCCGGACGCTATCTATGAACGATGGTTCGCCGATTATAACAAAGCGCATCCCGATGTCCAGATCAACTACACCCCCAGCGGCTCGGGTGCCGGCGTGAAAAGCATTACCGAACGAACCGTGGATTTCGGCGCCTCGGATATGCCGATGACCGACAAGGAACTGGCTGATGCCAAACGCAAAATCTACCATTTCCCGACCGTTCTGGGCGCCGTGGTCCCGACGTACAACATTCCCGGTGTGACGCAGGAGCTGAAGTTCAGCGGACCGGTGCTCGCCGGGATCTACATGGGGACCATCAAGAAGTGGAACGACAAGGCTCTGACGTCGGAGAATCCCGGCGTAAAACTGCCTGGAGATGACATCATCGTCGTCCACCGCACCGATAGCAGCGGCACCACCTTCATCTTTACCGATTTTCTCTCCAAGGTGAGCCCCGAGTGGAAGAGCAAAGTCGGTGCCAACAAGGCGGTGAGCTGGCCAACCGGCCTCGGGAGCAACCAGAACGCCGGTGTCACCGAACTGGTGAAGCAGACGCCCGGGTCCATCGGTTACGTGGAACTCATCTACGCCATTCAGAATAAGATTCCCTACGGCTGGGTGAAAAATGCATCCGGTGCCTACATCAAAGCTTCCATGGAGTCGGTTTCCGATGCGGCTGCCGGTGTGAAAATGCCCGATGACTTCCGTGTTTCCATCACCAACGCTGCCGGCAAGAATGCCTATCCGATTTCCAGCTTCACCTGGATGCTCATTCCCGCCGACATTCCCGATGCCAATAAGGCCAAGGCCATCCATGCGTTTCTCGGATGGATGTTGACCGAAGGACAGAAAATCGCGCCGACGCTTGATTTCGCGCCGCTGCCCAAACCGGTGGTGGATAAAGAGCAGAAGCAGTTGGCCATGCTGGAGAAGGGAGCCCACTAGGTCCGCTGTGACCTGCCTCAGATGGCAACCCAAACGGCTGTTGTAGTCAAGCCGGTTCGCAAAACCAGCAGTCAGATGGGCGACCAGATCGCCCGTCTGACTGCGTTGTTTTTTGCCTGCGTCCTGATCGCGATCGTAGTGCTGCTGGTCTACGAGTTGTTCTCGCGTTCTGCCGCCGCGCGCGCCAAGTTCGGTTGGCATTTCCTCGCCTCGTCCGAATGGAATCCGGTTACCGAAGAGTTTGGCGCGCTTCCGTTTCTTTACGGCACCGTGATCACCAGCCTCGTCGCCATGGTGTTGTCCATTCCGCTGGGCATGGGCGCGGCCATCTTCCTGGCGGAATTGGCGCCCGTCAAACTCTCCAACT
>Ga0335073_10004333_pt1 | contig 19860 bp, 17 predicted proteins | sample Lox_Sample_22_FD_207093 | JGI IMG/M metagenome (GOLD analysis project Ga0335073, IMG submission 207093) | Soil microbial communities from Loxahatchee National Wildlife Refuge, Florida, United States - Lox_Sample_2.2 | ecosystem: Environmental > Terrestrial > Soil > Wetlands | place: USA...
CCCCCGGCGGCCGCGACGAAACGATCGTCAGATCTCCCGGGCCATCGTCCCGGTGCACCAGCGCCACCGCCTGCTTGTCGCGGTTCAGGAAACTCCCGTCGGTCACGTTGACCAACGCCAGGTGCGCCGGATCGTACCGCACCTGCAGTGGAATCGAATCCACGTTCACCCCGCCGTTGAGCGTCACCGGCACCTGGAAGGTTGTTCCCACAGCAACCGGACCGGGCGGAGCATTCAGCGCGAAGCTCGTTCCGCCTCCCGCGGCCGGTGGACTCGCCGCCGAAGCAGCGTTCGTGTTCCTTGCCGGCTGAACCGCGTTGGGCGTGTTTGCAACCGGCGGCGCAGTCCGCCCGGGCGCCGGCGGCGGCGCCGGCTGCTGCCCGCTCTCACCCAATGTCCGCATCTCCTGGAGAGCCGCAGGCGCTGCCCCCGCCGCGCTCGTTCCCGGAACCACTCCCACGCCCGGCTCCACATAGGCCGCCGGCTTCTCTGTCGCCGGCGCGCTCTTCCGCTCCAGCATGCGCAGGTCGACGTTTTGACCCGACCCGGTATCCACCGCTTCCAGGTTCAGCGGCGTCAACTCCTGCGACCGCACCACGTGCGGCACCACTACGAACACGATATCGTCGTCCTTGATCGTGTTGTCCCTCGATCCGAACAGGTACTTCAGAATCGGAATCGCGCTGAGCCCTGGAACTCCCGACCAGTTTTGCGATGTCTGGCTGGACTGGATCCCGCCCAGGATGCTCGCCTGGCCCTCGCGCAGCCGAATCACGTGGTTGATGATCTCCTGGCTCAGAATCGGCTCCGTCACGCCTTCGATCGTTGTCTGGCCGCTCTCCGAGCTGACCTCGATGTCCATATTCAGCGTCACGTCGTTGTCATAGTGCACCGTGGGCGTCATTACGATCTTCACGCCCACGTCGATGTATTGGAACTGCGTCTGGGCATAGCCGATCGACGCCGTCGCGGTCAGGCCCGGCGCCGAATAGGAGCCCGTGGCGATGGGTATCTTGGAGCCAATCGTCAGCGTCGCCTTCTGCCCGTCCGTCGCCCGGATGCTCGGGTTCTGCAGCACCTGCGTGTTGTCGTTTGTCAGCAGCAGGTTCAGCGTGGCCGAGCCCACCGTGACCGCGAAGTCTGAAGCCTTCAGGTGGCTCAGGTCATAGAGGGTCGGCGACGTGGTCGTGCTGCCCGTAGTTGACGAAGAGGACGAGCTGCTGCTCGAATTCGGCGACTGCAGCGTCACACCCACCGAGCTCGGCCATGTGATCCCCAGCGTCCGCTCCCAGTTCTTGCTCACCTCCAGCACCGCGACGTCCACCACCACCTCGGGCCGCGCCTTGTCCAGGTCGTCCACCAGCTTCTGCGCCAGCAACAGCTCATCGGGCGTCCCCCGCGCCACAATCGCATTCTGGCTCGCTACACCGTAGAACCGGGCGTTCGGCAAAATGCTCCTCAGCGCCGTCTGCACGTCGTTCATATCGTTCTGCTGCCAGGCGTTCGTCAGGTAGAACGTCTGCACCGCCTCTTCGTCCAGCTCCGTCCGCTTGATCCGCGTATCCTGCGCCACAAAGATCGTGTTGGATGTGACCGGCCGCCAGAAGCTCCCCGACATCGTCTCCAGAATCCGCAATGCATCCATCAGCGACACATTATTCAAGTCCACCTGGATCCGCTGCGAATGCCAATCCGGGTCAAAGAGGACATTGATCCCGGCCTCTTTCCCGACCGCTTCGTAGATCACCTTGGCATCCTCGGTCATGTGCAGCGTCAGCGGCTCGTTCGACATGGGCGTCAGCACCGGCGGCGCGCCCATGGAATCGATCTCTTCCTGCTCGCTCGCCGGGAGGGGAATCGAGCTCGAGGGCGATGGCGTTCCTCCCTCTCTCGCACGTACCTCTTCAATCCCCTGCTCAGCGGCCTCGTCCGCCGGGTCGATCTCCTCTGCGTGCAGAAACTCGGCCAGCGCTCCCTGCATGTCCCCGGCCGCCAGCAGCCCACGGCCCTTGGTCACGTGCGTCGCCGCCGCCGTAATCCGCACCCGGTCCAGCGCCACGCGGTACATTTCGTTCTTCGGATCCCGATTTGCGGCCTGCTGATAAGAAGTGAATGCCGTGTCGTAGTCCTGCCGCGCTTCGGCGTCGCGCCCGTGCTTGTAATCGGATCGCGCCGACTGCGCATGCAGCCCCGTTCCGGGAAAAACGGCAATGGCCAGCGCCGCTACCAGCGCCAGGCGAAACACACCCCCTGCGAGGGGCTGCAATTGTTCGCGGATCTTCATCGAACTCCCCGGTCTGGCGGCAGGCAGCTGGTGCAAGCCAGACCTCTGCGATCTTGGCCGCCAGCCGACGCCCATTCCCTGGACCGCGCGCGGCTCCGCCGCTCCGTGGCTCCTCGCGATCTCTCCGTACCGGCGATGCCCCATTCTAGCAAAGCCCTGCTCCTGCCCACCCGCGCCCCGTGCCGGTGGTAGCATCAGGAATTGCAGGTTTTTGGCCATGCCCCGCCAGTCCAGTCACGTCGTTGTACCCAAAGACGCGCCCGCCTCGAAAAAGCCGGCGCGTCCCCGCGACCCCGTGGCCAGCGGTGAACGCGACGCCGCCCAGAACCGCGCCGCCTCTCACAACTACTTCCTCCTCGAAAAGTTCGAGGCCGGCGTCGCCCTCCGTGGAACCGAAGTCAAGTCCATCCGCGAGGGCAAGGCCAATCTCAAAGACTCCTACGGCCTTATCAAAGACGGAGAAGCCTTTCTCCTCAACCTCCATATCGGACCCTACTCCCACGGAAATATCGCCAACCACGACGCGTTGCGCACCCGCAAACTCCTGCTTCATCGCGAAGAGGTCCGCAAGCTACTGTCGAAGACGCAGGCCAAGGGTCACACGCTCATCCCCACCCGCCTCTATTTCCGCAAGGGCCGCGTCAAGTGCGAACTCGCCCTCGCCAAGGGCAAACAGGACTGGGACAAGCGCGAAACCGAGCGCCGCCGCGAAGCCGACCGCGAGGCCCGCGCCGCCATCAACGCCAATAAACACCGCATGTCCCGATAGGGCCCCGGCGCCGCGGTCTTCTCGACCCGGGGTACCCCCCTTTGCGCATTTTGCGAAGGGTGGGCCTGGCAGCCGCCGCCCCATTCGCCAAGGGAGCCGTTTACCCCCTGAAAGCCGCCGAACCAACCACTCCCGTCCCGCCCAATCCCATCACAGGTGAATCCATCCCGCCCGGATCAACGTCAGCGACCCCACCGCCACCACCGCCCACAGCAGAACTCCCTGCACCAGCGGCCGCACCCCTACCTCTTTCAACGTCTTCATCGAGAGCCCCGTCCCAATCAGGTAGAGCGTCGCCGTCAGTCCGATCACGCCCAGGTGCTTCAGTGAAGGGTATACCGCGTGGAATACATGCAGGTACGTATTCGCCACCGCCGCCAGGCAAAAGAACAGGATGAACCACGGCAACTGGATCCGCGCCTTGCTCTTCCGTACCGCCGCCGTTCCCACGGAAACCGGCACAATCCAAAGCGCCCGCGCCAGCTTCACCGTCGTCCCCACGGCCAGCGCTATCGCTCCATACTTGGCCGCCGCCCCCACCACCGAGCTCGTATCGTGGATCGCCAGCGCCGCCCACAGCCCGAACTGCGTCTGGGTCAGGTGCAGCCCCATCCCGATCGCCGGAAACACCAGCAGAGCCACGGAGTTCAGCACAAAGATCGTTCCCAGCGAGATCGCGATCTCCTCCTCGCCGGCATCGGCGATCGGCGCCACCGCCGCAATCGCGCTGCCTCCGCAGATCGCCGTGCCTGCCGAGATCAGGAACGAGATGCGCTTCTTCACTCCCAGGCACTTGCCCAACAGCCACCCCAGCGTCATGGCAAAGGCGATTCCCACGGCCGTGTACAGGAATCCCGACCGCCCCGCCCGCAGCACCTCGCGCAGGTCCATCCCGAACCCCAGCCCCACCACCGAAATCTGCAGAAGCAGCTTCGAAAGCTGCTTAGCGGGCGCGTGAAATGGGTGCTCGAACGCGAACCCGAATACCAGTCCGCCCACCAGCGCCACCGGCGGGGAGATCATCCCGGTGGCCGCCACGATCAATCCCAGGAAAAACAGATTCTTTGACACACGATCAGTGTCGCGTCACCCCGCTCCGCGCGTCCAAGCAGTAGTTTTCATGCCTCATTTGCGCTTCTTATCGCCCCTTGCCGGCCCCTGTGGCCGGTCTCTCCGCCGGCCATGCGGATGCGCCCGCGCAATCAGGAAGCGCCGGAACTCCATCGCCAGCCCCAGCGGCTCCGGCCCGGCCGGGTAAGCCACCAGTAGATCCCGCTCCACCTGCAATCCCTCCACCTCCACGATCTGGATGGTGTTGTTCAGCCGCAGGTCTTTCGCAATCGCCCATCGCGACACGAACCCCACGCCCAGACCCGCCTCTGCCGCCGACTTGATTGCCTCGGTCGAGTTCAGCTCCATGGCCACGTGCAGTGCGGCCCGCTTCACGCCCTGCCGCTCCAGCGCCAGCTCCACCACCCGCCGCGTCCCCGATCCTCGCTCCCGCATCAGCAGCGGCGCCGCCCGCAGGTCCTCGGCGTCGATCCGCGCCCGCTCCGCCCACTCGTGCCCCGTGGGGGCAATCAGCACCAGCTCATCCTTCAGGAAGGGCTCCGTCTTCACGTGCCGGCTTCGCGACGGTCCCTCGATGCATCCCAGCGCAATCCTCTGCCTCTCCAGCGCCTCCACCACCTCTTCCGTGTTCCCGGTGATCAGGGTCGGGCTTACCCGCGGATTCGCGCGGCAAAACTCCCCCAGCAGCCGCGGCAGCACATACTGTGCAATCGTCGTCGAGGCCCCCAGCGCCAGGCGCCCCGCATGGTCCCCGTTCAGCGACCCGATCTCATGCTCGGCTCGCGTCAGCAGCGCGTGCGCCTGCTCCGTGTAGTCCAGCAGCACCTGTCCGGCCGCCGTCAGCTTTACGTGCGTTCCGCTCCGGTCGAACAGCTTCACGCCAAGGTCTTCTTCGAGGGCCTTGATCTGCAGGCTCACCGCCGGCTGCGTCAGATACAGCCCATCGGCGGCCTTTCTAAAGCTCAGCTCCTCGGCTACCGTTCGAAACACCACCAACCGGAAATTCTCAAGACTGGCCACGGCGATGCAGCCCCTTTGCTGGAATGAACCGGGGAACCTATCCTGTAGCTTACATTGCCGTCGCTTCGCGCCTCCCGATCCAATGGGTCAACGGCAACAATAAGCAAAGCCCCGAGGTCTTCATGAGCGAACAGGTCACTCTCACCGCCGCGGACGGCCATCGGCCCGGCGCCTACGTCGCCCGCCCCGATGGCGTTCCCGTGGCCGGGCTGGTCGTCGTGCAGGAGATCTTCGGCGTCAACGCCCACATCCGGTCCGTCGCCGACGGCTACGCCAAAGATGGCTTTCTCGCCGTCGCTCCCGCCCTCTTCGACCGCATCGAGCGCAACGTCGAGCTCGGCTACGACGGCCCCGACATGCAGACCGCAAGGAGCTTCATTCCCAAGCTCAGCATGGACAAGGCCGTCGAAGATGTCGCCGCCGCTCTCGAATACGCGGCTGCCGCCTCGGGTAAAAAGGCCGGCGTCGTGGGCTTCTGTTTCGGCGGAACCGTCGCCTGGCTCTCCGCCACGCGCCTTCATCCCTCGGCGGTCGTGGGCTACTACGGCGGCCGCATCGGCAACTACGCCGCCGAATCCCCTTCCTGCCCCGTCATGCTCCACTTCGGCAGCCAGGACACCCACATCCCCGCCGATGAGGTCGAAAGCGTGCACGCGGCGCACCCCGAAGTCGAGATCCATTGGTACGATGCCGGCCACGCCTTCAACTGCGAGCCCCGTCCCAGCTACAACCCCGGCGCCGCTCGCGAAGCCCGCGCCCGCTCCCTGGCCTTCCTCAAAAAACACCTGGCCTGAGGTCTACCGGCTAATCGCCCACCTGCGCCAGTTGTTCCACCCGCGGCTTCGGCGTCACCGCGCTCACCGCCACCATCGCTGTCACCGCGGCCAGCAGTGCCGGAAAGATCGCATCCCGCTCGGCAAGAATTGCCGGCAGATGCAGCAGCGCCTTCAGTCGCGGCGCGTCCCACCACAATGTGATCACCGTTCCCATGCCAATCGCCGCCACCGCGCCCCATGCGGTCACGCGTTTGGAATAGAACGCCGCCAGCACCACCGGTGTCAGCGCCGCCGAATAAATCGTATACGCATACAGCATCTTTTCCAGGATGCTCTGCGCGTAGATTGCCTGGTAAAGCGCCCAGATCCCCAGCAGAGCCACGGCCAGCCGCGAAACCAGCAGAACGCGCTTGTTCGAGGCCTCCGGCGCCAGGTAGCGCACAAAGATGTCGTTTACCAGGTTCGTCGCCGGCGAAAACAGATAATTCGATGCTGTCGAGATCACCTTGGCGAACACCGCGCCCAGCAGCAGCGCGCCCATCACCGCCGGAAGCCCGTGCCGTGCCGTATAGGGGATGATCTCGCGCGGACGCAGCGCCACCTCGCCCGTCGGGTAAAGCGCCCGTCCGAAGACCGCGATCGCCACGATCAGCGTCTCCAGCACGAGCGTCCCCAGCGTCCACCCCACCACCGAAATCCGCGCATCCCGCTCGCTTCGCGCCGAGAAAAACTTCTGGTACATCACCTGATTGCCCAGCATCAGCAGGAGCGTCGGCACCAGGAACTCCATCGCCCGGATGAACCCCATCGCCACCGGCTGCTCCACCCCGTTCGGCGCCAGCCTGTAGTTGCCGAATACCTCAAAGTACGCATGAGGCAGCGTCGCGTGCAGCCCCGCCCATCCCCCCGCCTTCGCATAAAGCATCGGCGCTGCAATTATGCAGATCACCGTCACCATCGAGCCGATGGCCACGTCCATGTACGCCACCGACGACATGCCCGCCATCGCCGTCGTCACAATTACGAACCCCGCGATGATGAACGTCCCCATGTTCGACGAAACCGTCTCGGGAAAGATCAGGTGCAGCACATCCCCGCCGCCGCGGAACTGGTAGCTGGTGATTGCCGTGAACGCGAACAGGATCGCAATCGTCCCCAGCACCCGCGCCGTCTGGTTGTAGCGCACCTCGAGCAGGTCCGGCAGCGTGAACTGCGCAAACTTCCGCGCCCGCGGCGCAATAAAGTAAATCAGCACCAGTCCCAGCCATCCTCCGGCCGGCTGCCACAGCGCCGCAAAGCCATTTTGATAAGCGTTCTCGGCCCCCGCAAACAGCGACCCCGCGCCGATCCACGACGTCAGCAGCGTCAACACCAGCACCAGCGCCGGAAGCGAGCGCCCCGCCACCAGGTAGTCGGCCTTGGTCTTGACGAAATACGTTCGCTGGATCGCCACCGCCAGCAGCACCGCAACGATTACCACCAGAACACCAACGTACAGATGAGCCATCCACTTCGGTCCCTTCGCTCGCGTTCCCTGCAGTAACCGCAGTGTAACGGATCGAGCTTGATGCATTGCGGAAGCGTGTACCCGCCCATCGCGCCCGGCCCCCGGCCTATCGAAGACAGCGATCTGCAAGCGCAACGCCGCCGTTCGCGCCCGCCTGCAGCTCCCGCGGCTTGCGGGCCTCCGCGCTTCGGCGTTAAGGTGGGCAAAGGCAGAGGAGGAGTATGCCGGCTCTTACGGCTTCCCCGATTGCCGCCGCATCCGGCGGCAGTTTTCTCATCGAGCAGCGCGCGCCCGGCGAGGTGTTTACCCCCGAAGATCTGAACCAGGAGCAGCGGCAGATGGCCGCGACGGCGGCGCGGTTTGCCCGTGAAGAGATTCTGACCGCGGCGGCAGAGGTCGAAGCGAAAAAGCCGGGCGTCCTCGAGGCGCTTATGCGCAAAGCTGCGGAGCTGGGGTTTACCGCGGTTGACGTGCCCGAAGAGTACGGCGGCCTCGGCATGGACAAGACGGCCTCCGCGGTGATCGCCGATCACCTGTCGGTGCTGTCGAGCTTTTCAACCACCTTCGGCGCCCACACGGGGATCGGAACGCTGCCGCTGGTCTGGTACGGAACCGAAGATCAGAAGCAGCGGTATCTGCCCAAGCTGGCTACCTGCGAGTGGATCGCCGCCTACGCCCTGTCGGAGGCGAGCTCCGGCTCGGATGCCATGAATGTCCGGACGCGGGCGGTCCTCGCTCCCGATGGCCGCCACTATGTGCTCAACGGCGAGAAGCACTGGATCTCCAACGGAGGGTTTGCGCAGCTCTTCACCGTCTTCGCCAAGATCGTAGAGCCCCCCAACGGCGAGCAGAAGAAAGCGGTGGAAAAGTTTTCAGCCTTCCTCATTGAACGCGACACACCCGGGCTCACCGTCGGCGCCGAGGAACACAAGCTGGGCATTCGCGGCTCCTCAACCTGCCCCGTGGTGCTGGCCGATTGCCAGGTGCCGGCCGCAAATCTGCTGGGCGAGGCGGGCAAAGGCCACCACATCGCCTTCAACGTGCTGAACGTGGGCCGGCTCAAGCTGGGCGTGGCCTGCGTGGGCGGCGCACGCCACGCGCTCGCGCACATGATCCACTACGCCAACGAGCGGCAAGCCTTCGGCCGCCCGATCGCCGGGTTCGGACTGATCCAGCGTAAGATCGCAACCTCGGCTGCGCGCCTCTTCGCCGCCGAGAGCATGGTCTACCGCACCGTCGGGATGATCGACGCGCGGCTTGCGCAGTTGGAATCGCCAACCGCGGCCCATGCGCCCAAGGTGATTGAAGAGTACGCCGTCGAGTGCTCGGTGCTCAAAGTCTATGGCTCCGAGATGCTCAGTTACGTCGCCGACGAGCTGGTGGCCACCATGGCCGGGTACGGGTTCGTCGAGGAATACCCCGCCGAGCGGATCTACCGCGATGCGCGCATCAACCGGATCTTTGAAGGCACCAACGAGATCAATCGCCTGATCGTGACCGGCTGGCTGCTCAAACGCGCGCAGCGCGGGCAACTGCCCCTGGCCGCCGCGATCAGGCAGGTCATGGACGCGGCCATGGCTCCGGCCTCCTTTGATGGAGCCCGGGAAGGCGACCAGCCATTGGGGCGCGAGGGAGAAGCACTCGACGCGGTGAAGAAGATGGCGCTCTTCGCAGCCGGCGTCGCCAGCCAGCGGTTTGCGGCGGATTTGGAAGAGCAGCAGGAGATCATGGCCGATCTCGCGGACATGACCATCGCAGCCTATGCGCTGGAGTCGGCCTGGCTGCGGGCGCGCAAGATGGCGCATGGCGCCGGAGCAGCCCTGGCGGCGGCGATGACGGGCCTGCTGGTCGACGAGATTGCCGCGGCCTCGGAGCACGCCGCCCGCCGCGTCATCGCTGCCTGCGCCCAGGGAGATCTGCTGCGCACGCAGATGGCCATTCTGCGGCGGCTGGCGCGCGGTACGCCCATTGTTAACGCCATGGAACTCAGCCGGACCGTGGCGCGGGAGTGCTCGCGCGTGGAGCGTTATCCGCTGTAGAACTTTGCTCGTACGTGATTCGTCGATCCGCTCCCGCAAATTTACAGTTCGACGAACAGAAGCGCGCGCTCCTCGGACAAGAAATCTTTTTCGCCGTGGCGCAACTCTCGCCAGCCAACGGTGTTGCTAACAGCGTGGAAGCTCGAGCCGGCAAACGCGGCGCAGCGCGGAGGCGTGCGGCGCCGGCGATCGCTCCCAGTTCTTCTTTTTAGTTGTTGCCTTCCCCAACAATCAAGTTTGTTTCGGCAACTCCCGCCGAAGCGTTCGCCGCCATTCTTCGGACTGGCGGCGTTTTTTTGGAGGCGTAGATTCCGCCGCAGCGATCCAGCCGGCGCAGCGGCCACGTTCCCTGACCCCTGACCCCTGATCTCTGTTCTCTGATCTCTGATCTCTGATCTCTGATCTCTGTTCTCTGTTCTCTGTTCTCTGTTCTCTGTTCTCTGTTCTCTGTTACTTGAGCTGCCGCAGGTGGAAATCCCTGAACTCGATCTGGTAGCCCTCCGCCTCCAGCCCCACATAGCCCTTCGCGACCGTTGTATGCAGGGTGTTGACCACGGCGCCGTTCACGGCCAGTGTGCAGGTATCGCCCACGCAGCGGATCTCAAACAGGTTCCACTCGCCTGCCGGCTTCACGCGATCCTCGGTCATCTCTTTTTGCAGGCTGAATCGCTCGAGCTTCCCGTCCGTTGCGCCGCTGCCCGGCATCATGCCGAAGATGTAGCCGCCCGCCAAAGAAGTCTGCGCCTGAAGCCAGACTGTGCCATCTTCGCTGTTGCGGAAGAAGACGCCGCTGTTGTACTTCGTTGTGCCGGCCACGGGCGTGAACCGCCATGAGACCCGGAAGTCGAAGTCGGAGAGCTCATGGTTGAAGCGCAGCCACTCGTGCCCCTCGTTGCCGTCGCAGACGATGGTCCGCTTGGCCGCGTCGATATGCCACTGGTCGACTGGCTTGAGGGGATTGGCCGGCGGAATTGCGACGCGAGTCCAGGCCGCGCCGATGTCTGCGGGGAACATGTTGACGCTTTGCGCCGGCGCAAGAGCTGCGGCAGCAAGGATGGCGCCCGCGGCGAAGATCGCGCGCATAAAGCCGGGACCCCCGGCGGCAAGGTTGGCATTGCGCGGAATCGAAACCATGAATCCCCCCGGGATTTGCGCCTGAAGAGGCTCGTCGCCCGTGGCGCGAATCCGCACGCATTCTAGCACCGCGCGCCTTCACGCCCGAAGGCCCGCGTGCTGCGCATCAAAACGGGGTCCCGTTGTTGAAGTCCGCGGTGATGGCGTTATAAACGCCCGTCATCGACGCGGGGTCCGAGATGATCAGGCCAAGCTCCCGGTTCTTGTCCAGCGAATCGGTCGAAAAGTTTTCCGATCCCACAAAAAGCTTGGCCTGCGCGGTTCCATAGTCGGCAAGCACGGTTTTGGCATGGATGTAATAGCCCGTCGAAGAGGTGTAAACCGCTATCCTCGCGCCGGCGCTTTTGAGAGTATTCAGGGCCGATGTGTACTTGCTGTCCTGGTTCTCCTGCACAAGCGTCACAGCCACGCCGCGCCCCAGGGCCGCCTCCACCGCGGACTGTATACCGGCATCGGAGAGCTCCTCCTGCGCCATCAGCAGCGACCGCCCTGCCCCGCTGATGAGAGCCTCGATCGCACTGCGCGCGTTCGTCGGGCTCCAGACAAGATTGTCGCCCGTGGGCGGAGTAATCACGGCGTTCTGGAAATCGGCGTTGAAGGTGGTCTCAATGGCGGCGATGTCCGCCGCATCGTTGGTGATCACGGCCAAGTCGCGGGTCTCCGCATAGTATTCGGGCGTCAGGTTCAGCGTCATGATCGCCGAGGTGGCCGCGTCAACCGTGATGGTCTTCTGGTGGGTAACCGCAAACGCGGGATTCGCCCAATGGACCGAAACACCGTTCTCCGCCAGCGTGTCGTACGCGGGCGTGTTGCTCTTCTTCTCCTCGTTCTGGTCCAGGATCACCCGAACGGTTAGGCCGGCCGCGGCCGCTTTGCCGAGCGATGAGATCACCGTGGCGTCGGTGAGCTCGTACATGGTCATATCGATCGACTTCGTCGCCGAAGCCACCAGGTTGTAGATAGCAGTCAGGCCGTCGTCGGGTTCGACAACCAGCGTGTAGGTAATGCCTTCAGCGGCCATGCGAATCTCCTTTGCAGCAACGCGATGGGGGAAGCGCAGCAGAGCGCCAACCGGGTTCGGGCCATCCGCGAAGCGCGGCGATGAACGGGAGGTAAATTCTCGCCCGGGCCGCGCGATCAGTAAAAGAACGGAATCAGCTTGCGCGTCTTGCGCGCGTATTCCTCGAAGGCCGCACCGTAGTGGGCGGCCAGGTGCTGGTCGAGGGCCGGGACGTTGACAAAGACAAATCCGCAGAGCATGAGCAGCGGAACAATCCCCGTGTACCAGCGCCCGGCCATCAGGCAAAGGCCCGTGAACGAGATCAGGTCGCCGAAGTAGTTGGGATGGCGCACCACGCGAAAGAGCCCCTGCGTATAAAGTCTGTCGCGGTTCTCCGGCCGCTCCTTGAAGACGTGCCGCTGGTGCTCGGCATACGAATTCATCCAGGAGCCGAGAACGAACAGCGCTGCTCCTGTGATCGCCATCCCGGCAAATGGCGCCCCATTGGTGCCGCCCGCGAGACCGATGAAGGCGTAAATCACAAGAACCCAGGGAGCAATCGTGAGGACTTCGCTCCAGCTCACCCCGCGCTTCAGAAAACGGAACTCGGTGAAGAGAACGCGGATGAAGTAAATGAAGAAAGCAGCACCGAGCGCGGCGCGCCGGGCGAATGCGCCCAGCCGCCAGTTCCGGCCGAACCACGAACCCACCAGCCCGGCCCCGCCAAAGAAGAGCAGCCACCAGGCCAGCGCCGTGCAGCCGGCAAGGCTTGCGGCCAGTGCGATGCGCTGCGGCATCGACCGGCCGGTCACCCCATACATCTGTTCCGGGAGAGAAGGATTGGCCAACGCGCCTCCAGGGCGGACTGTCTGCGACGCTATTGTATCCTCGCCTCTGCCGTCAGAGATTCGATCCTGTGAAAAGCCGGCCGGTGGCCACGATCTCGCTGCCCTTTCCTAACCCACAAATTGGCTGCCCCCAATCCCTCGCTCGCGTCTGGGGACCGGGGATTGGGGGCAGCTCGCATCTCAGTCTTTGGGAATCGGAACGGAAAAGTCTTAACCGGAGAAACATGGCTCCCCATGAGCCGCCTCGTCGCCCGCAGCTCTCCTTTGCCGATAATTACCCTCTTTGCGCGCAAAATAATCGCAGGAGCCTGACATGCCCAACCACGCGAACCGACTCCGCAACAGCGAAAAAAAGGAAAAACCAGGAAGGAAAGTGGATCCGAATGCACCCCCCCGGTACCCCCTCCGCAATTTGCATGCCATTGCTGCAATTTCGGGCATAGATTTGTTGAAAACAAACAAGTTAGCGAAAATAATTCAGTAACCAGATGGTTACCGAATTAACATTCCTTTCATCAAATTTGGCCGCCTTTCGGCCCCAAAATGCTCATTGGGCCCCCCAACGCCCGCCGCAAAGCGCGCCGCGGGTTTTACAGGACTCTAAAGAGAAGGGACGCTGGGAGCATGGAGACACCGGTCAGAATCGGGATCATCGGCGACTTCAACACGGGCAATCCCACACACCGGGCGACCAACGCCGGCATCGAACACGCAGCCGGGGCGCTCGGGCTTCCATTCGAAACGGTTTGGCTGCCCACCGCCGAGACGCACGACTTTGCTTCTTTCCACGGGATCTTCTGCAGCCCCGGCAGCCCCTACCGCAGCCTCGACGGAGCGCTCGTCGGGATCCGTTTCGCGCGCGAAAACAAGGTTCCCTTCCTCGGCACCTGCGCCGGCCTGCAGCATCTGGTCATCGAATACGCGCGCAACGTGATGGGCTTCCGCGAGGCAGCCCACGCCGAGAGCGATCCCTATGCTTCGTGCCTCTTCATCGTGCCCCTGAGCTGCTCTCTGGTGGGCAAGTCGATGGAAGTCCACTTGAAGCCGGGGAGCAAGGCCGCCGAAGTCTACGGTGCGGAGCGTGCAACCGAGAACTACTACTGTAACTTTGGCCTCAACCCCGACTACCGCGGCGCGCTGGAATCCGCCGGGCTCGAAGTGACGGGAACCGACCAGGACAACGAGGTCCGCGTGATGGAACTCTCCACGCACCCCTTCTTTGTAGGGACCCTCTTTGTGCCCCAGGCCCGTTCAGAGCCGGGAAAGCCGCACCCGTTGGTGCTCGAATTCTGCCGAAGGGCCATGGCGCGGGGCTGAGCTCCGTTGGCACGCCCCGCGCGGGCTTGCGGGTGAGGGGACTATTCGACAGGGGTCGCCGTCACCGTCAGCTCCATCGAGCCCTTACTGTCGAGGGAGTCGGATTTGAAAACAATCGTGGGCTTGCCGACGGGGATGAGAACATCGCCGCTCCAGACGTTCTGGCGCAAAACGGGCTCGGAAACGCCGAGCAGCACCACGGGCGCCGCCGCGCTCGAGACTTCGGCGTGGAGGCTGAAGGTGAGACGATCTCCATCTTCGCGCACATCGTTGGTGTTGATTTTTACGCCGGTATCGACGTACTGAAACTCGTCCAGAACGTCGTCCGGGCGGCCATTCTTGGAAGTCTCCGAACCGGTGACGAGGGGAATCTTGGTGCCGACAACGACTGAACCGTAGCGCGATCCGGCAGTGCTGACGGTGGTGGAGAACGAGCGGCTGTTGACGGGCTTGCCGTCGAGGTCCAGCTCTTCGAGGACGAAGTTGAGCCGATAGAAGTGAGCCGGCGGCTTGGCGGCGTCTGAGCGGGTAGCCGTATCCGAAGGCTTGGAGGCGTCCTGAACACGGGCCGCGGCCGCAAAGACCGGAACCAGGAAGAGAAAGCAGAAGCAGACAGCAAGTTTGCGCATGGAATTCTCCTTAGTTGTCGCCCACTTCGGGCAAGTTAGGCAGCGTTGCATCGGGCGGTTCGAGCGGCAACGTATGGATGGAAGCCACGGTGAGCGGAACAGGATCCTGCTCGGATTGCGCCAGGGCCCGCTGCTCGGGCTCCGGCATCTGCGCCACATACACCGCCAGAGCGCGTTCCTGCGGCGTCAGCGGCTGCGGCGTCGGGAAGACATCGAGCTTGGGAAGTGGTTGCGCCGCGGCCGCAACCTCAGAGCGCGGTCTGGGAGCGCGCGCCTTCGCTCGCTCTGCCGCCGCAACGCGAGGAGCCGGTTGCGCCTGTGCCCCGCGAGCCGCAACAGCCAGTCTCCCAAGGCGGCCAGCCTGGTTGGATTGGATCACCCGCGGCCTTGTGATCCGCGGACCGGGGTGTACGAAGAACATCAGGGTCACGCACGCAGCCGCGGGTAGCGCGACGGCCCAGAGCAGCCGCCGGCCGCGCGGCTTGGGCGTGGGCTCGCTGGCGATGCAGGCGGCAATGCGTCCGGCCATGCGCGCGGGCAGTTCCGAATCCGGGCCGGGATCCCCGTAGCTGGCCAGCGCCTCGTTGATGACCAGATCGAGACGGTTGTCTTCAGGCATAGCGGGCCTCCTCGATGACCGCAAGTTTGCGGCGCAACACCTGCCGTGCGCGCTGCAGCCGCGTTCGCACTGTACCTTCGGGAATGCCGAGGATGCCGGCGATCTCGCGGGAGTTCAACTCCTCGTGCGACGCGAGCACAAGGGGCACGCGGAGCTCTTCCGGCAAAGCATCGATCAGGGAGTGAACCAGCGCGTTGCGACCGGCGGTGAGCAGGATCGCCTCCGGACCAGGCTCCGGCGAGGGTGAGTTGAAGGTCTGCGCGCCGAGCAATTCGATGGTCGATTCGGTCCTCGACGAAACCCGGCGACGCGCATCGACCGCAGCCCGCCACGCGGTGCGAGCCAGGAATGCGCGCTCGTCCGTTGCCTGCCGCCAGCCGCCGTTGCGATAGAGCTTCAAGAAGGTCTCCTGTACGGCGTCCTCCGCATCGTGCGGGTTGAGCAGAACAGCGTACGCGACGCGGAAGACGAAGCGGGCCTGTCTTTGTACAAGCGCCGAGAACTCGTCTTCATCCCTGGTCACGGCGTGCAGGTCCCCCGGGCTCTGCAAACCGACGGCATGGGCCGGCGCGCATGCGTCACAAGCCATCGTTGCTCCCTTTACACCCGCTAAGACGGAGAAGGAGGATGGGGTGTTCGGAAAATTTGCCAGAGACACAAGGTACCGCACCTCCAGCCGCCATGCCGCCCGAGCAAGTGAGTGCAGCGGGTTCAAATGCCGCACTCAAGTCCAGATGACGCGCCGCGCCAGAGAATCGGTTCCTGCCGCAGGCGGCCGAAGACTCTGGAACGATCTCTAAAACAGCTCCGGAATGCTGTGGAATGCGATGCGTGTCGGCGCGGACTTAAAGGCCGTCAGCATGGTGGCCGGGGCCAGCGTGCTCAATCCGTATTTGTGGTTGAGGGCGTCCATGGTGGCCAGCAGGCGGGCGCGGCTCTGCTCGTCTTCCAGGCCGTCAAACAGGTTGAGCGTATGGAGGCGATCGGGGACCAGGCCACCCAGTGCGACGCCGACAAAGTACGGATGCTGATACTGAGCGCTCGACGGCCGCGACTCCCATAGCCGCCGCAGCGCGGCGATGAGTGTGGGGTTGTCCTGGCACTCGCCGAGCTTGATCTCGCCGTGCCAGCCCCGGGCCGGCACCCCAAAACGGCTAACGATGGTGTTCTCCGAACGCGGCACGGCGAATCCGACGGCGAGGCCAATGCTCGATGCCCACAGCCGGGCGGCGCGCAGCCGCATGGCCGCCTTGTGGAGTAGCTTGAGGGCGACCGCCCAGGCCTTTTCGGCCGTACGCATCTCGGGTGAAAGCACGTGCTGATGGCTGATCGACTTCAGGTGCTCCGTCTCCGCCATGTCGAAGTCTTCGCCGCGCAGCCAGTGCCATAGTCGTTCGCCCCATACCGAGCCCCACAGCTCGCCGGCCTGCTCGCAGTCGAGGTCCAGGAGCTGCTGTATCGTGTGAATGCCGCGCTCGTTCAGCCGCTTCTCTGTGCGTAAGCCGATGCCGGGCAGGTCGCGCAGGCTCAGCTGCCGCAGGGCGCCGGGCAGAATGTCGAGAGGCAGTGCAATGAGCCCATCCGGCTTGTCCATGTCGCTGGCGATTTTGGCGAGGTAGCGGTTGGTGGCCAGGCCCACGGAGCTGCGCAGGCATGTGCCCACGCGCTCGCGGATGCGCGCCTTCACGGTACGGCCGAGCTCGAGCGCGGCCAGCAGCGGCCGCTCGCGCCCCATGAGCCGGCAGGCCATCTCATCGATGGAAAGAACCGCCGTCACGGGCAGGCAGCTCTGCACGGCCTCTACAACGCGGTGGTGGTACTCGGTATAGATTTCATGCCTGCCCTCGACGAAGACGATCTCCGGGCACAGGCGGCGGGCATCGGCGACGATGGTGCCGGTCTTGACGCCAAAAGCCTTGGCCTCGTAGCTGGCGGCGATGCACACGGTCGTGTCGACCATCGCGGGCACCACGGCGACCGGCCGGCCGCGCAGCTCGGGCCGAGTCTCCTGCTCCACCGAGGCGAAGTAAGAGTTCAAATCGACGAAGAGCCAGTTGAGCGCGGGACCAGAGTCCGGAGCGGCTTCGGCCTCCCCAGCTTGCGGCCGGGGAACAGACGTTGCAGGCGCGCGGAACTCTTCCGGCCAGTCCTCCGGGACGACCGAGGGCTGCCGGAAGTCCGGCACCGGAGTGGGCATTGCGGCCATTTCGGGTTTATTTTCGCTTTATATTCCCTTTCGCGCAAGTGTAAAACGCGTCTACAACGAAAGGCCTATCTCGAACGGCCGGTTTACGTCAAAATAGATATCGGAAGGAAGATTGCCACGGGACCCGGCGGCCGGGTCAAGTTCCGGGCAAGAGTGTGCCATGCATAATCTGCTTCAGTGGTTCACATCCGGGGCCAGCATTCTGGCGATCATCATCACGGTGGCTGTAGCCGTGTTCCTTGTGTGCTGCCTGGAGTGCACAAAGTGCCCCAGCCGCGAGAAGGACGACATCTTCAAGCGGCACGAGCTTTGAAGAGCGCAACAAGCGTAGCCGAGTAGAGGTGCGATCTTTTTTTGCGCCCTCTTGAACGGCGATTTGCCCGAGCGCTACACCAGGCCTTCCCATCTCTCTTCGCACGGTGCAGTTCTATTTGAATTGCTCTCCTTCCCTTTCCACTGCTTCTCGCCGGGACTCCGGGCATCGCAAGTTCGATGCGCCCGCCCGGTGCACGGTTCCTGCAAAAACGAGGCGGGATTTTCGTGTTCATCCTGATGGAGCGGCGGCGGGGCCCCGGGGGTGCCGGGCGGCGATGGTTAAAATGGCGGTTAACGCTTCAAAAGGCGCGGGAGCTCCGCTTCCCGCTCGTTCAGCCGGCGCGACGCCGGAATCTTCCTCCCGGGGTCTGTTCAGTGACGCAGGAAAATCGGACGGTTGCTTCGGCTGGGAGTGTCTCCCAGGGACAAGGTCATTTGCACCGCACGCTGGGGCTGTGGAACCTGATCATCATCGGGATGGTGATTATCCAGCCTACGGCCCCCATGGGGATCTACGGGGTGATCAGCAACAAGGCCCACGGGCATGTGGTCACCACCATCCTGGTCGCCATGGTGGCGATGCTGTTTACGGCCATCAGCTACGGGCGCATGGCGCGCGTGTACCCGAGCGCCGGCTCTTCGTACACCTATGTGGGGCGCGAGATTCACTCGGCGCTGGGATACGTGGTGGGCTGGGGGATGGTGATGGATTACCTCCTGAACCCGCTGATCTGCACCGCGTTCTGCGCGAAGGCGGCAATGAACATCGTGCCCGGCCTCTCCTACTATGTGTGGATCCTCTTTTTTGCCGCTTTCTTCACCTGGGCCAACCTGCGCGGCATCCGCACGTCGGCGCGGATGAACGAGGGTTTGTGCGCGGGGATGGTCGTGGTGGTGGCGATCTTCCTGGCGTGCGTGGCGCGCTGGGTGTGGCTGGCGCACCACGGACCGGGGTTCTTCACACACCCTTTCTACAACCCGGCCACCTTCCATCCGTCGAGCATCTTTGCGGGCACATCGGTGGCCGTGCTCACCTATATCGGATTCGACGCCGTCTCGACGCTGTCGGAGGAGGCGAAGAATCCGCGGCGGAACATCCTGTGGGCGACGGTGCTGGTCTGCCTGATCACGGGCATCCTGTCGGGGCTGGAGGTGTATGCGGCGCAGCTCGTATGGGGCAGCAGGCCGTTCCCGGACAGCAACGTGGAGTCGGCGTTCGCGATGATCTCGCGGCAGGTGGGCGGGGCGATCCTGTTCCAGGTGGTGAACTTCACGCTGCTGGTGGCGAACATCGGTTCGGGGATGGGCTCGCAGCTGGCGGCGGGGCGGCTGCTGTACGGGATGGGCCGCGGCAATGCCCTGCCGCGAGGCTTCTTCGGAGCCATCGATCCCAGGCGCCGGATTCCGCGTAACAACATTGTGGCGGTGGGCGCGTTCGCGCTGGCGGGGGCGGGGCTGCTGGAGTTCTTCGCCAGCCGGCTGGGCGGCGGCGCGTACGAGGTGGGCGCGCAGGCGCTGAACTTCGGGGCGTTCATCGCGTTCATGGGAGTGAACGCGGCGGCCTTTACCCACACGGTGGTGCGGAACGGGAGCCGCAAGCTGGGCGACATCCTGGTTCCGGTGCTGGGGTTTGCGATCTGCGGGTTCATCTGGGTTCACCTGAGCCGTCCGGCGCTGGTGCTGGGTTCGGTGTGGATGGTGCTGGGCATTACGTACGGGGCGGTGCGCACGCGGGGCTTCAAGTCGGAGCTGGTGACGTTCGAGGTTCCGGCGGATGATGCTTAACCCGTTCTTTTTGAGCAAATGCAGAGATCGCGCATTCTGCGTGGATTGTTAAAGGAATGTTAATCAGGTAACTGACTGGTTACCGAATTCCTCCATCGGTTTGTTGATTCTAAATGGGTTATTTTCGCGTTTGCACCGAAAACTGTGCAGACTGTGAAGGACCTCCCCCCCCGGGGGGTGTCCGCCATCGGATTTCCGCCTGTTCTTGCTTCTTTTCGCCCTTCAGCCGTCTTTTCCATGGAATCCTCCCTCTACTATTTTGCGACGAATGAGGGAAATTCCATGCAAAAGGGGCTGCTTCCATGGGCTGCCCGCGTGGCAGGTTTCAGGCGGCGGATAACAGCCTGCGGCAAAGGTCGAATTTCGGGTAGGTACTCCGCCTGGTCTCTGAAGGGATGGTTTTGAAGCTGCGATTGCCAATCCCGGGCCCCAAAATCGGGGTTCGGGGGACCAGGACAATTGCATTTCAAGATAGGGGAAGATTTTGTCTTGAAAGGGCACGGCTTTAGAGGCTGCGAAAAAAGGGAGAACAACAGGCGAA
>Ga0335073_10004334_pt1 | contig 19857 bp, 16 predicted proteins | sample Lox_Sample_22_FD_207093 | JGI IMG/M metagenome (GOLD analysis project Ga0335073, IMG submission 207093) | Soil microbial communities from Loxahatchee National Wildlife Refuge, Florida, United States - Lox_Sample_2.2 | ecosystem: Environmental > Terrestrial > Soil > Wetlands | place: USA...
ACGGTCGAGGGTTGATTTGAATTGACATTAGCAAAAGAGGATTCCTTCAAACCGTATGATTGTCTCAGTCTCTCGTCTCTTGTCCATTGTTCCTCCGAATGACCGTGAAGACCGTGTAAATACCGATTAAAATCGAGTACACACTTAATGGCTTGCTCCAAGTGATCCCATATTAGAGTGTCTTTCTTAAAAATTGCCAACTGTCTCGCTGTGGTGAAAACGTTGCGAATTTGGCGCCCATTCTGTTAGGGCAGGAGCAGTAGTGACGGTTATATCTTACGCTTCCACACACTTGTACTTTGCAACAACATCGAACTCCCAATCAATACAATCACCATGATCACGGCTCGCTGCCCATAACACATTCATTTCATGACTCACCAGTTCATCAATATGGTCGTGTAAGTCCTTCAAATCTACGTCCTCCTTGTCTGTCTGGAGCATATCGAAGAAATTCCGCCATATTTGTCTTCCCGACGGAGCGTTTAGTGGATCGTAATGCAGTGATACCTGGAGACGGGAGGTGAAAGCAGCGTCAAATCTTCCAACCCGATCGCTGGTAAGAATGAGGATTCCGTCGTAGTACTCAAGTGTGCGAAGGAACACTGAGGGATCAATCAATACCGAACTCTCGGCGGTGATGAAAGCACTTACCGGAAACCAGGCTGTTTCTCTCTAGGTTTGCGAGAGATCTTTCTTCGAGGAAAACATCTGCTTCGTCAAGGAGGAGGACTACTCGATATCAGTATTGCAAGTCATCGAAGACTTGAATTGACCCACCGCAATTCCATCTCTTCCCGAGCATGAGCACAGTCTCCAGATATTTCTCAACAACCTCGGGTTTGGTCCCAATATCTCCACAGGTGACGCTGTATAGTGGCATTTCCGCAAGTTCCGCTACACTGAAGACTGTGTCACTTCGGAGCATTCATTAGGATAAGACCGAGCTCTCAGTACTCTTACCTTTCTAGCGTAAGTGGTCAGCTCTTTGTTTGCTGGTGAGGAGGTAGGAAAGGAATTACCTGCAGTCAACGCTTTACCTGTACCCGGTGCGCCATGGAGGAGCATAATCAACCTATTGCCCTTCCCAGCAATCAGATCTTCCTTCATCATATCCAGAAGTTGCCGTTATTTTGACCCTTTGTAGGATGAGCGAACCATTACCAGAGACTTGACCATATCCTTGGTCTTGGCCGGTAGAACCAAGCGTTTGAAAGCATCCTTATTCCATTTGATAGGAAGGATATTATCAACCAGAAGGGAATCTGTGTTACGGTTATACTGCTCACTCGCTGATCACCATCGAGGTGCGCTTTCTTGTCGGAAGTACCATTTGGTTTATCCAATTTCCAACCAGGTGCGGACGCAAAGACCTTAGTATGACCGGAATGGAAGGAGGATTGGCAAATGACCTGGTGCAGAACGCGAAAGTAGGAGGAAATGTCCCTCAAAACTACTGGGTCGGCAGCAGGGGCTGGGCTGATGGCATCTAGCCCTTGCTGCGACGCAGCCTTTGTCTGTTTAGGCCTTTTGGGAGGAACACGTCTCGACATTGATGGCGCTGAGGACTGTGGTGGCCTTGTTTGACCCATATTGGAAGTAAACTCTATGAGAGAAGGTGGTAGCATAGGAGCGGGTGGTGCAATGGGAGGGAATGATCGCGGCGGAGGAGCTGATGCCATGTTATGTGGTAGCGGTGTGAAGCCGGAGTATAGTATGGGACCAGGTGTTTGCGTTGGGCGTGGTCCCGACTGAGGTTGAGCATTGTTGATCTGACCTAGGCGTTAGTGGTTTGACTTCCGCACATAGCAAGGTTTACATACGAGAAACCCATCGGCCATGCCCAGTTCTTCGTGGTCCAGCAGCGTAGATCCAAATGCAACAGTGGCATCAACACTTTTGGTCCCCTTTGAACCGTTCCCAGCCGCTGCGGAGGGGTCATCAACGCTCTGCTCCAGAACCCGTTTCACGGCTGTGGTTGGTTCCATCTGATCTGGCCAAGCAGTTCCTACTTTTTCGATACTGGCATCGTATGGTGCTTTACGCTTTAGAGCATCCTTTTCCGTTCTGGCTAGTAAACGTCGTTTCTCGTTATGTCGCCCTAAAAGCATCAATTGCATTTGATAGTCTTGCTGTTAGAAGAACTTCGAGCTGTTATATAGTTAGACCTCCGGGTATCTGCAGGCAAGTCTGCAGATACTACCCGTCCTTTTAGGTCCCATAGCGGAGGCAGTGAGAGGTCTACCGTGACAGACGTAGTCCTTAGTAAGGTTGTTCGGAGGTGAACGGCAGGTATTCTAGCCAAGCACGGAGGTGAGGCAGTGAGTCGAGATGTTTACGATTGGCGAGTTGCTGGAAGAGCGTTGATATCTCTCCTAAGTGAGAGGGCATGTGCATGGTTTTGGATGATTGACGAGATACATTTACATTTTTGGGCTCCTCATCCGGTTCTAAGCATCTTGTGGTCTTATAATTCTACTTTTGTAAGGTCCGGGTAGCCGAATCTTCTCTTACGACCGATTACATTTGCATCAACTATCCTGAAGCGGGTAGCTGTGCCAGCTGGCTCGCCAATCGTATGGCTCATCCGAATTCGCTGGCGGCCAAATACTCGAGATGATCTTGAGAAGTCTATCGGGTTCTTGCAACCGTTTCAGTTCCTCGGGCTTTGGTTGCCTCAACTCGGTGATGACCAATTCATCTTGCCGATCATCTCTTGGATTCCTTTCAACTTGCCATGAGCGGCTAAAGCACATTCTCGTATTTGAGATTATCCTCCCAGCACCACTCAAAGGTTTGCCAGCACCGATTGGATAGAGTTGTAGAAGCTCAAGTGGTAAGTCACCTGCTTGCTTTCCGGCGGAAATGGCCCTGAAAATGGCACGCGCAAGATTCTTGTCCACAGCGCTATTGATCAAAATACCACGAACCACATCGTCCCAAGGTGGTTCGATCTCATGCTGTTGACCCCATGGAATTCTTGCAACACGTCTGACGGCGCGACCATCTTGTGGCAAATCAAGTCCTTGGTTGCTCCCATTCTCTTCACTTTCATCGCCCCGATACGAGCAGTCAAGAATGAGAAACAAGCTTTGGAGTTTGGCGAAAGAACCCAACGTTTTGTAGATCGTAACCTCGGTGATGTCTCCCACAGTGCGTTGAATGCTCAACGTCAATTCATGTAGGTGTGGGCAGGAACTCTTGATCATCTCGACATGTGAGAGTTTGAAAACGAGCGATGGATGAAATCTTCCTGACAGTATATGCAATCGTCTCAAGTTTTTGCCGTGGTGCTCCATGATCGTATGAAATGTGGCTATGCTCACGTAGCCATCGATTTTGAGTGCCTTCAAAGGGGGAACGCTGCCTAGGAAACGACGCACGCCATCATCCTCCTCGTTCCACATAGCTGGTGACGTGAACCAGAACCAAAGCTTCAGAGTTTTGAGGGACGGAAATGTGCAACTGGCTGCTAGGTGGTGGAGTAAGCCCTTGTAGTTCTTATAAGTGATGCGCAAGCCAAGGACTTCAATAGCCGAAGTGTCAACTCGTTTGCTGAGATCGACCAGATGTGTCACGCAAGGCTGCCACTCTAGTCGCCGAAGCACCGCAGGCACCTGAATTTGGTTCTGCTCCACCAATACTCTTTTCAATCCGGGACCTTCCACCAGTTTAATTTCACCGCCTGGCAATGTCTCCCAGTCGTAGGTAGAGGGAACCAATACTTCTTTCAAGTTGGGCAGGCATGAAACAAGATCCAAGACGGCCCCAGTATTAAGTGTTGGTTGGCGTCTTGGATTAGGGGCAGCAACGACCGATATGTAATGAAGGCACGGAGAGGTTGCAAGTGCGCACTCGTAGTCGCCCAGTGAGCCGTGTGTCAGACTGCGTAGGTGAAAAGTATTGATGATCAATTTGCAATCAGGATGATAAACATGCAGTGTATTCAGTAGGCAAGGTGGAAACTGATCCAAGCAGTTGTATGCTAGTGTAGACAGCGCTGAGAACTGTTGGAGGAGCATGGCGAGGGGGTTCCAAGCTTTTTCTCGTTCATCTTTGACATCAGGTGGAAAATCATCCAACTCTACGTAATGGCTGCGGTAAACTTGATATTTCGAACGAAAAGAATTGTCTACAAGAATCTCATAGGCGAAGCTGCTGTGCTTGCGTGCGTCACTTAGCCTTTCCGGAGGTTGTTTGGTGTCAAGTTGAAGAGGAGGCATCCAGCCGTCAAGGATCAAGTGACGCACATGTTTGACAGCATTCATCGGTATGAGTTGAACATCTTGAACGAGCTTTTCTCGTCCTTCCACCGAAATCTTGACAGTGCGGAAGAGCAAGGTGATGGCGATGGAATGCAGACGCTTGTTGACGAGAGCGACGGATTGTAGACTTGATTTGTGGGTCTGATCAATGTATTCGCATATGAGATAAAGAACTTCTAGTGGAACACTGTCGAGACTTGGACGGGCCATGGTTGGAGTATTTGAGGTTCCGTAAGGCCAGTGATAATAGCCCTTAGAGTTAACGCGGAGACGTTGGTACGGTACAACCTGCGTTACGCTATACGGTGTTGGAGATAGAGTAAGTTGGTGAAAAGAAGCCTAGCGTAGAGTACGATAGGGTAGTCAAATCCCACCTAAATCGCCACTGTCCTCAGCTTCGCTCTCAGCCAATCCACAGGCTTTTCAGGAAATCGACTCCAGTGCCTGTCATTTGCTTGTAACGCTGTATGTTGCGAACATGTATCTCGGACCTGTTCTCCCTTTGAGAAGGTCCCGATGTTTCGGCGTTAGATGGGTGAGATGCATCTTTGATTCGCTGATTCCGAAGCCTGTGCCGCACTCATGCAGAAACACCGCAAATGAACTCGAAGAGGCGCTTACTCTATCAGTATTTGCTGCAGTATATAAGGGTGACACATGTCTCGTACAACGCAAGCCAGGTACTTAGGATTCTTTTCGATTTTGAACACATTTATACACACCCATAACCCTGTTCGCGACTTTGGAAGCCATGGTGGCAAGGCTAAATACTCCTGGAATCGAACATCCATCCGAATCCAGTAGCTCAACTTCCGCAAACCCCACAACGTCGAATCGAACGTCCATTGCGCTTATGAACTCGACTTCTAGTCCTCCAAATTGCACGCCGTCATTCACAGCATTTACTTTCGGAGAGCAGCGTGCATCTAGCCCGTCTTTCACTTTCGGGGATCAGACTGGGTCCAATCGAACGACTCCTGTCCCGAGTACTACGACGTCGGGGCCATTTCGCTTCACACCGTCGTCAACGTTGTTCACGTTCGGCGAAGAACGTGCAGCGACACCGTCTTCCACGTTCGGTGGCGATCATGACCCAGACAGGCCTTTACCATCAGTGGAGAGAGACGTCTCATCGATAAGCAGTCGCCAAAGTACTCCGAGCACAACTTTATATACACCATCGACTTCAACACATGTGGATTCGACTCGACATGCCTCGGATCAGGATGCAGTTCTACAACAAATTGGTGACCTTCGTAACCTGAGGCTTACGTCGCCTCAAATGCCGAGAAGTACCTCTTCGCAACGAAGTGCGTCTACGCCTTCAATCCAGGTCACTCCGTCAGCGCCTCCGAATGAATCGAGCCGACCTCGAGTCAGCAGGACCGACAGCCTCGTTGATGGCGTCACGGCTCTTCACATAGAATCTCTTCAAGCGGATTCTCCGGGCGCCTCGGGGCTGCGTGAGAGCCGCTCTCCATCACCATCACGCCGTCGCCGCTCCGGATCCGGGATCAATAGAGACATCCATCAAATTGAGAATGAAGACCCGCCAGAGGCCTTGTTCCACATGCCAGAAGTTCAAGAGGCCCTTACCAATGCAAGAACGTTGACGTCAAGAATGGTCAACGTTCTTTCCACTTCGAATTTGCATCAGGAGAACGGATCAAGCATTCAAAGCCTTCATCAACAAGCAACAAGACTAAATGGTTTTCAGTTGCCATCCGTGCGTATTGTTGGGCTTGTTGGTGATTCAGGAGTAGGCAAGAGTAGTTTGATTAATTCCTTGCTTGACAAGATGGAATTGGCCAGAGCGGTAAGTGTGATCGTTATGCAATTATCATAACCCTCTAGCTAACCTTAAAACGATTAGAGCAGCAGTGGCGCTGCATGTACATGTGCCGTTACGGAATATACCTTCCACGATAGAGATGATTTCATCATTTACGTCGACTACTTCTCATTGGACGAGCTGAAGAAACAATTCGAGGAACTACTCAGAGCTTATCGGGACTACCAATTGCTCGCGAGAAATTCAACAGCCAGAGACGAAGATGGTGAAGACAACGATGATAGAAGAAGGTTACAAAGAACAGCGGATCTAGCCAGAGATACATTCAGAGCGAGCTTCAGGGAGAGACTCGAACAAACACCGACTATTCTTTCTTCCATGCCTTTCGAGCGTGCCGTGGGTACAATGGTCGAATGGGCATCACAGCTGCTTCCTCGGCAAGGGAGGCAGGAATCGTTTAGCACAGTCGAAGGATGTTCTTCGCGGTTGAGAGAACTAACATCAGAATCGGATGAGTTCTTGCCCAATGGAGTGTCTCGAACGTGTTGGCCCTTCATCCAGAAACTGCGGGTGTACTTGAAAGCTTACATCCTCAGCAAAGGACTCATTATCGCTGACCTTCCGGGACTCCGCGATCTCAACTCTAGTCGCAAGGCTATTACCGAGCGTTATGTCCGACAGTGTCACCAGATCTTCGTTGTTGCTAAAATCGATCGAGCCATCACGGATGAAAGCATCAAAGAGATTTTCGAACTAGCCAGTCGTGCTAACCTATCCAAGATCGATGTCGTATGCACACGATCTGAAGATATCCAAACAAGAGAGGCAAGGCACGACTGGTCAACAGAAAAAGCACAAATCGAGGATTTGCAAGAGCTGATCGACGCTGACACGGAATATATCAACTCTCTCGAAGAAGATATTGAAGAATATGAGCAAGAACTCACAAACCTTACCCGAGAAGAAGGGCTGCAACTCACGGGATTACGGCAGGATTGTCGCAGGGCTAAGAATTCCAGAGAAAACTACGAGTATGAATTACTTAGCCTTATCGTTAACTTGCGAAACAACAAAGTTTCCGACCGCTTGCGGGAAGAATATCGGAACCACCCAATTGCCACAACACTAAAGACATTCTGCGTCAGTAATAAAATCTACTGGGACAACCGTGAAAAGCCAGCTACGGCCTCTTCGCGTTACCTTAAGTTGAGCGGTATCCTAGAGCTACGACGCTATTGCATTGGAATCGTTGCGGAGAGCCACCTTCGTGCAACCAAAGAATTCATTAAGGATGAGATACCGGCATTCCTTGGCTCTGTTGAGCTATGGGTCGAGGTTGGATCCGGCAATGCAAGTGCAGAGAGGAAACAACAGATTCTCGACGCTGTATCAACTATTCAGCAAGAACTAGATGAGGTACGCAGCTTACGGTCTCTTTAAATGCACTTCCAACCGTCTTCGGTACTACGGAGATTTATCATCTTACGGGTAGACTCGACTCAAACCTATTGGCTAGCATCCATACTGTCTATCAAGTTTGGCTAGGGTTGAAGGGAGAGTACGATCATGCTCAAATAGCACGGCTAATTCGAGCTTCTAGTTAATGTTTTCAGCCTCTCAACTCAATAGTGTATCGCACACTTTAGGCGAAGAATTCGACAGCCAAATCCACCTTCGCATGAGTACGTTCAACCTTGACGGTGCCGGCTTCAATACTCACTAGCTGCAGGACAAAGCGGTCCGCAATGGACCGTCGATGCCAAGCGAGCAAGCTTGTCCTGGCAAGGTGTATGTGTGTCCATTCAAAGTGGAAGAGTCGTTCGCTAACTACTTCACAGTGGCATCATTCGACGTACAAAGCCTTCTGCTCCAACTATGGGAAGCATTCAACACCAGCGCAGGGGTATCATTGCTGGAATGAAGAAGCGATGGAAAGCATGACCGATGATATGTCCGCTATTTGGGACAGTTTTGAGGTCGACATAGAAGCGCATCTCGAGCGGATTAATGATGCAGTCGTTCAAGCTTTTGGCAACGCCCTTACTGCTGCATCGTCTATAGGTGCAAATGAACCTGGTGCAGCAAACAACACCAGGTCTGCGATGCGAACTCTTGCTGCTACACTGTGCCATCGAAAAGACCTCACACTCAACGGTATCGAGAAAGCATGTGAGAGCTTCAATTCCGGGCTTTCCTCCTTCCACACCGATGCCTTCTCATCCATCAGGACAGCCTTCATAGGCAAGCTCATGGAAAGCACATATCGTGCAGCAAACATTGAATACGGTAAGCCTGCTCTCCCTTTGCCAGCATTACCATAGTTCTTTCTAACACCTATACCTAGGTTCCGGCAGCGACCGCCGCCGTAAGGACCTTATCACAGGCAAATTCGGCTCCCAGTCCCTCTTGAACGACCACCGGCGTGACTGCAGGGAAAAGTTTAGGGATATTGCGCGTGAGCTACAAGATAAGGTGAACGAGATCGTAGACCAACAGGTTGACCTTGTTGAAGCGGATTTGCAAATGCTGAGAGATGAGAACGTGGTGTTAGAGAGTGAGAGGGATCCGGAGTTTAGGAGGAGGGTGATGGCAGAGGTAGAGAGGGTTAGGAGAGAAGTAGAAAGGATTGGGCGCGTGGTTGAAGATGTTTCATAAGTGTATCAATGTAAAACAGCGTAGCAAACCGTCGAGGAAGGCTGTCAATCTGCTATCGGGATTGTTTAAACTGCTGTATGAGGCTCTCCGCTTCAAGAAAGAAATGGATTCACAATTGAATTGAGACGTATTTTCTTTCGGTTCTATAAAACTCCCGGATAATCATTTGTATAGACACCAATAGTCGTTCTCTACTGGAATTGCCACAAGCCACATTTTTCAGACCCGCCAGTGGAAGGCAAAATACCATACGGTAGCTTACCATATGAATCACTGAATCCAGCAGTGTCTGCTTTAGTGATTATTGATATCGCACGTCTCGAGCTCTCATATATCGACCCTCCGAACAGACCCGGCCTCTCGACAAAGTGGCGCAGGGTTTTGACAGCCATTAGGTACTAGACAGTGCTTGCAATTGGCGTGTGGGTGGGCAGATTTACCGCAGAAACGGCGGTCGATCTACTATTAGTTGTTTAAGGTAGTTGTCGTAGATATACTTAACTATGTCTTCTTTAATCAGTCTTTGTAGTCATATCCGACGACCGACTGTCATCAGCCTTTCACTTCCGAGTTCTTATGAAATAGAGTAGTTTTGCTTCCCGGTTACTTGGTCTGATAAGCGTGGTAAACTAATAATAAGGGCCTACGAAGGTACAGCGTGGAACTTTCTGACGTGCTGCCTATTCGTTAAGACAAGTTGAACCTGGAATCCTACCTGGGACGGAATGATGATCTGAGAATCCCACCAAATATCCGGTCTCAGTCATTTCTAAGAGCGAATTCAAATGCATGAGGCCAAATCATAAATATTATGAGCAGCTGACCGGAAAATTTGACGCCTTGTCGGGCTAACTCCGCAAGAGCACGACATTGTCCACTTTGAGTTCTCGGTGTGGGATTTGAGGCGCAACTGCCCAGCCGCGCTTTTCAGCCTTGCAGCGTTGCCACCGTGAACCTTTCCACGAACTGTTTAGACCCCTCCATCGGCTTATGCCAGTTCTAACTACTCTCTTTGACTGTTTCTGTGGATTTTGACCTTTATACAACAATATTTCATATCTGAGACATTCTTATCATTGTTCGGCCCTCGTGCCGGTGAGTATACACTTCGATGCCGCGCTTCATGGTAGTGACCACCGACAAACGGATCTCGAACCTCCTTCACACCATAGAGGCTTCGACACACGGATCAGATAAATTCTAAGTTTCATATAGACACTTCCGTCTTCCCTTCGCGACGAGCTGTTAGTCGGTCGATATGGCTTCGAAACAAGGCTCCAGCCTTGCCGGTGTGGTCGAGAAATGTGATAGCCTTGGTGATAGTTACGAAGATCTTGGGACATATCTTGTCAGGCCTGAGGAGATTTCGAGGGCTTCAAGCCCAGACCTTCTCTCTTTCTCGGTCCTGTCTCTCGGTATGGAGTCAACTCTGGAAGCAGATGAGTCGGAAGATCTCCAAGCCAAAGGGATTGGCTGCCAGTCAGCAACCCAAAAGCTGCTATTTGCCGGTGGAGAGCTCACCAAAGCTTGCAGAGAGGCAGCTTATGATCGTGCAGCAGAGATCGTTGGCGCTGTTGCTGCTGACGCCGCTCATAATTCAAAGGTATTCGCGGCCAGGCTTGTCGAAGTTGTTACGACTGGCACCAAAGCTACAACGAACGCCGCACTTGACAACGCAAATGAAGCCGCTACAGACGCGGATGCTCCAAAGAGTGCTATTGCTGTTACGCTCATGGAAAGTACGAAACGCGCCATCACCAACGTATCTGCTCCAGCTGCAGCAGCTATCCTTTCGGGATCCTCGTATGTTGCATCTACCGTCGCCTCTACCGTTGTGTCAAAGGTTGGAAACTGGACATGGAATGGCCCTTCTGTCCAAGACTCACCACTCACGGCTTCCTGGGCTTCACATTGGAGGAAGAAGAGGTCGAAGCCCTGTCTCTCCTCTAGGAAGTATGCGCTGGTCATGGACTCACAGCCTCTCAAGGCTCAAGATAACGACCACCTCATCGACGTGAAGACCAACGAGTCGAATATCGACCAATCCAATACTCCAAACCCAATAAGATGTGCTACCGAGCCGAATCTCCTCCCAGAAACAGGCTGGGTTAGACAGGAGCTCCAAGTTGACACCGGCCGCCATAGCCATGGCTTCGAGGCCCGTCTTCGTCGGGAACAGCATCTGGTCGAAAAGCAACGTCGCCGTGCAGTCCTCGAAGCCGAAGAACAGAAGGAGGAAGATGGGGAATACGCCGATGTTAGGCGACACCCGGCTTTTGCGGACGAAGCCGAGTCAGGTGTCGCCTGAAGGTTCGGTGTACGTACTCTTCAGGAGTACATGAAAGGACGGCAATCTTCATGACAATTGTATTCATTGTCCACAACCGACCACAGATATCATCTTCAAAAGAACAGCTTCGAGGATTATCATCAACCAAAATATCAACTAAGATCATAGGGAGCACAGTGGTATGACTCCGATCGGCATAGCGAGGCGTTTTGGGTTTGCCATGGAAAATAATTTCGATTCTCAATCTTGTATTAAAAATGGCGATAGTGAGCCAAGCCGTTAGAGAGGAGGGATGATTTCTGAATAGCTGTTAGGACTTCTGAATTCTCGAGGTCAGTTACAGGAAGTGCGAAGAATAGAGAAGAATGACAACCTTAGCTACTTTACTGAGCACAACAAAGTCATACTTAAAAGTATCTTACAAGACTTGATCATGGCACAATACGCTCCCGTCCTTACGCTGTAAAGCAGAGTTCCTTCCTCGTAACCATAACTGTAGCAAAATCATGATCCTTTCTTTGCCTTAGACCGAGTCTCATGCGCCGGCGGCGTCTCCTCCGCCTCGTCCTTCTCTCCGTCTCCATCTTCACCAACCTCCTCCTCCGCGGGCGTCTCCACACCACCCTCATCCCCCTCCTCCTCCTCCTCGGCACGCACCTCGACCTTGCGCGCATCCTTCCGCACGACCTCGGCCAGCCCCTCCGCATCGCTCTCGGCGCCGTTCACCGCGCCGCAGCCCTGGCAGCGCCACACACCGACGTCCTCCAGGGAGCGGGCGCCGGGCGGCGCGCGCCCGTTGACTAGGCGGCAGCGGCGGCAGATCAGCGCGAAGCGCAGCGCCGCCTGCGTCTCGTCCTCGCCCAGCAGCGCGTCCAGCAGCCGGTCGTACCAGTGCGCGGTGCCGGACGAGGGCGCGGGCGTGCGCTGCGTGCGGACGTCGAAGGCGTTGGGCGCGAATTCCGCGGTGGGTGAGGGGTCGGTGGAGCTAAGGGGCCGCTGGACGGGAGGAGGAGCGTGCGCTGGCGCTGGTGGTGATGGCTGTGGAGGTGCGAAGTGTTGTTGCGTAGGTAGTCGCTGGATGTTGGCGGTCGGTGGCGGTGGCATGAAGATGCGGTTGCCGCCTTGGTTCTTCTTTCCTGAGCCGGGAGATTTCGACTTCTTCTCGCTCCCAGGCTCACCGGAGAGGGATGGTCGAGGTGAGCCGTATTTCTTGAGGAGTTGTTCGGTCGAGTTGTACTTGGTAGCTTCCTTGAGCTTCTCGATGGTGGAATCCCGTTCTTTGAAGAGGCTATCCAAGTAGTTTTGGGATTTGGTGATGCGGTAGTTGTACCAAGCGTCAGAGCCGGCTCGGACAGCATAGAGTCTGTACTCGTCAGTCAAAGTCCTTCGCATATAGCTGCTCTTACATACAGAAACGGTCCACCAGCCATAACGGTGTACTCCACAACTCCCCAGTTTGCCATACCAGTCACAAAGATCAGGACTATGGCTGCTAGGATGTATGCGAAGCCTCCATATAGGGTCCAGCTGACCTTTATCCTCCTTGCTCGTTGGCGTATTCGGTCACTGTGTGCGGTCTGCTTGGCGATCTTCTGAGCCAAAGCGGAAAGTGTTTTCTCGAAGGTCTCGGCGGAGGTATTGGATCGCTATGATTCCATGGATTAGCTTAAGCAGTTTACCACAAGTTCAGAGGTGAGAAACAAACCCGGAACGGCCACAGAGACACCATGGTGGCGTCCGCGAAAGAGATGGACTACCTAATCATCATCGAAAAGCTTGAAAAGTGAAGAAGATTCAAGTTGGAACTTCAATATCGGGTGAGTGTACAGCGAGTGATGCGCATAGGTACATGCAGCAGGCAGCGGAGCGGAGCAAATAGGCTAATAAAAACAAAGCTGCTGGTGTCGTCTGTGCGTTCATGGATCAAGTGCAAGCCAAGCAGTTGGGTGTTGCTGTCAACTTTTGCTCTTACACAAAACCAGTTCGTAGGCAGTGATGTCTGCTCAGTAATTCTACGTTCAATACTTTTGTTGAATGATGGTTGTATGAGTACAATATGTGGCAGGTAAGCTACGCAATCTACAAATCACAATTGCAATCGCTGATTCTTTACAGCGTATCATAGACGCTGTCGATTCGCGAATAGCGGAAGAACAGACCAAAGCAAAGGCTACGCAACAGTCCTCACCTCGAAGAAGTGCATCATCTGCACGAGCAAGCCCAAGGCAGAATGCACAATCGAGGCGACCAAGGAAAAGTGCAAATGGCGAAGCCAGTCTCGACATACCCGGACGAGCGCCAGACCCATCGGAATTCGAGGCAGACTTTGTTATAGGAGACGACAGCGATATCAGCCGTGTTGGCACTCCTAGGCCAGGGAAAGAAGACAAGCAGCCTGAGTCCTCGGAGACGCAGAAAACTGAGGGTGAAGGTGAGAAGGCTGGCGAGGATGACAAGCAGTCGGAGGAAGCCCAACAAGCCGCTCCCATGCAGTTACCGCAAGATGTAAAACAGAAGCTTAAAAGATTGGAGCAAATCCAGCCCAAATACTCTGAGCTGCTGCGATCGTATCGCGTAGCTCACGCACGGAATTCCGTCATTGAGCCCTTCGAAGCTGCTCTTCGCGAAAACACACCTCTCACTTCGATCAACGAGCCCACCGCCCTCGTCGAGTATTTGAATAACATAAACCTCAAGACGAGCATGGTCATGGATGAGTTGAAGCGGATCACAACCGAGCGCGATCAATTCAAGAAGAAGTTTGAAGAGTCCGAAACAACTTGCAAGAGCTTGACCGCTGAACTGAAGGAGCTACGGAAGTCTAGTGATACATCTGATCAGGATGTTGCCAAAGTCAAGAAAACCACTCCAAGTGCAAAGGAAGCCGATGAGGATGATTTTTTCTCATATGAAAGTGAGGTTCCGCGGCTGCAAGAAGAAATCCAACAATACGAAACTCGTCTCAACAATCTTCAAGAAGAAAATGACGGACTGAAAAGTGATCTCGCAAGCGCCAAGGAATCTGCGGAGCAGCTTGTTCGCAATCTCGAATCATCGACGCGTGATCTTCAGTCAATTAGAGAAAGTAACGAACGTCTCGAAAAGCAGCTATCAGAACAACGAACAGAGCTTGAGTCCGAAGTCTCAAGCCTGAAAGCGAACATCGAGATTGCCGAAAAGCAAATGAGCAGTAAACAATCCGTTGAGGATGAGCTCAATCGCACGATCACCGACCTACGAGCTCAAGTTGAGACATTGACGGACCAACTCGCACTGGCCCAAGGCTCAAGTTTAAATGAGCATGAAAAGGACATCGAGGCTACGCAAAAGAGAATTGAAGAGCTACTGGAAAAGCAGACTCAATACGAGAAGCGAGCCAGCACTCAGAGTAATCTCCTTGATACGCTACGGTCGCAGCTGAGTGTAGCAGAGGCCGAAAAAGTGCGTGTGACTTCCGAGCTAGAGACTGTTCGGAGCGAGTTGCATGGTGTCAAAGCAGAGCTCTCTACCGCAGCATTAGCATCAGGATCGACGGCAATAGGAGACCAGAAGCCTGAATCAGCGGGAGCATCGAAGAAGAAGGGCAAAAAGAAGAAGAAAAGCGGGAAAACTGGCACAGACACACCTACAAGAGAATCGCAAGCCACTGAGGAGGCCGAAGCGGCAGATGATGGCCAAGTGCAGCAACTTCAAGAGAAAATCGAGAGCCTACAGAAGCAAGTCGAAGAGAAAGACGCAGTGATTGCACGTCTCGAGAAGAAAATGAAAGACCAAGAAGCGCTGCAAGAAGAGATCGAGGGCCTGAAAGACGACCTGCTAAACGTAGGCCAAGGGCACGTCGAAGCGAAGGACCAGCTCAAGGGTCTCCAAGCCGAGAAGTCGACGCTGCTGGCGAGCATCGCGCAGCTGGAGCAGGACGTGCAGGCGGCGGAGGCCAAGACGCAGGAGCACGCCGGCTCATCGGAGGCGCGCGAGGCCCTGGCCAAGGACATGGCGGCACTGAAGCGCACGGCCGCGAGCCTGCAAACGGACCTCTCGGCCGCGCAGCAGCTGGCGGCGGCCCGCTTCAAGGAGCTGACGGGCCTGCGGGAAGCGCTACAGAAGGCGCAGCCGGAGCTGGCGACGCTGCGTAGCGAGGCCGCGGAGCTGCGCAAGGCGAAGGACGAGCTCAGCGGCAAGGCGGCGGAGGTGCGGCGGCTGGAGGCTCGCGAGCGCGACCTCAAGGCCGAGGTCGCGAAGCTGCGTAGCGCGGCCGCCGACAGGGACGCGGAGGCGCGCGCGCTCACCGACAGGCTTGGCGCTGCGAACGGGGCGCGCTCGGCGCTGGAGGAGAGCGTGCGCAAGGGGCTGCGCGAGGTGCAGCGCGCGCAGGCGGAGCGCAGAGATGCGGTTGAGACGCTCGATGCGCTCAGCAAGGACCATGCGAGCACCGAGGCTGAGTTGAGGGCGGCGAGGGACAGGGTGGTGGAGCTAGAAGCGCAGGTTAAGAAGCTGGATGATGATGCGGCGGGCTTGAGGGATGAAATTAGCCTCAAGTCTGCGCAGTATGCCTCCGCACAGTCGCTGATGAACAGCATGCAAGACCAGACGCAGGAACTCGGCACGCAGATGAAGGAGGTTAGAGAGCGATGTGAGAGTCTAGAAGAAGAGCTGGCTGATGCGCACCGCTTGCTAGGTGAACGAGGAAGAGAGGGAGAGACTATGAGACGTCTGCTCGCCGAGGTTGATGGGAGAGCGGAGTCACGAATTAAGGAAATGCGGGAGAATCTGGAAGCTGCGGTTGAGGAGAGAGATCGTGTTGAAGAGCAGATGAGTCAGATGAGTAGGAAGAGGTCAAGAGAGTTGGATGAACTGAGGAGTAAAGTTCGGGAGGCTGAGAGAGCAATGCAGAAAGCCGTCGAAGAGCGGAATGAGCTTGTGGAGAAGGAACGAGAGCTTAGGAGGCAGAAAGAGGATATTGAGAGAAAGTTTACTCATTCCGATGAGGAGATTGTCGAGGTGAGGCAAGCGATGAGCCAGTTGAGAGACGCACTTGATGAGACGGAGCAACAAGCCCGAAGCCTAGAAAGGGACAAGGCTGAACTTAAGAAATCACTGGAAGACACCCAACAACGCCTTGAAAAGCTACAGAAATCCAGCAAATCCCTGTCAGAAGAGCTTAAGAGCATGAAACAACCACCCGTCCGTGGCCTGGAGTCATCACGTTCGTCAATGGACTCATCAAGATCACCCAGTAGAGTCAATTCACCCATCTCGAAACCTGGAGAAGTAAAGGGACGGCTGTTGAGCACGATATCAGGATCAAATCTACCGGGAACGACACCGCAGATGGACTACGTGTATCTCAAGAATGTTCTTCTGCAGTTCTTGGAGCAGAAGGATAGGAAGCACCAACAGCAGCTCATTCCGGTGCTTGGAACTTTGTTACATTTTGATAGGTAAGATCACATGGCTCCTTTCTGCTGCTACGATTAATGCTAACGCGTACTTCAGACAAGATGAACAGAAGTGGATGGCCGCCATCTCCGCGAGAACATGATCACTTGTTTGAGAAGCATTTGGAATGGAAGTATGTCGTAGAGAATGACGGTGTTATTGAGATAGATGGCTCGGATCTTTCTGGAGCATTCGCATGGCGCCAACCTTCAAGTTTGACAGTCCTATAGCATAGCGATTATTCACATGTCGGCGACAGTCGTTCAACCTATGTAAATGCATATCTGCCACAAAATTGCATTGACTTGAAGTGATAGCGAATGCTGAGAGTTGGTCAGAATTCGAGAACGTCGACAACGCTGATTATCTTAGAACAGCAATTCCGACGGTTTTCTTCCAATCTGACCGGGCCGTCCCTGCTGATGCGGGGGTTTTCAGATTGATTCTACAATAAACAGGAGTTGCGGAGGCCGACAATCTACAATTACATCATTGCATCAGGTACATGTGCGACCAACGGAGGATCGGTGTTGAACCAAGCTGGACAATCAAAGAAAACAGATTATCTTCGACAACAGTGTGCAGCGCAGCAGCAACGAGGCTTTAGGCAGTGAATCTTCAACCCCTATCGCTCCGGCATTTGTTTGGTTGGAGACTGCAGCGGCATCGTGGTTTAGAGCGGCTGGAAGGACGAATGCGTTGATTTCGATGCGGTGGGCCAATCAACAAGCTCAGCACAAGTCGGCGAAGGCGCCTCACGGTGAGGAAACGCCCTCCAATGCTAGCCCTTTCCTTTAGCCCCTGGTGCCCTCTGGCCAGTCTCTGCGAGTCCGTCTTGCCCCCCGACTCGCTGTAAGGCCTCTTGTCTCATCTTCTGCCAGTCGCTCTTCGCGTGTCTGCGTGCTTGCGGGCAAAGTCACCCTCTCCCACCCAACGCCAACTTACAATAACCTTACTCACCTTCCATGCCCATCCATTCCGGCCATTCCACCATCGCCGAATTGGCCGTCTGACTCTCCTTTTCTTGTTGGCGGCCTTCGCCTTCGAGCCAACATCTCTCACGGCCCATCCGACGCTTTTCCATGCGTCCTTGGTAAGCTTGGTCGTGTTGCGCCTCTAAGCCTCGCTCCTCCTATCGCCCGCACCGTCATCGTCGCTTGCTTGCGGCCCGGCTGATGTGTCCCTCCAGCGCAGAATGAACGGTGCTGCAGATATCAAAAAGGCCGCCATCAACAAAGCGAAGCAAGTCGCGCAAGCTGCCGCGCAGAACGGCAATGGAAGCAAGAAACGCCGCAAAGGCCAGGATCTGAAGCCCATCATAACCACCGAACACGGCAAAAGCCAGGAGCCCAGTCCAGCCAGCTCTGCCAACAGCTACAACATCGGGTTCGTCTTCCATCGCCTTCTCTTCTGCAACTCTATTCCGTGTCGTCCCACTTGCTAACCCTTGCCGCACAGCGCACCAAACAACACTACCCCAAACATGGCCCATCAGAAACCCGCGTATGCGAATCAGCTCAGCCGCTCACCATCCTCATCCTCCTCTTCCGGCGACGACCCAGAGACAAATACTGCCGACGAGGAGGATTCAGAAGACTACTGCAAGGGCGGCTATCACCCGGTACAAGTGGGCGAGCAGTACCACAACGGGAGATACACAGTCATTCAAAAACTTGGATGGGGCCATTTCTCCACCGTCTGGCTGTCGAGAGATAACAACACCGGCAAGCATGTCGCGCTCAAGGTCGTCCGCTCGGCCGCGCATTACACCGAAACTGCGCTTGATGAGATCAAACTCCTTCAGCGCGTTGTCGATGCAAATAAGGACCACCCTGGTCGCAGACATGTGGTGAGCCTCCTCGACTCTTTCCATCACAAAGGACCCAACGGCAACCATGTCTGCATGGTTTTCGAAGTGCTAGGCGAGAACCTTCTCGGTCTCATCAAGCGCTGGAACCATCGCGGCATCCCAATGGCCCTTGTAAAGCAAATCACGAAGCAGGTACTTCTTGGCTTGGACTATCTTCACCGCGAATGTGGCATCATCCACACCGACCTCAAACCTGAGAACGTTCTAATCGAAATTGGTGACGTAGAAGAAATTGTCAAGCAGTATGTCAATGAACCGAAGAAGGACGGCAAGGAAGACAATCGAAACGGACGAAGGAGGAGAAGAACTCTCATCACCGGTAGCCAACCTTTGCCCAGTCCTCTCAATGCGAGCTTCAGCCAGAGTGATTTGCATAACTACCCGGGTAGTGCGCAAAGTCTGAACAAAATTCTTCATGAGAGTAAAGGTAATCCTACACTCCGTTCTACAGACTCAAGCGACAGTATCTTAATGAGCGGTGCACTAGGCACCTCCACCCCGACTAAATCCGCATCGACCAGCACCGGTAAGAGCATGCTCGAACAACTTGGCATCCAATCGCTTGTTAGCGATGAAAAAGCGGAAGATGAGGTCACCAAGCAAGAAGTCAAGACCGCAGCGTATGCAAACTCAGGCACCAAGAAATTTCATATGTTAACGTCCGGCAGGGAACAAGTAACCCGTGACTTATCCGGAATTAACCTTGGCAAGAACTCCCATACCTCGACTCCAGACCGTATGGAACTTGATTCGGCTCTCGAAACAATCTCTGTGAAAATCGCCGACCTTGGAAATGCATGCTGGGTCAATCATCATTTCACAAACGACATCCAAACCCGTCAGTATCGATCTCCCGAAGTCATTCTTGGTGCGAAATGGGGTGCCAGTACCGACGTCTGGAGCATGGCTTGCATGGTGAGTCTTATATTAAGCAATTTCTTCATAAATACTTTTAGCTAACTCGCCCACAGATCTTCGAACTTGTTACAGGTGACTACCTCTTCGATCCTCAATCCGGGACTAAATACGGCAAAGACGACGATCATATTGCTCAGATCATCGAACTACTCGGTACATTTCCCAAATCGCTATGTCTCTCCGGAAAATGGTCGCAAGAAATCTTCAACCGAAAGGGAGAGCTTCGAAACATTCACCGTCTTCGACACTGGGCACTGCCAGAGGTCCTCAGAGAGAAGTACCATTTCGGCATCGAGGAGAGCAGAGAAATGAGTGACTTCTTACTGCCGATGCTTGATCTGATCCCTAACGACCGCGCCAACGCTGGAGGCATGAGCAATCATCACTTCCTTACCGAAACCGTAGGAATGGAGAATGTGAAGCTGGATATCCCAGTTGGCAGCAAGGGAGAAGGCATCGAGGGCTGGTCAACCGAGGTGAAGAAGCAGCGATAGTTGACGGGCTGTTCTCGGTGTTTTGTGCTAACAGATGTTGGTGCGATTAGAAGCCTCGAGGCGACCGCGACGTCGACTCGCATTTGACGACGAATGACTACAATTTTAGACCGACCTCTGCAATGTCTATTTGAGGC
>Ga0335073_10004335_pt1 | contig 19851 bp, 17 predicted proteins | sample Lox_Sample_22_FD_207093 | JGI IMG/M metagenome (GOLD analysis project Ga0335073, IMG submission 207093) | Soil microbial communities from Loxahatchee National Wildlife Refuge, Florida, United States - Lox_Sample_2.2 | ecosystem: Environmental > Terrestrial > Soil > Wetlands | place: USA...
CATGATTTCGCGCTCCATCATTAAATCCGCGACGTACTTGAAGCCGATGGGGGTTTCATGCAACTTCCGCCCATATTTTGCCGAAATTCGGTCGAGCATGTTCGTCGTATTGAACGCCCGCACCACATCGCCCGGCCACTTCTTTCGTTCCAGCATCCACCGCAGCAGCACGGAGAAGATTTTGTGTGAATCAACAAAGCTCCCATCTTCGGCAACCGCGCCAATACGGTCGGCGTCGCCGTCAATCGCCAGTCCCGCATCACACTTCTCGCGAATAACAGTTTCTTCGAGCATCTTCGTGTGCGGGCGTATCGGCTCCGGATTGATTCCCGGGAAAAGCGGATTCAGTTCCTGCCGGATCGCTACACACTGCACGCCTCGCTCAGCGAAAATTCCGGGCAGAACTCCGCGACCAGAGCCATACATTGCATCCACGGCGAATTTGAACTTCGACTTTGCAATTAAATCCATGTCGGCAAACGCGCAAACCGCGGCAACGTAAGCCTTCTTCAAATCGACTTCTTCAATCGGTGCTTTTGTACTTTTTGGGACGGCTCCCGCCACCAATTCGGCTTCAATTTTCTTCATGATCGTGGGCGTGGCTGACCCGCCGAAGTTTCCTTTGAACTTCACCCCATTCCAGTTCCACGGATTATGGCTGGACGTGATCATCACTCCGCCCGCGGCCCCTTGATGCTTCACTGCGTATGACACCGCAGGAGTAGGCGTGTAGTCGTTCGCTAGTTTCACCGGAACTCCTGCGCCTGAGATGACATCAGCGACGATGTGGGCCGCCCGCGGTGATGCAAAACGGGCGTCATACCCAACAATCACGCCGCGTTTCGAATCTTCATTTTTCAAAACGTACGACGCGATCGCGCCGGCGACCCGGCTCACATTCTCAAAAGTGAAATCATCCGCGATGATTCCACGCCATCCATCGGTTCCAAACTTAATTTCCTCTACCATTGAGTTTCAAACTTCCAGTTTCCAGCTTCGAGCACCAATGTTAATTCGCCTTACTCCTCGAACTTGAACCTCAAAACATGAAACTTAGGTGAGCTTTCTCAGCTTCTTCTCGTCCAGATGTTTCACAACCTTGCCGACGTCTTGCGCGTGCTGGCGCGTTGTGATCAGCAGGGCATCCGGCGTATCCACAACCACCACGTCGCTTACTCCAACAGCCGCCACGAACTTCCCCGGCGCGTGCACATAGTTCCCGCGTGCGTTCAACAAGAACACGCCCGAGCCCGCGACGAGATTTCCTTCCTGCGGAGTCGTTTTCGCAACGTGATGCTCATGCAGCGCGGTCCAGGAACCCAGGTCGTTCCACCCGAAATCCGCGGGCAAGCAGAAAATGTTACTGCATTCCTCCCCTTTCGCCGACCGCGGCTCGAGCACAGCATAGTCCACGCTGATGTTCTCGCACTTGGGATACAACCTGCGAAAGGTGCCGGAAAATCTCGACGTTCCGTATGCAGACGCAATCTCCTCAAGGATAGGAGCCGTCTTCGGCAAGTGCTCATGCAGCGCGTCCGCAAGCGTTCGCGCGCTCCACAGAAACATCCCGCTGTTCCAGAAATAGTTTCCGGCTGCAAGAAACTCGGCAGCAGTCTCTGCGTTGGGCTTTTCCGTGAATCGACGAACTCTTAACGCATCGCCTTCGTACAACCCGCCGGCTTCGATATAGCCGTATCCGGTCTCCGCGCGGTTCGGTCGAATGCCAAGTACAACGATATTTTGTCCCGCCGCTGCAACGTTATTGCCGCGTTCGAGCGTCTCGCAATATCGCTTTTCATCTGCAATGACGTGATCGGACGGAAACATCCCGATGACCGCGTCGGGGTTTTCGCGCAAGAGCAAAAACGCCGCGAGCCCAATTGCCGGAGCAGTATTGCGTCCCACGGGCTCGGCCAGCACCTGCAGTTTCGGCAGCTTGGGCAATTGCCGCATGATAGCCGGACGCAGATCTTCGTTCGTGATGATCCAGAACTTTTTGGCTGCAGCCAGCGGCAGCAGGCGCGCCACAGTCTGCTGGATCATCGTCTGCTTGCCGTCCAATGCAAGCAGTTGCTTCGCGCGCTTCTTCCGGCTCAGCGGCCAGAAACGCGTGCCGCGTCCACCTGCCAGAATCACAGGATAGAAATTGGAATTCTTCGCCATGCTTACAAGTTCAAATTGCAGACCTTAGACCGCAAGTTTCCTGGACCTCATATTCGCCAGCTCATACGAAATCGGCAATCGCAAATCGACAATCAACAATTCTTAGAGTCTCGTCTCCGGCTCGGGAAAGCTCTCACCGGGTACGTACGCGCGCAGGAACTCAAGCATCCACTGCGGCCTAACGCCGAACTCTTCAATCGATGCGGGAATAACGACCGCATCCCCCTTCGCCAGTGTTACGGGCTCCATTCCGCGCGACTCAATTACTCCACAACCGTCGGCCGCGACCAGGATTTGCACAGAATTCTTTGACGTGTTGTCCCGCGTCCGGAGGCCTGAAATCGGTTCTTTGCATTCAAACATCTCTACGACAAAGTACGGCGCATTCACAAGCGTCGATTGCCGGTTCTTTCCGGCTTCACGCGGCGCCGGCCGCAAAACTTTCCCGGACTTTACTTTCTCTTTCACTGCGGCCATCCCATCTTTCAGATGCAATTCGCGGGGGCGTCCGTAATCGTACAAGCGATACGTCATATCGGACTGCTGCTGCGTCTCAACAATGATCGATCCAGGCCCGAGAGTGTGTACCGTACCGCCCGCGACGTAAATCATGTCACCGGCATAGACGTTCACCCAATTCAAAACCTCTTCTGCTCGCATCTGGTGGATCGCTTCTTCCAGTTGCGCGGCAGTGATTCCCGGTTTCAGTCCCAGCGCGATCTGCGATCCGGGCTTAGCGTGTGCCACATACCAGCATTCTGTCTTTCCCCAAGGCTCCCCAACGCGCAACGCTTGAGCATCATCCGGATGCACCTGAACCGAGAGCTTCTCGTGCGGGAAAAGAAATTTCAGCAGCAATGGAAACCTCTTCGGATCCCTCGCTGCGTTGCCGACCAGTTCCTGCTGATACTGCTGGCTCAATTGGGATAGCGTCTTCCCGGCAAGCGGACCATTCGAAACCTTACACTCGTCCCCAGTCAGCCACGCTTCTCCGATCTTCTCTCCGAACTTATGATTGGGATAAATCGGAGAAAGATCGTGCGTGCCCCACGGCCGCGGATCAAATCCCGGCTGCATCAGTAATGGATACAAGTTTCCCATTCGACAAAAAAGGCCGCTCGCCACGGAACGGCCGCCGAACCAAAGATTCCTCTGTGTAACCCTGTGATCCCTATGGTGAACTCTGTACTGCCTGCAGAAATCCAGATCTACAAGGCTGCAAGAAAACGCCGCATCCGCTCCAAGCCTCGATCCAGTTCGGCTTTGGAAGTTGCGTACGAGATTCGGATGTGGTCGGTAGTTCCAAATCCCTCACCCGGCACAGTTGCGACGTGGGCTTCCCGCAATAGCCTGCCGGCCACATCAGATGCAGATTTCAGCCCCCCGCGTCCAAGAAAAGATGAAATATTCGGGTAGGCGTAGAACGCCCCTTGGGGAAGCGTACACTTCACGCCCGGGATCGACCTGAGCCCCTCCACCACGTGATCGCGCAACAGGATGTACTCCTGCCGCATCTGCTCCACGCACTCCTGCGGACCCTTCAGCGCGGCAACCGCAGCCTTTTGCACAATTGACGTCGGATTCGACGTGGACTGGCTCTGCAGCTTTGCCATCGCACTCGTCACCGCCGCCGGCGCCAGGGCATATCCCAGCCGCCATCCCGTCATCGCGTATGTCTTTGAGAGCGACCCCAGCACGACCATGCGCTCCTTGTACTCGCGGAGCGAGCCGACGGAGAAATTCTTGTCTGTGTAATTCAGGTAGACGTAGCATTCATCCGATAACACCCAGATGCCGCGTTGGTGCGCCAGCCGAACAACTTCCGTCATGTCCTCCGGCTTCATCACCGCGCCCGAAGGATTCGAAGGCGAATTCAGAATGATGACCTTGGTCCGCGAAGTCACGAGCCTCGAAACCATCTCAGCCGTAACGCGAAAATTCTGCGACTCATCCGATTCGAGCAGAACGGGCATCCCACCGGCATATCGGATGATGTCCTTGAACGAAACCCAGTAGGGGACAGGCAGGATCACTTCATCGCCATGATCCACCAGTACCTGAATCGCGTTGAATAGCGCATGCTTTCCGCCGGTCGAAGCAATCACTTCCTCGCGCCGATAGTCGGAATCAAAATCAACGTTATGCCGGTGCGCAATCGCGTCGCGCAGCTCGGCCGTGCCCGCGACGGCCGTGTACTTGGTGAAATTCCCCTGGATCGCACCGATCGCCGCGTCCTTAATGTGCTGAGGCGTCGAAAAGTGCGGTTCGCCCGCGCCGAAATCGACCACGTCGATTCCCTGCGAACGCAGCTTGTCCGCCTCTGCCACCACAGCCATGGTGGCCGAGGGCTCAATCCGGTTGATTCTCTGGGTGAGTTTCACCGCTTCTAGAGTTGCCGTCGTCATGCCTTCTTTTTCCTTCTCCTGGGCACTTCCATGATTTTTGATTCTGCCAGCTTGTACGCGGGATCGAGCTTCTCCCGCAGTTTTTGTTCAACGAACTCCGGAACCAGTCCTTTGACCGGGCCGCCCGCTTGCGCAACTTCGCGCACCAGCCGCGAACTGACATACGAATACTTGTCCGCCGGCATCATGAACACAGTCTCAAGCGTCGGCTCCAGCTTGCGGTTCATGAGCGCCATCTGCAATTCATATTCATAATCGCTGATGGCCCGTATCCCCCGCAGCACGCAGGTTGCTTCAATCGATTTCGCGTACTCCACCATCAGGCCGTCAAATGTATCAATCCGCACATTCGGCAGATCGGCCGTCAGAGCTTGCAGCATCTCCAGCCGCTCGCCCACGCTGAACATCGGAACCTTTTCCGAGTTCCTCAGAATTGCGACGACCAGTTCTTCAAAAATCTTGCTCCCTCGTTGAATCAAATCGAGGTGCCCATTCGTCGGCGGATCAAACGACCCCGGATAAATAGCTGTGCCCTTATTCAATCTCCCTCACTGGAACGGCGCGGTTCAGCAGAGTGAACGACGGTAGAGCAATGTAAGAGATTCTATGCGGGCAGGACCAACAATGGCAATGAGAGGAAATAGAATGGGCCAGGGAAATTCGGCGTTCTCCGTACTTCGAATGGAACCAGCGCCGCTCAGCGGGACAAAGAGCGCGCGGTCACATGGACGCATGCGCCACCGTGGAAGAGCGGCCCTTTAAGGGCCGCGTTCAGATGGATATCATTATTTGTATTCCGGGCTTCAGCCCGCGCGCATGCCGAGTGAGACTACCAGCACCCGGGAGACCCGGGCGCGGCTCCGTGAGAGAGTGTCAGCCGCGCCCGGAGGCAACGAGAAAAGCCTATCGTCGAGCCGCCGCAATCGGAGCTTTCGGAACGTCGGTCCCGGTCGGCATAGTCGTGACCCGTCCAGTGGCCGCGCCATTGGTCGGCGTAGCCGCAGGCGCCGGAGTCGCCGGTATCAATCCCAGCGCCTTCCGCACTTCCGTATCCAGCTTTGCCAGTACGTCCTTATTATCTTTCAGGAACTGCCGCGCATTTTCCCGCCCCTGGCCGATCCGCTCGCCCTTGTAGCTGTACCACGACCCGGATTTCTCGACGATGTTGTGGTTCGCCGCCAGATCGAGCAGATCGCCCTCGCGCGAAATGCCTTCGCCATAAAGAATGTCGAATTCGGCGTCGCGGAACGGTGGCGCCACTTTGTTCTTCACTATTTTCACCTTGGTCCGCGATCCGATCACGACGTCGCCTTCCTTGACCGCCGCAATGCGCCGGATGTCGATTCTTACCGACGAATAGAACTTCAGCGCCTTGCCGCCCGTCGTTGTCTCGGGATTGCCGAACATCACGCCAATCTTTTCGCGAATCTGGTTGATAAAGATCAGACAGGTTCGCGACTTCGCGACCGTGCCAGTCAATTTGCGCAGGGCCTGCGACATCAGCCGCGCCTGCAATCCCATATGGCTGTCGCCCATTTCGCCGTCGAGTTCGGCCTTCGGCACCAGCGCCGCGACCGAGTCGACCACCAACACATCCATCGCATTCGAGCGCACCAGCGCTTCTGTGATCTCCAGCGCCTGCTCGCCATAATCCGGCTGCGAGACGAGAAGATTGTCGACGTCCACTCCCAACTTTTTCGCATATCCCGGGTCGAGCGCATGTTCTGCATCGATGAACCCGGCCATGCCACCGGTCTTCTGCGCCTCTGCGATGACCTGTAAAGTGATTGTCGTTTTGCCCGAAGACTCCGGCCCGAACACTTCAATCACACGTCCTCGTGGGAAGCCGCCTACACCGAGCGCGGCGTCGAACGAAATCGACCCCGTCGGGATCACCGCAATCGGCAAGATCGCATCCTTCGACCCCAACCGCATGATCGATCCCTTCCCGAACTGCTTCTCGATTTGCGATACCGCCAGATCGATCGCCTTGCCCCGCTCGTCTGCCATGGAAGTGGCTCCTTTTGATAAGTGCGCCTATGAATACTTTCTAATCTGGCCGGATTATACATACGATTCTAAGCGAAGAAAAGGCGAATCTATAAAATTAACCTGTGGAAGGTTCCAAAATGGGCAGAAATGGAGTGGTTCGCTGTTGCCTGAATGTGGCGCGGGCGCCTCGCCCACGAACTCTCACTACGAGCAGAATGACGAGAACCCAACATACTAGCCAGAGCGAAATCGGGCTAACGTTGTAGCAAGTCCACCGGCGCATTCACATCATGCACCCGGAAATACTTCGCCAGCGCCGGATACTTCCTCGCCACCGCTTCATACATCGCATATGCGACATTGCGATAGGACACGTGTCCCGCAGGCGTAGTCCGCAACTCAGAGATATAAACTGCCTCAGCAAAGTCCATCTTGAACAGCGCTCGCTTTCGGAATGCTAGGGGGATCGCGTATTGCGAATTCTCTTCGGCTTCGGGAGTTCCGCGCGAAGCCAACTTCTCGACCGCCGACTGGACCCGACGCATAGCGGCCTCAAACTGCCCGCGCACGCCGGCATCTTCCATATCCATCAGCATTTCGAAGCCATGCTGGGTCGTGAATCCCTGCATCACCTGGATACAGCGCCGGTGCCGATGCATATCGCGGAATCCGCCCGTATCCATCAGGATGTCAAAGCGGAACTGCTGTCCTGCTCGAAATCCTCGGAGCATCTCGTCATGCTTCCCGCGATGATTCAGGCCAATGTCGATGATCTCCCGCCGCCGCCGCTCACCCGCCACCTGCACCATCTGCCGAATTTGCCGATACGAATGATGCGAGTGCTCGTACAACAAAGTCGTCGCAATCTCCACTTCCAGCGGTTCTTCGTCGAGCAGATCAACGATCGCCTTCGAAGCCGCAACCGGCTCCGAAGCCATTAACTCTCGTGCGGCTTGCCGCAACTCCCGCCGCGTTTCCATCTCATACGCGTTCGGATCCGCATACTTCACCAGCGTCGGCGCAACTCGCACCTCTCGCAACAACTCCTGCTCCGCCCGCGCGCCCAACTCCGGATTCACCGCCCGAATCTGCGCGACCAAATCTTGCAGAGACTCGCTATTCACGTTATAAGCCGGCCCAATCGCCGCCTTCTTCAATGATTCGCCCAGCGCGCGCACCTCTTTATGTGTGTGCGACAGCAGGTGCGCAACTTGATTCTCCAGCGTCCGCGCATTGACGATCTCGCCCAAGGAAGTGTTCGTCGCCAGCGGCAACAAATACCGCGTAATATCAAACGCCCGTGCCTTCAGCGTCCGCTCATAGGCATCCTGCTTCATATCAGCCGGCTTCGGCGTGATGCTGATCAGATAGTTCGTCATGTGCGCCGAGAGCGCGTCATACTCGGCGAACAAGAAGTCCACAGTTTCGCGATACAGCTTCCGCGCCTCGTCATCGGCGCCAAAATCGGGCGTGTAGTAGCCGCTCTTGCGGAAATCCTGATACCGCGTCGACCGCTCCTGCCCATCCCAACGCTGCTCGTCCGCCAGCTCGATCGCCGCCAAAATCGACAGCCGCTCAATCGCCAGCGCAATATGCGCCAAGTCAGCAATCGACCGGTGCCCATACTGAAAATAAAAAGTGTTGAGAAACTTCTCCGCCTTCTGCGTGCTGATCTCCCGCAGCGCGTCCTTCATCGACAAGGCCGACCGCGAATACTTGGCCATCGCATAAGCCTGAATCTCCGGCTCCACGCCAAACACAGCGAAGACCTCAGTGGATGGCTCGGCGGCTGTCGGTGATGGGGTGTTTTGTGTGGGGCGCGCGCCCACGCGCGCCTCTGCCGACACGGAATCGACTGCTGCCTTCTCCAAAGCAGCCGCGCGCAAAGGCGAGCGATGTGAAGGGTCCGAAGAGTCAGCGTGAGAAGGCTTGGGCATGGTCACAACATTCGATGAAGTTGGGGACATGGGAGTGCACGCATGGTACGCGCCCCCCTTGTGGATAAGCAACGTGATTGAGAGTACCTATTGAATGCCCTGCCGCCACTGCCGCAGCCGTTCTTTGATCGTCTGGACTTCTCTTTCAAACGACTCGGCGGCATGCACCAACTCCACAGTTTCCGCGGGATGCTCCGCACACGCAAAAGCGATCTTCTGTCGAAGTTCGGCCGCAGCGGCCACCAGTTCCCGCATCGCCTCTTCCGCTTTCTTGATCTGATCGATCGGCCGTTCGGACACGAGGTCTCCCGCGCAAAACATGATCTCACAATGTTGAGCTAAAGATTTGCTTCGCGACCGCTGCGGTATTTCTTCGCGTTCTTAGCGGTTTGATATTTTGGGCAATAGTCGCGCAGTTATAATGCCTCTTTCCGCGCGACGGGATATATAGCTCGCTATCGCACCAGGCGCCTCGTGGAAGAGCGGCCCTTTAGGCCCGCCTTGAAGCATGGTAAATCCGGGGGCTTTAGCCCCCAAGATGCGTGGAGAACCCATGTCCCTATCCGGACACATCGCCTTCATCACCGGCGCCTCGCAAGGCATCGGACGCACCTGTGCCCTCCGCCTGGCCAAAGAAGGTGCCGCAGTCGCCGTTGCCGCGCGCAATCAGGAAAAGTTAAACGAACTGGTCAATGAAATCACGGCTGGCGGAGGCAAGGCCGCAGCCTTCCCCCTCGACGTTGCCGACGAGGAACAAATTAAAACCACGATTAAAGCCGCTACAGACCAACTTGGAAAAATTGACATTCTCGTCAATAACGCCGGCATTACCCGCGATCAACTCGTCATGCGCATGAAGCGCCCCGACTGGGACGCCGTCCTCCAGACCAACCTGACCTCCGCCTATCTCTGCATCCAGCAAGTCATCCCCAACATGCTGCGCCTCCGCTGGGGACGCATCATCAACATCAGCAGCGTTTTCGGACAAATGGGCCAGGCCGGACAAGCCAACTACGCCGCCTCCAAGGCCGGACTCATCGGCCTCACCAAAGCCATCGCGCGCGAAGTCGCCTCGCGCAACATTACTTGTAACGCCATCGCCCCCGGCTTCATCGAAACCGCTATGACCGATGTTCTGAGCGAAGAATTCAAGCAATCAGCAGTGCAGCAAATTCCGCTAGGCCGCGTCGGAAAACCGGAAGATGTTGCCGGCGCAGTCGCGTTCCTCGCCTCCGACGACGCCTCGTATGTAACGGGCCATGTCTTAAGCGTCAACGGCGGCATGCTCATGTGATAACTGTTCGCCGAAACCTAGGGCTCTCAAGCTGTGATGAAAGACGATTTGCAGTTTTCCTCTGTGTTCCCTATGCCCTCCGTGGTGAAAGGTTTCTCTTTCACGCAAGCAGAAACCCCGTCCCAGATAGGCCAAGCCCGCGAACTCTTTCTCGAATATGCGCAGTCGCTGGGCTTCAGCCTCTGCTTCCAGAATTTCGATAAAGAACTAGCCGATCTTCCTGGAGAGTACTCACCTGCAGCAGGCCGCCTCCTTCTCGCCGAATACGATGGCCAGCTAGCAGGCTGCATCGCCCTCCACAAACTCGAGCCCACCATCTGCGAAATGAAGCGCCTATACCTCCGTCCGCAATTTCGGGGCAAAGGCCTAGGCCGCGCACTCGCCGACCGCATCATCGCGGAAGCTCGCCTCATCGGCTACAAGCGCATGCGCCTCGACACGGTAGAACCGGTCATGAAAGACGCCGTCGGCATGTACCGCAAGTTGGGCTTCAAAGAAATTGCGCCCTATCGCGAGAATCCGATGCCCGGCACCCTCTACATGGAACTGCAGTTGTAATTCTTCCGCGGATTCGTCCACAATGAGTGCCCCATTTCTGCCGCGCGCCGTTTCCGGCAGAAGTGGGGATTCAAATCGGCCCCAAACCGATTTCGCGGAGGGGATATCGCATGAAGAAAATCCTGTTCCTGGTTGTTCTAGTCACGTTCGCCGTTTCCGCTTTTGCAGCCGAGAGCAAAACCGTCTCCTACAAAAGCGGCGACGAAACTGTACAGGGCATTCTCTATACACCGAAAGACAAAGGACCATTCCCCGGCTTGATCGTGATTCACGAATGGTGGGGTCTAAATGACTGGGTGAAAGATCAGGCGTCGAAGCTCGCCGATCAGGGATACGCTGCACTCGCGATTGATCTCTATCGTGGAAAAGTTGCGACGACTCCGGATGAAGCGCACCAGATCATGCGCGGAGTGCCCGAAGACCGTGCCAAGCGTGACCTGCACGCAGCCTTCGATTATCTCTCCTCGCAACCGAACGTGAAGAAAGATCGCATCGGCGCGATCGGGTGGTGCATGGGAGGCGGCTACGCCCTCGATGTCGCTCTCCAAGAGACCACGCTCGCCGCGACGGTCATCAACTACGGCCACCTCGCCACCGATCCCGAATCGCTCAAGAAGATCAACGCACCAATCCTCGGCCTGTTCGGCGCGCAAGACAAAGGCATCACGCCGGATGACGTGAAGCAGTTTGAACAAACGCTGAAACAACTCGGCAAGAAGATCGAAGTAAAAGAATACGCCGACGCCGGACACGCCTTCGAAAATTCCAACAACAAACAAGGCTACCGCGAAGCCGACGCCCAGGATGCCTGGAAACGAACAGTGGATTTCCTCGCATCAACACTGAAGAAATAAGTTACGAGTGTTCGCACCCTGTGTCTCTCTGTCCTTCACTTGGTGAAATGTTTTTGGAACCGGGCCGCATCAACTGTCGTGAAGTTAATTCTTTTACATCGTTAAAGTAACGATGATTTTACGCAAATCTTCGTTCATTAGAATTCGTTTTTTACATGGCACGAACGTCCTAACCAATGGCACAAATTTCCCCTTGCCAGAAGTTGCCGCTCTGGTTACTATGGCCCATTCTGAAATGCTCCCTACCATGAATATCGGCGAGACCATCCGCAACTACCGGCTTCAAAAAGGTATGTCCCAGGGTGACATCGAGAAACGTACCGGCCTTCTCCGTTGCTATCTGTCCCGCGTCGAAAATGGCCACACCATTCCTTCGCTTGACACGCTTTCCAAAATCGCTGGCGCGATGGAATTGCCTCTGTCGCAATTTTTCTCCGACCCGAATCACAGCAACGGCTCCAAGGGATTGCCGCAGCTCTCAGACGATGAAGTCCGCTTCCTCAGCCAGATCCGCCGATTTGCCGTGAACCTGAACGACAGCGACCGCAAGCTGGTCCTCGCCATGGTTAAGAAAATGGCGGCAAACTCCGCGAAATAGCGCATAGCTCCTAGCCACCAGCTTCTACCTCAACTACGAACTTTGATCTCTGACAATGGGCCTCGGAACGCTCCGGATCACCTGCTTGAATTCGAGAAAAGCTGGAAGCTAGGATCTAGAACCTTACTTTCGTACCATCCCGTCCGTGACCCACAGGTACCTCGTCCACCGCCTGCCGACTGGTTACACTCACCCTGGAGACTCCTGTGACCACCGACGAGGAACTAACTCTTCTCGATTCACAATTGCGCCGTCTCAAAATCGAGTACGAGATATTCTTCAGCAATCCGACCAAGCGGCCTCCTACTGACATTGAGTGGAAGGTGCTCGCCATGCTTCGGAAGTTCTCCGACGGTGGGCGGATGAACTTCTCCCAGCGCTATCGCTACAACGAAATGGCGCAGCGCTACGCTATCTACAGCGATCTTTGGCGCAAGAAGTGCCGTATCCGTGAAGAAGGCTATCGCCGTCCGCAGGATGCGCTGCTTTCAGTGCAGGGCGTGCGCATCGACGAAGAAGAACATAAGCCTCACCACCATCATGCTTATGGTGTCGGTCATGGTGCAGCTGCGGCGGGCGCACCGGCGCCACAACCATTCACCCTGCACAATGTCGACCAGAGCGAGCGCGAGCAGGTGGAACGTCTCTATAACACGCTGGTCGCGGCGAAGAAAAAGGCCGGAGAAAGCGTCACCGGCAACATCGACTCCTTCACCACCTTCGTGCAGAAGAAGACCGAACAAATTCGCAAGCAGTACAAATGCGATAACGTGGAATACTCCGTCGAACTCACGGACGGTGGGGTAAAGCTCAAAGCCAAAGCCAAGAGTTGATCCCTCGCGCGATCCAGCTTTTGTGCAATCCCTTCGTCACCACCTCCTTCCCAGCCGCTAGTGACTTTCGACCCGATTCTTTCTTCCGCGTTGACATCTTGCGAAGTGCGCATACTATGTCCTGCGCGGCTCGGGGCGTACGGCGCAGCTTTTCGGCCATCCTTTCGCACTGAACGCTCCCCCTGGGGAAGGGGCTCCCCCGAGAGTTCACCAATCTGGGGCAAAGCTGCAAAAAAACGTTGGGAGGAAAATAAAAAATGATGTTGAAGCGTTTACTTGGCTGCTTACTTGTATTGACGCTTGCCTCCGGGATCCTTTGGGCACAAGGCCCCAAGGCTGCCCACACCAAAGGCTCCTCGGCTCCAACTCAAAGATGGAATCCGCCAGCCGGTCATGCAGTGATCTGGACCAACCTGGGCCCCAGCTACAGCAACCTCTATAACGACACCTACGGATATTACGTTCTCGGGCCCAGCAACTCCGTTGCACTTCCCGAGCAATGGATTGCTATCCCGTTCAGCACCACGTCTAATACGACTGCAACTGTGCTCGTCGCCGCTATCGGCATCGAGACCGGCACCAGTCTCGTCGATCTCGGCTTGTATAGCGATAATGGCGGAGTCGTCGGCACTCTCATCGCCGGCGGATCGTCCACCAAGATTCCGGTGTTCGGCACCTGCTGCGGTGTGGTCGAGGTCACGATTCCCAAGACTGCATTGACAAAAGGAACTCAGTACTGGATCGCAGCGACCTCCGACGATACGAATGGCGCGGACTTCACCGGTGTCTTCGATTCCTCGAATCAGTCGAACATCGGCTACGATGTGGGCCTCGCGGGATGGGGCGAATTCAGCGCCGGCGTACCCGGAGCTGCCATTCTGCAGTAAGCAACTGCCAAACATTAGCAAAAACTACGGCCGCGGAGTTCTTCCGCGGCCTCTTTTCTTTCTGCGACATCTCTATCGCTCTCCGCAGCAACTCAACTCAAGCTGCTGGTAAAATCTTCGGTCACCCATTCATCTAGCATCCGTCAAGGGGAACGTCATGTCAGCCCGCATTCAGCGCGCCATCCTTTCTGTCACCGATAAGACCGGACTCGTCGATTTCGCCTGCCGCCTCTCCGCGCTCGGCATTGAACTCGTTTCCACAGGTGGAACTGCCAAACTCCTCCGCGACTCAGGCATTTCCGTCAAAGACATCTCCGACCTCACCGGATTCCCGGAAATGCTCGACGGACGCGTCAAGACACTTCATCCAAAAGTCCACGGCGGCATTCTCCATCGCCGCGAAGATCCAAAGCATGTTGCCGCAGTGAAAGAACATGGCATTCAGCCCATCGACATGGTCGTCGTGAATCTCTATGCCTTCGAGAAAACTGCAGCCAAAGCCGGCGTCCACTTCGAGGAGCTGATTGAAAACATCGACATCGGCGGGCCCTCGATGATCCGCTCTGCTGCCAAGAACTTTCAGGACGTCGCAATCGTCACATCCCCTGCCGATTACGAAGCGATCGCCGCTGAACTTGAAAAAAACGGGGGCGCGCTTTCCAAGGAAACAAAATGGATGCTGGCCCAAAAGGCCTTCGCGACGACCGCCGCATACGATTCAGCCATCGCCTCGACTCTCGAGCGCGTTGGCCCCGAAAGCGTCGATCTAAGCGAGCAGACTTTCCCGCCAACTCTGCGCCTCGCCTTTCATAAGACACTCGACCTACGCTATGGCGAAAATCCACACCAGAAGGCCGCGATGTATTCCGATGGCTCCGGCAAAGGCGTCGCCAATGCTCGGCAGCTTCAGGGCAAGGAACTCTCCTACAACAACATTGTCGACCTTCAGGCCGCATGGGACCTCGCCCAGGAATTTGATCAACCCGTGGTCGCCATCATCAAACACACGAATCCTTGCGGAACGGCCACAGGTAAGACGCTGGCAGAAGCCTACAAGCGCGCTCTTGAATGCGATCCCGTCTCGGCTTTCGGTGGTGTGATTGGAGTCAATCGACCTATCGACCTGGCAACCGCTGAAGAAATGCACAAGCTTTTTCTCGAAGTTATCGCTGCGCCGGGCTTTGATGAAGCCGCCAAAGAGAAGTTCTCGTCGAAGAGAAACCTCCGCCTGGTCGAAGTAGTGCCCGCCGATCAGAAATGGATTCTCAAGAAGGTTTCCGGGGGACTGCTGGTACAGGACGCCGACGTTCGTGCCTTACAGGATTCCGACCTGAAAGTCGTAACGAAGCGCGCTCCAACTCCAGAAGAGACACGAGCACTGCTGTTTGCCTGGAAAGTCTGCAAGCACGTGAAATCGAATGCCATCGTCTACGCCCGCGATGGACAAACCGTCGGCGTTGGCGCCGGACAGATGTCCCGCGTCGACTCTGCCAAAATTGGCGCGATGAAAGCCCAACTCCCCCTGAAAGGCACAGTGGCAGCATCCGACGCCTTTTTCCCATTTCCCGATGGCGTGGAAGAAATCGCAAAGGCCGGTTCTACTGCGATCATCCAACCCGGCGGCTCTACGCGCGATCCCGAGGTCATCGAAGCCGCCGACCGCCTTGGCCTGGCCATGTTGTTCACAGGAGTCCGCCACTTCAGACACTGAAACGCCGCCTACCGGCTTCGGCCGACAGGCTTCCGGATTGTTACGACAATAAGAGTCTTCCCGAAGTGAAAGCCGGAAGCCCGAAGCTTGCTCAATCGACAATCAACAATCACCAATTCAACAATCCCGAGGTCCCTGTCCTTCCGGTCTTGACCGATTTTTCGCGTCCCAACCCATCATCGGGGTAGAATAGAAGCACCTTTCCCGCGTCGGCTTTGCATCCTAATAAGCTGAGGTAAATCGGAAAAGCGCTGCGAGCGCAATCAGGTCCAGAATGAATCGAATTCTTTGCCTTTTGTTGATGATAGGAGCCGTCAGCGTTGCTGTCGTCGCTCAAACCAGCCAAGCAACGGCAGCCCAGGACGCTAAGCAGCCTGACAACTCGTCCCAGTCCACGCCACGGAAAGTCGACAAGGCCGCCGCTTATTACCACTACACGCTCGCACACATGTACGAGGAGATGGTCACTGCCTATGGCCGTAGCGATTTGGCCGTCAAGGCGACCGAAGAATACCGTCTCGCAATCGAGGCCGATCCTTCCTCCGAGTTCCTCACTTCCGCCCTCGCGGAACTTTACGTCAAAACTGGTCGCATTGCCGATGCCGTCAAAGAAGCTCAGGACATCATCAAACGCGATCCCAAGAACCTCGAGGCTCACCGCCTTCTCGGACGCATCTATCTCCGTTCCCTGGGCGACATGCCGGGCGGCAATGGCTCCGACAACATCCTGAAGCTTGCCATCGAGCAGTACGAGCAGATCACGAAACTAGATCCGCAGAGCGTGGATGATCACCTGCTGTTGGGTCGGCTATACCGTCTGGCAAACGAATTGGGCAAGGCTGAAGCTGAACTCAAAACCGCTATCAAGATCGATCCCAATTCCGAAGAAGCCGTGACGACCCTCGCCATGCTTTATACCGATGAGGGCGACACGTCACACGCTCTTAAAGTCCTCAGCTCCATTCCGGACTCTGCTCGCTCGGCCAAACTCTACTCGGCGCTCGGCGCAGCATACGAACAACGCAAGGACTACAAAAGCGCGATCGACGCCTACAAGCACGCCATTGTTTTGGACCGCGATAATCTCGACGCTATCCGGGGCCTTGCTGAAAACGAATTGAACGATGGCCAGCTTGACGCCGCGCTCGAACAGTACAAAGTCATTGCCGATTCGAATCCTGAAGATGCGCAGACCTACGTTCGCATGGCCGAGATTTACCGCCGTCAGGGCAAGTACGATCTCGCTCTCGAAAACCTCAAGCGGGCCGACAGCCTGGTTCCCGACACCATGGACGTCCCCTACAGCATCGCCGCCGTCTATCAGGCGCAGGGCCGATACGATGATGCCGCAAGAATCCTGCAGGATCTGCTGAAGAAGACCGAGAAGAGCGACGCCGCCACCAGCCAGGCTGATCGCAACAACCGCGCAATCTTCATCGAGCGCCTCGGGATGATCTATCGCGAGCAGGAGAATTACACTGCTGCCATCGACACCTTCCGCAAGATGCTGACGCTCGGCGACGATAACGCCCGCAGCGGTTACCAGGAAATCATCGACACTTACCGCGAACAGAAAGATTGGGCGCAAGCCACAGCCACAGCCAAAGAAGCGTCTCAGAAAATGCCCGACGATCGCGACTTGCGCATGGTGCTCGACGCCCAACTCGCCGACATGGGCGATTTCGACAAGGCCGTCGCCGATGTTCGCTCGATGCTGAAGGGCACCGCTGAGGATCGCGACGTTTACGTTCGCCTCGGCATCATCTATACGCGCGCAAAACGCTGGAAAGATGCGGAAGACGCCCTCGCGAAAGCTGAACAACTCTCCACCAAGAACGATGACAAGGCGTACGTAAACTTCTTGCGCGGCGATCTCTACCAGCGCCAGAAGCTTTACGATCAGGCCGAAACCGAATTCCGCAAAGTCCTGGCGACGACTCCGCCAACCGATCCTCAAGCCGCCGCCACGCTCAACTATCTGGGCTACATGAATGCCGATCGCGGCGTAAAGCTGGAAGAGTCGCTCAGCTACATCAAGCAGGCAGTGACACTCGAACCCAGCAACGGCGCGTATCTCGACTCTCTCGGTTGGGCGTACTTCAAATTAGGCAAATACGATTTGGCCGAAGAAAACCTGAACAAAGCCGCGGTTCACATGAGCTCTGACCCGACGGTTCAGGAGCACCTCGGCGATCTCTACCAGAAAACAGGCCGGCTGAAACTCGCAGCCACGCACTGGGATCGCGCCGTCCAGGAATGGAATAAAACAGTCCCGGCCGAGCAAGATCAGGATGCCTACGCTAAGGTCCAGCAAAAACTGGACGCAGCAAAAGTAAAGCTAGCCAAAGAAGAAACCAAACAGTAACCCATACTGTTCATCCGATGGGTGCCCCACTTCTGGCCGGTGTTGCCAGAAGTGGGGATTTTGATTTAAGGAATGGCATGCATCCACGAGTGACAATTCCTTCCAGATCGTCGCGATAAACTCAAGGAATGCCAGGAGCTTCAATCATCACCATCCGCCCAGGCACCCTAGCTGACATCCCCGCCATCGTGCATCATCGCCGCCGCATGTGCGAAGACATGGGCTATTCCGACGATGCCGCTCTTTCAGCGATGGTAAGAGCGACCGCCGATTATCTGGAGAAAACAATCCCCGATGGCTCGTTCCGTTCCTGGCTCGCATGTGACGGTACCAGAGTAGTTGCCGGAGGTGCGGTCATAATCAGTCCCTGGCCCGCCCACGCCTATGAACCCGTATGCCACCGCGCCACAATCCTCAACATCTACACCGAACCCGAATACCGTCGCCGCGGCATCGCCCGCCAACTCATGGAAACAATCATCGCCTGGTGCAAGGAACAAGGCTTCGCCCGCGTAACCCTCCATGCCAGCGAGTACGGAAAACCTCTCTACCAATCACTAGGATTTGAAGAGAGCAACGAAATGCGCCTGAACCTTCGCTAGTACTCAGTACTCGGTGCTCAGTTTGATCTAACCGTCAAGGAAAGAGATTTTACTGAGTACCGAGTACTGAGTACTTGTTTTGATATCCTTCCCACATGCTGGCCAGCTACGCGGTCGAGGTCACCCGTTCCCGCGGACGCCGCATCGCTGAACCCCCGCATCCCTACCGCAACGATTTCCAGCGCGACCGTGACCGGGTCATCCACGCCCGCGCCTTCCGCCGTCTCGAGGCAAAAACTCAGGTCTTTACCCGCCGCTACTCCGACCACTTCCGCAACCGCCTGACGCATACGCTCGAAGTCACGCAGATCTCCCGCACGATCGCCGGAGCTCTCGGCCTCAACTCCGATCTCTCTGAGGCCCTCGCACTGGTCCACGACATCGGCCATCCGCCCTTCGGCCACGCCGGAGAAAAAGCTCTCAACGCCGCCATGCACGAGCACGGCCTCTACTTCGATCATAATCTGCACGCCCTGCGCATCGTTGAAGATTTCGAGCAGCGCTACGCCGCCTTCCGCGGCCTGAATCTCACCTTCGAAGTCCGCGAAGGCATCATCAAGCACTCCCACGACTACGACGAGAAAGATCATCCGGAGCTCGCCGAATATCTGCTGGACCAGCGCCCACCGCTCGAAGCGCAGCTCATCGACCTCGCCGACGAGATCGCCTATAACACTGCCGACCTCGACGACGGCTACGAATCGCATCTGCTGTTATTGGAAGAAATCCGTGAAGGCGTGCCGATCTTCGAGCGTTTTTACGGACCGGTGAAGCAGCTTTATCCCGAAGCGCCGGAGAAACTGCAATTCAATGAAACGCTCAAGCGAGTCCTTAATCGCCTCGTCGACGATCTGGTCCGCAACACGCAGAAACGCATGACGGATGCTGGCATTCAAACCGTGGAAGACGTCCGCTGCAACCCCCAGCGCCTCGTCGCGTTCAGCCCAGCCGTAGACGCCGAACGCAAACAGAACAAAAATTTTCTCTACGAAAATCTCTACTTCAGCCCATCGCTAGCCGACGAAAAAGACGACGCCGAACAGGTCATCACCGAGCTATTCGCCTACTGGACAGCCCATCCCGAGTCCCTTCCCCACCAATACCAGGACAAAGCCAAGGAAGAGGGCCTCCCTCGCGTCATCTGCGACTACATCGCCGGCATGACCGACCACTTCATCTACGAGCAATACGAAAAACACTTCGGATAGATCAATCTTCTCAGCCCATTGTCATTCCGACGAGTCGCGCAGCGACGACGGAGGAATCTGCTGTGGTGTGCAGCACCACGATTTTCAAAGCGCACCTGAAAAGAGATCTGCGGGATCCTGCGTCGATGCGCCGAAAAGAAGTTCTCTTCGCTTCTGCTAAACTACGCGGCCATGAGAACTCTTGTGACTCGGATCTTCCTGCCCCTCTTGTTGCTGGCCACACTCGCCGCAGCTCAGGAAGTGATTCCTCTCTACCCCGGAACGCCCCCGGGATCGACGCTGCAGAACTCTCCCGAGAAAGAATATTTCTCCAAGCTATGGAACACCGAAGTCGTCACCAACGTGACCAAGCCGACACTGACTGTTTTCAAGCCCGTTCCAGAGTTGAAAAACGGCACCGCGCTAGTGATCTGTCCGGGCGGTGGCTTCATGGCTCTGTCCATC
>Ga0335073_10004336_pt1 | contig 19849 bp, 18 predicted proteins | sample Lox_Sample_22_FD_207093 | JGI IMG/M metagenome (GOLD analysis project Ga0335073, IMG submission 207093) | Soil microbial communities from Loxahatchee National Wildlife Refuge, Florida, United States - Lox_Sample_2.2 | ecosystem: Environmental > Terrestrial > Soil > Wetlands | place: USA...
GATCCTCGGGCCCGTCGGGACGTTCTTCGTCCTCCAGAGCACGCCCGGCTCGAAGGCGAAGGAGCGCGGGCGCAAGATCGACCGGAAGATCAGCTCGGCGATGAGCTTCGTCTCGGCGATGAGCTCGGCCGACGTGAACATCGACCAGATCTTCAAGGAGCTCGGCCGCCAGAAGATCTACGGCGAGGTCGCGGAGGAGGCGGCCTGGATCACCCGCGACACCGAGCTCCTCGGGGTCGATATCCTCACGGCGATCCGCAACGGGGCCCAGCGCAGCCCGTCGAAGCGCTTCCAGGATTTCCTGCAGGGCGTCGTGACGACCGCGACCAGCGGCGGTCAGTTGAAGCCGTACTTCCTGCTCAAGGCCGAGCAGTTCGAGCGGGAGAACAAGCTCGAGCAGCTCCAGCGGGTGGAGACGATGGGGCTCCTGGCCGAGACGTTCGTCACGGTCGTTGTCGCCTTCCCGCTCTTCCTCGTCATCATCATCGCGATCTTCGCGGTCATCGGCGGCGGAGGCCAGTTCATGATCGACCTCCTCTGGGGGATCGTCGGCGCGATGATCCCGCTCGCGCAGTTCGGGTTCATCTTCTTCATGTATTCGCTCGCGCAGGAGATGGTCTAGGATGGCGACCGCGAACGCCCCCGCCTCGGTCCGCAAGGTCCGCTCCCTCGGCACGACCCTCACCGCGAAGGAGGAGGGGATGCCGCGCGAGACGATCCTCCTCATCGCCGGCACCGCGGTCGCGGCGGTGTTCTGGGTCCTCGCGATCCTGAACTACCTCGGCACGATCGACCTCGAGCTGCGCCCCGGCGAGGGCGCCGGCGCGAACCCCGCGATCGACTTCTTCGTGATCGGGCTCCTCTGCATGATCGCCCCCTACGGCTTCGCCGAGACCGCGCGCCTCCACCGGATCGCCAAGATCGAGGAGCGCCTGCCCGACTTCCTGCGGGACGTCGCGGAGGCGGGCCGGTTCGGCATGACGCTCCCGGACGCGATCGTGGTCGCGAGCACGGGACGCTACGGTCTCCTCACCGACGAGATCAAGAAGATGGCGAGCCAGCTCGAGTGGGGCGTACCGGTCGCGACCGCGATGCGCCTGTTCGAGGAGCGGGTGCCGACCCCGCTCGTCCAGCGGGTGGTCTCGATCGTCACCCGCGCGAACGAGGCCGGCGGGAACGTCGCGGACGTGCTCACGATGGTCGCGCACGACACCCGCGAGGGCCAGCTCGCGCAGCAGGCCCGGCAGATCTCGATGCTGACCTACGTGACGGTCATCTACATCTCGTTCTTCGTGTTCCTCGTCACGATCTACATCATGGCGGCGGTCTTCCTGCCGCAGATGATCACCGCGGGCCAGGGGATCGGCGCCTCTTCCCTCGGCGCGTCGGGGGCGATCAGCCTCGCGTTCAACTTCGTGCCGGTCCTCTTCCTCGCGTTCATGGTCGCCGTGATCGTCCACGCGGTCGGCGACGGGATCATGGCCGGGGTCCTGTTCAACGGCCGCATCGCCGAGGGGCTGCAGCACGCGACGATCATGCTCGTGACCGGCTGGCTGATCATGCGGTTCGTCGTCCCGATCTTGAACGTGAGCTAGGAGACATCGATGGCAGGAGACACGCTCGCACCCGCGGAGGCCCCCGAGGAGGGGGAGGAGATCCCGACCCAGCAGTCCCGCCGCCGCCGGGCGTTCACGCCGTGGCTACGGATGGGCGCCGCGCTCCGCAAGAGCTCGGCGGAGCCGCGGCCGGTCAAGCTCGCCCGGCTCGGGGTCTCGGGCCAGGGCAGCGAGGGCGAGGTCACCCCGATCCCGCCGCTCTCCGACCCGGGGCTGAAGGAGCTCGACCTCGCGCCGATCCGACCCGGTCTCTCGTACGTACGCATCACCTACCACAATACGCGCAACGAGTACCTCTACGAGGTCATCGAGCCGCCGCTCTCGAAGATCGAGCAGGAGCTCACCGAGCGCCTGCGCGTCCGCCTCGTCGACAACTTCGAGCCCGTGCCCGAGAAGGAGCACGACCCCGAGCTGCGGCGCCACGAGCTGCGGCGGATGGTCGACGGCCTGCTGCAGGAGTGGGAGCTCGCCCCGGGCCCGACGACGAAGGGCCGCATCCTCTACTACCTTGAGCGGGACTTCATCGGCTACGGGATCGTCGAGGTCCCGATGACCGACGCCGAGGTCGAGGACATCTCGTGCGACGGGGTCGGCATCCCGCTCTACATCTACCACCGAAAGTACGGGTCGATCCGTTCGAACCTGAAGTTCTCGAGCGCCAAGCAGCTCGACGACTACGTCGTCTGGCTCGCCCAGCGCTCGGGAAAGCACATCTCGGTCGCGACCCCGATGCTGGACGCGACCGTGCCGGACGGCTCGCGTCTCCAGGCGACGCTCGGGACGCACGTCACGAAGCGCGGCAGCTCGTTCACGATCCGTCGGTTCCGCGACAACCCGTTCACGCCGGTCGACCTCCTCAAGTTCTCGACCATGAGCCCCGAGATGATGGCGTACCTCTGGATCGCCATCGAGAACGGGCAATCGATGATGGTCTGCGGAGGGACGGCGAGCGGCAAGACGACCACGCTCAACGCGACGCTCCTGTTCATCCCGCCGCAGATGAAGATCGTCTCGATCGAGGACACCCGCGAGCTCAACCTGCCCCACGAGAACTGGGTCCCGTCGCTCACGCGCGCCGGTTTCGGGGCGAAGAACGTCATCAGCGGCAAGGCCCCCGGGGAGATCGACATGTTCGACCTGCTCGCCGCGGCCCTGCGCCAGCGGCCGCAGTACCTGATGGTCGGAGAGGTCCGCGGCGCCGAGGCGTTCATCGTCTTCCAGGCGATGGCGACCGGGAAGACCTGCTACACGACCTTCCACGCCGAGAGCGTGAGCGCGATGGTCCACCGGATGGAGAACCCGCCGATCACGCTGCCGCGCTCGCTCGTCTCCGCGCTCAACCTGGTCCTCCTGCAGCGCCAGGTGAAGGTCGGGACGAAGATGACGCGGCGCGTCCAGTCGCTCACCGAGATCGTCGGGCTCGACCCCGAGACGAACGAGCTGATCACGAACTCCGTTTACTCCTGGAACCCGTCCGACGACACGTTCCTCTATTCGGGCCACTCGTACGTCTACGAGAAGGTCGCGCTGATGAAGAACCTCACGATGAAGGAGATGGAGCGGGAGGTGCGCAACCGCGTCGAGATGCTCGAGTTCATGATGGCGAAGGACAAGCAGGCGACGCGGCAGCGGCCGTTCACCCACCGCGACGTCGGCCAGATGGTCGCGTTCTACTACAAGGAGCCGCAGCGGGCGCTCACCGAGGCCCGGGCGGAGCTCGCCCGCATGAAGTCGGCCCCCGCGGCGGCCCCGCCCGCGCGGTAGGCAGGCCTTTCTCTCCGGGCGCCTCGCCCGAGCGGATGGCGGCCCGGCCCCGACCGACCCGGATCCCGCTCGGCGGCGGGCGCGCGGTGGTTCTCTATCCCGAGGACGCGCTCCCCGGCCTCGCGCGCCGTGTCGGGCCCGGATGCGCCGACGTCGTCGTGACCAGCCCCCCCTACAACATCGGCGTGCGCTACGGCCGCTACCGGGACGACCGCCCGCGGGCGGAGTACCTCGCGTGGACCGGACGGTTGGCCGACTCGGTCGCGGCGGCCCTCGCCCCGGACGGCTCGTTCTTCCTGAACCTCGGCGGGACCCCGAAGGACCCGTGGCTCCCCTGGGACGTGGCGCGCGAGGTCGGACACCGGCTCGTACTGCAGAACGTCATCCACTGGGTGAAGTCGATCGCGATCGACCGCCGCGCCGCCGGTCGCTCGGCCGGCCTCTCCCACGACCTCGCCCTTGGCCACTATAAGCCGGTCGGCTCCCCGCGCTACCTCCACGGGGCCCACGAGTACGTCTTCCACTTCTCGCACCGCGGCGACGTGCGCCTCGACCGACTCGCCGTCGGGGTGCCCTACCAGGACAAGTCGAACGTCCGCCGCTGGCGGGGGGCCGGGGTCGACCGTCGCTGCCGCGGGAACACCTGGTTCCTCCCCTATCCGACGATCCGCGAGCGCGCGCGGGACCGCCCGCACCCGGCGTCGTTCCCGCCCGAGCTCGCGGAGATGTGCGTCCGCCTGCACGGCCTCGCGCGGACGCATCTCGTGGTCGACCCGTTCGTTGGGATCGGTTCGAGCGCGGTCGCCGCCGCCCGGCTCGGGGTGGCGTTCGTCGGGTTCGATGTCGACCCGGAGTACCTACGCGTCGCGGCCGAGCGGGTCCGCCGGGAGCGGACGGACGGGGCCCGCGGACCCGGGTCTAGCTGGGGGGCGGCGGAGGGTTCTCCGAATCGAGGGGCGGGGACCACTCCTTCATCGGGGTCCGCTTGACCCCGGCGGCGACCGCGAAGGCGTTCTTCGTGCCCTCCTTCGCCCGGTGCCCGGCCGAGACCATCGCGTCGCGGGCCGCCCCGGCGGCACGGGAGGTGCCCGAACCGATCGCCACGGCGCCGTTCGCGATGCGTCCGGGGAGCTTGCGCATCTCCTCGTCCATCGCCCGTCCGACCTGGGAGAAGTCGTCCTGGATCTCGAGACCGAGGTACTTCGCTTCCTTCGCGGTCACCTCGCCGAGCCGCTCGATCTTGTCGTCCAGGTTCGAGAATTCGTTCGCAAAATCCTTTCCGAGGCCCCCGGCGGCCTTCCGCATCTCGCGGAGGTGCTGGCGGAACTGGGCCTGCTCTCGGCTGTCGGACATCGTCGGCCTCGGGCCGACTAGGCGGAGGTCGGAAGATAAAGCTTGATGGCCATCGGCACGGGCGGCCGGAGGGGGCGCCTAGCCGCCCATCCGTCGATCGGCGCGCCGCCGCCGCCCGCCGGACCGGGGAGCCGACGGTGCCGCCGCCGGGAGCGGGACCGGCGGGCGGCTCACGCGGCGTTCCACCTCGGTCCCGCGGGCCCACCGGACGAGGAGCTCGATCCCGAGGTTCGCGGGCTCGGTGACCACGAGGTCGCCGTTGAGCGTGCGCGCGATCGCGCGGGCCGCCGGCTCGTACTCCGGGTGCTCCGACTTGAGCAGGAGGACGGTGGTCTTGAGGGGCGAGACGGTCGCGAGCTCCCGCGCCCGCTCGAGCGCGCGCTCCATCGCGAGGTCGAGCTGGCCGGCGCGGACCCTTCCGTCGTCGTCCGTGTAGGACTCGGGGAGTCCGTCCGTGATCAGGTAGAGCTCGCGCCGACTCGCCCGGGAGGCGGCCAGCAGGAGGTGGGCCGTGCGCAGGGCTTCCGCCGTGTTGGTGAACGCGCCCGCGCGGCATCCCCACAGCTCGACGAGGTCGAGGACCTGGACCTCGTTGTCGAAGGCCAGGACGTCGATCGTCGCGTCCGGGTAGCGGCGACGGACGGCGACGTACAGCGCCAGGAGGGCCTTCTTCGCGGCCTCGAGCTTCTGGCCCTCGGCCATGCTCCCGGACCGGTCGAACGCGAGGACGACGTGGACGCGCTCGGCCGTCACCTCCCGGTAGATGTAGCTCACCGACTCGTCGATGTGCTTCAGTCCGGCGAGCCGCGCGGCGAGCAGCGAGCTCGACAGGTCGAGGTGGGCGACCTCCTCCGGCTGGCGGAGCCGGGCCTTCTCGTAGACCCCGGTCGACCCGCCGCCCTTCAGCGAGAGGCGAATGTCGCCCGGGAGGCGTCGGCTCTCCTCCTCGAGGAGGAGCCGCGCGAACCGCTCGACGAGCCCGTAGGTGACCACGAGCTCCTGGCCGTGCTCGGCGACGAACCCCCGTTCCTTGAGCTCCCGCTTGAGACGGGCCTCCTCGCCGAGACGCACCCGGTTCTCGGTCTCCGCCTCGGCGCGTCGCTTCGCCTCGGCGCGTTCTTCCTCGAGCTGACGGCGCTGCGCTTCCGCCGACCGTCGCTTCTCTTCGGCGTCCCGCCGCAGCGCCCGCTCCCGGTCCTGGAGCGACTGCGTGACCGATTCGGAGAGCTCCTCGCGCTCGGGACCCGAGAGCTGGGCCAGCGCGTTCCCGATCTCGGACGGACCGATCGTCCGCCCGCCGTCGGCCCGGAAGGCGAACGGCACCGACCGGCCGGGCGGTTCGGCGGGCCCGGCGGTGCGGCGGCGGGAGAAGAGCCCTCGGAGCCAGGCGAAGAAGCGGGCGAACGCCGCCCGCAACCGCGCGAGGAGTCCCGGCGGAGGCGGCGGTCGGTTCCAGGACGCCGTCGGGAGCAACAGGGCGCTGCGGACGTCCTCGAGCAGGTCCGGCGGCAGCTGCCCCCAGTGGCCCGCGCGCGCGGTCTTCAGGCGTTCCTCGAGGGCGGCGATCTCGCGCGCGACCTCCTCTTCGCTCTTGCGCGCGAGGACGTCGAGCTCGTCGACCCGTCGGTCGTAGTCGCCGGCGATCCGCTCGATGCGGCGACGGGACTGCCGACGCAGCTGCTCGCGCAGGTGGTCGAGCCGCTCCCGCAGCTCCTGGTTGCGGGTCGCCTCGTCCCGGACGAGCGCCCGGGCCCCGTCGACCCCGTGCTCGGCGAGCGCGCGGACGAGCGCGGCCGAGTCGAGCGCGTCGAGCAGGTCGTCCGAACCGACGTCGTCGGTGTAGACGGTGCAATCCGGCAGGACCCAGGCGCCGCTAGAGGGGGGCGTCGTCGGCGTCCTCCTCCGGGCAGGAGAACAGCGAGAACTCCTCCAGGAGGCGGAAGACGTTCACGGCCACCTCGACCGGGGCGGCGGCCTCGCTCGGGTGCTCCCGCTCGGCCACGTAGCGGGCGAAGGCGCGGAACCGGGGGAAGAGCGCCCCGTCCCCCGTGACCTGGGTCCGGAGCTCCGCGTCGTCCTTCAGCCGGCGGCCCTCTCCGACGAGCGCCTCGGCCTCGCTCGCGCTCTCCTTCAGGACCTCGCGGAAGTACCGGCACCAGTAGACCCCCGCACTGCGCTTGAGCGCCGGCGGCAGGTACTGCTCGACGAACTCCGAGACGCGCCGCTCGTTCTGGCGGTAGGAATCGCCGCTGCGGGCGCGGATCCGGCCGCGCATCGCGTGCAGGACGCCGGACTTGAGGTCGCTGCTGTTCGGGACCGGGCGGCCGTCCATCGAGGCCATCGCCGCGGTCCGGCTCGCGACATCGAGGAGCGTGCGGTTCGACCCGACCTCGCCGATGTCGGGATTCTCCTCGCTCATCCGCAGACGCCAGGCCTCCACGACCCGTACGCCCGCGTCGACGAGGATCTCGGGCACGAACGTGCCGGGGTCCTCGGTCCGACCGATCGCGACGATCTGCCGGTTGTCCGCGTGGCGGTCGTTGTAGCCGACGTGCAGGCTCGTGAGCCGGTCCGACAGGGGGTCGTTGATGTTGTCGAGGTCCGAAAGGTTGGAGGTCCCGATCGCCACGAACGAGCCGGGAAAGCTCTCCCGCGATTTCGACGGGGTCACGGTCCCTTCCTGAAGGGCCTGGAGCAGGACGTTCTGGGTGCCGAGAGGCAGCTTACCGATCTCGTCGACCAGGAGGAAGCCCCGGTTCGCCTGGAGCAGTTTCCCGGGCTCGAGGACGAGCGGGCTCATCGGGTCGCCGACCTCCTCGAGCTTGCGCAGGTTGATGTTGCCCGTGAGGTGGTCGGGGAAGACCTCCGAGCTTCCCTGCAGCCGCGCGAACCCGTAGCCCTCGCGCAGGAGGACGAACTCCGCGGGGACCCGGGCCGCGTCCACCGCGGCGGGGTCGAACCGGGCCGGGTCGGAATCCGGGGCAAAGCGTCGTTGGCAGATCGGACAGGGAGGGAAGCGCGCGGCCGTCGTGGGGTCGACCAGCGAGAGCGGATGGTCCTGGACCGGACAGCCTTCGACGACCCAGACCCCTTTCGGGAAGAGCCCCCAGAGGTCCTTCGCGAGGCTCGTCTTCCCCGCCCCGGACGGCCCGAAGAAGAGGAGGTGGGACCCCGCGACGATCCCGGCGACCAGGTCCTCGTAGGTCCGGTCGGGGAGGACGGTCCGGGGGAACAAGGCCCGCAGGGCGTCGGGGCGGCTCAGCCCCTTCGCGCGCAGCTCGCCCAATCGGCGGAGGATCTCGGCGCGGAATCGGGCGCCGGGGGTCTCGACGGGCACGTGGGCGGCCCGTAGCTCGGCGGCCGTGGCACGAGTGCCGGGCCGGACGGGGTCGGACTTTGCCGGGGCCACGACGCGCGGAGCTGGGTGGGTGATATGTAGTTTGCCGAGAGCCCCGGCGCGGGGACGGCGCCGGCCGCGGGCCGGGCGGACCCCGCCGCTACCGAGGCCCTCTCGACACGGTTAAGTAGCAGGCCCCGGTCCGCGCCCCCGCGAGCGATGCCCGAGAAAGAAGGCGGCGCGAAGAAGACCACCTTGGCCCGGACGGTCAAGGACAAGTGGCGCTCGAAGCACTGGTTCAAGGTGCGGGCCCCGGGGCTCTTCCAGCACGTCGAGCTCGGGGAGACCGTCGCGAGCGAACCCGAACAGGTGGTCGGCCGTACGCTCGAGACCACCCTGCCCGAGCTCTCGGGCGGTGCGGACGCGGCCAAGGCGCACGTCAAGCTCCGTTTCCGCATCGAGCGGCTCTCGGGAGACGGCGTCGCCGAGGCGCGGTTCATCGGCCACGAGCTCACGTCCGACTACGTCCGCCGGCTGGCCCGCCGCAAGCGTTCCAAGATCGACCTCGCCCTCACCGTGACGACGAAGGACGGGGTGCAGATCGTCCTCAAACCGGTCGCGGTCGGGGAGCAGCGCCTGCAGACCCGGCTTCGGGCCGAGCTCCGCCACAAGATTGTTTCGATCCTGACCGAGGAGGCCCAGCTCCGCACCTCCCCCGAGTTCGTCCGGGAGATGCTGGCGGGGGACCTGTCGAAGGTGCTCGCGCACGGCCTGAAGACCCTCTACCCGCTCAAGAAGATCGAGATCCGCCGTTCGGAAGTGCTCGGCACGATCTCGGACGAGGTCCCGGTCCCCGAGACTCCGCCGTTGGCGGAGGGCACCGCACCGACCCCGCCGGCCCCGGTCGCCGAAGCGGGCGACGCCGGCGCGGCGTAGACCTCGAGGGCGCGAGATGGCGCGTCCGGTTCCTGTCGGAGTGGCTCAGCCCGGTAGAGCACGGGACTCATAGCGGGACGCGGTTCCGCGTTCCGGGAGAGATCCTGGGGCCGGGGGTTCAAATCCCCCCTCCGACACATTCAACGTGTCAATAACCGGAACACCGTCGGAATCCGAGGGACGGGCATCCTCCAAGACCGGCGAACGTAAGCCTTAAGCCAATTGCCCGGCTATTGGAGCAGATGGCCGTAACCGACCACCCCACCACGATCACAATCCGAACGAGTACGCGCCAGTTGCTCGAGTCGATGAAACGCCCGGGCGAGAGCTACGACGAACTGATCCAGGAGCTTGCGGAAGAGTACTACCCACCTCGGGTCATCGCAGAACTGAGGCGACGCGTGGCCGACATCCGAGCCGGACGGGTAAAGGGAGTTCCCGCGGACGAGGTCTATCGCAGGTGGGGGGTTTGAATCCCTACCGAGTCGAGTTCGACCTTCGTGCCGTTCGGGATGGGGCCAGGCTGTCGGTCTCCGTTCGCCGACGGATTCGAGAGAAGCTAGAGTTCCTTCGAGCCGCCCCCTTTCGTTCCCATCCGGGGGTTTCAGTGAAGGAAGTCGGCGACCTGAGAGGGGTTTGGAGATTCCACGTCGCTTCCGACGTGCGAGTGTTCTACACAGTGGTGGGTGACGTCCTCTGGGTCATCATGGTCGAGAAAAGCGCCGGGGTGACGAAAAAGACCGTACGGGAACTCCGTCGACGACTCTGACCCGATCGCGGCTGGGTCGGTGGATTTGAACCCCCGGGGGGTTCAAAAACCCCCTCCGACACCTATCAACGATCTGTCGCCGGCAAACGACGAGGTCTGACTATCTGTGAGGAGGGAGTTCGAACTCGCAACTGCCCTACCGGAAAAGGGGGTTTGCCCCGTGACGGTTTTCGCGAACGCCGGGCTCGGTGTTCGTCGGGAACCAAAGGCGGTTCTCCGGTCCGGTCTACAAGTTGCAAAGCGAAGCCAGAATAACCGGAGCTTGCATGGCCCGGAACGATGCCGCGTAACGGGGGGCCTACGGTACGTCCACTCTCTGGAAAGGTCTGCCTCATCTCCAACTGCGGTCTCCTGCAGGGGGGTCCTGACGCCGCCGAGTTCCAACGCCAAGGAGCCACCCTCGTGTTGCAAGCCACCGATGTCGCCCAGGCGAAGTCCGTGCTCGTCCGCGACGGGGTCCAGCTGGAACCACCGGGGGACGCTCCGCCTGTAGAGTTGATCGAGGTCGATTTTAGTAAAGCGGGAGTCGCCGAATCCACCGTAGAGGAACTGACCCGCCGACTGGGGAAGATCGACGTCCTGGTCAATAACAACGCTCCCAACCACATCGACAAACCGCTCCACGAAATCGAAGACTCAGAATGGGACGAGATGTATCGGCTGATCGTGACCGAGTTGTTTCGCACTACGAAGGCTGTCCTCCGGCGGATGATTCCGGCTCGGAAGGGCAAGATCATCAACATCGCGGCCGCCGGTGGAATCGATCCGTATCCGGGCCCGTACACGGCGTATTGCTCGGCCCGCGGCGCCATCATCACACTCACGAAAGCGTTGGGCCGTGAGGTGGCTCCGTACAATATCCAGGTCAATGCGATCGCACAGAATTGGGTCAAGAACCCCAGTTACTTCACCGACGAGGAGATTGCAACTCCGGAGTTTCAGGATAAGATGAAGCGTCGACTTCCGATTGGTCGGTTGGCGGAGCCGTGGGAGCAAGCGAAGCTGGCCGCGTTTCTCGCGAGCGAGGATTCCAACTTCCTTTGCGGCACGGTGATTCCCTTCGCGGGCGGAGAGGTTCTGTAGACTTCGCTGGCCCCAGCTTCCACGGGGTACCCACTTCGAACCCCGTCACGTCGCCTCGCTCGGGCGAGTCAGCCCGATGATAACTTCTCGTTCCGGCGGACCTTCGGACGCTGTGGGCGATAGGCCCGGCGGTAACCCCGAGGACCGCGGGGTCACACGTCGGTGGGGAAGCGAATGGCATGGGGTCGATACTGGCCGGCATCGACCGTGATGTTGGCCCCGTTGATGCCTTCTCCTCGGGGACTGAGGACGAAGACCGCCGCATTGGCGACCTGATCCACGGTGACCATCCGATTCATCGGCAACTCCTCCTGCACAAATTTCGCAAACTCGGCCGGAGAATTTCGCTGGAAGTCGAGCCATCCTTCGGTGTCAGCAGTGGATCCGGGACTCAACGCGTTGACCCGGATTCGGTAGGGGCCCAGCTCCTGAGCCAGCGTCGCGGCGAGGTGAATTAGCGCCGCCTTCGCGGTCGCGTACGAAGAGGCGGGACCCGGGCGCCAACCTGTGATTGACGAGACAAAGAGCATGGCTCCCCGCCCAGTGTCCCGAAGCAGGGGGACAGACGCGCGCGCCACATCCACGGAATGAACGACGTTGAGTTGGAGCGTCTTCGTCCAGTCAGCGGATGTAGTCTTCATGAACCACGGTTTGCCCTCGTGGCCTCCAACACACGCCACCACGAGGTCCAGCCCTCCGAACTCTCGAGCCGCTTGCTCGACTGCCCTCTGAGCATCGGCCGAGCTCGTTACATCGGCCCTGATTCCAAGAACCGTTCCCCCCTCCCTCCGAACGAGGTCGACCGCTTCGCCGAGCTTGGGTTCGTTGCGCGCGCAGATCCCGACGTGGACGCCTTCCCGGGCGAGCGAGCGAGCGATGCCGAGCCCGATTCCAGAACTCCCACCGGTGACAACCGCCCTGAACCCCTTCAACCCGAGATCCATGGAACCCTTCCACTGCATCCCGTCTCAAGAATGTTCTGGCCGTTGTTGGTCGAGCAGCGACGCCTTCCTTACTATCGGAGTGAGCACGCTCTGGAGAGGGCGGTATAGACTGCCCCACCGACGCCGCGGGCCCAAAACCAGCGCCCTTTGCGACGGGGGTTGATCGCCCAACATATCCGGCCGATTTCTAACGGCGGGGTTGTGTACGGAGGGGTTCCGATCGACCCCCGACCTCAGGTAGGGGATTTGAACAATTCAGTAGCTCCCCCCTTCGACATTCTTGCCCTCTCTTCGGACTCGGGACCGCGTGGGCAAGCGGTCCGCGGTCGGAATCGCATCACGTGGGCAGCCGTTGGTAGACTCTTCCTCGGGGTCCCAACCGGATGAATCGGACCTCACTTCCGTCCCAGCGGAAGACAGCGCGAAACCCGCCGATTCTCAACGTCCAAAGGTTCGGAGAACCTTCGAGCGGGTGAACCGGACACGGTCCGGGAAAGCGAAGACGCCGAGAGGTTCCGAATCCGAGCAGAATCTCGTGGAAGCGGCTCCGAATCTCAGGGGGGGCGGCCGGAAGGATGCGATCGCCTCGGGGGAGAGTGTGACCAGCGCCATCTAGGCTCGACGGAGCCCGAATCGCCGGCGGACCTCCGAAGAGGGCAGAGCGGGCCGTCCGAGCTCCTTTAGGGCCCATTCTCCTCGGACGGCGAAGTTGGCGGAAATCCGGTCGACGTCTGCTCGGAATAGGGGGGACGGCGCTCCCGGCAAACCGCTGCGCGGACAGGACCGGGAAGGTCCACCCCGACGTCAGGGTACGGGACTAGTGGTTGTGGGTGACCGTATCCGTTCCGAGGTCCAGAACTGCGGCATTGCCCGTCACGGCGCCCTGGTTCGCCGACAGGATGTTGTGGGTCACGACGTTGCCCGTGCTCAGCGAATCCAGGAGAATCGCATACGAGTCGGCCGTTACCTTCACCATGTTCTGTGACAGCAGATTGTTCGCGGACCCTCCCAGCAGATCGATGCCGAGGGTGTAGTCGAACGGATAGCAGGTGTCGCCCGCCTGGCAGGGAACACCGGACGCCGTCGGGGCCGTAACGTAGACGACGTTTTGCGAGATCTCGTCGTCCGTCGCACCGTAAAAGAGGAAGGCGCTGTAGAGATTGTCACGGACATAGTTCTGAGAGTACGTTATTCCAGAAGCCAGGGCTTCACCGGCTGCGCTTCCCCCAATTCCCGCATCGTTACCGTAGACATCGTTGTGGGAGACTACCGTTCCGGTGCTCGGACCGAAGACGATGATGCCGAGGTCCTGCTCTGCGGTCTCCAAGTCGCCTCCGCAAAGGACGCCGCCCCCGACGTTGGTGCCCAGGGGGCATTCGTAGCCCGTGACGGTGTTCCAGGAGACCGTCGCCACCGCAGGGTCTGCGGCATACGGTGAGAAGGTGTCCACCTCCATCCCGTTCTGGTAGCTCAACGCCGCAGAGCCGATCCCGACCAACGTGTTGCCGACAATCGAAGCGGTCGATCCCGCCCCCAAGATGTTGATGCCGTTCCCCTGGTCATCGTAGAGGGCGTTGAGCGCGATGGTCGCGTGACCCGAGGTCAGGCTTGCGCCCGTGCTCGGGTTGATCCACCCCACGCCGATTCCCGCGTCTCCGAACCCCACACTGTTGCAGTTCGAGATCGGGTCATCTTCGACATGCGCTATCGAATTGGCGACGATGTTCGCGGTCGCACCGTCGCTGACGAAGATGCCGAACACGATCGAACAGACCACGCCGGCCGGACCGGGGCCGGAGATCGTAAAACCGGACAGAGTCACGTGCGTCGCGGGCCCCGTGATTTCCAGAATGTTCTGAAGACCGAAGCTATCGGCCGTGAGCGTCGAGGGTGCAAGGATCGTCGTCCGGGAGGGACCCGAACCGATCAGCGTGAGGGACTTGCTGATCGTTACCTGCTCCCGGTAGGTCCCGGGACAGACGAAAATGACGGACCGCGCCGGCGTTGCCGAAACAGCGGATTGGACCGAATCATAGCCCGGCGAGCTGCACGAGCCACCGCTGTGTCCGCTCCCCGAAGGGGAGGAGGCAACGAAGAAGACCGGCGACTGTTGCGAGGAAAACGTGGTCGACGACACCGGCGGCGACCGGGACGGCGCGGCGGATGCCTGCGAAGCGAACAAGGTGAGCACGACGATCAGAGCGATTAGGGTAGACAGCAGAGCCTTTGCGTTCAACGTCACCACGTCCGGCCACCCGAAACGCGTGGCCGAGAATATACTCTGAACCGTCAATAGACGCCTCCGTTAAGAGGCGAAACAACCTACGGGTGAGCGGAGATGTATGAGCTAGCGGTCGAATTCAACCACCACTGCACGATAAGCGACCTTTCGTCCAGATTTCCGTCGGCCGACTTCCGATTTTGGGACAATGTTCACCGAGGATTCATCGAGATAAAGTCGGACAAGCCCGAGGACTTTCGTCCGATGAGCATCGAGCTCAGGAAACTTCAACGAGGGAAAGATTGCGTGATCCTGCAAAAGAAGGTGAACGCGAAAGGTGAGTGGTCCGCGCTGATGACGTTCGAACACGAGAGCAAGGGATCTTCTGTCAGTCTGGTAGCGGAAAGCGGATGCTTTCTCGTCTTCCCCGTGGTCATCTCCGCCGGACGTGAGTTCCTCCACATCCTAGCGTTCGACAAGCGAACCTCGAAGCGACTGATGAAACGGCTCAACATGGAGGGGGAGGCGAGACTAGAACGAGAGAGGCTGATCAACTTTGATGCGTCGGGATTATCCTCGGTCATGCCGCTCATCAACCCGATCTCGGATTTGACCTCCAAGCAAGTAGCAGCTCTGGCGATGTCGATGAGATTTGGCTACTACGAGTTGCCTCGTCACACCTCTACCGGAAAGATAGCGAACGCGGTACACATTCCCAGAACGACCTTCCAGGATCATCGAAAGAAAGCGGAAACCAAACTGATGAGGGCCCTTGCACCGTACATCATGACGCATGCGGAGCCGCGATAGTCCCCCGGCGGGTGTAAGCGTTCAGCGTCGTCGCCACCCGGCGGGCCCTCCGGGCATTGCCGGCCCCTGCCCGCGAGGGTTGTGGCGTTCTGGCTCGGCCATGCGAAGTACTCGGATCCGGTCAGCCGCACCGAGAGGGATGGTGTGCCGGCTTGCGAGGGAGTCCGCGAAGTCCTTCCAGTGGTGCCGAGGCGAGCGAGCGGGGGCGAACCCAACGGGCGACTCCGGAAGACCCTCCGCTCGAGGGCGCCCGGGAGTCCGGTACCGGGCCCGCCGGGCCGAACCTAGGCTTTCGGTTCGTAGCGGAGGGCCACGACACCGGACTTGAACGCCTGACAACTCACGAGCCGTAGCTTGTGGCGCTCCCTTTGGTCTTTGAACAGAGGTCGGCCCGTCCCGAGCACCACCGGTACGACGCGAATCCAATACTCGTCGATGAGATTGTCGCGCATCAAAGAGGAGACCAAACTCGAGCTGGCGAGGATGAGCAGGTCCCGGCCGGGCCGCTGCTTCAGGCCGAGGATGACCTCCTTCGAAACCTCGGGCAGGATCGTGGTGTTCTCCCACGCCGTTGTTTTCAGGGTTCTCGAGAAGACGATCTTGGCGGTACCGTTCAGGTGTTGGGCGATCTCGGGCATCACTCGGCGCGCCGTCTCGGAAGGCCACCATTCCGCCATCCCTTCGAAGGTGACCCGACCGAAGAGGATCGTGTCGGCCCTCCGAAGCATCTCGAGGGACCACGCTTTCCCCTCCGCCTCGTTGAAGTCCTCTTCCTGGGTGAACCAGTCGATCTCTCCGTTCGCGTCGGAAAGGTAACCGTCGAGCGAAGTCAATGCGTCTACGATGATTCTCCGCATCGCCCGAGTCAAATGACCTCCTCACAAATAGTTCTCCGGCGGTCGGGGGCGGGTAGTGGAGTCACTAGTACACGAAGCGGCGGGACGCCGAAACACGCGGGGTGATCGAGGATTTGAACCCCGAGGGGTCCGAATACCCCCTCGACCCTTCTCTTCGCGAGAAGTCACGCGCGGTCCCGATCTGGTACCGGGCGCTCTGGGGGCGCGTGAGGCGGACCGCTGATACATTAGCTCCCGGACCTTATCGAGCCGCATGGGAATGGTCGTTCGGCAATTTCAACCTCAGGACGAGGGCGCCGTGGTAGCGTTGTGGAAGTTGTGCGGCCTGACGCGGCCCTCGAACGACCCGCACAAGGACATCGAGCGCAAATCCCGAGTACGGCCGGACCTGTTCCTGGTCGGGGTCCTTGACGGAAAGGTCGTGGCCTGCGTGATGGCCGGCTACGAGGGCCACCGGGGATGGCTCAACTATCTGGCGGTGGATCCCGCGCATCGGCGGGAGGGCCTCGGCCGGACGATCGTGACCGAGGCGGAGGCTCGCCTGCGGGCTTCCGGCTGCCCCAAGGTCAACCTCCAGGTACGCACGTCGAACCGAGGGGCGATCGACTTCTACGGACGGCTCGGCTACTCCGTCGACGAGGTAGTGAGCATGGGCAAGCGGCTACAGACCGACGTGCCCGGCACCTGACCGCCTTCGACCGCCGCGGACTCGTTGCCCCGCGAACGACCGCCGACGCGGCCGTCGGTTTACCGGTTCCGGCGGACGAAGACCCGCCAGGCACCCGCCGCCCGAACCGCTCCGAGGTAGGTGTGCCCCACCTTCCAGGCCCAGGCCGGCACATCGATCGTGGTCTCTTCGTCCGAGGAGATGACTTCCAGCACTCCCCCGACCGGAACCAGCAAGATGCCCCGTTTCGCCTCGAGGAGCGGTCCGGGGCAGGCCATCCCGCGCGCGTCCACGACCCGGTCCGCCACCGGCATTTCCAGAGAAGCCGCGGGGCTCGCCATCTCGATACGTAGTACGCGCGCCCGCATCTTGAGGTCGACCCCCCCTCCCCGGTTTTTCCCCCGCCGGAGTCCCTCGCCGGCCGCTTCGAGGGCCGGAACGCCGGTTCTTCCTCGTCCGAAGGCACTTCGGCGGACGAAGTCCTGACGGCCCCGCGCCGTCGCCGGGCCAGCGATCGCGCGGTTCGGACCCTCGGCGGCCTCGCCGTCCTGCGGGCGTGCCGGCTCCCGCAGGTTCCGGCGGGCGGGTCAGCACCCTTCCGGGAGCCTCCCCGGGCCCGTTCGGGAGGGACGATAGAGACCCTCTCTCACGGAGCGACGACCGGGGGAGCTCGCTTGCCGGACTCGCCCCCGATCACGATGAGGACCAGGGAGGCGAGGATGCCGATCCCGGCGAAGGCTTCCATCGCGTAGAGCGCCGGATTGCTGGAGCCTCCCAGCAGGAACACCGTTCCGGCGATGGTGGCGACCAGAGCGCTCAGCCCCGCGAGGCCTACGAGAGCTTTCGAAGGCGCCCGGTAGGGGCGGCCCAGGACGGCGGCCCCGTAAACCGCGAGCCCGAGGGTGACCAGCGCGAGTCCGATGTGGCTCGCGAGCGTCACCGGGAGGTAGCTGCTCTCGAGCGCGAGCGACCCGCCCACGATTGACGTGAGGAGGAACATCACGAGAAGGAGGACACCCCAGACCCGGAGCGAGGTTCGGGAGCTCGGGGCCTGCGGACCCGGTCCGCCCGGGGGCGAAGCATTCGTGGACACCGGCATTCCTCATGCTCCTGGGTTCGGGATAGAAGATAACGCTGTCAGGTCCGGATCGGCGCGTCACTTAACGGTGCCACATTGCGTCGGGCGTCCGTTCGGCCTTCGGGTGCGGGAGGATCGCCCGTGCGGGTCGACGTCCGAAGTTCGTAAATCGAGGAGCGCCCCGCTCACCGCCGGACGAGGCCGACAGCGACCGTGGAACGATCCTATTGAAGGATCCTTGCAGAGGCGGCGGCCGGTTCACCGACGGCGAGCGGTCGAAGCGAGGGGGGGCGATGCGGAAGCCGCCCCTCCGCGGAAGCCGGGTTCCCTCGTGCGCCGGAGGCGAGCCTTCGGGGAACCAACCGCTCTTCCGACACGTTGTTGCCGGTACGTCCGGGGGAGACCGGCGCCGACCCTCGGCGGGTGCGACGCTACCGAGTTCCCTTCTCGGCCTCTTCGAGGGCGGCGACCAGTGGCGCGAACTCCGGATACCCGTCGTACCTCACGCCGTTGATGAAGAACGTCGGCGTGCCGTTGACGCCGCTGCGGACCCCGCTCGTGAAGTCCTCCTGGATCCGGTCCAGGTGGAGATGCTGGGCGACCTCCCGTTCGATGCGGACCACATCGAGCTCCAGCGAGCGTCCGAACCGGGCGAAGAACGTCGCGTCGCCCAACGACGATTGATGCTCGTAGAGGTAGTCGTGCATCTCCCAGAACTTGCCTTGGGCGGCCGACGCTTCCGCGACCTCCGCGGCCCACTGCGCCTGCGGGTGGGAGTTCGTGATCGGGAAATTCCGGAAGACGAAGCGCAATCTCTTCCCGAGATGCTTCTGGATCCGCTTCACGATGGGGTAGGCCGCTCCGCAGTACGGGCACTGGTAGTCCCCGTACTCCACGAGCACGAGTCGGGCGTCCGACGGGCCCTCGGAATGGTCGTGCACGCCGACCGGCACCGTGAGGCGGGGCGCCTGGTAGGGCGGGGTCACGTGGGCTTCCTCCTCGGGCCCGCTCGCTCGAGCTTTTCGAGCGCCGAAAGTATCCCGTCCGCGCCCGGATTGATACCGTCGGGCGAGAGCATGCTCCACGCGATGGTGCCCTGGGAATCGAGAACGAAGAGGGCCCGGGTCGACTCGCCGGAGCGCGGCTCATAGGCCCCGTACGCGCGGGAGACCGCGCCCTTCGGCTCGAAGTCGGAGAGGAGGGGGAAGTTCAGCCGGCGGTCCTTCGCGAACGCGAGGTGGGACCAGATGCTGTCCACCGAAATCCCCAGCACATCGGCGTTGAACTTCTTGAATTCGGGCATGACCTGGGCGTAGAGCCCCATCTGGTCGCTGCAGACCGGGCTCCAGTCGGCCGGGTAGAAGGCGATCACCACGGGCCTTCCCCGGTATTCTCGAAGGGAGAGGCTCTGGTCGGGAGCACTATGCAGCGTGAAATCGGGCGCCCGGGTGCCGGGCGTCAGGATCGACAATGCCCGGGATCCGGGGGAGGCGGTCATTAGGTCCCCACCGGATCTTCTGATATAAAAGGGAGCGAAAACGTTCGGACGGCGCGCGCGAAGGCACGTCTTCGCCGCCGGGAGAATCCCCCGGCAATCGGCCCGCGGCCGGTTTGCTTACGTCACGCGGCCGTGCCACCGCCGACCGATCTCGACGCACCGCCAACACTTCGAGAACTACGTCCGGACGATTCTCCTGTCGCGCTAACGAAGGACTACCGTACGGTAGGAGCCTCGAGGACCCGGTCGCCGTAGCGTCTCGGACAGGGCTCCTTTGTCGTGGGTCCCGACGGGGCCTTCCGGCGAAGGCCGGCGACCGACGGGGAGGTCTCCGCGCCCGGCCGGGCGATCACGTGAATTCCGGGGGCGTGGAGGTGAGCGCTTTGAGGAGGGCGTCGTACTCGTACGAGCCCACCTGCATGCGTCCGTTGGCGAAGAAGGTCGGAGTACCCACGACCCCGGACTGAATCCCTCCGGCCCGGTCCTCGTCCACACGGCGCCTCGGTGCGCCGCGTTGGAGGTCCTCCTCGAAGTGATGGACGTCGAGGCTCATCTCCTTCGCCAGCTCTCGGATGAGCGGCGGACTGAGCTCGGCCTGGTGCGCGAACAGGCGGTCGTGCATCAGCCAGAATTTTCCTTGGGCCCCGGCGGCTTCGGCAGCTTCCGCCGCGAAGAGAGCGTTCGGATGGACCTCCGCGAGGGGAAAGTTCCGAAAGACGTAGCACAGGTCCTCGCCGAGGTCCCGCAGGAGCTCTTTCACCACGTGGGACCCCATCTCGCAGTCGGGGCATTCGTAATCGCCATATTCGACCAGCGTGTACTTCGCACCGATCGAGTTCACGTGGTGGTCCTCCTCCGTAACCGGGTACGCGAGGGTCATACGTAGGGAGTCGGCCGGCTCGTGCTTCTTAGGGGT
>Ga0335073_10004338_pt1 | contig 19843 bp, 16 predicted proteins | sample Lox_Sample_22_FD_207093 | JGI IMG/M metagenome (GOLD analysis project Ga0335073, IMG submission 207093) | Soil microbial communities from Loxahatchee National Wildlife Refuge, Florida, United States - Lox_Sample_2.2 | ecosystem: Environmental > Terrestrial > Soil > Wetlands | place: USA...
CACCAGCAGCTTCTTGCAATTGACCGGCGCGCGCCCGGTGTTGGGCCGTTTGCTCGGCGTGTCCGACGACCAGCCGGGGTCCCCGCCCACGGTCCTGCTCACCTACGACCTCTGGGCCCACCGCCTCGGGGCCGACCCGTCGATCGTGGGACAGACGCTCACGCTTAACGGCAACGGATATCAAGTCGTCGGCGTGCTGCGGCCGGCCAAAACGTTTCTCGGTGCGGTCGACATCTATTTTCCGCTCGGCCGTTCCGCCGGCCGCGCGACCAATCGCGCGCAGCATGGGTCGATGCGCGTTCTCGGATTGCTGAAACCCGGCGTCACATTGGCGCGGGCGCGGGCCGGCATCGACGAGATCATGACGCGGCTGGAAGTTGCCGATCCCGGGCCCGAGACTGGCCATCGCGTCTACGCCGAATACCTGACGGAAGAGACCATCGGCGACGTGCGCCGGACGCTGCTGATCATGATGGGCGCGGTCGGTCTGGTGCTGCTCCTGGCCTCCGCCAACGTGGCGTCGCTGCTTCTGGTCCGCAATTCCGAGCGGGCGCGGGAAATAGCCGTGCGAACCGCGATCGGCGCCGGGCAATCGCGGCTGGCGCGGCAATTGCTGACCGAGAATCTGGTGATATCCGTGGCCGGCGGCGCGATCGGCCTGGGAATTGCGTTCGCGTGTTTGAGGACGCTGGTGGCGATGGCTCCCGGCGGCATTCCGCGGCTTTCCGAAGCCACGCTGGATCTCCCGGTCCTCGGGTTCGCGCTCCTCTTGACGCTGGCGGTTGGGTTGCTTGCCGGCGTGGCTCCTTCAATGGGCGCGCGCCGCGCAGATCTCATCGCCGCGTTGAAAGAAGGAAGCGCGGGGTCGGGTGGCAGCCGCCGCGGCCAGGCGCTGCGCAATTCGCTGGTGGTGGGCGAAATCGCCATCACGCTGACGCTGCTTTTCGGCGCCGGATTGTTGTTGCGCAGCCTGTTTGCCGCGCAAACGGCCGACCCCGGGTTCGACTCGCGCCGGCTGCTGGCCCTCGAATTGCGCCTGCCACCGGGCCGCTACCGAAACGCCGATCAACGGCGCGACTATTATGCGCGTTTGATGGCCGGATTACGCGCCGTGCCCGGCGTGCAAACTGTGAGCGCGGTCTATTCTCCGCCCTCGGCGGGCGACAACGGCGACAACTGGTATTCAGTCCTGGACCGGCCGGCGCCGGCGCGCGCCGATGTGCCATTGAGCCTGATGAACACCGCCGACGCCGGGTACTTCCGCACCATGGGCATCCCGCTGCTGGCCGGGCGCGAATTCGACAACAGCGACCGGCCGGGCGCCGAACTCGTGACCGTGATCAACGAGACGATCGCGCGGCGGTGGTGGAAGACGCCGCAACTCGCCATCGGACAGCGGATCAAGGTGGGTGGTCCGTACAATGCCGGCGACGTATGCCGCATCGTCGGTGTGGCGCGCGACGTCAAACAGGAAGGGCTCGATCGTCCCGCCGACCCGGAGATGTATTTCGCATTCGGGCAGAACGCGGGCCAGATGGTGGTGATGATTCGGACTGTGCCCGGGGCGGCTCCGTCCATGACCAGCCTGCGGCGCGCGGTGGCCGCCGTCGATTCCAATGTGCCGGTGATTTCGCTGCGTCCGTTCGAGCAGTGGATGGCCGAGCCGCTGGCGAGACGGCGGTTCACCACGCTGCTGCTGGCCATCTTCGCTTCACTGGCCGTGGTGCTGGCGTCGGTGGGGATTTATGGCGTGCTGAACTATTGGGTGAATCTGCGGCAGCGCGAGATCGCCATTCGACTGGCGGTGGGCGCGCAGAGAAGCTCGATTCTGCGATGGGCCGGCGCGCACGCCGCGCGGCTGGTGGCGCTCGGAATTGTCGCTGGCGCGATTGGATCGTGGGCGGCATCGGGATGGCTGCGGAGCTTGGTGTTCGGCGTCTCCGCGCGGAATCCGGCGATGCTGGCCGCAGCCGGGGCCGGTGTGATCGCCATCGCCGCGCTGGCGGCGAGTCTGCCGTTGTGGCGGGCTACACGAGTCGACGCCGCCAAGAATCTGCAGTGAGCAGGCCGCTCCTACCCGCACTGCCGTTTTGCCGTAGACAGCGCGATGGCGATGTTCTTTGTGCCGGCTGCGCGGCAACGATCGGCTATGGCCTGGACTGTGCGCTGGTCTTCTTTCTACTGGCGGTGTGTGCCTTTCGGCGGCCGAGTTTGTCGCGGGACTGACTTACGGTGTGGCGCAGGCACTCCTCCTGCCGCATCGAGACTCTCTCGATGCGCACCGGTCTCTGGCAATCAGCTCCAGGCGTAGGGATGAGTCCCGGCGCGACAAGCAGGAGTGCTTGCGCCACAAATGCCCCGTCAGATTCCGGCGAACGGGCGGATTACACCTAGCGCGACCGCCGTCATCAGCACGCCGGCGCAGGTGATGATCGCCGCCGACGCCACCGGCAGGTATCGAAAGGCCGCGCTGCGAGCGGTCTTCTGGCTGTCCGGCAGCAGGTTCTTGGCGAACAGCACGGTCATCCCGATGGCCGTCAGAACCGCCGCGAGTCCCGCGCTGAAGGCCACGAGCAGGACCAGACCGACGCCCACGCGTCCCAGCGCCACCGAACTCAACAGCAGCACAAGGGCGGAGGGACACGGCACCAGCCCGCCGCTCGCTCCGAGCGCGATCAGGCTGCCCATGGTGATATCGCCTTCGGGCATGTGGCTGTGTACGTGGCCATCGCCGTGGTCGTGAACCAGGCCGCCGTGATCGTGCGCGTGATCATGCCCGTGATGATGATGGTGGTGATGATGCCCGTGATCGTGTCCGAAAGCCTTGCGCAGCCGTTTGTAGAAGAGCGTTCCGCCGATCCACACAATCGACAGGCCTGAGATGGTCCCCAACACCGGATAGATCGTTTCGGGAAGCACGTATTTCGAAAGGAACAGGGTCACCAACCCAAGAAAGAAGACGCTGATGGTATGGGTGAACGTGACCATGAAGCCGAGGAAGGCCGCGTGTTTCGGCGTGCCGCGGGCACCGACCAGATAGGCCGCCACGATGGTCTTGCCATGACCCGGCGAGAGCGCATGAATCGCGCCAAGACCGAACGCCACGGCCAGGCCGAGCAGGATCGTGCCCCATCCCAGGTCCGCCTGATGCAGCAGGCGCGAGAGGTAATCGCCGCGGACGACCATCCCCGCGCCAGATTGTCCTGGCTGTGTGGAGGCAACGGTCCGAGGCGCCGGTTCAGGCGCTACCGGAGGTGCCGCGGCCGGTGGTTTGGCCATCTCGCTCACGAGGGGCCTCGCGGAGTGCCATCTTACTGACGCATTCAGATCCTGCGGCGGCGCCACCAGCGGGTCCTGCGGATATGCGGTCAGCTCCTGGCTGCGATCGGCATCCTTGGGCGCGGCTTCGTCCAGCACCGCGTCCGCCGAGGCCGTTACTACGATTTCCTTCCAGCCCGCGCGGTCGGGGTAATTGGCATCCTCGTACGTAAGGTTCGTCCCGGCTTCGACGGTCAGATCGGCGGTGACGCGCAGAATGGCCATTCCGCCGGCGCCCTTGTCGATCACGGCCGTCGTTCGTAGCATTTGCGGCGCCACTTCGCGCCCGTTCGAAACAATCTTTAAATTCCGCGACCAAGCCTGCATTTGCCGCGCGGCCCTGGCGTCGAGATCGGCCTGTGGACTCGCCGCCGTCAGCCCCCACCCCTGCAGCAACTCGAAAGTGGGAATTTCGGCCAGATCCAGCACGTAGTGGATCTTCGCTCCTGCGGGTCCGGCTTCGATGCGGCTGTAGTGACTCACGCTGAAATTTCCCATCGGATGCGGCCAAAGCACACCCACGGCCAGAAAGAACGGCAATGCGAGATGGGGTTTCATTACAATGGTCTTTACGAAATTGTACAGCCCTTCGGATTTATGCGGCGTGTAATTACAGCACAAGATATTCCGGCGGCGGGAGAGTTGCGAATCCCCGAGGGGTCGATCGTGACACCTTCGGCTCGGGAGACGGCCGCGGCACGTGGCGTCTCCATACGGGAGTTACCCGCGGATCAGGTTACAACTCTGCAACCGCCGGAGAAGACCATTGCCATCGGCGCCGACCATGGCGGCTTCCGCTTGAAGGAAATCCTCAAGCCGGTTTTGGAAAGCCTCGGGTTGGACGTCCGCGATGTCGGCGCGTTCGATGAGAAGGCTGTCGACTATCCGGACATCGCCCACAAAGTCGCTCAGTTGGTCGCGGCGGGGACGGCGGGGCGGGGGATCATCATCGACGGCGCGGGCATCGGATCGGCGATCGCGGCCAACAAGGTTCCGGGCATCCGCGCGGCCCTGTGTTATGATAAAGCTTCCGCCCGAAATAGCCGCGAACATAATGATTCCAATATACTTACGCTCGGCGCGCGGCTCTTGACGGAGACCCAGGCCGAGGAAGTAATGCGAACCTGGCTGGCTACCGCGTTTGGCGGCGGACGCCATCAGGCCCGGGTACAGAAAATCACCGATATCGAGCAGCAGTATTTGAAAAAGGCTACCCTGTGACATCCGCCGAACTGGATCTTTTAGTCGCGCAAATCGGAGAGGAAATTCTCTCGCGCGTCGCCGCGCAAACCCCCGCTCAACCCGCGCCCTCGAAGCAGGGCGAGGGTCTCAACCTGCCCGACCAGGTCTGTCCGGGGTGCGTGCAGCGCTGCGCCCAGACTTGCGCGCGCAACACCAAGACCATCATCGCGTCGGGGGCCGACCGCGTCTCGGCTTCGGAGCGTCTGACCAAGATCGATCCGTCGATCGCCGCGCTCATCGATCACACCATCCTCAAGCCCGATGCCACTCGGAACGACGTCCTCAAGGTCTGCCGCGAGGCGCGCCAGTACAACTTCGCCAGCGTGTGCGTGAACTCCTATTGGGTGCCGCTGGTGCGCGCGGAACTGTCGGGGTCGCCGGTGAAGGTCTGTACCGTGGTCGGATTCCCGCTGGGCGCGATGCTGACCGAGGCCAAGGTAGCCGAAACCGCCGCCGCCGTCCGCCTGGGCGCGCAGGAAGTGGACATGGTCATCAATGTCGGCGCGCTGCGGTCGGGAGATCACGAAGCCGTGAAGCAGGACATCCAGCAGGTGGTGCAGACCGCGCATGGCGGCGGGGCGTCGGTGAAAGTCATCCTGGAAACCTCGCTGCTCGACGACAACCAGAAGGCCATCGCCTCGACCTTGTGCAAGCTGGCGGGCGCCGATTTCGTCAAGACGTCGACCGGATTCAGCACGGCCGGCGCCACGGCGCACGACGTCGCGTTGATGCGCAGCGTGGTCGGGCCCGATATGGGCGTGAAGGCCAGCGGCGGCATCCGCACGCTGGACGATCTGAAAACCATGACCGCGGCCGGGGCGACTCGCATCGGCGCCAGCGCCAGCGTGAAAATCGTCGAGGCCACCGCGGCATAGTGCGATGTCGACGCTACGGTTCACGCTTGGTCGAGGCCCGAAGTGGGGCAGGTTTTCAACCTGCGGCGGGTTTGTAACCCGCCTGGCCGCCCGAGGGACCGAAGCCGCATTCGTGCCGCGGACCGGTGCCCCGCACCTTCCAGCGTTGTCAAGAGTGAAAGCAGAATGACCCCAGCCCCTCGCAAAGCTTCGGTGCGCTTCAAAGAGCGAAGCGATCTGCTGGACTTTCTGCTGGAAGTCTCGGCCGTCACCGCGCAGACGCTCGATCTGGACCAGTTGCTGGCCAACGTCGGCGAAATTGTGCAGCGCGTGCTGCCGTACGATCTGTTCGCCATTCTGCTCTACAACGAGCGGCGCCGCGATCTGCGCATCCGCCACGCGGTGGGGCATCGGGAAGAGGTGGTGCGCAATCTCAGCGTCGCCATCGGCGAAGGGATCACGGGCACCGCGGCGGCGCGGCGCGAGCCGGTGCTGGTGGGCGACGTTCGCACCGATCCGCGCTACCTGCACACGCTGGACGCGGTCCGCACGGAGTTGGCCGTTCCCATGACGGCGCGCGGCAAGCTGGTGGGCGTCATCGACCTGCAATCCACGCGTTTGAACGCATATTCGGAATACGATCGCGCGCTCTTGCGGCTGATCGCCGCGCGGGTTTCCATCGCCATCGACAACGCGCGGCTGTACCTGCGCGCGGAACGGCAGAACCGTACGCTGAAAACGCTGGCCAATATCTCGCGCGAGTTCTCGTCCATCCTCGATCTCAACGAGCTGCTGAGCAAGATCGCCAGCACCATGCGCGGGCTGATCAATTACGACGCCTTCAGCATCCTGGCCGTGGATAACGACGCCAAGGCGCTGCGCCATCTTTTCAGTATTCGCTACGACCAGCGCGTCAGCATCGACAACGTGCCGTTCGGCAAAGGTATCACCGGGGCTGCCGCGGAGTCGCGCGAAGTAGTGCGCGTCCACGACACCAGCAAAGACCCGCGCTACATCGCCTCGCATCCCGACATCCGTTCCGAAGTAGCGGTGCCATTGATTTTGCACGATCGCGTGCTCGGCGTGATGGACCTGGAGAGTGAAGTCATCAGCTACTTCACCGACGACCACGTGCGGATTCTGAGCCTGCTGGCGCCGCAGGTGGCCAGCAGCGTGGAGAACGCGCGGCTCTACCAGGAGCTCGCCCAGCGCGAGAAGCGCATGGAAGAAGATCTTCTGGCCGCGCGCGAGTTGCAGCACGTTTTATTTCCCGACGCTTCACCCGAAATCGAGGGCCTGGACGCCGCCGTCCGCCTGCGTCCGGCGCGCGAAATTTCCGGCGACATCTACGACATTTTCGAGCAGCGCGACCGACAGACCGTGATTGCGTTCGGCGACGTCAGCGGCAAGGGCGCCGCCGCGGCTCTCTATGGCGGCCTGATGAACGGCCTGCTGCGCACATTGGCTCCGCGCCATCGCCGTCCCGCCGGCCTGCTTCGAGCGTTGAACGAAGCCCTCATCGAGCGCAAGGTGGAAGCCCGCTACGTCACGCTCTTCGTGATGCTTTGGGATCCGGCGACGCGCCAGGCGGTGATGGCCAATGCGGGAGCGCTGCCGCCCATGATCTGCCGGGGGAGCGAAATCCTCAAGCTGCGCGTGGAAGGCGTGCCGATCGGGCTGCTCGATTCGCGGGAATACGAAGAGGTCACGTTTCAGGCGCAGCCGGGCGATTTGTTTGCGCTGTTCTCCGACGGCATCACCGACCACATGAATGCCTCCGGCCACGAATTCGGCCGGGGCCGGCTGGCGCAGATCCTGCGCGCCAAATCGCACGCCTCGACCGGCGAGGTCGTCTCCGCCGTCTTCCGCGAACTCGACAGGTTTTCCACGACGCCATTCGACGATCAGACTGTATTTGCGTTGAAGGTGCTGTAGCAGACCAAATCCGTCAAACCCGCTGTTTGCCGCCATTGCCCAAAGCCGCTATAGTAAGGCTGGCGCGGTGGTTGAATGCCCGTCCGTTACGAAATCGACAGGTCCCGGCGGCTGATCGTCACCACCGGGGAAGGCTGCGTGACCTTCCCGGAGATGAAGGATCACCAGATCCGTTTGCTGGCCGATCCGGCCTTCGACCCGTCTTTCAGTCAGCTTATCGACGTTACCAAGGTCACGAAACTGGAGGTGACGGTGGAGCAGGCGAGAATTATGGTCAGCCGCCGGGTGTCCGCTCGGCGCGCCTTCGTCGCCACAGAGCCGTTCATTTTCGGCATGGGCCGACTGATGGAGGCGTACCACCAGAGCCAGTTTTCGGATGTGGATACCGGAGTGTTCTACGACCTGGAATCCGCCATGGCGTGGCTGGCCAGGTAAGACAGGCCGCCATTCGCCCGGCGGTCCATTGGCATATCGGCGGTTCGTCCTCTTCAGAACGGCGGATACAATGAAACTATGTTGACCATAGCCGGCCGCGAATTCTCTTCGCGGCTTATTGTCGGAACCGGAAAATACCGCAGTCATCAGGAAATGCAGCGCTGCCACGCCGCATCGGGCGCCGGGATGGTGACGGTGGCCGTGCGGCGCGTCAATCTCACCGACCGCTCGAAGGAATCGCTGCTGGATTATATCGACCGCTCGCGCCTGTTCATTCTGCCGAATACCGCCGGCTGCTACACGGCCGACGACGCCGTGCGCACGGCGATGCTCGCCCGCGAGGTCGGGCTCTCCAACTGGATCAAGCTGGAAGTGATCGGCGACGAAAAAACGCTGTTTCCCGATAACGCCGGGCTGCTCGAAGCCACGCGCGCGCTGGTGAAGGAAGGCTTCGTGGTGCTGCCCTATACCAACGACGACGTGGTGAATGCGCGCAAGCTGATCGATGCCGGCGCCGCGGCCGTAATGCCGCTGGCGGCGCCTATCGGCAGCGGCCTGGGCGTGCAGAACCCCGTCAACCTGCGAATCCTCCGGGAGATGATCACCGAAGTGCCGATGATCGTCGATGCCGGAGTGGGGACGGCGTCGGATGCGGCGATCGCCATGGAATTGGGCGCCGACGGAGTCCTCATGAATACGGCCATCGCCGCCGCTGAAGATGCCGTGAAGATGGCGCAGGCGATGAAGCTGGCCGTGGAAGCCGGAAGGCTGGCTTATGAATCGGGCCGCATGGCGAAGAAACTGTACGCCAGCGCCAGCAGTCCTCTGGCCGGCGTAGTGGGTCAATAGTTCGTGGCGCAATCTCTCAGCTGGCCGCGCCGGGACTCATCCCGGCGCTTGTGGCCGGCAGTAGTACACAAGAGCGCGTCGAGGTGAGTCTCGACGCGGCAGGCCGGAGTGCCTGCGCCACGAACTCACTTGCTGACGTCGGTGGGATCGCCGGTACGGTGATCGGCGATCTGGAAGCGGAGAAACTCGTGGGCGGCCGCGAGCGCGTCCTTGTTCTTTGTCGTGATGCGCACGCGCCCACCGCCCTCGATTTCCTCGTACCGGTAACTCACCTCCGATTTCAACTTCTGCAACACGGGAACCCCGGGCGGCGTCTGATCGTGGACCAGCATCGGAGCCTGGAAATTGCCTTGCGCGAACATCTGAGCGATATGCGGAAGATGCATTCGGATCTGGTCCCGGCTGCCGGTGTCCTTGGGTTCGTGGGCTGTCACTTCGATGGCGCCGCCATCGGCATAGAGGCGGAAGTGATGAGTAGTCTTCTCATGCGAGAAGCCCATTACATGGTCGCCGCGCATGTCGACGCCCTTTTGCCGGTCGTCCTGCGCCGCTGCTGCCAGCACGGCCAGCAACAATCCAGTCGTCAGTCTACGTTTCATCGGATTCGTCCTCTCCGGAAGGGGGCTGAATCAGGATCTCGAGCAACCCGGCGCGCCGGCCCTCGGGTGTGCGGCTCAAGCGCGTCTCCCATCGGTCGACGATCGACTGCAGCCGGCCGCGCAACGCGGTCAATTCCGCGATCCGCCGGTCGAACTCGACCAATTTTCCGGCCGCGAGTTCATACACCTGCCGGCATGGCGCACCACCGCGATCGCGGACGCGCAGGACGCGCGCCAGTTCGTCGAGTCTGAAGCCCACGGCGAGCGCGCCGCGCACCATCCGGACGCGATGAACGGCATCCGGCGGATATTGGCGGTAGCCAGCCTCCGTACGTCCAGGCCGCGCCAACACGCCCACCCGCTCGTAATGCCGCAGGGTGTCGGTGCTGACGCCCGTCAATTTCGCCAATTCGCCCGAGCGCAGATGATGATTCCCCACTTTCCTGAGCATAGTATCGAGGCTGGAACCAGTTCCAGGGTCAAGAGAATTCTCTGAGTAGCCGCCCGTCGAGTTTGAATAACAGGCTGGAATGAACAGACGGCCAAAATCGATCGTCTGTCCTACATCGTGATCGCCACACTTTGCAATGCCGCCAGGCGGGTGCGAAGTTGCGTCATCTCGTGCTCGCCCAGCCGTTCCGAACATCCCATGACCACGCGGTTGGCGCGGTCCAGGATCACCTTGCGAATCTCGCCGTCTACGGTGGTAGCGGCGATATCGCCCAGAGCGCGCAGGACGCGAAGGCTGACGGCGATGTCACTCTTCGAGTACATGCGGATCTGCTCGAATGCCGATTCCAGCAGCGGCTCGAAGCCGATCCAGGGAATGTAGACGCGAAGCACCCCCGGCGGATTGTAGAGGCCGCATTCCGGCGCCTCGCGCGAGGCCACGCGGATCATGATGCGGCTCAGTTGATCGACGCAACTGATGGCCGTGCTCGGATCGTTGACCGCCGGCGAGATGGCTTTCAGCGCGATGTCCACAATCAGCAGGATGCCGAACTCCACGTCCTGCTGCAGGGTTCGCGAGGGTCCGAAATCGAAGGCGGCGCGCAAAGCGGCTTCGAGTTCCGGCGTGGTCCGCTCGGCTTTCGAGATATTCATCAGGGGAACGCCTTGCGGGACGAACCGGCCCACGCGGTGCAACACCTGAATCTTGATGCGATGGTCCGTGGCCAGCGTCGCCAGACGGTTGACGTCGATGAAGCGGATGTAGCCGGAAACTTCACTGAGAACAGGCTGCTCCCAGGTCAACTGGCCGATCGGTCCCGCGCCGGTCATATGGGTGGCGCGGCGGGGCCACGGCATGGTGTCGTCGACGACGGCCTCGGTTTCCTTGGCGATCTTGTCGACGATCTGGTTGACGCTGATGGCCTGCGAAATGTGATGAATGAAGTAGAGCAACCAGGCGACGCAGGCCAGCGCCAGAAGCATGGCGCCCAGCACGGTGAGAACCGGCGCGAAGGGGCGCGGCTGCGAATGGGCCGCGGGGAGCGCGGCCATGCAGTAGGAGAACGTACCGAGGAAGATGCCGAGAGTCCCTTGGGTCACCCGGTCGCGCGCGAAACTCACGATGATTCGCGGCGAGAACTGCATCGAGGCCAGTGTGAGCGCCATCAGCACAATGGCGAAGACGATGGAGACCACGGTCATGATGGAAGTGCCGATGGCGCCGAGGATGACCTGGGCGACCTGGGGGTCCGAGTGGGAAGGGAAGAGGAGCGGCGGCACCCAGGCGCCGATGCCGGGATGATCCTCCTCCAGCCACGACAGGCTGAAGCCGGCGGCGGCCAGGGTGAGCGCGATCGCCAGCGGGCGGACCAGGAATCCGCCGCGCAGGTTGTACATCACGTGCCGGACTAGAAGAGGCAGGCGCTTGTTCACGGTGGCCGTATTTCAGTGTAGGGCAGGCGGCGGCTGGCGGCGGAATGGCAGTGGTCACCGAGGCCATCAACGGCCGCACAGTTCCAGGGACAGCAACCTCCGCTGCTTGTGTTACTATTCCGTTTTACTTCGATCGCCACGGAGCGCAATCGTGAAAGTATACGAAAGCAAGGACATTCGGAACGTCGGTGTGGTGGGCCACGGCGATTCCGGAAAGACATCGCTCACCTCGGGCTGCCTCTTTACTTCAGGAGCCTCCAACCGCCTTCTCCGCGTCGATGAAGGCAATACCATCACCGATTTCGATGATGACGAAATCCAGCGAAAAATCACCATTTCCACAGCGGTCGCCGTCGCCGAGTGGAAGAAAAGCAAAATCAACATCCTCGACACGCCCGGATATAACATTTTTATTAACGACACCAAGTCTTCCCTGGTAGCCGCCGATGCGGCGCTGGTGCTGGTGGACGGTGTTTCCGGTGTGGAAGTGCAGACCGAGAAGGTCTGGGCATTCGCCAACGACTTCAATCTGCCGCGCGCCATCGTGATCAACAAGCTCGACCGCGAACGATCCGACTTCGACCGCGCCCTCGCCAGCGTTCACGAAGTTTTCGGCCGGACGGCCGTCCCGATTCAGATTCCCATCGGCAAAGAGCGCGACTTTACGGGCATGGTCGACCTGGTCCGGATGAAGGCGTACACCTACACTTCCGGCGGTGACGGCAAGGGCAAGGAGAGCGATATCCCCGCCAATCTGGCGGATGCCGCCCAGAAAGCTCACGAAGCGCTGGTGGAGATGGTCGCCGAGGGCAATGACGCCCTCATGGAGGAGTTTTTCGAAAAGGGGACCCTGCCCGCTGAGCACATCCTGGACGGGCTCAAACAGGGCATCCGCGAGCTGCGGATTTTCCCGGTGATGTGCGCTTCCGGGCTGAACAACATCGGTACCGACCTTATCCTTAATTTTGCCGTCGAGAATCTGCCCGCGCCCATCGATCGGGAACCGGTAGCGGTTCAGGGAGGCGCGGAGGGGGCCACCCAGAAGATCGGACCCACCGGGCCGTGCTCGATGTTCGTCTTCAAGACCACCGCCGATCCGTTCGCCGGCCGTATCACCTATTTCAAGGTCATGACCGGCATGGTGAAGAACGACGCCAACGTGAATAATCTCACGCGCAGCACGTCGGAGCGCCTGGCGCATCTCAGCAGCCCGCAGGGCAAGACCTTACAGCCGGTTACGGAGCTATACGCCGGCGATATCGGTGCGGTGGCCAAGCTGAAGGACACCCTCACCGGCGATACCCTGGCCGACAAGGGTTTCAGCTTCACGTATATGCCGGTGAAACTGCCGGAGCCATCCATCGCCTTCGCCATCGAAGCCAAGTCGCGCAACGACGAGGACCGCATGGGTAATGCCGTCCACAAGATTCTGGAAGAAGACCAGTCGCTGCGTTTTTACCGCGATCCGCAGACGCGCGAGTTTCTGCTTGCGGGCTCGGGCCAGCAGCATGTTGAAGTTGTCGTCAGCCGGCTCAAACGGCGCTACAGCGTCGATGTGACGCTGAAAGCTCCCAAGATCCCGTATCGCGAGACCATCCGCGGACACGCCGACGTCCAGGGTCGGCACAAGAAGCAGACCGGTGGTCACGGACAGTTCGGCGATTGCTGGATCAAGATGGATCCGCTGCCGCGTGGCGCCAAGTTCGAGTTTGCCAACGAGATCTTCGGTGGCGCGATTCCGAGGAATTTCATTCCGGCGGTGGAAAAGGGCATCGTGGAGGCAGCCGAAAAGGGATTCCTGGCGGGCTATCCGATGGTCGATTTCAAGGTGACGGTCTACGACGGCTCTTACCACGACGTCGATTCGTCCGAATTGGCGTTCAAACTGGCGGCGCGTAAGGCCTTTAAAGCGGCCATGTTACAGGCAAAGCCGAGCCTTCTGGAACCGGTCATGAACGTGGAGATCCAGGCGCCGGTGGAGTACGCCGGCGACCTGATGGGCGATCTCAACGGCCGCCGCGGACGCATTTCCGGAATGGAAACCAAAGGCAGCACCCAGTTCATCCGCGCCCAGGTTCCCATGGCCGAAATGCTCAATTATCAAAACGATCTGACGGCAATGACGCAAGGGCGTGCGAGCTTCACCATGGAGTTCGACCACTACGATTTCGTGCCGCAGCTACAGGCAGACAAGATCATCGCCGCCGCCAAGGCTGCGGCGACGGGTGAAGAAGAGGAAGAGGAGTGAACAGATTATCAGTTGTCAGTTTTCAGTGATCATTTTCCCGTACGGCGGGCGGCCCGCATTTGGTTTTGCTGATGACTAATGACTGATGACTGAGAACTGATAAGTCACTGGCTTTTTTCGCGCGGAAAATTGAACACACCGCATGTCATTCTGGACACACAATTCAGGTGAACAACCGAGGTAAAGGTTGCGCTGGTCCGCGCATTGTAGTAGTCTTTTAACGATTGTGCCGCACAGCGGCCCATCGAAGTAGCTTTATTTTCATCGTTTAGGAGCTCTTGATGGCTGGACGGATGAAGATTGTCTTCTCCTGTTCGCTGGTTTTTGCGGCGCTAACCTCCTCTAGCTGTGTGTTGTCGCAGCAACCCAATGCCCACATCCGGCAATTTGTTCCGCCGGAACCCCGATCGGCTACTGTCCCTTCGATTGCCGAATCCGCTCCGGCCGCCGAATCAGCGCCGGCCAGCCAGAATGCGACTGCGCTCCCCAATGCTTTTCCGGTTCTACCTCGATGGACGCCCGGCGACACGATGGTGAGGCGTGCCGAAAATGCATTCGAATCCGGGAAGAAGTTGTACCAATCAGAAGATTATTCCGGCGCCCGCCGCGAATTCGATGATGCCATCGACGAAATGCTGGAAGCCAGCGACCTCGAGCCCGCGGACCGGCAGGATTACCAGCGGCGGCTCGACGACATGGTGGAGAGCGTCCATCGTCTCGACGCCGCGGGCATGGGAAACGGCCAGGCCGACGATAAGCAGTTCGAAAAAGCTCCGTTGGAGGACATCCTTCAACTGACGTTCCCGGTGGACCCGAAGCTGAAAAACCGCGTTCGTGAGCAGGCCGCGGCGACCGTTTCGCAACTCCCCCTGACCGTCAACGACGCGGTGCTCGGGTATATCAATTTCTTCTCCAACCGCGGGCGTGGGACGCTGGCGTTCGCGACACAACGTTCCGGCCGGTACCGGCCGATGATCCAGAGGATTCTGGACGAAGAAGGTGTTCCCCAGGAATTGATCCACCTGGCGCAGGCGGAATCGGGCTTCATGCCGCGGGCCCGGTCGAGCATGGCGGCGGTGGGCATGTGGCAATTCGTGGCGTTTCGCGGCGCCGAATATGGATTGAACCGCACGGCCTACGAAGACGATCGAATGGATCCGGAGAAGGCGACCCGCGCGGCCGCCCGGCACCTGCACGACCTGTACAACGAATTCGGCGACTGGTACCTGGCGATCGCCGCCTATAACTGCGGACCCAACGTGGTGGAAGACGCCGTCGCGCGGACCGGGTATGCGGACTTCTGGGAATTGCGCAGCCGCGGCGTTCTGCCCGCCGAGACCACCAACTACGTTCCGATCATCCTGGCGATGACCATCATCGAAAAGAATGCGGCGGAGTACGGGCTGGACCTCTCGCAGATGGATCCGCCGGTCGAATACGACACGGTGGACATTTCGGCTTCGACCAGCCTTTCGCTGATCTCGGATATCACCGATACTCCGCTGCCGCAGTTGACGGATTTAAATCCGGCGCTGCTGCATGCGACGGCGCCTCAGGGGTACGCCCTTCATGTGCCCAAAGGCACCGGCAACATGCTTTCCGCGGGCCTGGAAATGGTGCCGCCGGAGCATCGCAATGCCTGGCGGATGCACACTCTGGAAGCCGGCGAAACGCTGGCGTCGGTGGGAAAACGCTTCGGAGTCACCCCGGCCGCGATTATCGCCGCCAACAATCTCAAGGCGGCGGATGCGCCTTTGGGCGACCGGCTTCTGATCCCGGCGGCGCCGCACGTGGACGCACCGGCGCGCAAGCCATCCACCACCTACACTGCTGCGCATCGGACCCCGGCCACGACGGTACAGCGCCGTACCGTGAATGCTGTCGCGGCTAGGCCGCCGGCCGCCAAACCCGCCACGTCCCGGCCGGCGGCGGTCAGCACCAAGCCGGCGCCGAAGCCCGCCAGCGCGGTTTCCGCCGCGGCGCCCGCGGTGATTCTGCCTTCCGGAAAGTAGCGCTCGGCTAACCCCTCGCTTCGCTCGCCGGACGTTCAGGCTCGCCGGGACGCTCGGAAGGTGTCAGACAATCGAACGAGTTGAAGCTTGCCGCATCTCGTGCACGCGACCGCCTTGGCTGCGCGCGCGGATGGGACGCTTGCCGAGGCGCGGATGAGATCGCGCGCAAATCCTCGGATCGATTTGGCGCTTGGATACTGATCCGGAGCCGCGGCGGCAACGCTGCGGCCGGCGGGCGCGCGTGATCGATTCATCACGTTCTCAGTTCGGCGGCTTGGATATCGGTCTCTTGAGTCCGGATCGATTTTTAGGGGCAACTTGCGTTTTTGCTATTGCCTCATCGCCAAAAAAGGGTATTCTTATGGGTGACTGTGCCCTGATACCAGGAGGCCTGCTGAATGTTTGATAGGTCCAGAATCGCTGCGAAGGATGAAGACGAGATGGAAGACTTCCACGACTACGAAGACGAAGAAAGCTCAGAACTCGATGCCAAGCTAGATGACTTCGAGGACGATGAGGAAGAGGAAGAAGAGGAAGTTGAAATAGTGGCGGTAGCGGTTCCTTCGGCTGCCGCGGCTCCTCCGGAGCCTGAACCGGCTCCACCAGCTTCCGCGGCTCCCCCGGAAAAGAAGCCGATGAAGAAGGCCGCGGCTCCGAAAGCGCCGGCCAAGAAGGCCCCAGCGAAAAAGGCGGCCGCGCCGGCGAAGAAAGCCGCCAAAAAGGCCCCAGCGAAGAAAGCCGCCAAGAAAGCCCCGGCGAAGAAGGCTGCCAAGAAAGCTCCAGCCAAGAAAGCCGCCAAAAAAGCCCCGGCCAAAAAGGCTGCCAAGAAAGCCCCAGCCAAGAAAGCCCCGGCTAAGAAAGCCCCAGCCAAGAAGGCGCCAGCCAAGAAGGCCGCCAAGAAAAAGGGCGGCAAGAAGAAATAATTCCGCCGATTTGGATGCGAGCCGGCGGCGCCCGCGGCCGGCCCGCCCTCCAGGCTTATTCCTTGTTGACGACGCGCCTGCAGCGCTCAAATAACTCCAGGAGCGCCTCCGCGTGCTCTTCCGGAGAATGTGTCTGCGGCTTGCCTGAAAAGCCAGCGGACGATCCCTGTCCTGCCTTGCCGTAGCCCGTCGTGTGCGCGATAAATCGCATCAGCTCCAGAGCAACCTCATTATTGCTTCGCGCCGGCCCCGGGCTCTCTTTGGCTTCCGCGCTGGAATTCGATTCTGAATCGGTCGATGGCATAACCCTCCCTGTGAGACCAAGACTGCCTATGATACAACTCTAGGGTACTCGATTTTCCTTTCGATGCCTTTCACCGCCATCCGGCATATCCGAAAAATGCGCGGAGGGGCTCAAGCCCACTTAGTGGCCGCCGACGACCGCAACTGGTATGTTGTTAAATTCGCCAACAACCCGCAGCATCGTCGTGTCCTGGTGAATGAACTGATCGCCGCCACACTGCTGGATTATCTGAAAATTTCGATTCCCGAGATGGCGCTGATCCGCGTCACGCCGGAGTTCCTCAGCGAGAATCCCGAAGTCTGCCTTACGCTCGGAACGCGGCGCATTGAGGTGCCTCCGGGCTGGCATTTCGGGTCGCGCTACCCGGGAGACCCGGCGCGCGTCGCGGTCTACGATTTCCTGCCGGACACGTTGCTGGGCCAGGTCGCCAACCTGGAGGACTTCCGGGCCATCCTGGTTTTTGATAAGTGGGTGGGCAATGCCGATGGGCGCCAGGCGGTGTTTCATCGCGCCAGGGTCGGGGATAGCGACGGCGGACGCACAGCTTTTGTGGCACGCATGATCGATCATGGCTACGCGTTTAACGGTCCGAACTGGGATTTTCCGGAATCGCCGCTCCAGGGGCTTTACGCACGGAAACTGGTCTACGAAGCGGTGAGCGGGATCGACGACTTTCAACCCTGGCTCGACCTGGTGGCAAATTTTCCGGAAGAGGTATTGGATCGCGCCTGGAAGTCGCTGCCACCGGAGTGGATCGAGGGGGATGAGGGAGCGCTGAAATCGCTGCTGGAGCGGCTGTTTCTTCGCCGCCGGCGAGTCGCGGAACTGATCTCGGCCTGCCGGTCGGCCAGGAGTGGGCCGTTTGTGAACTGGACGTAGGATGGCGGCGTTCCACGGTCCGCGATGAGTTCGAAGCATGTCGGCGGCAGGATCGCGAGAGCGGCCCACGCCGGCGAGAGCGCCGGCGCTGCACGCTGGAAGCGTGCGCCACGCTAAAATATTTCCGTGGTTCATCGTTTCGTTCTTCACAATCAGGAATTGCGCGAGGCGTCGGATCTGACACTGGCGCCGGGGCAGATCGGACTGTTGGCGGGCTGGGGCGTCTTCACCACCCTGCGGATCGCCGACGGCGTGCCCTTCGCCTTCGAGCGTCACTGGGCGCGCATCACCCGCGACGCCGCTTTGTTTCACGTCGCCATTCCGGACAATGCAGAGGCGGTGCGGCGGAGCCTGGTCGAGCTGATCGATGCCAACCAGGCGCACAATTGCACGCTGCGGCTGGTGATTGTGCGCAACAGCGGCGGAATGTGGGCCGGGCCCTCCAACGGCCGGGAGAGCGACGTCATCGCCCTCACCGCCGATTCCAAACAGTGGGGCAGCGGCGTCAAGCTGGCCTATCAGGCCAACGGACGGCATGCCGCCTGCCCGTTTGCCGGAACCAAGATCACCTCCTGGGCGATGAATCTCACCTGGGCCGAAGCCGCGCAGCGCCGGGGGTTCGACGAGGTCATACTGCTGAACGAACGCGGAGAGGTGGCGGAGTGCACGTCCGCCAATATCTTCGCCGCAGTGGGAAATCAGGTCTGGACGCCGCCGCTCAGCTCGGGATGCCTGCCGGGAATCACCCGGGAAGTGGTTCTGGGCGAGGTCCATGTGCCGGGCGTGCAGATTTCGGAGAAAGTGCTGATGCCCGCGGACATGGAAGCCGCCGATGAGGTCTTCATCACTTCCACCACCCGCGATCTGCTGCCAGTGCGGCAGATCGAGAACCGGACCGTCGGCCGCTCCGATTCGGCTCGCATCGCCATGCAAACGGCGTTCTCGCATTACGTCGATCGCTATATCGCGGCGCATAAACAGCCGGAACCGGTCCGGTGAGCCGAAGGGCGGAAGTCCTTCACATCCTGGCGGCCGCCACAGCGGCTGTGGCATATGCGGGACTTCACGCCGTCATCGTCCGGCCGATGTTCGCGGACCGCGGATTCGATTACGCCGTCCACGTCGACATGGGTGAGGCGCTCTACCATCACCACGTTTCCGAACCGCACTTTTTGTATCACCTGCTGATCGCCCTGACGTATGCGACCCGCATCGCGCCCTCGTTTCTGGCGGCGGCGCGTGGGATCCTGACGGCAGCCAACGCGGCCAGCGTGCTGTTGGTGTATGGCGCCATCTGGCGGGCATTGCGCAAGGACCCGTGGCTGAGCAGCGTCCCGGTGGTTTTCGTGGCGACGCTCGCTGCCATGTCGGCGCAGCCGATCGGACATTTCATTTGGTATCAGATCGGCTACCTGTGGAATGACCCCTATGCCATCCCCACATACACCCTGCTCAAACCGTTCGCCATCGCGGCGTTCTTTCTGACGGCGGAGTTCCTGTTCGTGGAATCGAAGCCCGGCTGGAAGTTGATCGCTATATATTTTCTGGTAATCGGAAGCGGTGCGCTGGCCAAGCCCAGCTATCTGATCTGCCTGGTGCCGGCGGTAGTGATCCTGGGCGTATGGCGGCTGCGCACGGGGCAGGGGCTTTCCCGGCGCGCATTGCTTATTGGCTTCGGAGTGCCGGCGTTTCTGGTCTTATCGGGCCAGTTCCTGCTGACGTATGCCGGCATGCGCGGCGTGGTCGGCTATCAGGACTCGATTCAGTGGGCGCCGTTGCTGGTGATGAGGCATTGGGCGTCGGGATTGGGTGGCAAATTTTTGCTTTCGACTGCTTTCCCGCTGGCAGTCCTGCTGGTGTATGGGAGAGCCGCGATCCGCGACGGCGCCATGCAACTGGCCTGGCTTACCTTTGCGGCCGGTGCCGCATACGCCTACCTGTTATCTGAGGTGCGACGCGCCACGGACGGGAATTTCCTTTGGTCGGCCTACATTTCGCTGTTCGTATTGTTTATCGCCTCGATCCTGTTTGTGCTGCGGCAGTATCGGACGGCGTCCTGGTGGCGGCCGGTCGTATGCGGCGGCGTGCTGGCCGCGCACGTGATCTCCGGGATCGCTCTGGACCGCAAGTATCTAGGCTGGGCGCTGGACAAGATGCGCTAAAAAGGCTGGTCGAACTCACAATGGCGATTCGGAGAGACCAATCCTCAGATTTTGCGGGCTGGAAGAATCTAAGGGCGGGCTAAAAAAGAAATGGTTCCAAGTGACCTGATTCCCAGCCTGGCTCTCCGCGGGCATGCACCGCACCGAGCTTAGCGTCCGGGAGCGCCGTGTGCCTGGCTGTTCGGCTCCCCGAATGCTG
>Ga0335073_10004339_pt1 | contig 19843 bp, 18 predicted proteins | sample Lox_Sample_22_FD_207093 | JGI IMG/M metagenome (GOLD analysis project Ga0335073, IMG submission 207093) | Soil microbial communities from Loxahatchee National Wildlife Refuge, Florida, United States - Lox_Sample_2.2 | ecosystem: Environmental > Terrestrial > Soil > Wetlands | place: USA...
AGCCGTAGGCTTCCGTGATCCGCCCGGCGCGGTCGCGCACCCCGTACCGCTTGCCGTTCGGGCTGTCCTTCATGGTCACCACACCGGCCTCGATCAGCGCCCGGGTCAGTGCCTTCACCCGGCTTTCTGAGAGGCCCAGCGCCTCCTGCTGCAAGCTCGCCGAGGGCCAGACAATGGGGCGCCCTCCCCTCCCCCAGTCCTGCGGCTGGGTGAAGCGGAACAGCCAGTCCACCGCGTGAACCAGGCGCGGCGACAGCCCGAGTCGCGCCGCCGCCGCCTTGAACGCCGCCAACAACTGCCCCGGCGCTTCCACGCCGTCGGGCAAACCCGCAAAACTCTCGGCCGTGCGGTCGGCCCTGAGCAGGCTCGGCGTCAGTCGTCGGAAGCCGGTCGGGGCACCGGCACAGCCTTCCCCGTGCGCCTCGCGGGCGCTTTCCGTAGCCATCTCGATCTCCTCTCGTGGTGGGATCGCGACGGGCAAGCCTCTCCCGCGAGCGGAAACGGCAATTTCCGCTTGATGGTAAGGCATCTGATGGCTACGTTGGGGGTGTTCAGGCCCCATTGACGTAGCCGCAGGCTCGTCGCGAGTTTCCGCTAAAGCCCGCCCGGCAAGGCGGGCTTTCGCATTTTCAGGTCACTTACTGGGCGGTTACCCTCCCCTGCTCGATCAATTGCAGCAACACTTGGCTACGGCTCCGCAGGCCCTGGCGCTGCTTGAGCTCGTCGATCAGCGCGACCGTCTCGTTCGGCAATGCCACGATGAGTTGGCGGCGGCCTTCGGCCGCCAAGCGGCGGCGATAGGCGCGGTCCTTATCCTCTTCATTGGGTGGCATCGTCAGTGTCAGCATGGGCGGACGCTCGTGATCGATTTCGCTAGCGCAGAGGCTACCCAGCTAACCGGGGGTTGTCCAACGATTCTGTGCTCCGAGTCGCGCTTAGTCATTGAAAAGGTTGATTTCCTTTATGAAATCCCGGCGCAGATAAATCGCGCGAGGATCGCGCCGCCCCCGCGGACAGCGCCAACGGCAGGTACGACTCGGCTTTCCCCCGAACCAGCCAACATTCGGCGCCGTCGCCGCCGGCTCGCACCCCTCTTGCCGTTATCCTGAAACAGAGAATTCTATCTTTCCAGAAAGACATATAGAGAGAAGTATCTCTTTTCCACTTTCTCTCCTGCTGCATATAGCGACCGAGGCCCCAGCCCCTTCTGGAGTCCGCCGTCCGAATGGAATTCCAGAAAGAGAGAATTCTACCTTTTCAACCCGCGGTTGGCTTCCCAAGCATCGAGGGCTTCGAACAGAAGCTCATTCAGCTTGAGGTCGGCATCGGCCGCGCGCTGCCGGAACCGGCGTCGGAAAGCCTGCGGCACCTTGAAGGCCAACGCTTGAAGGTTCTCGGTCCGAGTGGCGGGATCGGCGGCGCGGGGCGCCGCACGAAGATCAGCCGGCGGCGGCGCGGGACGGGGCGCTCGCTGCGAGGCTTCGCTCATGGGCGTTGCCGCTTCAGACGTAATTGCCGCGAGGTCAACGGCAGGTCGCTTGCTCATGGATGAAATCTCCCTTTCATGATTTCTTGCTTTCCACCATTTCCTTCACCTCGGCCCATAACGCACCGATCTCCTGCGCCGCCACGCCCCTGGCATCGGTTTCAAGCGCGGTTTTGCCGTGGGCGAAGGTCTCGGCGTAGATCACCCGTTCGTGCATGCGGGTCGTCAGCACCAGGCCGAGCGCGTCGAGCGCCATGGCCGCGCCGTCGTTGTTTTTGAGATTGGGGCGGACCCTGGTCAGGACGAACTGGAACGGCTTGCCCGATTGCCGCACCAGCGGCAGGCCTTTGACCAGGGCGCGCAGATCTGCCGGCGTCGGGTTGAGCGGGATGAGGATGAGGTCTGCAAGCGCGAACAGATCGGCGTTGACGGCGCCGATCGAAGGCGCGGTATCGATGAAGAGATAGGACGCGCCGGCCTCGTCAAGCGCCTCGATCCGCGCGCGTAGCTCGGTAAGGGCGAGGGCGGAGTACCGTGGCGTGTCGATCCCGGCCTTCTTCCGCTGGTTGAACCAATCGGCCGCGGTGCCCTGCGGATCAGTATCCGAGATCACTGCGGGGCCGTCTCCGATGTGCTCGGCCGCAGCGGCCAGGTGAACGGCGATGGTCGATTTGCCCGACCCGCCCTTCTGATTCGCGACGACGATCGTTTTCATGAAAGCGGTAATAGCTAAATTCTCGTTTTCTTGAAAGCGGGAATTACACCCGGACAGGGAAGGGGGTGCCGCGGGGCGCGGACGCCTCAAGGGGTGGCTCCTCGCCGTGCTCGCCATGCTCGCGGAAGGGCCGTGCGTGGCTGCACGCAGCTGTGCCGCCGCATGAGCGCCCTTGACCGTCCTGTGCCCCGCGGCGGACCTAGCGGCGTCGGGGCAAGGGACGCCCCCGGCCGATCGAACCGTACTCGCCGCGCGGCGTCGAACAAGGACTGTTTGTTTTCTCTTTTTCTCTCTTTCTCACCAATAGGAAGGCACGGCCAATGTGCTCTATGCGGCAAAGTCGGGGACCAGGGCGGGGGGGGGTGCCTCTGCGGCGGGGGTATCCCCCCGAGAGCAGCCTGCTGATTACCGTTACGAATTAGCAATGTAGCGCCGCGGTTCACTTGGTCTGCCTCGGCTGAATGGACAGACGCGGGACGGCGCCTTTGCGGCGAGGGTATCCCAGCAAGAGCAGTCAGCGGCACAGGCGGTGCGGGTTGGGGTAGATGCTTCAACCCTGCCGCTCCCTCTACGGTGGGCAGGGTCGGTTACACGGGGCAGGGCAGGGGCCGCTTACGCGGCCTCCGCCTGCTCAACGTCACAGTCATCGTCAAACTCGAAGCTTTCCTCGGGAGAAATGTGCCGCAGGCCGCAAGCGGGGCAGTCGTCGTCAGCTTGGCATGACCAGGCGTCAGACCAAGCGCAATTGCAGCGCGGGCATTCATAGTGGTTGAGGAACATTGGAAGCCTCCAGACCGGCCCTCCATCAGTGCGAAAGGCCGGGTTCCGATTGATGAAGGTCAGTCGAAGGAACGCCAGTAGCCGGTGCCGCGCTTCGCGCGCCGGTCCTTCCGGATGCGGCCAGTGGGATAGCCGCGCTCCGCGAGTTCACGGCGGATCACGTCATGGCAAACGCCGATTTCCGCCTCGATGTAGGAGAAGGTCCGGCCCCTGGCGCGCATCTTCACCACGATGTCGAATTCCTCGGGCGTGAGGGTCATCCGCCGGGCGATCTGGGCATCCGCCAGCTTCTGGCAGTGCGCTGCCCAGCGGGGATCGGTGGCGACATAGGCCCTCTGCGCGGTGGACAATTTCTCACGCTGTGCCTGCGACACAGGGGGCCGGCGGCTGGGATTGCTGCCACGGTGGTGGTTGCGCTTAGGGCGTGGCGGGCAGGTGCTGGTGCCAGCCGTGTGTTCCGTGCTGTGCGGCTGAGACCCCTGCTGCGGGTTGTGGGTGATGCGATAGGTGCTGCGGGTATCGGTGCCCGGTGTGGTCTCGCTCATGGTCTGGTGCCTTTCGTTTCGGAAGCAGCGCGCTGCTTCCTGCCCGTCGGCGAGACCGGGGTGTGCAAGCGGAAAGGGGGTTCGCAGGGACCCGAAACGCAACGAAATTGACCGCCCTACAGGGCAATTTCGTCTGTCGTTTTGGGTGGAAGCCCCTTGGAGCGCGCCGAGGGGCTGGCCCCTAAGCCCTGCGAAGCAGGGGCAGGCCGCGTCTGCGGCCTCATGAGCTACTTGCGCGAGGGATCGTCACCCGAAGGGCCGAGACGCCCCTTTGCGGCTCGGGGAGGGCGCCTTCGCCCGAGTAGAGCCCGACCCGAAGGGACGCGCCCGGCCAACACTCCCGCAGTGATCAGACCGGCAAATTCATCACGCTGGATCGGTAAAATCCTCCGATTATCAATGCCATATCCCTCGGCGACCGATCGGGGCTATGATCGGCAGGCAGAGTACCATGAAAGAGAGAGTCATATTGTACTGTCTTCATATTTGCCATTTTGAGGATCGGCAGTGACGCGTCCTACTGAAGCCCCCTCTCGGATCGAGCCGTGTCTCCTGGACGAGACACCCGCTGAGGTCGTCGATCTGGTCGCCGCAGTCGCCGCTGCCGCAAGCGCGCTCGGATCGCACCTGCATCCCCGATCGGTGGAGGGGCTCGCCGATCTCGTGCGCGTCATGAACTGCTACTATTCGAACCTGATCGAGGGCCATAACACGACACCGCGCGAGATCATCCGGGCGCTGGAGGACCAGCTCGATACCACCCGCGAGCGCCGCAACCTTCAGCTTGAGGCACGCGCGCATATCCGGGTGCAGCGTGAGATCGACCGGCAGCATACTGCCGGCACGCTGCCGGAGCCGGCCTCAGTCGAATTCATCCGTCATGTGCACCGTGCTTTCTAGGAAGGCGCGCCGCCCGAGATGCTGGTCATTACACGGTCGGTCGATTTTCGGCCAAATCGCCGAACATACTGGGAACCAAGACATACCGGCCGACTGGTCGTTATTGTCTTCTCGGGCCTCACCTAACGAAAATCCCTGTTGCGTAAACGAACGTTTGAGTGTCGCTGACGGATGGCGCGCAGAATCAACCGATTGCTTGTCGCACAACTCCGTTGCCATTGATACGCCAAAGGCAACCGACTTTCGCAACAAAGGCGACGGGTCATGGGGTCATCCCGGGGTGGATTCGTGCCAAAATGCAGCATGTTCATGTGATGTTCGAATATTTGACCAAAAATCGACCGACCGTGTACCCGGGCCTCTCTGGGTTTGGGCTGGCTGAGACGCCCTGACACCTTTATCCATTTGGGACAAACTCTAGTTTTGACACCCCGGTTTCGTTTTGGGTTTGGTACTTAAAGCAAAACCAGAACCGCCTCGTGTTTGCGAACGCGTCCCGGAATTCGATCTGACCAATTACATACACTGATTTCATGCCTCTTCTTATATCGTCGAACTCCTTTTCATCATCTATGTGATGCTCAAACTCCCATCGCCGAGATGCCCCCGGCGAAAGATCCGCTGCGCGAACTTGCTTACCTCTATGCCTTGCAATTATCCGCTCAATTTCGTTTGATAATGGTTGACGGTCCCAGGACTCTGAATGAACGGTTACGATGAGGTTACTAGCGGGCGTTTTACCATAGTTTCTTATCTCAATTCCAAAGCCAATAGCCTCCCCGTTTCGGACGAAGCCCGTGGCATCCGCCGACGCGACATCAATGTATGCCCTTAGCTCGTTCTCGGCTGCCTCTCTCATCGTCCGGGCGGCTTCCGTCGCCGCCGTCGCCGATCGCTGAGCAGCATCGCCACTTCTCTTGGCCTCTTCGAACGCTTTCCGAAGAGAATTAGCTTGGTGCAAAAAAATCCCGGCCTGCACGGAGAATATGCCTGCCTGCAATATCCCGATGAATACGATGGCCAAATTGAAATCATCGGCAGATTTTCCGGGAAGGAATTTTGCTATGGCTGGCGGCACCAGAGTGGGGTAGAGCGCAAACAATACACTCGTGATTACGACACTTGATAATAGTATCCCCACAACAGACAATGACGCCCACCCCAAAAAGCCCCAAACCGTTTTCATCTCTCAAAATGTAACTCGCGCTATTTGCCTCTCATACCGCAGAGGCCCGACTCCTTGCTCAGCCCGCTGGAACTCCTTAGCACCGTAGGACGCAATGACCTTCTTCGCGTTGTTTAGTACGCTGTTGTCAACTGCGTTGGCAATATCTAATTGGCACAACCGCGCATCCTCCTCGCGTCCCTCACGCACTGCAAAACCAATCGCCTCTCCCAAATATTCATAAATTCCCTCTCTCGATGTGTCACACGCGATACTGTAGATATTGGAAATAGAGCGACTCAGATACGCCAAATGAAAGAAGGTTGCTTGTATGGGCAGACCAATTGAGTTATCGTCGATTTTCCACCAATTGTCCGCAAGTATGTCAATCAGATATCGCCGATATGAACCGCCGCGCGATTTGCTGACAATATGACCAGCTTTGATATCTATCGCATCGATGCGGCCGGTTGTTATGCTAGTATACGTCTTTGCCTTCAAAGGCAGGATAACAGACGCCACTAGTAGGCTGCCATGTCCATCATGGACTGCCATGAGCGTGTCTTGATTACCCTTGAGCCACTCTAGATATAGATCAGAGCGGTCCGCCTTGGAGAATGTTTCGGGATCACCAGGGTTTTTGGGCTCTCTGTCCGTGACACGATCGTGGCATAATTCGACAAACCCACGAAAGTTCTCAGCAAAATTAATTGCATGATTACCGGTATTACGAACAAACACAACGTTGCGCGGATCGATGGGGTCGAACCCTCGGTCATGCATAAAGTGCTTCCGTAAGCCGTGCGGCATCGCCGTCTCCTATACCAGGAACGCGGAACGGTCACACAGAAGGTTTAGCATCCTCTGGGAGATGTGAGAAGAGCCGCTGATGTTGGTGAACCTACGCTGGTCGTGTTGCTGTCCCCTTTAGTGGCCGTCTGGTCTTAGCTTCCAGAGTAGGATAGTGCTAAGCGAACAGCACCTCTGCGAGGAATCTGAGTATGGGAAGCGCGGCAATCAGGAAATTCAGCCCCGACGAACTTAGCTTCGTGAGTTGGTACGAAGCGCCTCTATGGGCGAGAAGGCTACTTTGCGCCTGGGTCTGGGGCATGGAACCGGCACGGGACGGCGAAATGGGAGCTGGTGCTGACGGCGCCGGCGCATGGCTCGACGAGAAGGTTGCCCTTTCTGGGCCTGGCGGCCTGTTCCAGACATTCCTCGCTATCCATGGTGATCAAGTCGTTTGGACGGGCAGCGTCGTCGAAGACGACCGCGGTGTCCGAGGCCAGCTTGCCGAGATGGGCCATCCGGTCGATGCGTTTTTTGGCCTTTTCAACACGCGATACGATCTGCGCGGTCGAGGTATCGGCTGGGCCGGAGCGAACTATGTGAACAAGTGCGTCTTGGACCGGGGCGGGCCTTCCATCGCCCTCTTCACCAGACACCCAGCCGCGGAGCGACACTATAAGGCGCTTGGCTTCGAATGCATCGGCGACATCGAGATCCCAGCTTTTGGCGCCATCGAACGCCTATACATACGGCAAAAGACAAAGCCTAGCTGACGGCCCCACTCAGTAGGCGACCTTGAAGGTCGGGCTGTCTTCCGGCCGAGTGCGGCGGTGATCGTAGATGCGGGTGGTGGCGATGTTGGCGTGGCCGAGCCATTCCTGCACCTTGGCGATGTCGGCCTGGTGGTCGAGGGCGTTGGTCGCCGCGGTCGCACGCAGCGCGTGTGCGCCGATCTCGAAGCCGAGCTGCGCCGAATAGGCCCGCACCAGCTTGTAGATCCCGTCCGGTGTGATCGCCTGCGCCAGCTCCCCGGTGCGGTTGTTGCGGACCGGCCGGAACAGCGCGCCGATTTCGTCCGCGCCATGGCCGGCCGCTTCCAGATACTCGTGGATAAGCGCATTCGTACCGGGATGCAGCGGCAGATACCGGGTCTTGCCGCCCTTGCCCGAGATCCGGAGATGCGGCACGCCTTTCCGCGCGTGCCGGAAGTCCCGGACCTTCAGTTTGCACAGCTCGTCGCGGCGGAGCGCATGGAACAGCAAGGTGGACAGGATGGCGCGATCACGCTTGCTCTTGATCGTTTCGGCCTCCGGCGCGGCCAGCAGCTTGCGGGCCTGGTGATCGCCGAGCGCCGGCGTCTTGCCTTCGCCGCTCTCCACCTTCGGCCGCGCGACGCCCTTGACCGGATTGTGGGTCACTGCGTTCTGGTCGCAGAGGTAGTCGAACAGCGACGCGAGCGAGGCCAGCCGGTGCCGCACCGTGCTGCCGCCCAGGCCGCGGCGGCCGAGGTCGTCGCGCCAGGCGATGACATGGGGACGGGTAACGCTGCGGAATTCCGCCGGCCTGGCGATGCCGGTGAAGCGCATGAAGTCCTTGACCGCGGTCTCGTAGGCGCGCCGGGTCTGCGGGTTGGTCAGGTTGGCGAACCACTCGACCTCCGGCGGCACGTCGGCCAGCCGGTGGAACTCGGCCGCGGTCAGCAGCCGGCTGGCCGGCGAGTTGGCGGCGCTGGCGGGGACGATCGCGGCCGGAAGGGGGGCGGCGGGGTCGGGCACGGGGCAGGACTTACTCGTGATAAAATCTGTTATCAAGAGTAAAAAGCGAGGTGAGGGACCGACCCATGCGCTCCTCGCAACTCTGCATTGACTCAGTGTCTATGACACCAATATGGTGTCATCGACACTGAGTCAATATATGCCTCTCTGGCAACAAGCAGGAGAGCACGATGAAACCGTACCAGCCCACCGCTGCCGAACTGGCTATTCTCGTCATTCTAATGGTTCAACGATACAGCCGTGAGCGAGGCCGCGAGGTTTCGCGCTTCCGGCTAGCTCGCAATTCCCTGCGGCGGCTGGCCATCCGCGACCGTCTCCGCGACGCCCTGGTGGACGACTGGATTGACGTAATGGCCCTGGAGCACGGGTGGCTCACATTCGTTCACGATGAAGAGTTCCTGCTGCTGCGGGCCGATTCGTCAAAGACGTGGACGAAAATCGCCACGAAGCGCTGCGACGATCTCATCAAACGCCTCCGCAAAGGCGACACGACCGCCATCAGCGACGCCGAGGGTGAGATCGAACCGCCTTCTGGCCCGGATGAAGGCGACGACGAGGACTAAAATCGTCGCAAGTTGGTGCAGGCGGGCCTGGCCTTGGGGAGAAGGCCCGCCGCATAAACCGGATTATCAGGCGCTAGTCCGGCAGACCGCTGCGCCGCGCGTCCCCCCGGATTTCAAGAGTTCCGGATTCCTCGAAAGTTATGACCGGAATGGGAGTGCAGCAACCACGCACGCGTTGCACGCGATGAGGCGGGTCTCAGCCTTTGAGCCGCCCGGCCACTTGTCGGAACCTCGGATCAGACCGAGTTCCCCTCAAGACCGGCTCGGCCGTCGTCCGTACTGTTCGGTTTGGTTGCTGTGGGTCCGACCGGTAATCCACAGCATCGCGGAGCCGGCCCTTTTTGTAGAATAGTGTTGCGGCACCTGAAGGCTAGGTCGCATCATGCGGTTGGGGGTGACATTCTATGGATCATGCCGTCAGCATTCTTAAGGATGTAATCACAGCTATCGCTGCGGTCTGGGGTGCGGCCTTGTCAACCTACCTATATCTTGATCTTAAACGGAACCGCCGTGCCAGAGAAATTGTGGGCGTGTCCTCGAAAGTATTCCCGGGACACATTGAAATAAGGACAATCAATTCCGGACGTGAGGCAGTATTCATAAAAGAACCTATTCTCTATGTCAAAACGTTCTTCCGGAAAGCCATAGAAATCAGGCCAGAATTTGACAACATCTTCGATAATTACCCCGTGACCCTCCAATCAGGAGAAGATTGTCTCCATCGCATCGATAATGAATTTATATCTCGTGCGCTCCATGACAGAAAGAAAAACAACCGCGTTTGGCTCACTCCTATTTGCGAAACAAGCGCAGGAACAACGTTTAAGGGTATGCCGTTTAGCTTTGACCCCAATCGCTAGGTAAGAGAACTCGGCGCGGCGGCCCGTCCGCGGAAGTTGCGTGATTCAAGACTTGTGCAATATGCGTCGGCAACCGGGGCGGTTACCTGCGCTCAGGAGTCCCCTCGGCGATATTACTCATTAAGGATGGCGACGGCCTCAATTTCGACGAGCCAATCAGGCAGCGCGAGCGCCATAACCCCGACAAGGGTGCTCGCCGGTCGTGGTCCGTTCGCGAAAAAGGGAGCGCGCGCTTTACCTATGACGGCCCGATGTTCGGGCTTATAGTTTACGACATAGGTGGTGATCCTAGCGATGTCCGCGTAGCTCGCGCCTGCGGCTGCCAGCGCTAAACCGACGTTACGCATGGCCTGTGCTGTCTGCGCAGCGAGGTCGTCGGCGCCGACCAGCTCGCCGCGCTCATCGATGGACACCTGCCCCGCTGTGTAGATCGTGCGAATCCCCTTCGCGACCACCACCTGTGAGAATCCTGGGTTGTGCAAGAGTCCCGTTGGGTGGGGGTGTTCGAGTGCGCTCATGTCCCAGAGTCCTATGATGTTACGCATGTCGCTGGATGCTTACGACTTGCAGGCACCTGTCGGCTAGACAGGCGCTCCTGCCCGACCGTGGATGCGCGTGCAGCCGTTCGCGCGCAGCTGCTCAAGCTGGGCGTCGAGTGTCTGCCCGTAGGTGCTGACACGGGCATAGCCGATCTGCCTGGATGTTTTCGCTGTTTTGGCCATATCTTCTGAACGCTGCAACCCACTGATCTATATAGGGTCACCGGCGTTTGCGAAAGTCTTGATTTTCGTGAACGCGCGCGTGTCGCGTAACGCGATATGGAAACTCGGCCTCGGTTGGCGTCTGGGGGACGGAAAGGCATATGGCGGCCCCGCTCAAAATGACGACGGAAAGGGATCTCGAATCTTCGATGGAGTCGGTCCCGCTAATGCCAATAATAAGTCTAGAAGGTTTCGAGGAGGGCTTTCCGCCTGACTTACCGGTTTCCCGTCGGGCATGTATAGACCATCCAAATCTATATCTGGCATAGGTGGCGGCGTGTCGTGATCCGGCAATGCATGCAACGCTCTCGAAATATTTGCCGCCATGGTGCGCAACCGCGCCACGGCGCGTTCCCAAGTGTCCCTCTCTCGCCGCTCCTTGGCTGCCCGATCGTTGAAATCCAGTAGGAGAGAGTAAAATTCGACTAGAGCGAATGTCGCCGACTGGGGCAAATGCCCAATATTATGCGCGTTTGCTTTAAAAAATAACGGATCCGGAAACTCCGGCCATGGTGCCTGTAGCACTCGCTCTACCGGATGGGCTACGCGCCTATTCCAAATAGACACGAAATAAATAAGTTCGCTTGAATAGAAGATTAGCTCGGCTGCAAAACCGTTTTCGAGAGCAGATGCCTCATTGCTTTGCCGCTTTGTTTCGATCTCTGCCGCTGATTTGATCTGCTGCTGGACACCGCGCCAGGCGACTAATGCAGCGATGAGCACACAAAGACTGGTGACTATCGTGGCAAACGCTAGCAACAGGGTCGCGAAACCTTCAGGTATGTGCGCCCAATATGGCATAGGCGATCTCCGCGTGCCGCGTCACGGAATTAGTGCATAAGGTCCGATGCGGCAAGCGCCCCGCGCTGTCGCTCTGGGGGAGACCGTCTCGCGCCACGCAACGCGGTAAGACCCCGGGTGGCATCGGGCTGGGCATTGGCGCCAGTAACGATTTCGTTTGCGTGAGGATGCCGTAGATCGTAAGATTATTACGCCGATGGTACCGAATCGGTCCTGTTTGGGCCTCCCCACGACCTGCCCGTCTAACGAGGACAACATGAAGATCCTCAGCAAGTTGTTTGCCCCAGCACTAATGTGCACAATGGCTGGGTTCGCTACCATCACGTCATGGGGTCTGCCTGCCTCAGCGCAACAGGCGGCGGCCAGCCAGGTCGTGAACCTCCCGCCCGGCGACACCATGGACTCCTGGGAGCACATCTTTTGGGACACCTCCAAGGGACCGGATGCCAACCCCGCGGACTGCAAGGCGGTTGGGGGCATGATGCAGGGCCACTTAGGCGTCCGGCGCTGCTTCATCTCGATCAAAGCCTGGCTCGCCCTGGCGCCTGGCAACGTGGTTGGAGAAGAATGTATCCCCGGTCAGGGGAAGGCGATTCCAGTGCTGTTGAGACCCGAGGATGTGCAGAACCTCAAGGCTCACAACCTGCTCGTCTGGACAAGTGCCGATGGCCAGCCGTTTGGCTACGAGCAAGCGAGTAAGTGCAACGGGAAGTAGCCGCTACACCTATCAGATGATCGGGCGGCCGCCGGCGCGGCGGAGGGCCAGCAGGGCAAAAACGCCCGGAGCGAGCAGTGCCAGCGAACCGGGCTCTGGGACGGCGGCGGCGCCGGCAGGCGTCGCGAGGAAGCTGCACGCCCCTTCAGACCCTTCCGACACGACGGCGGCGCAACCAGATGCAAACGACGAATTCTCGGTACCGACGATATCGCCGTCGTCATTGATACCGAAGGCTGACGTACCAGCGTCCCCGAACGACATTGAGGTGCCGTCGCTATAGATGACGCTGCCGGTGTCGAACCCCCCAACGATATCGCCGCTGTCGTTAATCCCGGAAGGTGACCCCATGTTTTCAGACGGCTGCGACGAAGGAACCGGCAAGTCCGTAAAGCTGCCGTCGCTGTAGAGGAAAGCCCCATCCCAGCCTGCCCCTACGATATCACCATCGTTATTGATGCCGTATGCGCTGACCGGATACGCGCTTGGAGTCCCTGGCGGGATGAAGAAGCTGAACGTGCCGTCGTCGTCCAGGACGCCCTCGTCGCCGTCAGCATTCCCGACGATTTCTCCACTGTTATTGATGCCATAGGCATTGAACTGGTAATTGCAGCCCAAATTGCTGCAGCCGGGGTTGAGGTTCGTAAAGCTTCCGTCGCTGTAGAGGAAACCCCCGTCATAGTGCGCCGCTAGATCGTAGTAGTCCCCTACGATTTCGCCGTTGTCGTTGATGCCGAAAAGCTCAGTGTCGAGGGCACCGGGCACGTCGATCGTCGTAAAGCTGCCGTTGTCGTAAAGGAAGCCCTGAGAAACGCCATCATCATTTGTGAAAGACCCGACGATCTCGCCAGAGTCGTTGATGCCGGTGGCGGTGGTCGAATACGCGCCCGGCACGTTAAAGTACGTAAAGTTGTAGCTCTGCGCGTTCGCCGCGACGGGGGCTACCCCCCCACAGAGCGCACCGACCAAAATGGCAAGCTTCGTCCACATGGCGGGCACCTCTCCATGGTCCGGACTTCCGGCGCCTGAATTATCTCTCAATCGACATTCGTCGGATTCCGAACCGTTGCAAATCACGATAGTCCCTTCGGGCATATTGAGTAAAGGAAAATCGCGTGCCGCGTGCGCGGCAGGCGGCCAAAACCGCCAGTTGACCGCGCCGAGGCGCTGACACACGCGACTCTGACGCATCAGGACGAATCTCATCCCCGCCGCGGACCGTGAAAGCCTGAGTTCAAGCCGATGACCGCATCCGCCGTGGGTGGCGGCGGACCGGCTGCGCAGGAAATCCAACCGCCGCCCCGCCCGCGCGCATCCGCCGGACAGTCGAATCACCGCCCCAGGCCGAGCCCGCGACCGAGCGCCTGGCGCTGGGCGAGGCGTTCGGTCCGCACCTGGCTCTCGCGGGCGAACTCCCCTGCGCTCAGAACGTGCACGGTCCGGCTGACCACGCCGAGGGCCGCGCGATGCTCCGGCCGCACGGAGGCGGTCTCGATGGTCCCGCCATAACTGCGCATCATGGCGCGCACGGCATCGTCGCCGAAGCGCTGCCGCACCGCCTCCCGGAAACCCGCCACCTCCTGCGCAACAGCCGCGTCCGCCGTCATTGCGCGCCACACCGCTGCACGCGCGGCGTCGTCCGGCGCCATGGTGAGCCTGACCACGACGGCTTCCGCCCGTTCGCTGAGCTTCGGGATGACGACGGCATCGGCCTGGCGCTGCGCCGCGACGCTGCTGCGATAGGCCTGCGCGGCCTTGTTCTCGGCCCTGGCGATGTGTTCCAGGCCGGAAACCACCGCCTTGGCGACCCGCTCGGCCGTGGCGCGTTCGGCCCGTGCCCGGGCACCGGCGAAGAACCCGACCCTGCCGCGCAACGGGCCGATCTGCTCCGGATCCTGCGCCAGGCGGGCCGCGGTACTGGTGAAACCCTGGCTTTTCACCATCTCGTCGAGCTGCGCCTTCGCCGCTTCCGGATCGCGGTAGGCGCCGCGCAGGTACTGCACCAGCGATGCGCGCTCCTGCTGCACGACGTAATTCTTCGCCACGACGACGGCGATGCTGGCCGGGTCCAGCCCGCGGCCGAGGCTGTCCCGCGCGGCATCGCGGTAGGTGGGAATGAGATTGGCCGACGTGGCCCGGTCCTCCACCACGGCGGGCTGCGCACGCAGCGACGGGATCAGACCGGCCAGTGATGGCCGCGTGATCATGCGCTGCCAGTACGCTTCCTCCGACGTACTGTGCGCCGAGGCAGCTTCCGCCTGACGCGCCGACTCAGTCGGCCCGTCCTGCTGCTGCGCCCGCCTCCGCAGCGCCGGCGCCAGCTCCTCCTGCGTGGCCCAGGCGACGGAGGCAGCTTTCATCTCGCCGCGCGCCATCTGCCAGGCGAGCTGCCCGGCATCGCGCGCGGTCTCCCGCGCCACGAACACCTGTGCCGACTCGCGCTGCCGGGTCAGCGCGACGTAGCTCGCTGCCGCCCGCCAGTGCTGCGTGTGGTAGAGGTAGGTGTGGTCCAGGGTGCGGCCCTGGCCCTTGTAGATCGTCCCGGCATAGCCGTGCCGGAACCCCTGGAACTCGTCCGCCGACCATGACACCGCGCGCCCGCCGTCGAGTGTCGCAGTAAGCTGGCCGGCGCGCGCGTCGATCGCCGTGATCGTGCCGGCGTTGCCGTTGTAGATGTGCAGCCGCTTGTCGGTATCGGTGAACTGCACCCGGTCGCCGGGGGCAAAACCCGCCGGCCCATGCTTCGTCTCGAACCGGATATCCGACCCGGCCAGCTCACCGCGCTCGCGCCGCACCTGGCGTAGCTCGGCGTTCAGCGCATCCACGTCGCGATTGGTGTAGGCGAACACGAACCGCGTCGCCGCCGGATCGGCCGCGGTGTCTCGCTTCCAGGCGGCGACCAGCGCGGCACGTGCGTCCACCTGGTCGTTGGTCCAGGTGATCGCGCCGGCTTTGTCGAACGCGGTGACGGCCTCGGCGAACCGGCCCTCCGCCAGGTCGCGCGCCGCCTGCCGCTGCCAGTCCGACCGCTGGCGGACGACTTCGGAAATTTCCGCCGCGCCATGACGCTGCTTCAACTCGGTGAACAGCCCGCCGCGCTCAATGCTGGCGAGCTGGCGGTCGTCGCCGGCTAGAATCAACTTGGCACCGGCTTTGCGGGCCTCGGTCAGCAGCTCGCCGGTGATCCTGGTGTCCAGCATCGCCGCCTCGTCCACGATGACCACAGTGTCATGGTCCCAGCGCGTGCGGCCGTTCTTCAGCCTGAAGAGTTCGGCGTGCACCGTGCCAGCTTCGGCAAACCCGTCCGCCTTGAGGTCCTGGGCGACGGCATTGGTCGGCGCCAGGCCGATCACGCGCTGCCGGCCGAAGGCGGCGTGTGCGTCGCGGATCGCCGCGAGGGTATAACTCTTGCCGGTGCCGGCGCGGCCCTCGATCAGCACCAGGCCGATGCCCGCCCTGGCGTGTTCGAAAGCGGCCTGCTGATCCGGCCGGAGCGTCCGCCCCTTCAGCGCCCAGTGCACCTCCGGAAGCTCCACCCGCGACCGCCGCTGGCGGGCCAGGCGGCCCGCCTCGGCCAGCGCGTCGCGTTCCTGCCGGCGCGCCGTCCGCGTGGTGTAGCGCTCGGCCGCCTCCCCGCTCGTGCGGTCGTACAGCGGCACGGTCTCGTCGTGCCCCAGCACCGCCGCCCTGGTGGCCGCGCGGTCGCCGGGGGCAACAATGTGCTTGGCCAGGTGCCGGTCGAGGTCCCGCTCGGAGAACGTCGCGCTGTGCCGCGTCAGGGTGGCGAGCACCTGGTCGGGATCGCGCGCCGCCGCCTCATTCGCCTGGCGAAGGCTTTCCCCCCGTTCGACGATCGCCGCGCCGGCCTTGCGCATCCGCACCGGGCCAATGTGCTGGCCAACATGCGTCGCGGTCGGGTCCACCCGGAGGCCCAACCCGTGTTCCACGAAGTAGCGGTTCTGGTGGTCGCGCCACAGCGCGCCCCAGGCCTCGCCGTCCGCCACCACGGCGCGCCCGCCGGCTCGCCGCACCTCCGGGTCGAGGTCGCGCGCCTTCTTCGCCGAGAAAGCCTCGCCCTCGATCCGCCGCGTGGTGATCAGCAGGTGCGCGTGCCAGTTCGCCCGCTCCGACTCCTCCGCCCCCTCGTGCGGCGCGTGCACGTCGAGCTGCACCGCCAGGCCCTTCGCGACGAAATGCTGCTCGGCGAACGATTTCGCCAGGTCGATCCGGTCTTCGCTGGTGATGCCGGCGTCGGCCGGCAGGGCGAGGACAATCTCGCGGGCGACCTGGGCGTCCTTGCGTTTCTCGGCCGCCTCCGCCGCGTTCCACAGCACTGCGCTGTCGGCAAACTTCGCCGCCGCGCCCTCCGGCAACAGCACCGCGTGGTGCTCGGGCGCGTCGCGGTGCCTGAAGTAAAAGAGTTCGCCGGTGCGCTCCGCGGTGATGGCGGTGCGTTCGTTGTAGGCGGCCGAGCGCACGGCGCTGCCGCCGGAACTGCGGGCGATGTAGCGCGCGCGGGCGAACTGGATGGCCATGCGTGGGTGGTATCGCGGTCGGAGTCCGCTGCGCAACTCGCATTGCCGTGCAATGCATATTGCGTCTGCACGCTTCTCGTTCGCTTCGCTCCCGGGTGCAGAACCCGCTGCGCGGTTTGATCTTTGCCTGTCCCGCGCGCGCAATTTTCACGCTCCACCGCTGTCAGACCGAATGCGGAATCTCGGCTTTGTGCGTTGGCTTCGACCCGCTTCGCTTTCTACGGTCACCACGCCAACCGGCAAAACGGCAACGTCAGCCTACGGAGTCTCGATCCAGCTCCACCATACCACGCGTCCCCGCCGCTAGCAGCGTGCGCGGACCGATATCATCAGGTTTAACGCCAGAAAAGATACGGATCGCGATCTTCATCGCGATGACGAATCTTCTGCGTCATCTTGGGGGAACCGCACATGGCCCGCTCCCTGGCCGAGCGCTTGCACGCGCATGAACAACAGAAAGCCCGCCTCGCCGAGCAAGAGGCAAAACTCAAAACCGCCGAGCGCAAGCAACGCACCCGCCAGCTCATCGAGGCCGGCGGCCTGGTGGACAAGGCCGGCCTGCTCGATCTCGAACCGAATGCGCTGTACGGCGCACTGCTGTCGTTGCGCGATGGCGCTTCAGACAAAGATCAGATCAGCAAGTGGACGGCACGCGGCGGCCGGGCCTTCGATCGCGAGGCGCGCCTGCGCGACGAAGGCAAGGAAGCCTTCGTCCTCACCTTCCCCGCCGCCCTGGACCGCGAAGTCACCACGGCACTGCGGGCAGCCGGATTCCGCTTCAGCAAGGTCATGCAGCACTGGGAAGGCCTCGCCCGCTTCGCCGAGGCCGAGACCCTCGCCAAGGCACATGGCGGCACCGCGCGGCGCATTGCGCCAGCGGGTGCGCAGCAGCCAACGCCGGCCACCGTCGCCGCCGAATGATCGAGCGCGCCTCTTACGATCTGCTGCGGCTCGCGCTCCGCATCGTCGTGCGACTCTGGCCGCTGTGGCTGTTCTGGTTCGTCTGGGACCGCTTCAGCGATTGGTGGCTTGCCTATCTCCTCACCTTCCCCGACCGGTCCACGGCCAGCTACGCCCTCGCCTATCGCTGCTGGCCGACCGTCGCCCTGCTCGGCCCGATCCTCCTCATGGTCGTGGCGATCGGCGCCTGGCGCCTGCACCTCGCCCATCGCACCATGCCGATCGCCGGCATCGCCGGCGTCCTCATCGCCACAGTGCTGACCGCTTGGCCGGAATATCGCGCGCTCGCCCCTTCCATCGGATCGGCGTCGCTGCCGGACATTCTCGGCGCCATCGATCTGAGCATCGTGCAGGCCACGGCGGTCGGTCTCCTCGCCGCGGTGATCGGCGTCGGATTGCTGACGCAGCGGCAAATGGGAGTCACATTCGGGCCGCGCGTGGTGCGCGGACGGTCGGACAATTTCGGCCATGCCGACTGGCTCGCCATGCGCGACGCGCGCCGTCTGTTTCCCGGTCCGGATGACACGTACGGCGGCATCGTCGTTGGCGAAGCCTACCGCGTCGATCAGGACCGCGTGGCGCGGCAGGCCTTCGATCCCGCGGATCAACGCACCTGGGGCCAGGGCGGCACCGCACCGCTGCTGATCGATCCCTGCCGCACCGGTTCCACCCACGCCCTGGTCTTCGCCGGACCCGGCGGGTTCAAGACAACCTCCGTCGGGGTGCCCACCATGCTCGCCTGGCACGGCGCCGCCGTGGTGTTGGATCCCTCCCGCGAAATCGGCCCCATGGTCGCGGGCTTCCGGCAAACCCGGCTTGGCCATCGCGTGGTGACCCTGGACCCGGCGGACTCGGCCGCGGGGGCGTTTAACGTCCTCGACTGGATCGATATCGCCGCGCCGGAAGCGGAGACCAATGTCGAGGCCGCGGTGAACTGGCTCTGCGGCGAAACGCGGGGGCAGATCACGTCGGGGGGCGAGTTCTTCCGCGAAAGCGGCAAGGGCCTGATCGCCTGCCTCCTCGCCGACATGCTCTGGGACCCCAAGCGTGCCCCGGCGCAAAAGACCCTCAAGCAATTGCGCCGTTTGCTCGTCACCCCGGAAGGCGAGATGCGGAAGCTGCTCGAACGCATCCACACCGCCTCCGCCAGCCCCCTCGCCCGCGATCTCGCCGGCACCCTGATGGGCCTGGTGGCGGAAACCTTCTCCGGCATCTACGGCAACGCCAGCAAGGACACCCGCTGGCTCTCCACCACGGCCTATGCCGATCTCGTCTCCGGCGACAGTTTCCGGACGCGCGACCTGGCGGACGGACGCCTGACCGTCTTCGTCCAGGTGCCGCTGAAAACCTTGCAGGCCACGCCGGCCCTCGGCCGCGTCATCGTCGGCGCGCTGCTCAATGCGGCCTATGAAGCCGACGGCCAGGTGCATGGCCGTATTCTCTTCCTGCTCGATGAGGTCGCGCGCCTTGGCTTCATGGGCGTCCTCGAACAGGCCCGCGATGCCGGCCGCAAATACGGCATCACCCTGCTGCTGCTCTACCAGTCGCTCGGCCAGCTCGTCGGCCAGTGGGGCCGCGAGGGGAAGCAAGCCTGGTACGACGCCACCTCCTGGCGCCTGTTCGCCGCCGTTCAGGACCCGGACACCGCGAAGGAACTCTCCGCCATGTGCGGTGAGCACGGCGTCGTCGCCACGGCACGCGGCAACAGCAGCGGCAGCCAGGGCCGCGGCAGCAGCGTCGCGTCCAGTTCCTCGGGCCGCTCCGAGAACCGTTCGGAGATCCGTCGCGCCCTGATCAAGCCGGAAGAGATCATTCAGGACACCCGCGCCGATGAAGCCTTCGTCCTGGTGCGCGGCGCGAAACCCCTGCGCTGCGGGCGCGCGATCTATTTCCGCCGGCAGGACATGGCGCCGCTCGTCGCCGCCAACCGTTTCCATCCGCAGCGCGAGGCCGCCGAATGATCAGCGGCATGGCGCTCCGCTGGATCATCATCGGCCTGCTCGCGATGGCCGGATGGAGTGTGGTGGCGCATTTCGCCGGCAGCATTTTCCTGGGCTGCGCGGCCGTCGCCGGCTGGCGGCTGTGGCGCATCGCGTCAGGCGCGCCCGTGATGCGGTACGGCGCGCCGCGCGGCGGGCAACAGGGCCAGCGTGCATCTGGGGCGCAAGCCGCGGCACCAGTCCGGCCGCCGCGGTCGCTCGATCAGGCCATGGCCGAATTGCATGGCATGATCGGTCTGGCCGGCGTCAAAGAAGAAATCGCCAGGCTGGTGGACGTGCTGCAGGCGGAGCGCGAGCGCGCCCGCCTCGGCCATCGGGCCGCCCCACCCTCCCTGCATTGCGTGTTCCTCGGCAATCCCGGTACCGGCAAGACCACGGTCGCCCGGCTGATGGGCGAAATCCTCCACGGCCTCGGCTACCTCCGCCGCGGCCACATGATCGAGGCCGACCGCTCCACCCTGGTCGCCGGCTATATCGGTCACACCGCCATCCG
>Ga0335073_10004340_pt1 | contig 19842 bp, 13 predicted proteins | sample Lox_Sample_22_FD_207093 | JGI IMG/M metagenome (GOLD analysis project Ga0335073, IMG submission 207093) | Soil microbial communities from Loxahatchee National Wildlife Refuge, Florida, United States - Lox_Sample_2.2 | ecosystem: Environmental > Terrestrial > Soil > Wetlands | place: USA...
ACAGCGAGCCGGCCCAGTACCGCGAGCAGGGCTACGCCCAGCCCGCCCAGTACCCGGACCAGGGCCGCTACCCGGACCAGGGCCAGTACGCGGACCAGGGCCAGTACGCGGACCAGGGCCAGTACGCCACGCAGCCCCAGTACCCCGACCGTGGCTACCCCGACCAGGGCTACCAGGACCGGTACGCCACTCCGGGATCCTACGGCGCGCCGGCGCCGGGCCAGCGGTACGAGGATCGCGGGTACCTGGCTCCGGCCGAGCAGGCCTACGGGTACGGCGAGCAGTCCGGCAGCGACCGCGCCTATGGCGCACCGGCCTACGGCGAGCCGACGCCCCCCGGGCTCACGCCCCTGGGGTCCTCCTACTCCGGGCAGGAGTACGGCACAGGGTCCTACGCCAGCCAAGGAACCTACGACGAGCGCGGATACCAGCAGTCCTACCAAGATCAGGGTTATCAAGGCTACGGCTATGCCGAGCACGGGAGCCAGCCCTCCGGAGGTTACCGGGGCCAGGACGCCCAGCAGGGCTACTCCGAGCGCGGGTACGGTCAGCAGGACCTCGGCCAGTCCGCGGCCGGGCCGGGCTATGAGCACTACAGCTACCCGGCAGGGCAGGACTACCGGGACCAGGGGTACGCTACCCAGGCCTATCCGGAGCAGGGCTACGCCGGCTACGACCACGCCGGCGACCAACGGGCCGGCGGCTACCCGGCGGGCTACGACCAGGGCGGCTATGACCGATCCGGGTACGGCGACCGCGGCTACGAGGGCGCCGGCTACAACGGGACTGGCTACGGCGAGCCTGGCTATGACAGTGCTGGCTACGACAGTAGCTCCGGCTACGCCGGCGGCGGTTATGACGACGGCTCCACCCGGGCCGGTGGGTACCGCCCGGCCTCGGCGGGCGGCGGCTCGCGGGAGCGCACGCAGTACGACGACCCCGACGCGACCCCGAGCCAGCCGATGTCGTCGTTCCCCTATGACGGCGCGCCGCCGCCGGACCGGGAACACAGACGGCGCCGGCGGCGTTAAACTCAAACGGCCGGTGCGGCTGTGTCCCCGGGCCGCACCTACTGCCTTCGCGGAATACCGTTCGGCTGGAGCCGCGTTGTGCCTTTCGCCGAGAGGCGACCTCCGCACCGGTTAGCGTGACAAAGGGCCGGCCCGTTCGCGGGCCGGCCCTTTGCTATGCGTTCCCGCTGGTTCAGGCCGGTCCCGGTGGCGCCGGCTGTGGTTGCTCCGGGCCGCCCGGGGTGCCCGACTTGCCGTCCGGGACGACCGGGTGCTCCTTCTCAGCCGGCGGGACGGGGCCGATCACCGCGTTCAGCACCTGCGAGTTCGGGATGGACATCACGCTGCCGCCGGTGTCCAGGCGGACGTAGGTGATCCCGATATCGGTCACGATGCCGTCCAGGGTCCCGCCCAGGGCGCCGGCCCGGAGCTGGATCGCCTCGCCCACGACGAACGGCCGGGCGAACACCAGCACCAGGCCCGCGAACACGTTACCCAGCGCCTGCTGGGCCGCGATCCCGACGAACACGCTGGTCAGCCCGCCGGCCACGACCAGCTGGGTCACCGGCACGGCGAACAGGGCGAGCGTGATGGCCACGGTGGCGAACGCGCCGAGGAGCAAGATGCCGTACCTGACCACGGCGGAGTGGGAGGTTCCCGTCTTCGGCTCGAGCAGCTCCCGCGACTTCCCGGCCAGGCCGTAGGTGGCGATGATCCCGAGGATGCCGAACAGCGCGGCCGTGGCGTACGCGATGATCTGGTTGACCAGATCGCTCGCGGTCCACCAGGTGTGCGGGTCGCCGTGGGCCTGGGCGTGGGCCTGATGCGAGACGATGGCCGAGGCGATCGCGAACACCAGGGCGATGATCGACTTCCACGGCCGTGTCTTGCGCTTGACCTGCGCCACCTTGGCCGACAGATCGATCTGCCTCTCCTGCACCCGCAGCTCCTCCTCCCGGGCTATCCGGCCTAACGCTATCCGGCAGGAAGCCCGGGCCGCGGGATGACCCGGTAGAACACCGAAGCGCCGGGGTCCCGGATGGGGACCCCGGCGCTCAGCGGAGCAAGGGTATCTACCTGAGCAGCGCCGGCCCCACCGGCAGCTTGAGCTTGCCGGTCATGCCCCTCGAGACGAGGGCGAACGAGGTGTACCAGGCGGCCAAGGCGGTCACCAGGCCGACGTATCCGCCGAACTTGACCGTTCCGGTGGGGAGCACGGCTGAGCCAGCGTTGAATTGCCCGATGGCCAGGACGATCTCGGTGATCCCCAGGGTGAGGAAGACCACGAACACGGCCATGTTCACCTGGGTGCTGAGGACCAGCATGTAGGTGTTGAAGATGAAGAAGGCGAGCAGGATCCACCCCACGTCGTGATTGAGCAGCGTGACCGTGGCCGCGAGCGTGGCCGGCTTAGCCGCGGCGAGGGTGGGGAGCTTGACCCGCGTGACCCACAGGCCGAGGCCGATCCAGAAGGCGCCGTAGCTGGAGAACGCGACCGCGCCGAAGACGTTTCTGTTGCGGAACTCCCACATGCCCGCCAGCAACTGGACCAGCCCGCCGTATGCGAAGGCATAGCCGAGGAACGCGGCACCGGTGGCGTGGCTCATCCAGCCGGCATTGGAGGCGGACAGCAGGAACGTGGTGAGGGCAAAGGCGGCCAGCCCGAGCGGGGCCGGGTCGGCGATGCCTGAGGCGGGAGTGGCGGTGGCACTAGGCTGGACTGCGTGTTCTTCGCTAACGCTCAAAGGATCCCTCCTGGTGAAGGAATGACCCGCCCGTTCCGGCCTGCCCCGGCGGCCGCCGGAAGGGTGGATGCCCGGCGTGACATGCGTGCCTGGCGTGAAAAGCTCGTCTCTCGCGCCAAAACCTTCTTCTGGTCACGTCAAGCCCAGCTTGACCAGTCGAAAGATTCGCCAACAGCGTAACGCCCGGTGCGCTGCGGTGCGAGACCCAAAGCCCCTCACTTTTCGTAACCTTTTGGCTGCGGCCTCCCGAATTTGTTGCCGCACCACAGAGTTTTCCCGCGCCACCGGTTCCTGAATCCCGCCGGTGCAGCCTTAAGTGTTCGGATCTACGCTGGGTAAGATCTAACTAAACCCATGCCAGGCCCTAGGGGTGCCGATGACCGACCGGCCGCCGATCCGCGCGTCTGACCAGGAGCGAGAGACCGTCGTGGCCGTGCTGCGCGACGCGTTCACGGACGGACGGTTGACGTTCGACGAATTCGAAGAGCGGACGGCGGCGGCGTACGCCGCTAGGACCTGGATCCAGCTGGGGGAGCTGACCGCCGATCTTCCCGCCCACGCCGACCTCAGCCAGCGGCTGCAGGAGCCCCCGCCGCAGGACGTGCCGCGCGCGATCCCGCCGCGCCGCGCCAGGCGCGAGCGTCCGTTCGACCGGGTGCTGCCCGTCCTGTTCGTCTGGATCCTGATCGCCGCCGCCGCCGGAGCCCCGTCGCTGGCCGCCGCGCTGTCGTTCATATTTATCTGCGTACTGGCCACCCGGATCGGCTACGGCGGACGACGCTGGTAGATGGCGCGCGGCGGCTGACACGCTCGACTAACGTGTTCAGCGTTAATACTCATCTCAGTGCGGGTCGACGGCTACTATGGGGCAGCCGGCGCGCAAGCAATGCGCGCCGGAGTGCTGGATCACCCGGGGCCTGCGGGAACAGCGAAGGGGCCGGAGCATCTTCCGGCGGGCTCAAGGAGTCGGGAGGCGGTCGTTGACGGACACGGCCACCGGTAGCGAGCGGGTAGTACCCGGTCAGCAGCCGCCTGCGGCGCAGCGCGGCCCGCTGCTGGCCCGGCTGGCTCGCCCGGCCGTGGCGCACTGGCAGTTCGGCCTGGTCGTGGTGGCCGCTGTCGCGGTGCGCATCGTGGTGGTCCTCGGCTATCCGCCGATCTTCTGGTTCAGCGACTCCTACAACTACATTCAGGACGCGGTAACGCACGTCCCGGACCAGGTCCGGCCGAACGGCTACCCGTTCCTGCTGGATCTCATGCTCCCGCTGCACAGCCTGTCTGCGATCGGGCTGCTCCAGGCGGCCATGGGAGTCGCTGTCGGGGTGGCCATCTACGCCCTGCTGCGCCATCGCGGGCTGCCCTGGTGGGGCGCGGCGCTGCCCACGCTGCCGGTGCTGTTCGACGCGTACGAACTGCACCTGGAGCACATGATCACCGCCGACCCGCTGTTCATCTTCCTGGTCACCATCGCGGTCATCGTCCTGTGCTGGAGTGACCGCCCCTCGATCTGGACCATGGCCCTGGCCGGGGTGTTCATCGGGTACGCGACGCTGGTCCGCTCGGTCGGCGAACCGCTGCTCATCCTGGCCCTGGTCGCCATGCTGGTGCGGCGGGTCGGCTGGCTCCGCCTGCTCACCCTGGCGGTGACGGGCATCGTGCCGATCGGCCTGTACGCGGTCTGGTACCACGGGGCGTGGGGCCAGTACGCGCTGACCGCTTCCGACGGCAGCTTCCTGTACAGCCGGGTCAGCACGTTCGCGCAGTGCTCCAAGATGAACGTGCCCCCGCTCACGGCGTTCCTGTGTGATCCCAACAAGCTGAAGGACCGGCCGGTCGCGGGGGAGTACATCTGGGCGGACGACGAGGCGCTGCCCTGGGCCCTGTATCACAGCGAGAGAAACTTCTACACGCCGATGTACCACGCGTACGGAAGCGACACCTCTCTCCGGTTCAACGCCGAGGTCAACTCCCTGGCCAAGAGTTTCGCCGTGGCCGCGATCGAATCTCAGCCGAAGGACTACGCGAAGGCCGTGATCGATGACGTCCTGCACACCTTCGGCTGGAACCGGCAGCCCGATCCGAAGGACTACTACGGCAACGGCCCCAACTTCCGGTTCGTCAGCGCGCACGAGATGAACCTGCAGATTCCCTGGTACGTCACCCCGGCCCGGATACCGGGCAACCCCCAGTACCAGCTGCACAGTACGACCGCCGAGACCTGGTGTGATGCGAAGTGCCAGCAGAACGACTACCAGGCCGTCGTGATCATGAAGGCGGAGCGGGACTTCGCAGGTCCCGGTCAGGGGTACGGGTTCACCAAGGAAGTCGAGCCCTGGGCTCATGCGCTGGAGAGCTACCAGCGGTACATCTACCTGCCCGGCACCCTGCTCGGCCTGATCGTGCTTATTGGCGCGGCCGGGGTGCTGGCCCGCTGGCGCCGCTGGGGCGGCGTCGGCCTGCTGCCCTGGCTGGTCGGGGTGCTGCTGATCGTGATACCGCCGATGACCGCCGGCTTCAGCTACCGGTATGTGCTTGCTGCCGCGCCGGTGGCCTGCCTGGCCGCGGGCCTCGCCTTCGCTCGTGAGCCCGGCGCCCGGCCCCGGAGGTCAGTGTTGTCTGGAGCGCGCGCGTCGGGCGAGCCGACGCGCGGCCGCTCAGTGCGCGCCCTGGCGGCCGATCTGCGGCGGAACTTTGGCCGCGGCGGCACTGTCGATCAGGAATAGCGTCCGCAGCCTGCCCCGCGCGCCCGCGGCGGGAACCTGCACCGGCCCCGCGTCGGACAGGGCCATCGCGATCGCGTCGGCCTTCTCCGGGCCCGAGGCCAGGATCCACACCTCTCGCGCCGCCTGGATGGACGGCAGCGTGAGGGTCAGCCGGGTCGGCGGCGGCTTGGGTGAGCCCCGGACCGCTACCACCGGCCGCTCGTCGTAGAGCGCGGGCAGGCCGGGGAACAGCGACGCGACATGCGCCTCGGGACCGATGCCGAGCATCAGGATGTCGAACTCCGGGACCTGACCATGATCCTCGGGCTTGGCCGCGGCCTCCAGCCAGTACGCGTACCTGGCCGCCGCCGCCTCCGGGTCGTCGCCGTCTGGTCCGTCCGGACCCGGCATCGGATGGACCCGGGCCGGGTCGGTGTCCACGTGATCGAGCAGGGCCGCGCGCGCTCCGGTCTCGTTCCGCTCCGGGTCGCCGGCCGGCACGAACCGCTCGTCTCCCCACCAGATGTCCAGCCGCCGCCAGTCGATCGCGTCCCGGGCCGGGGCGGCGGCCAGCTCGGCCAGGACCTTGGTGCCGATGCCGCCGCCGGTCAGCACCACCGAGGCCGTGCCCCGCGCCGCCACCGAATCGACCAGCCTGGTGACCAGGCGCGCCGCGACGGCCTGGGCCAGGAGTTGCTCGTCGCGGTGCACGATGATCTCGGGCACGCTCACTGAGCGGAACCTCCGGCCAGGGCCCGGAGCGTCTCCGCGTACACCTCGTCCGGCTCGAGCCGGCGCAGTTCCTCGGCGATCAGGTCGTCGGTGTCCCGTCGGTGCAGGGCGACCCGGCGTTCCGGCCGTCCGGGCCAGATCAAGGTCGCGTTCCGGCCGTCCGGCCGGGAGATCGAGACCGTCCCGTCCGGCGTGCTGAAGCTGACCTCGGTGACCCCGGGGCCCTTGGACTCGCCGCGCTGCACCTCGATGCCCAGCCTCAGCCCGAGCCAGGCCGCGATCAGGTCGGCGGTCGGGTTGTCGGCCTCGGCCAGTACCTCGCCGCTGAGCAGCTCGGGGTAGGGCTGGTCCAGGGTCGCGGCCAGCAGGGAACGCCAGGGCGTGGCCCGGGTCCAGCTCAGGTCGGTGTCGCCCGGCTGGTAGGCCTTGGCCAAGGTCAGCAGCATGTCCTTGGGCGTCTCGCTGGATGCCGCGTCCGTCACCCGGCGCTGGGCCACGGCCCCGAGCGGATCCCAGCCCGGGGAGCGCGGCGCCTCGTCCGGCCACCAGGTGACCACCGGGACGTCCGGCGCCAGCAGCGGCGCGACCACCGAATCGGCGTGCTGGCCGAGCGGGCCGTACATGCGGAGCAGGATCGTCTCGCCGGGACCCGTCTCGCCCACCCGGATCTCGGCGTCCAGCCGGGACTCCGACTTCGGCTTGCGGGTGATGACGGCCAGGATCCGGCTCGGATGTTCCCGGCCCGCATGGCTGGCCGCGCGGACCGCGTCGTACTGCTCGGCCTCGTCGGTGACGATGATCAGCGTCAGCACCATGCCGGAGGCAGGGCCGCCCATGCGCCGGCGCGCCTGGGTGAGCGCCTCGTGGATGGCGCCCGTGGTCGTGTCGGTCAGGTCGATGGTCATCGCGGCCCTCTTTGATTCATTCGAAGGATGCCTACAGGCGCCGCCATGCGCGCCCGTCTCGTGCCATCATCGCCTCGGCCGACGCTGGGCCCTCCGAGCCCGCTGGGTACTGCTCCGGCTTGGTGTACGAGGCCCAGAAATCCTCGACCGGGTCGAGGATCCGCCAGCCCAGCTCGACCTCTTGCTGCCTGGGGAACAGCGGCGGGTCGCCGATCAGGACGTCGAGCAGCAGCCGCTCGTAGGCCTCGGGGCTGGACTCGGTGAAGGACTCGCCGTAGGCGAAGTCCATGTTCACGTCCCGGACCTCCATGGCCGTGCCCGGCACCTTGGAGCCGAACCTGACCGTGATCCCCTCGTCCGGCTGGATCCGGATGACCAGCGCATTCTGGCCGAGTTCCTCGGTGTCCGTGGCCGAGAACGGCAGGTGCGGCGCGCGCTGGAAGATCAGCGCGATCTCCGTCATCCGCCGCGGCAGCCGCTTGCCCGCGCGCAGGTAGAACGGCACGCCGGCCCAGCGCCTGGTATCGACGCCGAGCCGCAGCGCGGCGTACGTCTCGGTCCGGGAATCCGGCGGGATGCCGTCCTCCTCCAGGAAGCCGCGCACCTGGCGGCCGCCCTGCCAGCCCGCCGCGTACTGCCCGCGTGCGGTGCCCGTGGCCAGGTCAGCGGGCAGCCGGACCGCGGACAGCACCTTCTCCTTCTCCATCCGCAGCGAGTCGGCGTCGAACGCGACCGGCTCCTCCATGGCGGTCAGGGCCAGGAGCTGCAGCAGGTGATTCTGGATCACGTCGCGCGCGGCGCCGATGCCGTCGTAGTACCCGGCCCGGCCGCCGATGCCGATGTCCTCGGCCATCGTGATCTGGACGTGGTCGACGTAACCGCGGTTCCAGATCGGCTCGTACATCTCGTTGGCGAACCGCAGGGCCAGGATGTTCTGTACCGTTTCCTTGCCCAGGTAGTGGTCGATGCGGAACACCGACTCCGGCGGGAACACCCCGTCCAGGGTCGCGTTCAGCTCCTGCGCGCTGGCCAGGTCATGGCCGAACGGCTTCTCGATCACCACCCGCCGCCAGCCGCGCCCGTGCGAATCCGACAGGCCGCTGCGCTTGAGCTGCTCGACCACCGTGGGAAACTGGCTCGGCGGGATCGACAGGTAGAACGCGTAGTTTCCCCCGGTGCCCCGTTCGGCATCCAGCCGGTGCACGCACTGGGCGAGCTCGTCGAACGCCGCGTCGTCGCCGAAGGACCCGGAGATGAACCGGACGCCCTCGCTGAGCTGCTCCCACACCGCGTCGCGGAACGGCGTGCGGGCGTATTCCTTCACCGCCCGGTAGGTGACCTGGGCGAAATCCTCATCCGCCCAGTCCCGGCGGGCGAAGCCGACGAACGAGAAGCCCGGCGGCAGCAGGCCCCGGTTGGCCAGGTCGTACACGGCCGGCATCAGCTTCTTGCGGGCCAGGTCTCCGGTGACCCCGAACATGACCAGCACGCACGGCCCGGCCACCCGGGGGATGCGCCGGTCCCGCGGGTCGCGCAGCGGGTTGCGCGGCTGAGCGGCCGCGTCGATCTGCGCGATGACGCTCGGGCTGGCCGGCGCCAGTCCTTCGGTTTCTGTGGTCGTCACCCCAGTCCCATCTTCGTGCTGATCGTGTCGAGCAGCTGGGTCCACGACGCCTTGAACTTGTCGACGCCCTCGAGCTCGAGGACGTTCACCACATCGTCGTAGCCGATGCCGAGCTTCTCCAGGTCGGCCCAGACCTGCCGGGACGCGTCGTAGGTGCCGTCCACGGTGTTGCCGAGGACCTTGCCGTGATCGGCGGTGGCCCGGATCGTGCCCTCGGGCATGGTGTTCACCGTGTCGGGCGCCACGAGGTCCACGACGTACATGGTGTCGCCGAACGACGGGTCCTTGACCGAGGTGGAGGCCCACAGCGGCCGCTGCACCTGCGCGCCCTTGGCCCGCAGCGCCTGCCAGCGCTCGCTGGCGATGCTCTGCTCGAACACCTCGTAGGCCAGCCGCGCGTTGGCCACGGCGGCCTTGCCGCGCAGCGCCTCGGCCTCGGGCGTACCGATCTTGTCCAGCCGGGCATCGACCTCGGTGTCGACCCGGCTGACGAAGAACGACGCCACCGAGCGGATCTGGGACAGGTCGTGCCCGGCCGCGGCGGCCTGCTCAAGGCCAGCCATGTAGGCGTCGATGACCTGGCGGTACCGCTCCAGACCGAAGATCAGCGTGACGTTGACGGTGATCCCCTCGGAGATGCACTGCGTGATCGCGGGCAGCCCCTCGAGGGTCGCCGGGATCTTGATCATGACGTTCGGCCGGTCCACCATCCACCACAGGGCCCGGGCCTCAGCGATGGTCTTCGCGGTCTCGTTGGCCAGCCGGGGATCCACCTCGATCGACACCCGGCCGTCCTGGCCGCCGGTCCGCTCATAGGTGGGGCGGAACACGTCGCATGCCCAGCGGATGTCGTACGTGGTGATCAGCCGGGCTGCCTCGTCCACGGTCACGCCGCGGAGCTTCAGGTCGGCGATCTGGTCGTCGTAGGCGTCCCCGGAGGAGAGCGACTTGGCGAAGATCGTCGGGTTGGAGGTCACGCCGACCACGTGGAAGTCGTCGATCAGCATCTGCAGGTTGCCGGTGCGCAGCCGGTCACGGCTGATGTCATCCAGCCACACCGACACCCCGGCCTCGGATAGCTGCCCGAGAACGTCAACTGACACCGTTGTTTCCCTTCCCTGCGGGCCGCGGGCCGGGCTAGGCCCGGACCCGGGCCAGACTGTCGCGTGCGGCAGCGGCTACCCGCTCCGCGGTGATGCCAAACTCCTGATAGATCTTCTGGTAAGCAGCCGAAGCGCCGAAATGGTCTACTCCGATTGAAGCGCCCGGGTCGGTCACCGTCCAGTCAGGCTGGGGCTGATCGCTCACGGTAGGAGCCTACCGGTCGAGCGTTTCCGGCTGTCGGTAGGGTGCGGCCTGCACGGGCTGCGGAGATGGCCTCGTCAGCGGGCCACGGTCGCGCATGAACAAGAACAGCCGCAGCACGGCGATCCAGACCAGAACCGACCCGGTCACGTGGACCCAGACCAGTCCGGCCGGCAGGTGGGTGAAGTACTGGACGTAGCCGATCACGCCCTGCAGGCCCAGCGACCCGAACATGATCACGCTGGCCCGCACCACCCGGGACGGGGCACCGGACATCCGCAGCCCGACCACCAGCGCGACAGCCAGCCCGGCCAGCAGCCACCCGATGTCGGCGTGCAGCTGGGTGACTCCCTCCAGCGGCAGCTTGTACCGGGGGGTGTCCGCGTGGCCGGCCAGCGGACCGGTACCGGTCACCACGGTCCCCGCTGCGAGCATCACGCCGGTCACGGCCACCAGCGCGGCAGACAGCAGGTACAGGTCACTCCGGACCACCGTAGTCGGCGGGTCGGTGCCCTCGGTACACCTGACGTGCAGCACGACCGCGGCCGCCACGATCGAGGCGGACACCAGGAAGTGGATCGAGACCGCGACCGGGTTGAGCTTGGTCAGCACCACGATCCCGCCGATCGCCGCCTGCGCGAACACCCCGGCCGGCTGGATCGCCGCGAGCCAGACCAGATCCCGCCGCCGGGTCCCCTGGGGCCGGAACCGCCAGGCCGCGATGAACACGAGAACGGTGATGATGACCAGCGGGAAGTTGAGCAGCCGGTTGCCGAACTCGATCCACGTGTTGAGCAGCGTCTGCCCGGCGTTCTTGCTGGCCACGATGTCCGCCGCACTGCACCGCGGCCAGTCGGGACAGCCGAGACCGGACGAGCTGAGCCGGACCGCCGCGCCGGTGGACATGATCGCGGTATCGGCGATGACCCCGGCCAGCGCGATCCGCCGCATCGACGTCGCCGTCGGCGCCAGCACCGGGCGCGCCCACCTGGAGGCCTCGAGGCGGGCGGTCCAGGTGCGGAGCAGGTCGGCGGGCACGCCCCTTATGGTAAAGCGCCGCCCGCCGCCCCCGCGCACGCGATCATGACACAGCCGATCGCGAGCCATTCCACGACGCTCAGGTGCTGGCCGAGCAGGGCCAGCCCGATCAGCGCCGCCACCGCGGGTTCCAGGCTCATCCACACGCCGAACAGCCGCATCGGCATCCGCCGCAGCGCCTCGAGTTCCAGCCGGTAGGGGATCACCGAGGACAGGATGCCGACCGCCGTCCCGACGGCCAGCACGGCGGGCCGGAACATCGCGCCGCCCCCGGCGATGACCGCGGGCGGCGTGACCAGGATCCCCGCGACGATCATGGCGATGGCCAGGCCCGCCGAGCCGGGGAACCGACGTCCGGTGGCCGAGCTGAGCACGATGTACCCGGCCCAGCAGGCGCCGGCCACCGCGGCGTACAGCACCCCGACCAGGTCGAGGTGCCCGTGCCCGCCCTGCGTCAGCAGTACGACCCCGGTCCCGGCCAGCACCACCCAGAGGACGTCTTTGACGTGCCGCGACCCGGCCACCGCGACCGCGAGCGGGCCGAGAAACTCGATGGTGACCGCCACACCCAGAGGAATCCTGGAAAATGCCTGGTAAATCGAGAAGTTCATAATCAAGAGCGATATACCGAACGAAACGGTGATCCCCGCGTCCGCCCACGCTCTTCGCTTCGCCAGGTCACCGAGCGCCCGGGCCAGGCCCCGCCCGGAAATGATCGCCATGGCCACGGCGGACGTCCACAGCCGCAGCCCGGTCACCGCCGCGGGCGGGATCACGTGGAACAGCTTGTCGGCGATGCCCGCCCCCGCCTGCACCGAGACGATCCCGGACATCACCATCGCCGCCGGCAGCACCAGCCGGCCCCGTGCCGCCGCCCCATGCCGCTCAGGCCCGGCGGCGTCAGGGCGCCCTGAAGCCCGGGCCTCATCGGCGGTGGCAGTGTCTTTCATCCTTCTGGCTGGTCACTGTACCCGCCCGTCCGGTCAGGTCATTAGCGTGAGCACCCACCTCAGCCCGCGAGACGCGCCCGGGAATCGGACCCGGCCACGACGGGGTTGCAGCCCGCCTCCCGCACCAGCGAGATGCGCGCCGTGCTCCCGGCAGGAGTCGAACCTGCTGCCTGCGGATCCGGAATCTGCCGTGCCATCCGTTGCACCACGGGAGCCTGAGTGCCAGCCGCAGGAATCGAACCTGCCGTGCCGAAGCCGCGGTTTTACAAACCGCTCCCATGCCATCTCGGGTCACGCCGGCTTGGGGTGCCCGGAGGGACTCGAACCCTCTACGCCCGGCTTCACAGGCCGGGTCCTCGGCCGCTTCGGATTCGGCCACCGTGCTCAGCGGAGGGCTCGAACCTCCAGCCTCCTGGATGTGGACCAGGCGCTCTAACCATTGAGCTAGCCGAGCTTTGCGTGCGCCCAGGAGGACTCGAACCTCCGTTTGCGGTTTCGTAGGCCGCTGCCCTGATCCGTTAGACGATGGGCGCCGGGTACCCGCAGCACGAGCCGAACGTGCCTCCCCAGGTTGTCGTCCTGGTGCTCTGCCGCTGAGCTATGCGGGCGCGGCGGGACATGCCGGACTTGAACCGGCGGCCTTCGGATTGACGGCCCGACGCTCTGACCATCTGAGCTAATGTCCCCTGGCCCTCGCGGAAGAAAGCCCGTGATCTCCATCTTTGACGGCAGACAAGCCGACTCCGCTGCAAGACGATGAATTGATTACGTGATAAATTTGCTGACACGGGGAGATTCGAACTCCCATGACCTCCTTAACGGGGAAGCGTCCTGCCGTTGAACGACGTGTCATCAAAGCCATCCCCAGAATGTGGCGTTTCTGGGAACAAGCACAAATACCAGCGAACTGAATGCCGGCAATGCGGCGGATGAATGAACATCAGAGCCAAGCTATGTGGAGCATGTCGCTGGACCCGCATCACCCAGTTTATGAGACCGGCATTTTCCTGTTACGCCACCGGGCGGTGACCCCAGACGGTTCCGACCCGTCTTCTCCGGCTTGAAGGGCCGGAATCTTAGCCATTAGACGATGGGGTCTTGAGTGGGTCTTGAGTGCTCCGTGCCAGACTTGAACTGGCGTTCTCCTGCATGAGGGACAGGCGAGATAGCCGCTACTCCAACGGAGCGTGAGTGCGTCTGTCGCCCCGGATTCGAACCGGGAGCTGTCTTGTTAGAAGCAAGCCGCGCTATCCATTACGCCAGAGACGCCTGCGTAGGCCGTCAGGGAATCGAACCCTGGACGAAACGCGGGTTAAAAGCCCGCCGCTCTGCCACTGAGCTAACGGCCCTTCGGTATGAGCGACGGTGGTCGTTTACCCAGCATCAGCGATCTCCCTTCGTGGGGCGGGCAGGGCTTGAAAGTGCGCATCTTCTGCTTATATGGCAGCTGCCGTAACCTGCTTGGCCACCGCCCCGTAGTAGCGAGAGTCAGCATCGAACTGACGACCTCCCGATCATGAGTCGGGCGCTCTGGCCAACTGAGCTATCTCGCCGTGGTTGGCCACCGCGGAATCGAACCGCGCGATACCTGCGTATCAGGCAGGCCCCGTCGACCAGCTGGGTCGTGGCCAGCGGATGCGGCGGGAGTCGAACCTGCAAGGCCGAGGCTCGCCCGGGTTCAAACCGGTTCTGTCACCAGATCGGATCGCGCATCCATGAGCGGAGAGGGCGAGAATCGAACTCGCAAGGCCGAAGCTCAGCTGTTTTCGAAACAGGTCCCGTCACCAGTCGGGTTGCCTCTCCGTACGCGGATGGTGGACGGATCGAACGTCCGCGGGCCGTGCCCGACCCGACCCCCGGTTTCCAACCGGGCACCTTGCCACTCGGTCAACCATCCAGCTGAGGAAGGTGGGCGACTTGAACGCCGCGGGATTAACCGCGCATCGCTTAGCGGGCGAGCCCGGCACGCCTGTCCGGTTCACCTTCCGTAGCGCTCCTCGGATTCGAACCGAGATCCACAGGGTCTGGGCCTGCTGGCTCTGCCAATTGGCCTAGAGCGCCTCAAGAGTGACCGACCGGATTCGAACCGGCGCGCAGACCCTGGCGAGGTCTCGTGCTAACCGCTGACACTACGGTCACGTGGAGCCTTCGGCGCGATTCGAACGCGCGGCCTTCTCCTTACCGAGGAGACGCTCTATCCGCTGGAGCTACGAAGGCATGAACTTGGAGCCGCGTGCAGGTCTCGAACCCGCTGCCTCGGAGGTACAAATTCCGTGCTCTGACCGGATGAGCTAACGCGGCATACGTACCCAGCGCCGGACTCGAACCGGCACTACCGTCCTCCTCAAGGACGTGCCTCCTGCCGTTGGGCTAGCTGGGCATGGAGCCTCTGGACGGCCTCGAACCGCCTGCCTTCCCCGTACGAAGGGGACGCTCTGCCGGGTGAGCTACAGAGGCGCGAGCTGCCCACCCTGGCCTCGAACCAGGAACCTCCGGAACCAGAGTCCGGCGCTCTGCCGTTTTGAGCTAATGGGCATCGGGTGCGCCGCCAGGGACTTGAACCCCGACCGAGACACAGGTTAAGAGCCTGCCGCTCTACCATTGAGCTAGCGGCGCGTGGAGCCGTACCGGGGAGTCGAACCCCGATGATTTGCGTGGAAGGCAAATGTCTTCCCGTTAGACCAGTACGGCGCGGTGGGTCCCGCAGGAATCGAACCTGCCTGCGCCGGGCTTCGGCCGGCTGCTAATCCGTCTCAGCTAGAGACCCGTGGTCGGGACCCGCGGAGTCGAACCGCGTTTCTCCTGAATCCGAATCAGGCAGATTACCGTCTTCCTCGATCCCGAGGTGCTGCGCCCACCCTGGCGCCCGCTAGGCGCTAGCCTTTACCCCGGCATTTGAACCCGGGTCCAGGGCGCATTCCCGAAGAACGCTGGGCGCAGCACGGTGGAGATGGCGGGAATCGAACCCGCTGCGACGACGCTTGCAGGGCGTGTCCGCTGCCTCAGCTGTCATCCCCATGGGCGATGCGGCGCCGGTCCAGGCCGGGTCCAGGCCCAGTCCAGGCCCAGTCCAGGCCCTCCCCGCCGCATCGCCACGCTCCGGCAGGCATGGCGGCCTGCCGGTAAGTGGTGCTCACGCTATTGACGTGTCAACAAGCAAGCACGTTCACCCCTAGGTGGTGCTCCGCAGGGACCGCAGGAGTTGAACCCGCATTCCGCTCGGGTTGGAGCCGAGCTGCCTATCCGCTGGCTGATCCCCAGGTAAATGAAAACCGCCCCTCGGGTATCCCGGGGGCGGCCGCCTTCTCGTGGCTTAATGGCCTAAGACGGCAACCGTCCTGGTACCCAGGGCATGCTTGCGCTGCGAGCACGGGTTCATGTACCCGTCTCGCCGCGTGGCTTTCCAGAACGTCATGATTCGATGGTAAGAGGTGCGCACGAACAAGGCAACGCAATTTCCGCGCGTTCTCTTCCCGCGTCCAGATCATCAATCCCAGACGGTCATGTCGTCACGGTAGGCGGCGGGCGTGACGCCGAAGGCGTCCCGGAACGCGGCGATGAACGCGCTGGTCATTCCCAGCGGAATGTGCGCGCGGCCAGGGCGATCGCCGCCACGGCCCAGACCGCGAGGGTGGCCGCGTTCCCGGCCGGGAACACCGCGCCGTACTGCAGCACGCTGCGCAGGCCGGTGGACAGGGCACCGGTCGGCAGCAGCTCGAGCACGGGCCGCGCCGCCGCCGGGAACTTGGTTAGCGGGAACACGACCCCGCCCACGCCGAGCAGCAGGATGTAGACGAGGTTGGCCGAAGCGAGGGTGGCCTCGGCCCGCAGCGTGCCCGCCATCAGCAAGGCGAGCCCGCTAAAGGCGGCGGTGCCGAGCAGGATGAAGACCGGGACGGTCACGATCGCGGCCAGGCTGGCGTTCGGCCGCCAGCCAATGGCCAGGGCGACAGCGATGATCAGCACGCCCTGCAACAGCTCCACCCGGATCACGGTCACGGTCTTGGCCGCGATCAGGCCGCCGCGCGACAAGGGCGTGGCCCCCAGCCGTTTCAGCACGCCGTACCGGCGCTCGAATCCGGTGGCGATCGCCTGGCTGGTGAACGCGGTGGACATCACGGCCAGCGCGATGATCCCGGCGGTCAGGAAGTTGATCCGGCTCAGCCCGGTCCCGAAGTTGATCAGGGGTTCGAGGCTGAACGCGATGAGCAGCAATAGCGGGATGACGAGCGTGAGCAGGAGCTGTTCGCCGTTACGCAGCAGGGTCCGGGTCTCCAGCGAGGTCTGCGCCATGACCATCCGGCTCAGCGGCGCCGCCCCGGGGTCCGGGGCGAACAACCCTGCCGGGTGTTCCTGGGCCATGGCCTCGCTCACGCGCGAAGCTCCTTCCCGGTCAGCTCGAGGAATACGTCCTCAAGCGTGCGGCTCTCGATCCGCAGGCTGTTGGCCAGCACCCCGCGCTCGGCGCACCAGGCGGTCACCGCGGCGAGCAGCAGCGGGTCCACCGCGCCGTGTACCTCGATCACGTAGTGACCGGCCGGCGATTCCTTCACCGCGCTGGCGGTCGGCAGCACGGTGAGCAGGCTGTCAACGTCCAGTCCGGGCTCGGCCCGGAACCTGAGCTGGCCGACCGTGCCGGTGAGCTTGCCCGGCGTGTCCGCGGCCACCAGCTGGCCGTGATCGATGATGGCGACGTAGTCGCAGAGCCGTTCGGCCTCCTCCATGAAGTGCGTGGTGAGGATGACGCTCACGCCCGCCGTGCGCAACTGCCCGATCAGGTCCCAGGTGGCGTGCCGGGCCTGCGGGTCCATGCCGGCGGTGGGCTCGTCCAGGAAGACCAGTTCCGGCCGGCCGATGACGGCCGCGGCCAGGGACAGCCGCTGCTGCTGGCCGCCCGACAGCCGCTTATAGGCAGTGTGCGCGACCGGGGTCAGCCCCACCAGGTCGAGCAGCAGGGCCGGATCGATGGGGCTGACGTGGAAGCTGCTCAGCAGCTTCAGGTAGTCGGCCGCGGGCACCGACGGGGGAATCCCGCCGGCCTGCAGCATCACGCCGACCCGCGGCCGCAGCGCACGGGCATCCCGCACCGGGTCGAGTCCGAGCACGCGCACCACGCCCTGGTCCGGCCGGCGGTAGCCCTCGCAGATCTCGATCGTGGTGGTCTTGCCCGCGCCGTTCGGCCCGAGGATGCCAGTCACCTCACCTCGGCCCGCGGTCAGCGAGAGCCCGTCCACGGCCGCGACCTGGCCGTAGCGCTTGACCAGCCCGCGGAGCTCAACGGCAGGTGCCGCCGGATCTGCAGGGGCCTTGCCGGTGCTCACGCAGGCGAGTCTACGGCTAGTGAGTACGACATATGCGGAGCGGGAAAGCGTTACCGGCGATGAAACGGAACCCTCCCATCACATTGACCGATATTGATAGACGAACCGCCGAATAAACCGCCGTGGCGTTCCACGGAAATGTCAGAGTGGACTGCTACTATCGAACTAGTGGATGAAACAAGATCCACAACAGGATCGGAGCACCCCGACCACTATCAACTATCGGTCCGTGGACGTCCGGACGGAGGTGACCATCCAGTGAGCGAGACTCCGGCGTTCGCCAGTACCCGTGAGGCTCTGGGAGTACTCCGTAGGGTGATGGGGTACCTGTCGTCGGCAGATGCCACTGAGATGGCGGCCGAGGCGCAGGCCGAGTGCCTGATGACCCTGGAGGAGATGGACGCGGTCAAGACCGCGACGCGAGCCAAGGTCCTGCGCGCGTTCACTACCGGGCAGGGGTATGCCGCCGATGCAGACTACAGCCCGCGGTCCTGGCTGATCCACCGGACCCGGATCACCAGGGGCGCGGCCGCCTCGCACCTGGCCTGGGCGCGCCGGGCCGCCGCCCATCCGCGGGTCGTCGCCACCCTGGCCGACGGGGACATCTCTGAGTCTTACGCCCGGAAGATCTGCGAGTGGAGCGACAAGCTGCCGCCGAAGTGCCGGGATGCCGCAGATGCGATCCTGCTCGCGGCGGCCCAGGGCGGGGTGCACCTGGCTGACCTGGCTGACCTGGCCGCGCAGATGTACGCCCACTCCCTGCCGGAGGCCGACGGGGAGGAGACCTACGACGACCGCAAGGTCACCGTCGAGACGACCTTCAGAGGTGCCGGCGTCATCTCGGGGGACTTGACCTCGGACTGCGCGACGGTCGTCAAAACTGTCCTGGAGTCGCTGTCTGCGCCGATGGGCGCCGAGGACACCCGGACCCGGGAGCAGCGCTACCACGACGCACTCCATGAGGCCATGAAGCGCCTGATCGCGAGCGGCCTGCTACCGGAGCGGGCCGGGCAGCCAGTCAAGGCGGTGGTGCACGTCTCGCTGGCCGAGCTGCGGGCGATGGATGACGGGTCAGTGCTGGAGGTCCAGTGGGTCACCGCGATCCGGGCCCGGTGGGCGGGCCGCCGGGCGGCCGCCTCCGAGGGCGGCAGCGACGGCGGCGCCTGGCTCAACGGCGACGCCGCCCAGGCCGCCGTCTGCGGCGCGACCCTAGTCCCGGTCGTCACCGGCAACCTCGACCCGAGCGTGCTGGATGACCTGGTCCGTCTGAGCCTGCAGCTGACCGGGCACGGCCCGCACTGCACATCCCCGCCCGGTCCAGAGCCGGAGGGCGAGCCCGGTTCGGACCCGGCCACTGCGGACCCGGCCAGCGAGCCAGGCCTGACCGGCCTGCAGCAACTCACCGCCTTGTCCCGGGAGGCGATCCAGCAAGCCATCATCGGCAAGGCCGTCGACCTGCTCTCCGGTCCCGGCGGCCTGGCCAGCTTCTTGCGCACGAACCAGGTCGGCGCCCGGCTGGCCGGGCCCAGCCTGCCGCTGGACATCGGGTATTCCAGCACGATCCCGGCCGGGATCCGCAACGCCGTTATCCTGCGCGACCGGCACTGCCGCTGGCCCGGCGGCTGCCACCAGCCTGCGGCGGCCTGCGAAGTCCACCACGTCAAGCACAAGGCCCACGGCGGACCCACCAGCGTCAGGCAATGCGTCTTGCTGTGCTTCTTCCACCACCAGGTCGTGATTCATCGCTGGGGCTGGACCCTGGTCCTCAACCCCGACGGCACCACCACCGCGTGGAACCCCGACCGGACCAAAGTCGTGCACAGCCACGGACCCCCGGCCCGCGCCGGGTAACACACCCGGGCCGTTCAACCAGTACGAGCACCCCGACCACTGACGACCGTCCGGTCGCGGAAGACAAGCCCGCGGCCGCGACGGCCTCAGTGCTGGCGGAGCCCGACCTCATATACCCTTCGGGGGTATGATTCCGGGCGAAGGAGATCCCCGGAGGTGAGCTCGATCCGCGCCATCCTGCACGCGCTGTCCATAACCGGGTCCATGACGTGGCAGATCACCTGGGCGCTGATCCTCGGGTTCACGCTGTCGGCGATCGTCCAGGCCCTGGTCAGGAAGTCCACGATCACCCGGCTCCTGGGCAATGACCGGCCGCGGACGCTCGCGCTGGCGACGGGCTTCGGCGCGGCGTCATCGTCGTGCTCGTACGCCGCGGTGGCGCTGGCGCGGTCCCTGTTCCGGAAAGGGGCCAGCTTCACCGCGGCCATGGCGTTCGAGATCGCCTCGACCAACCTGGTGATCGAGTTCGGGGTGATCCTGGCCGTGCTCATGGGCTGGCAGTTCACCCTGGCCGAATTCACCGGCGGTCCGATCATGATCGTGGTCGTCGCCGTGCTGTTCCGGCTCCTGCTGCGGGAACGGCTGCTGCGCGAGGCGCGGGTGCAGGCCGGCCGGGGGATCGCCGGGTCGATGGAGGGCCACGCCGCGATGGACATGTC